>SDBU01000221.1_pt1 | contig 80900 bp, 77 predicted proteins | sample 2277071 | NCBI WGS metagenome assembly SDBU01 (sample SAMN10397929, study PRJNA504765) | marine sediment metagenome | isolation source: marine sediment core GS08_GC12, 126 cmbsf | place: Arctic Ocean: Gakkel Ridge, Loki's castle | collected 2008
GTGGAACGGGAGAGTTAAGGGCGGCGTGCGAGACTAAATGTCCGGGACGAGTGGTCTCACTTTGTGTAAGTTGCAGTTCTCCGACGAGTTGCGGTTAAAAATTGTCCAGGTCGACCAGCTTGTTCTTGATGGCGTATTTTATGAGGTCGCTGGTCTTGTGGAAGCCCAATTTGTGGATCATGTTGTTCTTGTAATTCTCCACCGTGCGGGCGCTGATGAACAGGGCGTTGGCGATCTCTTTGGCGGTCTTGCCCTCCACCACGAGGCGTAAAACGTCCATCTCGCGCTCGCTCAGGATGGCGGCTTTGCCTATGTCATCGGGCGCGCGGCTGACCTTCTCCAGGATGTAGGAAGAGGCCTCGCCGCTCAGGAAGACCTGGCCCGCCGTCACCTTGCGCAGGGCCGGCAGGAGGTCGTCGGCCGCGTTTTCTTTATTCAAGTATCCGCGCACGCCGCTCTTGAGGGCACGCATGACATACGCGTCGGCCTTGTGCACGCTGATGATGATGATCTTGGTCTTGCGGCTGATATGCTGGACCTGCTCGATGATCTCGAGGCCCGATTTTTTCGGCATGGTGATATCGAGCAGCAAAATATCGGGCTTGAGCTTGCCGATCCTCTCGAGCACCTCTTCGCCGTTCGCGGCCTCGCCGACAACGTCGTACTCATCGTACTTGCGCAGGATCGTCTTGATCCCTTCGCGGATGATGTCGTGGTCGTCTGCGATCATGATTCTATAAACCATGCGTTCCCCTAAAAGATCGGCATGTCCACCTGGATCAGCGTGCCCACGCCCATGCGGCTGCGGATATTCATGCGGCCGCCGAAGAGTTGGATGCGTTCGCGCAGGCCCTGCAGTCCTAACTTGACCACATCGTCCCTGTGACGGTGCGGCCGTTTTTCGTATTCGGAGTAATCAAAGCCGGAGCCGTCGTCTAAGATAGACATGCGTATGCTGTCGCCGCGGTACAACAAATTGATGTCCACGGACTTGGCCTTGGAGTGTTTGGAAACATTCGTAAGCGCTTCCTGTACAACGCGATACAATACAAGGCTGTACTCCGGCGACAGCTTCAACTCCGAGTCGGGACCGTTAAAAGTGATCTTGCAGCCCGTCAGCTCACGGTACTGCCCGATCAACGCGTCCAGGCTTTCGATCAACCCCAGGTCATCCAATTCCGGCGGCCGCAGCAGTTCGGAGATATTGTGCGTCTTCTGCATCAGCGCGTCCACGATGCGCTTGCTCTTATTGATGCGGTCCTTCTGTTCGGTCGCGCCGTCGGACAGGTCGCCTTCGATCAAGCCGAGATAGATCTTCATCGCGCTCAGGTCCTGGCCCATCTGGTCGTGGACCTGCAGCGACAAATTATTCTTCTGTTCCTCCTCGACGCGGATCACGGTCCGGCACAGCAACTCACGGTGCTCCGAATCGCGCTTGCTGCGACGGTACGTCAGATACGCCATCTGCACGCCGAGCGCCAACGCGATCACGAGCGACCCGAACAAGAGCCGCACCGAACGGTCGCGGCTCGCCTGGGCGCGCATCAGCTGCTCGTCGATCATCCGCAGGTTGTGCTTGAGCAGTGTCTCGTCGAGATACGCCTCGATCTGAAAGAGCTTGCTCTCGAACTCCATGAGGCTGCGGCTGATGTCGTCGATGATATCCGTCTTCTCGTCGCCCTCGGCGGCGGCCGAGGCGTCGGCGAACTTCATGATGCGGTCGCCGATCGCGCGCAGCTGGCCCTGGCTGTCGCGCGCCGTCGTGATCCAGTCGCGCTGCTCCGCCGTCGTCGCCATCGAGGCGTAAAACGCGATGTTCTTCTCGAAGTCCTGCGTCGCCTCTCTCGCGAGGTCCGTCTTCGCGACGGCCGCCGCGTCAAGGTATCGCGCGCTCTTCCAGAAGATATAGCTACGGATGCCGATGGCGTACTTATTATTGCTCGACTTCATCTCCTGGACGGCGTTCTGCAAAGGGATATCCACGCGCGCCAGGTGCATGACGGTGCGGTTCAACATCTCGATCTGCTGGACGCCGATGAGGCCGATGACGACCACCAGCGACAAGAGGCCGCCGAACCCCAGCACCATCCTCCAGTCAATGGGGAAACGGCGTTTCATTGTCTTGCGCCAAGGTTATTGAGCCACTCGCGCACGGAGTCGGCGTCGTCGGAGAGGGGGTCGAGTTCGAGGAAGTTGAGGTAGTGGTGGCGGGCGCTCTCAGCGTCGCGGAAGTAGTCATCGTAGATAATGCCTAAGTTAAAGTGGGCCAGGGCATTACGCTGATTGAAGGCAAGTGCTTTTTTGAACTCTTTGACTGCCGATTCGAATTCTTTGGTCTGCGTGTACATGACCCCCAAATTATAATGATACCTCTCGGCCTCTGTCTCGTAGCGCTCCTTGGCTTTGGCGGTCTGCGCCTCCAGCGAAAGGATGCGGGTCTCATACCTCATCTGTTTCTTTTTGAAAAATTCTTCTAAACTCTTTATCCCTTCCTTGTTTTCCTTGCGCAGCTTGGTCACCATCTTGCGCAGCTTGTTGATGTCCTCGCTCGCGCCTTCGGAAAGATTCAGTTTGCTCTTGAACTGCTCGGCGACCTCTTCGACCTTCTTGATCGCGGCGTCGCGCTCCTGCGCGAAGGCCGCCAGTTGATCCAAGACCTTTTGCTTGTCCTCCGTCGCCTTTTCTTTTTCGTCGCGCAACTCATTTTTCAGCGCGCGGATCTGCTCCTGCGCCTCTTCGGAGAGGCGCCGCGTCTCAGCGCGGTAGCGGCGGTTGTTCTCCACCTCGCCGAAGTAGAGGAGGAATCCGATAACGGCTGCCAGGACAAGGAGGCCGCCTACAAAAATTAAAAGAATCTTGGTCAGATTCATGTTTACTCGATACGCCCCTTGGGCTCTTTAGTCAGGATGCCGTGCGTCCTGACCTCTTCCTCGACGGCATCGACGCGCTCCTCGTCGCCGCGCGTGATGTGCGGGGTGAGGAAGATCGCGATCTCGGTCTTGACCTTCTGTTCGCTCCTGCTGCCGAAGAGCCAACCGATGATGGGGAGGTCGCCCACCCACGGATACTTCAGGCGGTTGTCGCGGGTCTCTTCTTTCATGAGCCCCGCGATCATCACCATCACGTTATCGCGCACCTTGACCGTCGTCTCGGCCTGCGCGGTCTCGACGACGGGCACGGTGCTGCCCAGCGGCGACGTCGCCGTCTCGCGCACGGAACTGACCTCGGGCCGGATCTTCATGATGATAAAGCCGTCGTCGGTGATCGTCGGGGTAACGTTGATCTTCACGCCCACGTCGACGAAGTTGACGGCCTCGGCCGTCGTCGTGGTGACGCTCGACTGGCTCTGCGTCTGCGAGAAGTAAACTTCTTTCGAGCCGATCAGGATGCTCGCCTCTTCATTATTGAGCACCGTGATGCGCGGCCGGGAGAGGACGTTCGTCTTGGCGATGGAATCGAGGAAATCGATGACGAGGTTGAAGTCGTTCCTCTCCAGCGTCCCGACAGAAAACTCGCCGGCCTCCTGAACGCCCGACAGCGGGAACGTCCCCTTGAGGGTGATGGGGTTCAATCTGCGGTAGGCGAACATTTTCTCCCAGTTGACGCCGGCGGCGATCCGCTCGTTCAAGGCGATCTGGATGATCTGTATCTCGATCTGGACCTGCTTGTCTTCCTCGTCAAACGCCTCGATCATTTTTTTAATCTTTTTCAACTTCTCGGGCAGGTCCGTGATGGCCATCTTGTTGGTGCGCGTGTCGATTTGAACCTCGCTCGCGCCGGGGGTCAAGAGTGAAGCAATCTTGCTCTGCATCTCGTCGACCTTGGCATAGTTGAGCGTGAAGATCTCGGTCTGCCGGGGCTGTTCGAGGCGGTAGAGGATCTTCTCGAGCAAATCCAAACTCTCGGGCTCGTCCATAAGGATCACCGTCCCGGACTTCTCATCGATGATGATCTTGCCGACGTCGGACTTGAGCTGGCTAAGGGTGTTAAAGACGTCTTGCGGCGAGGCGTTCTTTAAATGGTACATGCGAACTTTGCGTTCGTCCGTGTAGCGTTTGCCGTAGAGCTGGTTGTAGCGCTCCGTCGTCATAACCGTGACGATACCATCCTCCTTGACTGCCGCGAGGGAGTTGTTGATAAGGATGATCTCGAAGGCGTCTTCGAGCGTGACGTTATTGAGAAAAATGTTGACCCGGCCAGCGACCTCTTTGGTGGGCACGATGTTGACGCCCATCTTGAGCGACAAGATCTTCAGAAGCTCAATGATGTCAATGCCTTTGAGGTCAAAGGAGATGCGGCCCGGATCCGCATCGGCGACCATCGCGCTGCCGCCGCTCGCGGGCGCGGGGGCGGCTGCGCTCTCCGCCGCCGGCGCGGCGTCCTGGGCCCAAGCCGGCGACGGACCGACCACGACCGTCGCCAAAAAGGCCGGCAGGAGGATCCACGCGACGCGGTTATAGATGATGCGGTGTGTCAACATAATAAAAATCCGTCCCCCAGCCGCTAGCGCAGCTCAATCTCCTTATCATCATAACTTAAAATGACGCGGTCCTTCAAGATATCTTTTACGCGCGCGACCTTGACCATGCTGCCGCGGTTCACCATGAACGTGTGCCCGGCGGCGACGTCCTCGATGATGGCCTGCGGCGTCTCGGACCAGATGATCCCAACGACCTTGTAGTTCGTGATGATGTCCTGGATCGCCTCCTGGACCGCCTGGGTCCTGATCTGTTCCGGCGTGAGCGTGTCTGGCTGCGGGCCCTTCGGCGCCGGCGCCGTCAGCGCGAAGATGTTGCGCCCTTTGATCTCCTGCAGATACACGGGCAGCGGGCTGATCTGCCCGATCGAAAGGTCTCCCAGGTCCGCGGCCCGCGCCTCCGCCTCGAGGTTGTCGAGGAAGTCCGACTTGGGCAGCCCCACCCAGAAGTCCACGACGAGAAAGAGCGTCGCCACGCCGCCGGCCACGATCAGCGAAATATTGGCCGTGCGCAGCGTAAAGATCTTCTGCGCCCGGTCGAGGATCGCCTTCTTGAGGAGCCGCAGCTGCATCTGGGGGTCTATGCCCCGGCGCGGCCGCCCCATGCCGCGGCCCCCGCGCGGCGCCTGCCCCGGCGACTCGATGATGCGCAGCAGATTCTCTTCCGGCGTCAGGTTCGGCTCCGGCATCCTTCCCTTTCCCGGACTTGAGACACAAAGGTCAGACCTATCTGTCTCAAATTCCGTGCTCAAAGATGAGACAAAAAGGTCTGACCTTTTTGTCTCAAGTTGTTATATCTCGCGCTCGGCCACGACCTTGCGCACGATGTCGCGGTCGACGACCATCTTGTTCTCCATCACCAGGTGCTTGAGCGCGTTGTGGCAGACCATCGCGATGCGCCGCGGGTAGCCCTGGGTCTGTTGGTAGATCTCCGTGACCGCGTCGTCGTGGAAGAGCGGCATCGTCGAGTTGTAGCCGGCCTGCTTGATGCGGAATGCGATCATCTCTTTGGTCTCGACGTCGTCGAACGGGTTGATGATGTAGCGCATGCTGATGCGGTCCTTCAAATTCTTCATCTCGCGGATCTTGGGCAGCAACTCCAGCTGCGACAGGAGCACGAGCTGCAGCAATTTAAACTCGTTCGTCTCGTAGTTGAGCATGACGCGCAGGACCTCGAGCGACTCGGTGTTGAGCTTCTGCGCCTCGTCGACGAGAAAGACGATGGTCTTGTTTTCGTGGACGCCTTTTTGAAAGAGGTACTGTTTGATCGCCTCCTTCATGTCCAAGAGCGACGGCGTGGACTTCTCCATGTGGATACGGAAGGTGCGCACGAGCGACTCGACGAAGATCTGCTCCGTGTCGTACGTCGGGTCGAGGATCATGAAGAACTCGATGTCCTCGCGCGCCCTGAGCATCTGGAAAAGTTTACGCGACAGTGTCGTCTTGCCCGTGCCGACGTCGCCGAGGATGACGCTTAAGCCCCGGCGCAGCCGGATCTCGATCAACAGACGCGTCAGCGCCGCCTGATGCTCCTGCGACTGGTAGAAAAACTCCGGGTCCGGGCTCGTCGAGAACGGCTCTTTTTCCAGTCCTAGTATCTGGTAATAGCTCATATCCTTCCCGCTCAGAAATGAGACTTTTTGACCTGGTCTTTGAGTCTCATTATCTCACAACGCCGGCCGCGGCGCTATTCTTCATACCACGCCACCACGTTACCCGTGGGCAGGTGCAGGATCGCCTGGACACCCGGCTCTTCGCGGCTGCCCGTCACGATGGCGGTCTCGACGCGGACATAGTTCGACGACGTGCTCAGCTTCCCCTGCGCCACCAAATCCCCGACGAGAACCGCCTCCGGCTGGCTGATCCCTGCGTAATCCTGGAGGTCCGGGACGATCGCAGCGGCCGACAGGATAAAGGCGTCGTCGACCGTCGCCTCTTGCCCGTCGACGCCGGCGCGGAACTCCTGGATCTTGATGACGAGATCCTCGCCCATCCCCAGAGCCTGCAGCACGACGGGCCCGGCGGTGTTGATGTTGACCTTGCCGTGGGAGTGCGTCGTCACGTACGGCGCGAACTGCGCGTACATCTCCGGCTCGACACCGCTGACGAACAGGGCGTCTTCCTTGACCACGATGTCCGCGGACGCCACGCTCGCGGCCACGCCCCCGTCCTCGAGACCGGGCAGGCGCGTCAGCACATCAGCGGTTGAGTTGCCGAGAGAGACCCGTGCTTCCTCGTCGTAAAACCGGATCCTCAGCATCTTCTCTCCGAAGGACACCTCGCGGTCACGCAGGTCGTAAAGGGTGATGACCGTCGGCGTGTCGTCGTGCGTCAGAAGGATCTTGGCTATCTCGACGGAGGCCATGCCCGCGTAAAATGATTCGTTCGCCCCGGTCACGTAACGCGCGAGCTTCATCTCCTGCATCACGCTCGACGTGGTGCCGAGGGTGAGGATAGAGAGCACCGCCACAGCGCTGATGGCGACGAACAAAATCGTCCCCCGCCGCGCCGCGCGCCCGCCCCTACAGCGTTGTCGGAGTATGCATGATCTTTTCAAGGTGTGTCTCGTCTTCAAGGTCCACCACCACCCGCACCGCCATCGGCCGCCCCTTGACGGCCCCGTCCCACTCGTCGAAAAATATGTAGCTGCTCGACGGCGCGTCGTAACCGTAGTAGGTGAATTCCATGTCGGCGATACCGGGGACCGCCTCGCGCTCCTGTCCGGCGTCCCAGCCCGCGCTCAAGACTTTTGCGTGGCGCCAAAGTCCTTGCTGCTTATACTCATACGTCAAATTATAGACTTTCCCGTACACCACACTGGCGAACGAGAGCCCCTCGTCATCTCCCTGGAAGGTCGTGTTAGGATATCCTCGCGACTGCCGCAGCTCCCGGGCCATCCGCTCGAGGCTCAGCACGGCCTTGCGGTAGGAAAAATTCGGCCGCGAGGCCCTCTTCCAGACCTTGAGCCCCATCGAGAAAGACTGGAAGAGCGAAACGCCGATGATCGCAAACAACGCCGTCACGACGAGCACCTCGATCAACGTAAAACCGCTCCCGCCGCGGCCGGCCTTTATCTGCCTGAATCTTTTTCTCACCGGACCTCACACTCCAAGCTGGCGGCGCCGGACGTAACGCGTCACGCTGATGTCGCGCGTCGTCCTGCCCTGCTTCCACGACACGGTGACCGTCTCTTCCAAAAAGGCCTCGCGCAGGACCGCCGTCTGGTTGAACTCGTCGCCCACCTCCGCCGAGACCGACGACGCGGACTGCGTCCACTCAAAACGCTCATAGGGCTCGGTAAACTGCCCGTTGTCCGTGCCCGCCTCGGCGCCCTGGTCCTGCCGGTAGATCTCGTCGAGCTGCCACAGTTTGTTGTTCAGCAGGAACGTCCCCGTCACCATGCGCTCCGACGTCGCCAGCGCCGTCATGCACCGGCCGAGGGCCCCCAGCACATAGACCATCCCGACCGCGATGACCACCGAGGCCACCAAAAGCTCGACGAGCGTGAACGCTTTTCCCCGACGGTGTCGCGCCATCTCTTTAATCTTCCCAGTTCGTCACGTCGTCGTCGCCGCCCTCGGCGCCGTCCTTGCCCTTCGAGGACAGGTCGTAATCGTTTAAGTTGTGCGAGCCCGGGTTGCGGTACACGTACTCGCGGCCCCACGGGTCCTTGGGCGTCTTCTTAAGGTAGGGGCCCCTCCAACCCGACTCCGCACCGGGATCCTGCAACAGGTCGCACAAGTCCGACGGATAGTTGCCGGTGTCGACCTCGTACAGGTCGAGGGCCAAGGCGAGGTTCGACTCGATGTCCGTCTTGGCGACGGACCGTCGCGCTTCGTCCGACCGGCCGGTCAGCCGCGGCACGACCATCGCCGCCAACACGCCCAGGATGATCACGACCAACATGATCTCGATCAGCGTAAACCCTCTGCTATGCCTCATGGATACCTCCTTTACCCGCTCTTACCTTCCCGCCAAAGGTCCCGTGGCGCCCTTGGGGCGACACGGGATAAAGATAACATCCTTATGGAACACCCCCTGTCCGCCGAAGGCGGACATCCAGTGACATCCCGCCGGAGGCGGGAAAACGAGGACGTGACCGCAATCGGAGCACTCGCCCCCTACCCGCTACAGCTATCCCGTAGGATAACATCCTTGTGGAACACCCCTGCCCGCCGACAGGCGGGCATTGAGTGACATCCCGCCGAAGGCGGGATAACGAGGGACGGGACCGCAATCGGAGCACTAACCTTCTGCCGCTTCGCTGACCTTATAGGTCCCGTCCCGAGACTGCAGAGCGCTATAGGTCGCGTCCGAGACTGCAGATGTCAAATAAACACTACGCCGACCACCGTCATAATGGAGCTCAGGATCGAGGAGTCGTCGCCCTTGGGCAGCAGGGTCATCTTTTCGACGCTGAACAACAACGGCGAGGCATAGAGCGCGTACAGGAATTTCACGAGCTCGCCCATCCCCGACTCGGCCTTCACCACGATCTGGAACTGCTTGGAAAATTTGTCCTTCTCGACGCTCTTCTGCGGCTTCATGTCGAGAATCGTCAGTTCGGTGGCGCGGCTGAGCTTCTCGATCTCTTTCAAAAGCGCGGCGACGGCCTCTTCGTCCGAGATGGCGCTCAGCGAAAAGTAGCTCTCGTATTGGGCGTACTCGCTCGTGATGGTGTCGCCGTTGTCGCGCAGGCTCGCGCCCTTCTTGAAGCGCGCCTCCTTCACGGTGAGCGTGCGCTCGAGCGTCGCCAGACGCTCCTGGAAGGGCACGAAGATCACCCGCGCCAGCCCCCATACCCCGAGGAGCCCGGCGATCACGTACGCCAGTATCATCTCGCGTTTTTTCAGCACCATGCTCAACCCTTCTCTTCAGCGCCCTTCGCGTCCTCGCCTTTTTCGTCCTCCCCGGCGTCGACGGGGCATATCAACTCGAACTCGTTCAAATCGACGCCCTTGAAGGTCCGGCGCGTGGTGTAGCGCGACTGGATGTCTTTGAAGTACGGCGAGGTCTCCAGGAGCGTGATAAACTTGAAGATGTCCGACATCTGCGCCGTGCGCCCCTTAATGGTCATCCGGTCGTTCTTCACGAACCCGATTTTCGTCACGAGGATCTCGCCGGGCAGGAGCCGCGAGACCTCCAAAAGGTAGTTGATCGCGAGCGTCTTGGTGTCGAGCTTGGACTTGATCTGGCGGATGCGCTCCAGTTTCTCGTCGAGGACCTCGACGCCTTCCTTCATCGACTTATACCGCTCCTCGATCAGGTCCAGCCGCGCCTGTTTGGAATGCATGCGCTCGAGATAGATGCCGCACAGCATCAGGATCAGATACATCACGCTCGACCCGAGGATGATGGCGTCGCGCGTCTTCTCGCGCAGGGCCTTGCGGATCTGCGCCTCGGGCAGGACGAAGTTGATCTTCTTCTTCTGCGTGTCGAGGCCCAGGCCCAGGAGCGCGCAGCACGACGCCTGGTCGAGCACCCCCTCGGGCTCCAGGGTGACCTCCTTGGCCAGCGGCAGCCCCCCAAGGGGGGCGACCTTCTCGACGGGCAGGTTGAACTCCATCTCGATCCTCGCCGCCAGCTTCTCCAAGCCCGCGCCGGCGCCGGTCAGGTAGATCTTGCTCGGCTTCTGCGCGATCTCCTCGCCCTGCGAGATGACGAGCGTCTGCTTCATCTCGCCGAGGAACTTCGGCCACTTCTCCTGCTCGACGAGCTGCTCGCGGCCCTGCGTGATCACGCGGCTGAAGAGGATGTTCTCCACGCCCGAGATGATGAAGTCCGTGAAGGTGTTATCCACATCGAGGATGATGAAAGACTCGCTCGTGCGCCCGCCGATCCCCTTGAGGGCGAGACACAGCCACGACAAGATGCCGTCGGAGCTCAGCTCCAGGCGGTCCGTGTAGAGGCCCGCCCGCTCGAGGATGCGGAAGATGCGGCGCACGCTCTCGCGGTGGACGATCGCGAGCATCACCTTCGAATAGCCCATCGTATCCTTGCCGACGATGCGGTAGCCGTTGATGATCTCTTCTTTGGCGTAGGGGACCTGGCGGCCGACGTGGAGCTTGATCATGTCGTCGATCTCGGAGGGATTGGCCGAGGGGATACGCAGGTTGCGCAGGGTGACGGCGTTGCGCGAGAAGGAGACGATGGCATTCTGGGCGCGCTTGATCTTCTGGGACTTCAAAAAATCCACGACCTGCTTCGCGATGGCCTCGTCGGTGCCGTTGGAGAGCTGGTAGACCGCCAGCGCCTTGACGTACGTCGTGCCGATCGCCGAGCGCAGGACGACGACCTTGAGCCACGGATTCCCGACCTCCAAAACAACCGTTACGTTCATGCGCTCTACTTGATCAAGAGGTTGATCTGAAATATCGGCAGGAGCATCGCCATCACGACCGCCCCCAGGACGAGACCGAGCACAAGGATGATCATCGGCTCCAGGAGCGACGTGATCACCTTCAGCTTCGCGTCGACTTCCTGCGTGTAGATATTGGCGACCTCGTTCAAGACCCCGTCGAGCTTGCCGCCCTCTTCGCCGACCAAGACCATCTGTACCATGAACGACGGCAGGAACGCGACCTTCTTCATGGAGCTAGCCATCGACGAGCCCTCGAGGACTTCCTTCTTGACCACCTCCATCTCACGGACGAAGACCGCGTTCTCCAGCGTCGGGATGGAAGCCCCAAGGGCTTGAAAGGCGGGCAGGCCGCTGCGGATCAACAGCGACAGCGTCCGGCAGAAGCGCGAGAGCGCCTGCTTGAGCAAAAGGCCCGCCCATATCGGGACGTGGAGCTTGAACCAGTCGAGCTTCGCCCGTCCCGCGGCGGACTTGTTCATCTGGAGGAGCGTCGCGATCCCCGCGCCGATGGCGGCGGCGAGCGCCCACCAGTACGACTTGAAGAATTCGCTGACCGCCAGCATGATCCGGGTGGGCAACGGCAGCGCATAATCGAAGTCCGCGAAGATGGAGCTCAACTGCGGGATGACGTAGCTGAAGAGGACGAAGATGACGGCCACGCCGACGCTGATCATCAGTATCGGGTACGCCATCGCGGTCTTCAGGTGCGTGCGGAATTCCTCGTCTTTCGCGAGGAAGTGGTCCAATTCCTCGAGCACCTCGTCGAGGCGGCCCGACGCCTCGCCGATGCGGATGAGGTTCACGTAGATGACGGGGAAGAAGTTTGGATGCCGCGAGAGCGCCTCGGAGAAGGTCGCGCCGTTCTTGACGTCGGTGTGGATGTCGGTGATGAGCTTCTTGAGCTTGATCTTCTCGGTCTGGCCGAAGAGGATGGAGAGCGATTTCAGCAGGTCCACGCGCGCCTTGACCAGGCTCTTGAGCTGGTTCGTGAAGATGGTGAGGTCCCGCACGTTGAGCCCGCGCCGCGACATGAACGACGCGCCGGAGGCAGCGCTCCTGCGCTGCGCGCCCTCGATCAGCGGCGCCACCTTCACGGGTGACAACCCCATCCCGATAAGCTTATCAATGGCGTTGTCCTCGTTGTCCGCGACGACCATCCCCTCAACCGTCTCATTGAGGTTCTTCTTCGCTAGATACGTATACGTCGGCATACCGTTTCTCCTTACCTGTCAACCCCTTGCGCCAAAATGAGACACATAGGTCGGACCTTTTGTCTCACGAAAATGAGACACATAGGCCAGGCCTGTTTGTCTCAGGTCAGCCGAGCTCGGTGACGCGCATGACCTCTTCGGGGGTCGTCAGGCCGGCCGCGATCTTGGCCCAGCCCTCGCGCGCCAGCGAGCGCATGCCCGCCTCGATGGCCTTCTTCTTGATCTGCGTGACGGATGTCTTGTCCACGATCATCTGGCGGATCGCCTCATTGACCGGCAGTATCTCGTAGATCGCGATGCGGCCGTGATAGCCCGTGAACTTGCACGCGTCGCACCCCTTGCCCCTAAAAATGTATTCCGGCTTCTCGATGACCTCGACGCTCTCCTTCGCTGTCTCCTTAATGTCCTTCATCACCTCTTTGAGCGCCACCTTCTCCTTGCAGTCCGGGCAGACGGTGCGCACGAGGCGCTGGGCGATGAAGATCTGGACCGAGGAAGCCACGAGGTACGGCTCCATGCCCATGTCGAGCAGCCGCGTCACGCCCGACGACGCGTCGTTGGTGTGGAGCGTCGAGAAGACGAGGTGGCCGGTCAAGGCGGTCCGGATGGCGAGCTCCGCGGTCTCCAGGTCGCGCACCTCGCCGACCATCATCACGTCGGGGTCGTGGCGCAGGAGGTTGCGCAAGGCGCTGGCGAAGGTGAGGCCGATCTTCGCGTTGACCTGTAGCTGCGTGATGCCGATCAGCTCGTATTCGATCGGGTCCTCGATGGTGATGATCTTGACGTTGGGCTTGTTGAGCTTTGACAAAAACGAGTACAGCGTCGTCGTCTTGCCGCTTCCCGTCGGGCCGGTCAAGAAGATGATGCCGTGGGGCTTCTCGATATACTCCTGGGTGAGTTTCATGTCTTGGGCCGACATGCCGAGCTCTTTCATGTCAAAGAGCATGTTGGTCGGCAGGATGCGGATGACGAGGTTCTCGCCGTACAGCGTCGGGATGATGGAGATGCGCAGGTCCACGTCCTGCTCGGCGAGCTTGACCTTCGCGCGGCCGTCCTGCGGGAGGCGGCGCTCGACGATGTCCATGTTGGCGATGATCTTGATGCGCGAGGTGATGGCGAGGTGCAGCTGGCGGATGCTCTCCGGCACCGGCACCTCATACAAGACGCCGTCGATGCGGTAGCGCACCTTCACGCGGTCGCGGAACGGCTCGATGTGGATGTCGGTCGCGCGCGACTGGATGGCCTCGGCGAGGAGCTGGTTGACGAGCTTGACGACCGACGCGTCCTGCGCCATCTTCTCGGGAGAGTCCAACACCGTGATCGAACCGATCTCCTCTTCGGCGAGTTTGGGGCGCGCGGCCGGCTTCCCCTTCTCTTTTTCCAGGATGTCCTCGACGATCGCGGCGCCCATGCCGTAATACTTCTTGATCGTCTCCATGATCTCGTCCTCGACGGCGAGGACGACCTCCACCTCGAACCCGAGGTGGAACTTGATGTCCTCCGTCGGCCAGACGTCGAGGGGGTTGGAGACGGCGATGGTCAGGGTGTTGTCGGAGAGGGCCAGCGGCATGAACTTATAGTGCCAGACAAAACGCGCCGGCACCCTCTGGATCACGTCTTCGGTGATCTTGCGCTCCTTGAGGCTCGGGACGAACGGGATCGCGAGCTGCTCGGCGAGCGTCATCAAGAGCTGCTCCTCGGAGATGAACCCCAGGCGGATCAACGCCTTGCCCAGCATCTCGCCGCTGCGGTTGTGCTCGCTCAGGGCCATGTCCAGCTGCGTCTGCGTCAGGATCCCGCGCCGGATCAGCATCTCGCCAAGTTTCAGCATTCTTCCCCCTCACAATGAGACTCTCAGCCTGGCTGCGGAGTCTCAAAAAGTGAGACTAACAGCCTGGCTGCGGAGTCTCATTTTACACGGACGGGAGGGTACCCCGCATGTAAAAGTCTTCGTCGGAGACGCTGTCCAGGCGGCCGGCGATGATGCGCTCGCAGGCCATCAGGGTCTCCTCCAGCTTCACGTACTGGCCGGGCCGGTTGGTGTAGAGCTCGGCCGTGAAAAACGGCTGCGTCAAAAAGTTGCTGAGCTTGCGCGCGCGGTGGAAGAGCACGCGGTCGCTCTTGGAGAGCTCCTCGATGCCGACGATGGCGACGAGGCGCTGTAATTCTTCCTGCTTATGAAATAACCGGATGACCTCCTGCGCGACGCCGAAGTGGCGCTTGCCGATGATGTTCGGGTTCATGAACGCGGACGACGACATCAGGGGGTCGATCGCCGGATACAACCCCTTCTGCACGCGTTCGCGCGACAAGACGAGGATGGAATCCAGGTGCGCGAAGATACACACGACCGCGGGGTCGGTCAAATCGTCGGCGGGCACGTAGACCGCCTCGATGGCGGTGATGGAGGCGCCCTCGCGCGAGCTGATGCGCTCGTGGAACTCGCCGATCTCGCTCGTCAGCGTCGGCTGGTACCCCGTCTCCGACGGGATGCGGCCCAAAAGCGCCGAGAGCTCGCTGCCCGCCTGCGCGAAGCGAAAGACGTTGTCCATCAAAAACAGGATGCTGTGTCCCCGCGCCTGCAGGGCCTCGGCGAAGGCGATCCCGGTCGAGACGACCTCGAAGCGCGCGCCGGGCGACTCGTCCATCTGGCCGAAGATCAACACCGACTGCGGCAGGATCCCGCTGCGCAAAAACTCGAAGTAGAGCTCGTTGCCCTCGCGGATGCGCTCGCCCGCGCCGGTAAAAACGCACATCCACTTCTGCTTCTTGATGATGTTGTGGATAATCTCGAGCGTCAAGAGGCTCTTTCCCAGCGCCGCGCCGCCGATGATGCCGGTCTTCGTGTCGCGCATCAACGGGAAGAGCAGGTCGATCATTTTGATGCCCGTCTCGATGAGCTCGGTCTCGCCCTTCCCGGTCTCTTCGATGACGACCTTCTCGCGCACCACCGACTGCCTCACCGAAAAACGCTCGTCGGTCTCTATAGGCCCCTTCTTGTCGATGGGCTTGCCCAGGACGTTGACGACGCGGCCGAGCACCGCGTCGCCCTGCGGGATGGAGAGCGGCTCGCGCGTGCGGCGCACGGACGCGCCGCGGCTCAGGCCAAGGGTCGACGTCAGCGCGAAGCAGCGCACCGTCCGCTCGTCCTTGTACTCGACCGCCTCCAGGATGACCTCCTGGCCGTCGTAGGTAGCGGTCTGCAGGATCTCCTTGACCGCGGGGACGGTCACGTCCTCGTCGAAGATGACGTCCACGACCGAGCCGTGCACGGCGATCACCTTCCCCGTCTCCACCGGTGTCTTTGTCCCTTTTGCCATCGACCCGCGCCCCCTCTACGCCTCACCCCGCCGCGCCCCCTTGAGGCGGCTGGCAAAAATCTCCCGGATATCCTTGTCGCTCTTCTGGTGCAGGTGCTTGAAAAAATTGAAGAGCGCGCGCCGGTTCATCTCCGTGATCTCCTGATAGCTGCCCTCCAGGTGCACGATGCGCGCCGCGTACTCGGCGAGCTTGCTGTCGAGAAAGATGTCGTGCAGTTGCTGCATCAGCGTCGCGCGCACCAGAAAGTCCACGGCCTGCGCCGGGCCGGGCTCGATATAGACCTTCTCCTCCTTTTTCCGGGTCAGCCCCGGCTGGAACCTCTTCTTCTGCTCCGGCGCCCGGAAGAGCTCCGGACACGGCAGGAGCTTCGTGACGAACGGTTCCTGCACGGTCAGCGACAAAAAGCGCGCGTGGACGATCAAGACCTTGCCGATCCGGCCGCCCAGGTACTTGTCGACCAGAAGGTCCCGCACCGCGCCGGAGCGGTCGTACGAGATGTCGTCACCCAGCGCCGGCAGCACCGTGAAGGCGCCGCGGTACATGTCCGACAGGTGCCGCGCCCCGCGCTCGCCCATGACGATGAGCTCGTCGGTCACGTTCGCCTGCTCGAAGGCCAGGCCCACCACCGCGGCGTTGAGCCCGCCCAGGAACCCCTCGTCGGAGGTGATCACCAGGATCGCCTTGGGCAGCTCGGCGCGCAGCAGGAGAAACGGGTGCCGGAACCGGCCGACGCCCAGGACGCCCATGAACTCGTCGAGGCGGTTGCGGAAAGGCTCGAACCCCTTGCGCCGGCCCTGCAGGATGCGGAACTGTCGCGCCGTCGCGGCCTTCAAGACCTCCATCATCTCCAGTACCTCGTCGGCAAACCGCAGGTTCGCCCGGTGCTGATGGAGAGGTATCATAACAACGGCTCCTTACATCCCTGCCTTTCGGCCTGCTAAAACCCCAGGGAAAGGCCGGGATGTAACTCGGACATATCACTTATGTCGCTTCGCTCCATAAGTGATGTCCTCATTACACAATCTTCCTCTCGCGGAAGAACTCGACGAACGACTTGTCGAGCTCTTCCCTTATCTCGGCGGTCAGCTGCCTCTTGTCTTCCAGCTTCTTCAGGAGCCCCGGCCGCGTGATGCGCACGTAATCCATGATCTCCCGGCAGAAGACCGCCATGCCCTCGCCGGAGAGGATCTCGAGGATCTTGCGCCAGAAGGCGTAGAACTGGACGATCATCGTCACCTCGTCGAGCGGCTTGTGCGCCTCCTGCACCAAGAGCTGCGTCAGCGTCTCGCCGCGCCGCAGGCGCTCGGCCACCTCCGTCGAGAGCTTGGTGCGGATACGCATCAACCGCAGGAGCTCTTTATACTGCGCGTAGTCGAGCCGCAGAGACTCCGTGACCGCGCGGATCGCCTCGGACTGGACCTTGCTGCCGATACGCGAGACCGAAAGGCCTAAGTCGATGGCCGGCTTGAAGCCTTCATGGAACAAGCTGCTGCTGACGTAGATCTGCCCGTCGGTCATCGAGACGAGGTTGCTCTGGACGCAGCCCGTGATGTCACCCTGGAGCGTCTCGGCGATGGGGAAGAACGTCATCGAGCCCGACCCAAAGTCCGCGTTCAGCCGCGCCGCGCGCTCCATCAACTGCGAGTGGACGTAGAAGATGTCGCCGGGGTAGGCCTCGCGGCCCGGCGAGCGCTCCAAGAGGAGCGAGAGCTCGCGGTAGATCCAAGCGTGCTTGGTCAGGTCGTCGAAGACGACGAGGACGTCGCGGCCGCGGTACATGAAATATTCGCCTATCGCGGCGGCGGCGTACGGCACCAGGTACTGCTCGCCCGATGAGGCCGAGGCGGAGGCCGCGACGATGACGGAGTAATCCATGGCGCCGTGATCCTTCAGGAGGCGCGCGACCTTGCCCAGCGTCGTGTGCGCCCCGCCGATCCAACAGTAGATGCAGACCACGTTCTTGCCGCGCTGGTTGATGATGGTGTCGATGGCGAGGGCCGTCTTGCCGGTCTGGCGGTCGCCGACGATGAGCTCGCGCTGGCCCTTGCCGATGGGGATGACGGTGTCGATGATCTTGACGCCGGTACACAGCTGCTCGGAGATGGGCACGCGGTCCAGGACCCCCGGCGCCTTGCGGAAAACGGCGCCCTCGGCGGCGGCCGCGACGGGGATGTTCTTGTCGTCGATGGGCTGGGCGATGCTGTTGACGACGCGGCCGATGTAGGCCTCGCCGACGGGGATGGTGAAGATCTCGTTGTGGCTGGCGACGGGACTGCCCAGGCGCACGCGCTTCTCGTCGCCGAAGACGAAGGTCATCACGTCCCTGTCGTCGAAGTCGATGACGAGGCCCAGGAGGCCCGACTCGGCGAACTCGACGATCTGCCCGTAGACGCACGACGGGAAACCCTCTATCTTGACGATCCCGCGCTTGACATCCTTGACGATGCCGACTTCCTTGATCTCGAACGCCGACGATTTGAATGCGGTTGGGGTCTGCATCGTTTTCGTTAGTGCCTCAGGCCCTGGCCTGCCGCTGGCGCACGGCGTTCAGGGCCCTCTTCATCCGGTTCTTCAAGCTCCCGTCGATCACGAGCCCGCCCAGGTTCAGGACGATCCCCGTGATGAGGCCGGGATCTTCGGTCTCGCGCAGCGGCGTCGCCTCGCCGCGCTTCTGGCTCAGGATCGCCTCCAGGCGCTTGCGCTGGTCCTCGGCCAGGGGCCGCGCCGCGGTCACCTGGATGCCGTCCTGCGTCTCCACGCGCAGCCGCTCGGACTCCACGCGCTCGAGCTCATCAAGGAACTCGTCGACCAGCTCGCGGTGGAGGGCCGCGCTCCCGCGGCCGGTGAAGGTCTCGGCGACCAGCTGCTGCGCCACGTCCACGGCCTTCTCCTCGGCGGTCGCGGCCGCCTCGGCCTCCAGCGACTTGACGTGCTCGACGGCCTCGGCCATCATCTTCCTGACCTGCACCTGCGCCTGGCTGCGGGCGTCCTCGGCGAGGCGCTCGGCGTTGCGGCGCGCGTTGTCGATAATGCGCTTGGCCTCGTCCTTGCTGCGCGCGATCTCGGTCTGCGAGAGCGTACGTGCGCGCTCGATCTCCTTGTTTAAAATCTCTTCTTTTTCGAGGCTCTCTTGGTGGAGGTCCTGCAGGCGCTTGAGGGATTCTCGGAGCTGGGAGCCAAAGACGAAGCGCAGGAGGACGATGATGATGCCAAAGGTGAGGACCTGGATGAGGATCAGTTGTATGCCCACTCTTCTTCCCCCGCCGGACTACTTGAAGAGGTTGTAGATGATAATCAGGGCGATGATCGCGATGCCTTCGGCAAACAAAAATGCGAACATCATCGCCACCATGATCTTGGGCGCGGCCGCCGGATTGCGTCCCAGGGCCCGGATGGCCGCGTTGCCGACGACGGCGATGATCAGCGACGGCCCCAGGGTGCTCAGAAACATCACCAGCGCGATGGTAAAATTATGCACGAGGATTCTACTCCACCAAAACGGTCAGTTCGTTGTGCCGCATGCGGGCGAGGCCGCGCCGGATCTTGATGCTGTGGGACTCGGACGAGCGGCCGCCCGCCTCGACCCGGCGCATCATCGACTGCAAAAAAATAGTCCCTTTGGTCAGGACGAGGAAGAGGGACTCGTGGTGGTCCATGAACGTCTTCTCCCCGCCGAGGCCCGGGACCGTGACTACGGAGACGACCCCGTCATACAAAACGTCGTGCGCGTCGAAAACGACAGCTTTCATGCGTCAGGAGCCCGCGGTTCTTGGTTCGTGGATTCTTTATGAAGCGGTGCAGATCTTGTCCTTGCCCGCCGTCTTGGCCTGATAGAGCGCCTTGTCCGCCTTCTCGATCAGCGGGTCTTTCTCCGTCGCGTCCGTCGGGTAGTCCGAGAGCCCGATGCTGATCGTTGTCGGAAGGCTCATGCGCACGAGGCTCAGGATGCGCTCGCAGCAGAGGATCGCCCCCTTCCTGTCCGTCTCGATCATCAGGATGCAGAACTCCTCGCCGCCGTAGCGGAAGACCATGTCGAGGTTGCGGATGGAACGCACGAAGAGGTTCGTGAGGCTACGCAGGAGCTCGTCGCCCGCCATGTGGCCGTTGGTGTCGTTGTACTTCTTGAAGTCGTCGACGTCGATCATCGCCAGGCACAGGTGCTGCGGGTAACGCTTGGCGCGCGTCAGCTCGCGGTCCAGGACCTCGTGGAGGTAGCGGTGGTTGTAGATGCCGGTCAGCCCGTCGAGGGTCGAGAGGTCGTAGTAGTAGGACTTCTTGTCCGCCTCGACCATGAGCGCGTAGCGCTCGATGGCGTGCTGGACGACGATGCGGATCTCCGTCGGGTTGAAGGGCTTGGTGACGTAGCCGAAGGCGCCGTCTTCCATGACCTCGACCGCGGAGTTGATGAAGAGGTACGGCGTGATCACGATGACGCTCACGCGCGGGTCCAACTGCTTGGCCAGCTGGACGAACTCCGACCCGCTCATGTCGGGCATACGCAGCTCGGTGATGACCGCGGCGCAGCGGATGTCCTTGAGGATCCGCAGCCCCTCCTTGGCGGAAGAGACGAGGTTGACGTTGTGTCCCGCGGCATACAGCACCGACCCCAGCGTCTCCGCCGACTCTTTTTCATCTTCAATGACCAGAATATCAAAAGTATTGGGCATACGGACTCCTTCGTCTGACCATCGGTCACAATTGTCCTAACTCATTCTATTATATTATTATAATGTGCTTCGCTGCGCAACACATTTCATACCTTTCCCCCGCAACGTGAGACAAAAGGTCTGACCTTTGAGTCTCAAAAAATGAGACAAAAGGCCAGGCCTATTAGTCTCAAAAAATGAGACACATAGGCCAGGCCTTTTGTCTCACCTCTTGTCTCATTTTTTGCGGCGGCCCCGCAGGGGCGGGCACAAACATCTTGACAGTCGGCCGTTTCGAGGGTAAAATCAGCCACGCTTTAGACGACACACCCCGTCCCCATCGTCTAGTCTGGCCTAGGACACGAGCTTTTCAAGCTTGCGACACCGGTTCGAATCCGGTTGGGGACGCTTAAATCTCCCGTCTCCTCCCCCTTGCCACCGGTTCTCCCGATCCGCCTTCGGCGGCCGGGATTCATTCGGGCAGACGACTTATGTCGCTGCGCTCCATAAGCCGTGCCCTCATGGAGAATCCGGTTGGGGACGCTTAAATCTCCCGTCTCCTCCCCCTTGCCACCGGTTCTCCCGATCCCTGCCGACAGCCGACAAGCACACCGGTCGGCCGGGATTCATTCGCGGACGCTAATTTTTCCCGCCGCATCGTCCATTTCGACCTCAATCCCTTGTCTGGCAGGACTTTATCTTGACACCCCCATCCTTTTACGTTACCTTGAATCCATGAGCACCCTTATCGGCGTCGGGTTCAGCGAAAAGAAGGACCCGTATCTGGCGGGCAGCGAGGCCGCCCAGACGGCGCTCTACCAGATCCACCACCGCAAGATCTCCCTCTGTTTCCTCTTTTCGACGATCCAGTTCAGCCACGAGAAGCTCCTCGACGGCATCGAGTACGCGGTCGGCAACCCGCGCCTCCTGGGCTGCTCGGGCGCCAACCTCATCATGTCCGACGGGCTCAAGCGCTACGGCGTGGGGGTCATGTTCATCAGCTCCGAGAAACTGCGCTGCGGCATCGGGGCCGCCACCGACTGCAAGACGAAGGGGCCGCAGGCGCTCGGCGAGGAGTGGGCCCGCGCGGCCCTGAAAGACTTGAACGAATCCGGACGCCAGCAGGCCCTCATCTTCCCCGACGGGCTCATCGAAAACGGCTCGGAGCTCCTGCGCGGCATCAAGAACGTCCTGGGCAAAAGCTTCCCCATCATGGGCGCGTCCAGCGCCGACAACTTCCGGTTCGTGCGCACGTACCAGTATTTCGGATCCAACATCCTCTCCAACAGCGTCGTCGGCGCCGTCATCGGCGGCAGCCTCTCGTTCGGCATGGGCCTGCGCCACGGCTGGAAGCCGCTGGGCAAGCCCCACACGATCACCGCCTCCGTCGGGAACGTCGTCAAGAAGATCGACGGCAGGCCCGCCATCGACATCTACGTCGACTACTTCGGCAAGCCGGCCGGCGAGATCGCCAAGGCGCTCATCCGCATCAGCACCAATTACCCGCTCGGCCTCTACATCCCGGGCGAACGCGAATACATCCTGCGCAACGCCCTGCGCGTCGACGACGAGGGCGGCCTCGTCTGCCAGGGCGACGCCGCCGCCGGCACAGAGGTCCGCCTCATGATGGGCACGAAGAGCCGGGCGCTGACCGCCGCGACCGAGGCCGCGACTGAGGCGCGCGAGGCCCTGAAGAACTGCGTCATCCGGGGCGCGCTCATCTTCGAGTCCATCTCGCGCTCCAAGCTCCTCGGGCGATTGACAGGAGAAGAGATGTCGCGTATAAAGGATATATTGGGCGACGTGCCGATGCTGGGCATCTCCACCTACGGCGAACAGGCGCCCCTGAAGTCGCTGGAGTACCACGGCTCGTCGCACTTCCACAACGAGACGCTTGCCATCCTCGCAATAGGCGAACCCTATGGTCCTGGCCACAGCCATTAAACAAGCCAGCCTTGCCGCGCTCGTCATCAACTACGCCGGCATGGTCGGCATAATCGCGGTCATCGTCCTCGTGCTCGTTCTCGTCTTCAAGATGGAGCGGGTCAAGGAGCTCAACGCCGAGCTCACCAAGCTCAAGCGCGCCTTCGACGACCTCGACAACCAGGGCAAGATCATCCTCCAGACGGACCTGGAGCTCCACTGCGCGCAGGAGGAGCTCGATAAGAAGGTCTCCGGCCTCATCGCCCTGCAGGACCTCACCCGCCTCATCTCGACCACCCTCGACGAAGAAGATATCTTCCGCAAGATCCAGGAGAAGCACGTCTCGCAGATCGGCTTCGACAAGGCCATCGCCTTTACCCGCGACACCCAGGGGTACCGCCTGCGCTCGTGCATCGGCTACACGTGGGAGGAGGGCGAGAAGGTGATGAACCTCATCCTCAGCCAGCCGCTCCTCTTCCGGCGCATCCTCGACGAGCGCCGCGTCTTCTCCTCGGCCGACGAAGACCGCGCCAACAAGGACGTCGCGCGCCTCTTGGCCCTCATGGCCCTCTCCTCTTTCGTCTGCGCGCCCATCGTCCAGAAGGACGGGGTCATCGGGGCGCTCCTTGTGGGCTCCGAGTCCTCCTTCACCCAACTGACGGGCGGCGACAAGGACCTTATCTACATCCTCGCCACACAGATCGGCCAGGCGCTGGAGAACGCGCGCCTCTTCGAGGAGACGTGGCACGCCCAGCAGGAACTCGAGCACAAGGTCCAACAGCGCACGCGCGAGCTCTCCGAGGCGCTGGAAAAGATCAAGACCGTCAGCAAGCGCAAGTCCGATTTCATCTCGGCGGTCTCCCACGAGCTGCGCACGCCGCTGACGTCGATAAAAGGCTACTCCTCGATCGTGGCCGCCGGCAAGCTCGGCGAACTGCCCCCCGCGGCCAAGGAGCGCATCGAGAAGATCAACAAGCACTCCGACAACCTGACGAACCTCATCAACAACCTCCTGGACATCTCCCGCATCGAATCCGGCCGCGTCGAGATGAAGATGGAGAAGCTCGACCTGCGCGCGATGGTCACCGAGATCGGCGACATGCTCGCCCCGCCGATCAAGGAACGGAACCTCACGCTCGTCCTGAGGCTGCCCGACGACCTGTCCCCGGCGGTCGGCGACAAGAACCAGATCGAGCGCGTCTTCATCAACCTCGTCGGCAACGCCATGAAGTTCACGCCCGCGGGCGGCCAGATCACCGTCGCGGCCGAAGACGCGGGCGCGTATGTGAAGATCTCGGTCAGCGACACCGGCATCGGCATCTCGGAGAAGGACCTCGACAAGGTCTTCGAAGAGTTCTACCGCGTCGACAACGAGGCCAACACGAAGGTCAAGGGCACGGGCCTGGGCCTGTCGCTCGTCAAATATATCGTGGAGGCGCACAAGGGAAGGCTGACCGCCTCAAGCGCCATCGGCAAGGGCACGACCTTCACGTTTACTTTGCCCAAAACGAACGTCGTGTGATATACTTGGAGTGCTCAACATCTGCAGTCTCGGACGAGACCTATAAGGCAAGCGAAGCAGGGGAAGGCCGGTGCATCGACTGCGGTCTCGTCCTCGTTACAAGGATGATATCCTACGGGATAGCTGTAGCGGGTAGGCCAGTGCAGCAATTGCGGTCTCGCCCTCGTTTTCCCGCCTTCGCAGGATACTCTGCTTCGGCGGGATGTCACTGGATGTCCTCCTTCGGCGGACAGGGGTGTTCCATCCCGCCTTCGCAGGATACTCTGCTTCGGCGGGATGTCACTGGATGTCCTCCTTCGGCGGACAGGGGTGTTCCATAAGGATGTTATCTTTATCCCGTGTCGCCCCAAGGGCGCCACGGGACCTTTGGCGGGAAGGCAAGCTAAAATAAAGGAGACCCCATGGTCGAGCTGCGCAAGAAGATTCTGGTGATCGACGACGAGGAGGACATCCGGGACATCGTGCGGATGTATCTCGGCGAGAGCGGCTACGACGTCATCGAGGCCTCGAACGGCCAAGAGGGCATCCTGCGCGCCCAGAACGAACATCCGGACCTGATCGTCCTGGACATCATGATGCCCGGCATCAACGGCTTCGAGGTCGCCAAGCACCTCAAGGACGACCCCAACACCAGCAGCATCCCGATCCTCATCCTCTCGGTCCTGGCGCAGGACTCCCAGTACCGCCACGGCATCCTCGACTACGTATCCAAGCCCTTCAAACAAGAAGAGCTGGTGACGAAGGTCAAGAAGTTCTTCGACAAGATGCAGGACAAGAGCGCGCACACCGTCCTGATCGTCGACGACGACCCCGACATCGTCGACGTCATCGCCCTGTGCCTGAAAGACAGCCGGATCGCCTCGGAGAAGGCCTACAACGGCCTGGAGGCGCTGGAGAAGGTCAAGACCAAGAAAGTCCACCTGGTCCTCCTCGACATCAATATGCCCGGCATGAACGGCTTCGAGGTCATCAAGCAGCTCAAGGCCGACGAGAAGACGGCGGAGCTGCCCATCATCGTCCTGACCGGCACCTACCTCTCCGAGACGGACAAGAAGCACGGCATCACCCTGGGCATCTCTAAATACCTTACAAAGCCCTTCTCCGCCGACGAGCTCGTCCGGGAAATCACCGCCGCCCTCCATGCCTAAAGCCCGCATCATCATCATCGACGACGACCCGGATATCCGCGACGTCCTCGTCCTCACCTTGGGCGAAGAGGGCTACGACATCACGGAGGCCGAAAACGGCCGGCAGGGCCTGGAGCTCATCAAGAGCAAAGGCTTCAACCTCGTCATCGTCGACTACAAGATGCCCGTCATGGATGGCCCGACGCTGTGCGCGACGGTGAAGAAAGACATCCTGCTCGCCCACATCCCCATCATCATGCTGACCGGCAAGGGCGACGTGACCGACAAGGTCTCCGGCATCAACGCCGGCGCCGACGATTACATAGTCAAGCCCTTCGAGCCGACGGAGCTGCTGGCGCGCATCAAGATGGTGCTGCGGCGCACCGAGCGCGACCTCGACGCCAACCCGCTGACCCACCTGCCCGGCAACGTCTCCATCCTGAACGAACTGCAGAGCCGCATCGACGCCAAGACCCCGGTCGCCATCGCCTACGCGGACCTCGACAAGTTCAAGGCCTATAACGACAAATACGGCTTCGGCCACGGCGACGAGGTCATCCGCGAGACGGCGCGCCTCATCATCCGCACGGTCGGCGAGCTCGGCAACCCCGGCGACTTCATCGGCCACGTCGGCGGCGACGACTTCGTCTTCGTCACGACGCCCGACAAGGCCGACGCCATCTGCGAGAAGCTGGTCGAGGAGTTCGAGAAGATATCCCCCTCCTTCTACGCCAGGGAGGACCAGGAGACGGGCTTCATCGTCGGCAAGGACCGCAAGGGCATCGAGCAGAAGTTCGGCCTCCTCGGCATCTCCGTCTGCGTCGTGACCAACGAGCACCGGTCGATCGACCACGTCGCCCAGATCAGCGAGATCGGCGCCGAGCTCAAAGAAGCCGCCAAGGCCGCCGAACGCTCCTGCTACGTCAAAGACAAGCGCCACGGCGAGCGCGACTCCCAGTAACCCCTTCCCCACTTCCGCCCCTTATAAAAAATGAGACAAAAGGCCTGGCCTTTGAGTCTCAAAAAATGAGACAGAAAGGTCGGACCTTTGTCTCACTTTGGTCTCATTTTTCGGCTTAGGGGGTTAGAAGCCTTGGAGGCCGTGCATTTCGAAGAGCTTCTTGTCGCTGACCCAGGGGATGGCCATCTCGCGGGAGATCTTGCCGGTGTCGATGAGCGCCTTGAGGGACTTCTCCATGGTCAGCATGCCAAGTTCGCCGCCGGTCTGGAGCTCGATGGAGATCTGGTGGGTCTTGCGGCTGCGGATGTGCTGGCGGATGGCGGTCGTGGCGATCATCACCTCGCAGCCGAGATAGCGGCGGGTGCCGTCGGTCGACGGCAGGAGGACCTGGGAGACGACCATCTCAAGGGTGTCGGCCAGCTGGACGCGCACCTGCTCCTGCTGGTGCGCGGGGAAGACGTCGATGATGCGGTCGATGGTCTGGGCCGCGCCGCGGGTGTGCAGGGAGCTCAGGACCAGGTGGCCGGTCTCGGCCGCGGTCATGGCCATAGAGATGGTCTCCAGGTCGCGCAGTTCACCGACGAGGATCACATCCGGGTCCTCGCGCAGGGCGGCACGCAGGGCCCCGGCGAACGACGGCGTGTGGGTGCCGACCTCGCGCTGGTTGACAACAGACTTCTTGTGTCCGTGGACGTATTCGATCGGGTCTTCGATGGTAATGATGTGGTCTCTGCGCGACTCGTTGATCATGTCGATGAGCGAGGCGATCGTCGTAGACTTGCCGCTGCCCGTCACGCCCGTCACGAGGACGAGGCCCCGGCGCATCCGGGCCGCCTGCGCCACCACCGCGGGCACGCCGAGCGTCTGCAGGGAGTGGATGATCCGCGGGATAAGACGGAACGCCACGCACAGCCCGGTCCGGTCATAATAGATGTTCAGACGAAAACGGGCCACCGTCCCGACCTCGACGGCGATGTCCTTGTCCTGCCCCGGCACCAGGACCACGTGGGGCGGCAGGATCTCCTTGATCATCGCCTCGATCGTGCTCTCCTCGAGCACATCGTTGCCCACCTTGTCCAGCACGCCGTTGAGACGCATGATCGGCGGCAGCCCCGGGACGAGGTGCAGATCCGAGGCGTTCTTCGCGATGGCGCTCTTGAGCAGTAAGCGAGTTTCTATGGGCATAACAGAGGCTCTTCCTTTAGCCCGCCGGTTTTTCGGGGGCAAACGTGTCTTTGGGCAGGGTGATGCCGCGGGTGATAAGGTCCTCGTAAAAAGTAGGTATGTATCCGGTGGCCACAAAGTCGCCGAGGACCTCCTTCGTCTCCGGCTCGACCCCCGTCTGCCTGAAGCGGAAGATGTCCACAAACTTGATGTGCAGTTCGTCGTCCATTCCGCAGACCTCCGTCACCTGCGTGACCCGGCGTCTTCCGTCGGAGAGGCGTGCGGTCTGGACGACGATGTTGATCGCCGACGCGGTCATCTCGCGGATGGCGCGAATGGGCAACTCCACCCCGCTCATCAGGATCATCGAATCCAGGCGCGTCAGGACGTCGCGGGTGGAGTTGGCGTGGATCGTCGTCAGCGAGCCGTCGTGGCCCGTGTTCATGGCCTGGAGCATATCCAGCGCCTCGCCGCTGCGGCACTCGCCGATGATGATGCGGTCGGGGCGCATACGCAGGCAGTTGCGGAAGAGGTCGCGGATCGTCACCGCGCCCTTGCCTTCGATGTTGGGCGGTCGCGACTCGAGGCGCACCCAGTGCTCCTGGGAGAGACGCAGCTCCGCGGCGTCCTCGATGGTGACGATACGTTCGGTGTTGGGGATGAAGGCCGACAGGATGTTCAGGAAGGTCGTCTTGCCGGAGCCGGTCCCGCCGGAGACGATGATATTCTTGCGCGCCACGACGCACGCCGCCAAAAAGTCCGCGATGGGGCGCGTCAGGCTGTGGAAGCGCGAGACGAGGTCCTCGACGGTGTAGTGCTCACGCGCGAATTTGCGGATGGTCAACGTCGGGCCGGTCAGGGACAAGGGCGGGATGATGGCGTTGACGCGCGAGCCGTCGGGCAGGCGCGCGTCCACCATCGGCACCGATTCGTCGATGCGCCGGCCCAGGGGTGCTACGATGCGCTCGATGACGACCCTGACCTGGTCGTCCGAGATGAACTTCTTGCTCGTCAGCTCCAGACGGCCGTGACGCTCGACGTAGACCGAGTCCTTGTTATTCACCATGATGTCGGTGATGTCCTGGTCCCGCAGCAGCTCCTCCAGGGGACCGAGCCCCAGCGCCTCGTCGGCGATCTCCTTGACAAGCTTCTCGCGGACCTCCATCGACGACAAAAACGCGCCCGTCTCCTCCGTCAGGAGGTTGGAGATGATCCTCTCCGCCTTTTCGCGCAGATCTTTCGCCTTGCGCGGATTGTTGATGAGCTCCATGTCGAGGCGCTTGAGGTCGAGCTCCTCGATGAGGCGCGCGTGGATGCGGCGCTTGAGCTTGATGATCTCATCCTCCTGCTCGACGGCCTTGATCCGCCTGACCTTATCGGTCAGACCCATCGCGTCCCAGAAAGAGCCCGCCGCCGGCAACTCCTCCCGGCGGATCGAGCGCAGCTCCTCGAGCTCCTTGTGCTCGATGTAGAACGCGGCGTTGCCGATGAGGTCCTTGGCGAATTTTTTGATGGCCCCGCTGACGCGGCTCGACGGGTTGTCGAAGACGACGGGCACGCCGCGGTTGAGCGCCAGGCCCACCACGCGGCCGTCCGAGGGGATGCTGGCGACGATCTCCGACGACAGGGCAAGCTTGACCTCCTGCCACGAGAGGCCGGACTTGCTCTCCGCGCGGTTCAAGACGAGCTTGATCATCCTGACCGGGAAGTGCAGCGACTGCAGCACGTCCAGCCCCCAGCGCGTCTCGTAGACCGAGAGGATGTCGGGAGTCACGACGAAAAGGATGAGGTTGGTGCGATTGAATATCTGGATGAGGGTGTCGGTGAAGGCGCGGCCGCCGTCGACGATGATGCAGTCGTACTGGGTCGTCATCATGCCGACGACCTTGCCGATACGCTCGCCGGTGATGTGCGGGGACTGCTTGGGACGCGTGATGGCGGGCAGGAAGTCGATGCCGTACTTGGAGACGAAGGTGACGTAATTCTTGATCGTGGCGGCCTGCTCGACCTTGTCGAGGATCGTCACGATGTCGAAGATCGAGTATTGCGGGGTGCAGTCGAGCATGCGCGCCATGTCCTGGATGGCCTGCAGGTCCAGGTCGATGAGCGCGACCTTCTTGCCCTCCTGGGCCATGGCGATGGCGAGGTTCACCGCCAAGAGCGTCTTGCCCACGCCGCCCTTGGTGCTGAAGATGGAAATGACGTTGCCGACAGGAGGATTTTCCGTCATGGCCGTGTCAATATCAACTCAACTGATAATTAATGGGAATCTCTATCCAAATCTCTTTCAAGATCAGGTTCTTGGGGAAAGCGGGATAGGGGGCCCGCCGTTTTACCGTAAAGACCGCGGCCTTATCCAGCAGCTGGTGGCCCGACGATTCGTTCACCACGACGTTCACCAGCTGTCCGTTCGACATCAGGTGCAGGCTCAACACGACCGAACCGGAGAGGTTGGCCCTGCGCGCCTCCATCGGATACGCCACGCTCTCAAGAATCGTCTCCTGGACCAGGCGCACATATCCGTCGATCGGCCCTTCGTCGTCGGGCAACCCCCTGCCGCCGGCCTGCGCCGACGCGATATCCGACCGCATATCCCCGTAGCTGATGATCTTGGGGGTCAGACAGATGACCAGCTCCGTGGCGCCGATCTGAAAATCCTTGGAACGGAAGAGCGCCCCGACGATGGGGAGGTTCCCCAGCCCCGGGACGCGCTGAAGGTTATTGGCCTCGTCGTTGTCGATGAGGCCCGCGAGGAAGAGCGTCTCGTTGTTCTTCAGATAGAGTTCTGAAGTCACCTGCCGCGTCCTGAACCCGGGCGTGGCCGTCGAGATGCTCGAGCCCGTCTGGACGGTCAGCTGGGTCGAGGTGTCGATGGAGCGGATCTGGATGTCGAGCTGGCAGAAGATGTCGCCGGTCTCCCGGACCTCGGGCTTGATGCTCAGCTTGATGCCGTACTCGATGTATTCGACCGATGTCGTCGTGGTGCCGGAGGCGACGCTGACGTTCGAGAGGATCGGCACCTCGCCGCCGACAAGGAACTTCGCCTCTCTGCCGCTGAGCGCCACGAGCTTGGGCCGCGCGAGGGTGCGTGCCAGGTTGTCCTGCTCCAGGAGGTTCAGGACCGCCGTCAACGCGGTGCGGTCGAACTGAGACTGACCGACGGCCTTGACGACGTCGCTCATGTGGCGGATGAGCGTGTGGTCGCTGGGCATGGGGATCTCGTTGAACGTGAACGAGCTCGACCAGTTGACGCCGAGCCTGTCGATCGCGGTCTTGGAGATCTCCAGGATCAGCACGTCGATCTGCACCAGGGGGCTGTCGTCGTCAAAGTTCACCAGGTTGATGATACGATCCTCGAAGCTCTCCAAGAGCTGCGTCGTCACGTCCTCCTTGCGCTCGGGCAGGCGGCCGAGGACGAAGACTTTGCGCTCCTTGTCGCCGACCTGGAAGGTGATGCCGTGCAGGCCGGCCATGTCGAAGAGGTCTTCCAGGCGGCGCTTGAGCCTGCCCAGGTCCTCCTCGAAGACGCGCACGATGATCTCGCGCTGGCCGAAATCGTCCCAGATCTGGAGGTTGGTCTCCCCGGCCGACTTGGCCGAGATCAACAGCTCCTGGCTACCGGCCCCGACGACATCCGCCACTTCGGGATCGCCGATGGCCACGCGCCTCGGGTTGGCGACCGGGATGATCTTCGACTCGCCGACGACGATATCCATCATGCGCGCGATGTCGTAATCGTCAAAAAAGAATTCCGGGGACGCGTCGCGAGACGGGGACAAGACGAGAGGAAGACACAGGGCGAGGAGCAGGACGCAACGTAATAGGGACTTTCTCATGCCGGTCTTTTACTTATTGAGGATCATGTGCGACTTTTCGGTGCCCCGGTAAATCTCGACGGTCCGCGGCGGGGGCGGCGCCTTCTTCTCCTGCGTCTGCTGGCGGCGCGTCGGCTGCGGCACATCCTGAGTGATCATGAACTCCTCGCCCAGGTTGCTGAAGACGTACTGCCACATGGCGTTGGCCTCAACCGGCGGGACCGGCTCGATGATGGTTTCCAGCGGCGGCCGCAGGACCAGCCGCAGGCGCCCCTGATCTAGGGCGTACGTCAATAACGCGATCTCTCTGGGCGTGAGCGCCAGGGTTATGATCAGGTTCGTCGATACCTGGGCCGGCTGCTGACCGCGCCTCTGAGGTATCAGCGAGGCGGCGCCCTCGATGCCCAGGATGAGGATGTTCTGGAAAAGCGTCACGCTCACGAGCTCCGTCACGGTCTTGCCGTCTATCTGCGCGTTATACGGAAAGATGCCGACGACGTCCACGTAATCGCCGGGGCGGATCTTGCCGCCCACCGCGGAGAGCGGGTCGATCGCGATCGTCATGGCGCGCTTGCCCTGCGGGGTGCGCATGGCGAGGCTCGTGTCCTTGACGGTAATGGTGAGCTTGGAGGCCATGACCTGCTCGCCCGGATAGATGTCCGCGATGGCGCGCTTGCCCATGGCCAGGCTCTGGGAGTTCAGGGCTCTGGGCTGGATATACTTCACGGGGATGGATTCGAACTTGACCATCGTCTCGTCGATGATGGTCCCGGCGGGGATCTGGGCGGACGCCACGAGGACGAAGCCCCTCTTCTCTTCTTTGACGTATTTCTTCTCGAGGCTGGCGATGTAGGTCCGCGCCCCGATGACCGCGAAGACCGCCAACAGGACGCCCAGGATGATACTGATCTTCTTTTTATCCATGCGCCGGCCTCAGGGTGAAAATGTTTATGACAACAGCTCGTCTTTGATCTCGATCGTGGCGTCGCGCCGCAGGCGGTCGGTCAGGTCCTGGATGCGCTGCGCGCGCTTCTGCGCCAACAGTGTCTCCTTAATATAGTCGTAATACGTGGCGTCCGTGCCGGGGATCCTCTCCGTCAGCGTCGGCACCGCACCGCCCTTCTTCTCCTCCACCTTGACGATGTAGTAGCCGTCGGGGCCGGAGAAGTATTGGCTGAACTGTCCCGGCTCCAGGGTCTGGACCATGCTGTTGTACTTCTCAAACTTATCCTGCGGATTGTAGAACCCGAGGTTGCCGCCATCGGCCGCGCTCGCGACCTTCGACTTTTCCTTTGCCAGCGTCGCGAAGTCCGACCCGCCCAGGAGGGCGATCATCGTTTCCTTCGCGTCGGCCTCGGTGGCGATGACGATCTCGCGCACGCTCGCCTGCGTCGGCATCGCCAGCTGGCTCTTATACTGGGCGTAATAGGATTCGACCTCGGCGGGCTCGACGTTGATGCCGCGCGTCTCGTCCATGATCAGCTCGCGCGCCATGGCGCCCTTCTTGAACTCCTCGACCGCCTCGCGCACGTCCCTTTTCTTGTCGATGCCGCGCGCCATGGCCTCCTGGTAGATAAGCTCCTGCAGGACGAGGTCGTTCAGGTACGCCTTCTTGTCTTCCACCGTTTCGATCCTGACATCCAGGATCTCGAGGTTCTGTATCTTTTCGTCGAAGCTCTCGAGGGTGATCACCTCGCCGTTGACGATCGCCAGCATCGTGCCCTTTGGGGTCCCGGCCTCTTCGGTAGGTCCCGCGCCCGGCGGCGCGATCTGGAGCATCTTCTTTATCTCCTCGCATCCCGTCAACGCCGACAGACCGATGACGAGACAAAAAATTACAAAAAGACCCACGCGTCCGCTCATAGGACACTCCTTTGTGTTATCCCCCTCATGCAAACGTTTTGAATTCTATTGCTATTTATATCACAGATATTTTCTTAACGCAATATATTTGCGTGGGTTTCGTGAAAAGCAAAGGTGGCTGTCCCTGCTGCCATTTCGCCTGTGGAAACGGCGAAATGAAGCGCAGCAGGGACAGATTAAAGGGGCACCCGAAAAGGGTGCCCCTTTAATCTGGTAGCCCCAACCGGATTTTCCATGAGGCCACGACTTACGGAGCCGCAGGCGAGGTAAGTCGTTTGGCCGAATGAATCCCGTCCCGGCAGGCACTCGCTGGTCAGCCGGGATCGGGAGAACCGGCTGCTGAAACTGGTAGCCCCAACCGGATTTGAACCGGTGTCTTGTGGCTGAGAACCACACGTCCTAGGCCAGGCTAGACGATGGGGCCGAAATCGGTGCTTAGTGTACCACAGGATGAGACAAGAGGCCAGGCCTCTTGTCTCACTCTTCTTCTTTGGCGGCGAGCTTGGCGACCGAGGTGACGTGGTCGCCCTTGCCCATGGACATGAGGCGCACGCCCTGGGCGTTGCGGCCGGTCTCGCGGATCTGCTTGACCGGGCAGCGGACCATCATGCCGCCGTGCGTGATGGCCATGAGTTCGTCGTCGGGCATGACGCAGTTGAGGCCGATGGCGTCGCCGTTTTTGTCCGTCACCTTGACGTTGATGATACCCTTGCCGCCGCGCGACTGGACACGGTAGGCGCCCAGGTCCGTGCGCTTGGCGAAGCCCTGGGCGGTCACGGTCAGGATCGTGGCGCCGGTCTTGGCCAGGTCCGCCGAGACGATCTCCATGCCGACGACCTCGTCCTTCTTGGCGAGCGAGACGCCGCGCACGCCCTTGGCCTGGCGGCCCATGTCGCGGATGAGCTTCTCCGGGAAGCGGATGGCCTTGCCCTGGCGCATCGCGAGCAGGACGTCCTGGCTGCCGTCCGATATCTTCGCGGACATCACGGCGTCTTCCTTGCTGAGGCCCATGGCCACGATGCCGCCCTTGCGCGGGTTGCCGAAGGCCGACAAGACCGTCTTCTTGATGATGCCGCCCTTCGTGCATATGATAATGGATTTGTCGTCGGTAAATTCCTTGACCGGCAGGACCGCCGCCGCCTTCTCCTTGGCGCTCAGCTGCAATAAATTCACGATGGCCTTACCCTTGGACTGGCGGCTTGCCTGCGGGATCTCGTAGACCTTGATCCAGTACACGCGGCCCTGGTCCGTAAAGACCAAGAGGTACTCCTTGGTGGACGCGATAAAGAGATACTCGACAAAGTCCTCCTCGCGCGTCTCCATCGCCGTGATGCCCTTGCCGCCGCGCTTCTGTTTACGGTACGAGCTGATCGCCAGACGCTTGATGTAGCCCGCGTGCGAGATCGTGATGACCATGTCCTCCTCGGCGATCAGATCTTCGAGCTCGATGTCCTCGACCTCGCCGATGATCTCCGTGCGGCGCTCGTCGCCGTATTTCTTTTTCAGGGCGGCCATCTCGTCCTTGATGAGCTCCTCGACGAACTTCTCCGAGGCCAGGATCGCGCGGAAGCGCTCGATCTGCTTCAAGAGCTCCAGATATTCTTTTTCGATCTTGTCCCGCTCCAGGGCCGTCAGGCGCTGGAGCTGCATCTCCAAAATCGCCTGCGCCTGGACGTCGGAGAGATCAAACCTCTTCATCAGGGCCTTCTTGGCCTCGGGGGTGCTCTTCGAGCCGCGGATGGTCTTGATGATACGGTCGATATGCCTGAGGGCGATCTTGAGGCCTTCCAGGATATGCGCGCGGTGGAGCGCCCGGTCGAGCTCGAACTGCGTGCGGCGCTTGATGATCGTCTTGCGGTGGCCGATGTAGCAGTGCATCATCTGTTTCAGATTCAGCACGCGCGGCCGGCCGTCGACGAGGGCCAGGGAGATGATCCCAAAGGTCGTCTCCATCTGGGTGTGCTTGTAGAGCCGGTTCAGGATGATCTGCGGCTCGGCGTCGCGCTTGAGCTCGATGAGGATGCGCATCCCGTCCTTGTCGGACTCGTCGCGGATGTCGCTGATCCCCTCGACCTTCTTGTCCTGCACGAGCCCCGCGATCACCTCGATAAGCGAGGCCTTGTTCACCTGGTACGGGATCTCCGTGATAAGGATGTTGTCCTTGCCGCTCTTGACGCGCTCGATCGACGCCTTGGCGCGCACCGTCAACTTGCCCTTGCCCGTGTTGTACGCCTCCTTGATCCCCTCGCGGCCGCAGATGATGCCGCCCGTCGGGAAGTCCGGCCCCTTGACGAACTTCATCAGCTCCTTGATCTCGCAGTCGGGGTTGTCGATGAGGTGGATGATGCCTTCGATGACCTCGGTCAAGTTGTGCGGCGGGATGTTCGTCGCCATGCCGACCGCGATTCCGCTGGAGCCGTTGACGAGCATGTTCGGCAGGGTCGAGGGCAGCAGGACCGGCTCCTCGAGCGACGCGTCGAAGTTCGGCGAGAAGTCCACGGTCGCCTTCTCGATGTCGCCGAGCATCGCGCTGGCGATGGCGGCCAGCCGCGCCTCGGTGTAGCGCATGGCCGCGGGCGCGTCGCCGTCGACCGACCCGAAGTTGCCCTGGCCGTCGATGAGCGGGTAGCGCAAAGAGAAGTCCTGCACCATGCGCACGAGCGTGTCGTAGACCGCCGCGTCGCCATGGGGGTGGTATTTACCCAAGACCTCGCCGACGATGCGCGCCGTCTTCTTAAAGGGCTTGGCGTGGTCGAGGCTGAGCTCGTGCATCGCGTAGAGGATGCGCCGGTGCACGGGCTTGAGCCCGTCGCGCGCGTCGGGAAGGGCCCGGCCCACGATAACGCTCATCGCGTACGAGAGGTACGACTCCTTCATCTCCTCTTCGATGTTCCGGGGAATGACTTTCTCATTCTGCGCGTACATATTCTCCTCAACGTGAGATTAAAGTGAGACTAGAGGCCTGGCCTGTTTGTCTCATTTTTTGAGACAGAAAGGCCTGGCCTTTGTCTCACTCTGGCCTTTGTCTCACTTTGCTGGTTCGGCCTTCAGCCGGGTCAGGTGGTCGTAGCTCGTGTACCAGACCGCGAGCCACAGCGGCGAAAAGAGTATCAACATCGCGGGGTCGACCCAGGACAGGAAGCCGCGGCCGGCGCCCAGCGCCGTCAGGCCGAAATACAGCGAAAGCCCGATGACCATGTAGCCGAAGGCGAAGAGACTCAGCGTCAACATGTATCCCAAGACCTGGCCGCGGATGCGGCGGCGGCTCTCGCGGAACGCCGCGAAGGGACCCTTGGTCTCGTAGGCCGCGACGAGCGGCCCGAGCGAAAAGTAAAAGCCGTACCACCCCAGGGCGATGATAAAGATGACGGCCGCAAGGTGCGTGGCCACCAGGCCGGTCAGGTTCGTCTGGTCGGCGACGTAGAGCATCCTGCCGGCCTCGATCAGGGCCACGGCCAGCGTCAGCCCGAAGAGGGCGAGGCTCAGGAGCAGGATCACGCTCAACACATACCGGCCCCAGGAGCGGCGCGCCTCGACGAAGACCTCGCTGAAGACCAGCCCCGCGGCGCGGGAGAAGCGCCGGAAGTGGCCGATGATAAGCAGGGTCACAAAACCCTGCACCGCGACCAGTGCCAGCACCAGCAACAGCAAGATGCCCGCCGTCACCCACGGCGCCGCCTCCGGCATGAACCAACCGGTGGCCCTCTTCGCCCCGCGCAGCAGCTTCAGGCCGAAATACGACAGGCTCGAGAGGGCCGTAAAGACGATCAGGTGGCGCGCCCACACCGACAACGAAAGCCGCCACACCGCCCTGACGTCAAAACCTCTTGCGTCTTCGCCCATCTGTGCCCCTTTCGCCACTGGTTACCTATATATCCAGGTTGCGCACCAGGTGCGCGTTCTTCTCGATGAATTCGCGCCGCGGGTTCACCTGGTCGCCCATCAACACCGTAAAGATCTCATCCGCCGCGACCGCGTCCTCCAGCACTACCTTTAACATAGTCCGCTTCTCCGGGTCCATGGTCGTCTCCCAGAGTTGCGTCGGGTTCATCTCGCCAAGCCCCTTATACCTCTGGATGGTCATGCCCTTCTGGGCCAGGGCCTTCACGTGCTCGAGCACCCTGTAAAGCGCAAAGAACTCCACGTCCACGTCGCCGACCAGCCGGAAACGCGCCCTCTGCTTCTTCTCCCCGGCGGCCTTCTTCGACTTCTTCTTCGGCCCCGCGTCCGGCTCGGGGTCAAAGTAGTGGTCGATGGGGATGCCGAGCTTCTCGATGCGGCTGATATACCTCTCCATCTCCTCGGTGTCGAAGATCTCGGTATAATCCAAGCCTTCCTTCTCGCCCTTGACCTTGTTGGAGAGTTTCGCTAGCTCGGCGTCAGAATACAAAAAGTGGGTCATTCCCTCCACTTTTACCATATAAAGAGGTAGTTTTTTGGTCTTCTTATGCCTATTTTCCACCAATTTATTGAAATTTACTCCCTTTCTGTCCAAAAGGTGTGAAAAACGCTTCAATTGGACCAGCGCCTCCAAAATATCCTTAAATTGCGGGTCGTTAAGGGTTTTCTTGCCCGATAAAATCGTGAACTTATACCCCTCCCGGCCCGCGTCCAGCATCAGCTGGCTCATCTGCTCCTCGGTCTGGATGTACTCCTCGCGCTGACCCCTCTTGACCTTGTAAAGAGGCGGCTGGGCGATGTACACGTACCCACCCTCGATCAGCTTTGGCAGCTGCCGCAGAAAGAGGGTCAACAGCAGGGTCCGGATGTGCGAACCGTCCACGTCCGCATCGCACATGATGACGACCTTGTGGTAGCGCAGCTTCTCGATATTGAACTCCTCCCCCACCCCCGTGCCGAGCGCCGTGATGATGACGCGGATCTCGTCGTTGTTGAGGATCTTGTCCAGGCGCGACTTCTCCACATTCAGGATCTTGCCCTTGATGGGCAGGATGGCCTGGAACCTGCGGTCCCTGCCTTGCTTGGCACTGTTATGGACAAAGACGCCGCTGGCCAGGGCAAAGTTGTGCGTGCCCGGGACCTCCAGGTCGTAGACGTCCATCCTTTCCGAGACCCTTTCTATGCGCCGGACCTTATGGTTAAAGTTTTTCACGGCCTCCAGCAACGCTTCCTCGTCGCCGCCAAAGAACCGCGTTGCCAACGTATCCCGCCTCACGAGATTGGTGTTTTTCCTGGGCAGGGCGACCCTTTCTTCGTCATACCTATCTATGCTGCCGTATTTATCATAGAGCTCCCTTGCAAGGGCGAGGCTCGCCTGCAAATACGTGCGATCGTAGGCGGCCTTGTACGCCGGGTTGCGGTCGCAAAACTCCAGGAATTTCGCGACCATATATTTTTTATAGGCAGGGTCCTCCCGGTGGTGCTTATGCGCCCCGCGCGTCTCGGCGTAAACATGGTGCTCTAGATTATGCCTGTCGGCCAAAAGGTGCGTGGACACCCGCTTGTGCGTGCGGGGGTCCAGGATCGTCTCATATCCCTCGCTGGTGATCCGGTGTTTCTTTTCGGAAAATTTTCTCTGCAACGGCATGAGGCTCATGCGGGGCCGCAGATCCCCGGCCTGGACGTACGACCCGTCGCGCAACATGAATCTGTGGTCAGGGGTGCAGGTGACGGCCTCGTCGTTGTCCAGGATCACCCGGACGACCTCGGCGTCTTTTTTCGTCACGCGGGGCGAAAGGATCCTTTCTACCCCGATCTCTCCGTTTTTCTTGATGGTATAACAATAATGGGTCTTGCCTTCTTTATATTCCGAGACCAGCTCTTTAAAGCTAAGGTGTCGGCCGCCGGCCAAAGCCACCCTTGTCTCCCCAGAAAAACAGCCGCCGGCCGAGTCGCCTTCCACGATAAAGATCTCGGCCATCGACGCGTCGGACTCGGAGCAGTCCGCGAGCTTGCCGGGCAGGGAGAGCCCGTTGAGCGCGCCCTTGCGCCTTGTGAGCTCGCGGGCCTTGCGCGCGGCCTCGCGGGCGCGGGCCGCCAAGACGGTCTTCTCCACGATCTTGTTCGCGACCGACGGGTGCTCTTCAAAGAAACCCGACAAAAACTCGAACGTCTGCGACGCGACAAAGCCCTCGGCCTCGGAGTTGCCGAACTTGGTCTTTGTCTGGCCCTCGAACTGCGGGTTGGGGACCTTGAGGCTGATGACGGCCGTCAGCCCCTCGCGCACGTCGTCGCCGGAGATCGAGGCGCTGGAGTCCTTCAATAAATTCTTGCCCTTCACGTACTGGTTGATGGCGCGCGTGAGGGCGGCCTTAAACCCGCTCAGGTGCGTGCCGCCCTCGATGGTGTTGATGTTGTTGACGTAGGAGAAGATGTTCTCGGCGTAGCCGTCGTTATACTGCAGGCCCATCTCGACGACCATGTCGTCGCCCGACTTCTCGCACGCGAGGACCTTTTTATGCAGGGGATTTTTGTTGCGGTTGAGGTGCTCGACGAACTGGACGATGCCGCCGTTAAAACAAAACTCGGCCTCCTTGTCCTTGTCGCCGCGCTCGTCCACCAGCTTGATGCGCAGCCCCTTATTAAGGAAGGCCAGCTCGCGCATGCGGTTCGCGAGCATGTCGTACGACATGTCGATGGACTTGGTGAATATCTTCTTGTCGGGCTTGAAGGTGACCTTGGTGCCGGTGGTCTTGATCTTGCCGATGGCCCGCAATTTGGAGGCGGTCCTCCCTCTTTCATAGCGCTGGTGGAAGACCTTGCCGTCGCGCTTGATCTCGACCTCGAGCCACTCGGAGAGGGCGTTGACCACGCTCACGCCCACGCCGTGCAGGCCGCCCGAGACCTTGTACACGCGGTGGTCGAACTTGCCGCCCGCGTGCAGGGTCGTCAATACCACCTCGACGGCGGGCTTCTTCTCCGTCGCGTGGATGTCCACGGGGATGCCGCGGCCGTCGTCGATGACGCTGACGCTCTGGTTCGGGTGCAGGATGACCGAGATGGCCTTGCAGTGGCCGGCCAGCGCCTCGTCCACCGAGTTGTCGACGACCTCATAGACCAGGTGGTGCAGGCCGCGGCCCGTCGTGTCGCCGATGTACATGGCGGGGCGCATGCGCACCGCCTCGGTGCCCTCGAGGACCTGGATCGTCCGCGCGTCGTAGGATCTGCCTTCCGGCATCTGCGTGTCCACGGCCTGTTTCAGCTTTTGCGGTCCTTCTTGACCGGACCCAGGCGCAGCTTGAGGCTTAGGGGCCCCAGCTTTGTCTGAAGCTTCTTTTCCAGGCTTTCTTTTTTTAGGGTTAGCGCGTGCAGCCATGCTGAGCTTTCCACGTTAACGAGAATCCTGTCTTTTGTCAAATAGACGATCTCGGTGTGCCCCGCCGCCTTCTGCCCCGCGGCCCGCCGCCAGGCCTCCTTGACCTTGTCGGCGCGGCCCTCCTCCTGTTTCTTCAAAAGGTCCTTCCAGACCTCCTTGACGAGACCTTTGAGTTCGTCGGTCATCGGCCGGGCCTCATCATCAGCCGAGCCTCATGGGCTGGACGATATAGGTGTACTCCTCGGAGCGCACGACCCCGGGCTTGTCGGCGTCGTAGAGCTCGAGGGTGAAGCTCTCGCCCGGCCAGTGGCGCAACATGTCCAGGAAGTACGTCGGATTGAACCCGATCAGCATCTCCTTGCCGCCGTAGTCGAGGGGAATCTCCTCCTTGAACTCGCCGATGTCCGGGGTGGTCTTCGCGATGACGAGCTTGTTCTTGAAGAGCTCGAACTTCACGGCCTGGAAGTCCGGCGTGGTCAGCAGGTTCGCGCGCCGCAGGCCCAGCACAAAGGCCTCTTTTTCCAGGAGTACCTTTGTCGACGACACCGGCGGGATGACGCGCTGGTAGTCCGGGAAGTCGCCTTCGATCAGCCGCGAGATGAGCGTGATGCCGTCCATCTCGAAGAAGACCTGGTTGGGCCCGACCCCGACCGTGACCTCGCCGTCTTCCTGGAGGTTCCTTAAAAGTTCCTGGATGGCCTTGTGGGGGATGATGATCTTGAACTCTTTTTGGGCCTTGAGGTCCATCTTTTTTTCTACGACGGCCAGGCGCCGGCCGTCCGTGCCGACGAACTTGACGACGCTGCCTCCCCCCTCGTTCTTCAACTCGAAGAGGAGACCGTTCAAGACATACCTCGTCTCTTCGTGCGAGATCGCGAAGGCGGTCAATTGGAGCATCTGCTTCAGGTCCGCCTGCTCAAAAGTCACCTCGTTCTTTTCTTTGAGGTCGGGCAGCTTCGGGAACTCTTCCTTCGGCAGGCCCATCAACTTGAATTCACAGTTTTCTAACTGGATGTCCACAACGTTGTTCTTGCGTGTGGAGAGGACCACGGCGCCCGTCGGCAGTTCCTTAATGATATCGCTCAGGCGCTTTGTGGAGATCGTGATGGCGCCCGGGTCGAGAATCTCCGCGCTTAACAACAAAGAGATGCCTATATCCAGGTCGGTTGTGGTCAATCTGATGCGATTTTTTGTCGTTTCGAAGAGGATGTTGGATAAAATCGGCAGGACGCTTCGCGTCGTGATAACGTTTCCTACCACCTGAATCCCTCTCAATAGATCACCTTTATCTATTCTGATCTTCATTCACAACCCCCATTACTAAGAACACCAATAGATTAAAACCGTATTAGTCGTAAGAGCTTTGGATTCTGTTGAAAACTAAAACATCTCCCCCAGGCTCAGCGCGTTAGAAATTCACAGCCTGTGGAAAACCTGTTGAGAACCTCTTATGAACCACGGAAGAACCCAAAGAGCTTGTCGACATCCCTATGGATGGACGGATTAGTCTTGATCTCCCTCTTGATCTTTCTGACGGCGTACAAGACCGTCGTGTGGTCCTTGCCGCCGAACCCCGAGCCGATCTCGGGCAGAGACAGCTGCGTCAATTCGCGCGCCATGTACATGGCCACTTGGCGTGGCAGGACGACGTTTTTGGCGCGGCGCCGGCTCTTCAGGTCGTCGGCCGGGATGCGGTAATATTCACAGACGACGCGCTGAACGTCTTCCAGGGAGATCTGGCGCGCGCTCTCCTTGAGGAGGTCTTTTAAGACGGTCTTGACCGAGTCGGCGGTGATGGGCTTTTCTTCGAGGAGCGAGTACGCGATGACGCGCACCAGCGCCCCCTCCAGCTCACGGATGTTCGTCTTGATCGTCTCCGCGATAAAGTGCAGGGCCTCGTCGGGAAAATCGACGGATTCGCCCTCTATTTTCTTTTTCAGGATGGCCACGCGCGTCTCCAGGTCCGGCGGCTGGATGTCCGCGACCAGGCCCCAGCCGAAGCGTGAGGAGAGGCGTTCCTCCAGACGCTGGATCTCTTTCGGCGGCCGGTCGGAGGAGATGATGATCTGTTTGTGGCTGTCGTAGAGCGCGTTGAAGGTGTGGAAGAACTCTTCCTGCGTCGCCTCCTTGCCCGCGATGAAGTGGATGTCGTCGATCAGGAGGACGTCCACGTTGCGGAACTTCTCGCGGAAGGCCTTTGTCGAGCGGTCGCGGATGGCGTTGATGAGGTCGTTGGTGAAGCGCTCGGAGGTCGTGTAGTGGAAACGATAGCCTGGGTGGATGGCGCGGATGCGGTGGCAGATCGCCTGCATGAGATGCGTCTTGCCGAGCCCCACCTTGCCGTAGATGAAGAGCGGGTTGTACGCCTTGGCGGGTGAGTCGGCGATGGAGACGCACGCGGCGTGCGTGAAGCGGTTCGACGGCCCGACGACAAAACCGTCAAAGGTGTACTTCGTGTTGAGGATGACATCGTCGCGGGGCGCGGAGGAGGCGGGCGCGGCGGAGGTCCCCGCGCCGGCCGGCGCGGGGACGGCCGGCCGGCTCGACGGCTCGGCCGCCGTGAGGCCGGGGTTGATGAGGTAGTCGAGGTTTTTTACCGCCGGGGAATTTTTCAGGAGGTCGCGGATGGCGAGCTCGTAGTGCTGGGTGATCCAATCTTTGTGGAAGCCGCTGGGGACCTCGAGGACGAGGGTCTGCGTCGTCTCCTCGACGCGCGCCTTGATAGGCCTGAGCCACGCCTCGAAGGCGGCGTCGCCGATGCGCTGGCGCATGGTCTGACAGATCTCGGGCCAGGTCTCAGAGAGGGTCGTCATAGCGTTTCCGTAGCGGCGCATAAGCCGTCAACAGCTTATCCACACGACTCACAGGTTATCCACAGGCTCCGGTGCCCGTGCGGGGACTCATTATAATGGCTCGCAAAATAGAATGCAAGAAAATATTTTTTCCTCCGCCTTTTGGGAGGACGCAACAGAGAGCAATCCATATCTCCCGCAGACGGTTATGATTAAGAAAATTCTTGACAGCCCGCGACCCTATGTTATAATCTCTTTCCTATGAAAAAGAATTTAAAGACGCCGTCCAAGATCGTCGGTAAGCGCCGTCACGGATTTCGTCGTCGGATGCGCACTCTTGGAGGCCGCAAGATCCTGAAGGCCAGGCGCCGAAAAGGCAGACACCGGACCTCGGTGTAGGCGATATGACACGCCTGCTTGTGCGCCTCATCGTGCTGTACCAGAAGGTCTCCTCCCCCCTCCTACCCAGGTGCTGCCGGTTTGAACCATCCTGTTCCGAATACGTTAAGGGAGCCCTCGAGCGGCGCGGCTTTTTCCGCGGCACCCTGCTCGGCCTTAAGCGGATCCTCAAGTGTGCCGCCTGGCACCCCGGCGGCTATGACCCTGTCAAATAAAGCGAGCCTATAATATGGAAAAGAGATTTTTTATTGCTTTGGCCCTGTCGTTCCTGGTGATCTCCATCTACTCCGGATTGAGGGGTCAGCAACGTGTTGCAAATGAACAAGTTGCGACTCCACAGGAGCAGGAACAATTAGGGACAGACACTATTTATCCGGCCCCAAGGGAGGCTGTAACCCCTGTAGTTGCAAAGGGTTCCGAGCGTTCCGTGGCCGCTTCCGGCACTTTTGAGGCAGGGGTCTTTGATGAGGAGGCGCCGGAGACCACGACGTTTGAGACGGAGCAACTTGTCTTAACTATCTCAAAAATAGGCGGTTATATCAAAAGCATTGACCTCAAGGAACCTTGGGCGCGGCTGAGCTTCCGGGGAATCGGGGCGGTGCGCGGGTGGACGGACGTGCCGTTTGAGATGCGGCGGAGCCGTGACGGGTTTGTGTTGGAGTACAAGCCGGGCACGGGCGAGGAGATCATCAAGGAGTTTTCGTTCGAGACCCCCCTCTCGCTATCGTTCAGGGCCAGTTTTAGTGGCATAAGTGATTTAAAGTCAGATAATTACAAGTTTTTGATTGGAGCTGTCAGTGTCGTGAGCCCCAAGGATCCGATGGGGTCGCGTTACATGGAGCTCTCGTATTATGACAGCGCCGTGGCGCGGCGGTCGCTTCTGGGGACGAAGAGGCCGCTGACCGAATCCGGGGACATGGGTTGGGTCGGGCTGCGGGACAAGTACTTCTGCCAGGTCGTAGTCCCTGGGGAGCCGGGCTTCGAGGGGTTTGAGGTGAAGCCTGAAGGCGATTACCGGTTTGTGTGGGTGCCGGTGGATTCGCTCAAATCGTTCGAGGCGCGGATGTACTTTGGGCCGCAGGATGAAAAGGCGCTGAGGGCCTTTGAGGATGGCGCGCACCAGATCGTCAGCTATGGAAAGTTCGACCTCATCGCCAAGCCGGTAGCGTTGTTACTTAAAGGCTTGCAACGAGTTGTGAAAAACTGGGGCTTGGCGATCATCCTGATGACGATCATCGTTTACACCCTCCTCTCCCCTCTCTCCCTGAAAAGCATGAAGTCCATGCGCCGGATGCAGTCCCTTCAGCCGCAGATCGAGGCATTGAAGGCGAAGCTCAAGGACAACCCGCAAAAGCTCAACGCGGAGATCATGGAGATGTACAAGCGTGAGAAGGTCAACCCCTTTGGCGGGTGCCTCCCTATCCTCATGCAGATCCCGGTATTTTTCTCTTTATACCAGGTCTTGATGCGCTCCATCGAGCTCAAGGGCCAGGGGTTTTTATGGATAAAGGACCTCTCTGCGCCTGACCGGCTCTTCCATTTTGGGTTCGAGTTGCCGATTATCGGCAGCGATTTCAACTTATTGCCTATCCTGATGGCCGGCCTCATGGTCTTACAGCAGAAGATAACCATGAAATCCTCTGTTGCGGCCTCGCCGGAGATGGCCCAACAGCAGAAGATCATGGGAACGGTCATGCCCGTTGTCTTCGGCGTCTTGTTTTATAACATCCAATCCGGACTGGTACTATACTGGTTCACAAACAGCCTCTTAAGCGTGCTATTCCAATGGAAGGTAAACAAGTCCGTAAACGGCAAGAAGTAGAGCTCGAATTCGACGGCCGGACCATGGACGAGGCGCTCAAAAAGGCGCTCGCTGCGCTCAAGGTCGGCCGCGATGAGCTCGACGTTAAAGTGCTCTCCGAAGAGGAGAAGGGCCTTTTTGGGATGGCTGGCGGCAAACCCGCCCGCATCCGAGTCAAGATAAAGAAGAAATAATTTTACTTGCTTTTTTGTTCGCTTCTTTGATAAAATGTTGTTTGTGGAAGAGCTCGGGGAGCTTGCTACTTCTTTTTTGGGAAAGCCAATTGTTCTACGGGCAACTTTTTGGCGCAACCTTTTGTGAAATAAAGAGTTACAGAAATTGTTCCAGAAACGAGATTTTGTTCTTCAAGGCTACTCGTAGAACAAAACAATTTCTATGGCCAAGGTAATCGCAGTCTGTAACCAAAAAGGCGGCACGGGCAAGACGACGACGTCGATAAACCTCGCCGTGTATCTTGCGATGGAGGGCAGGAGGGTCCTTCTCGTCGACGCGGATCCTCAGGGCAATGCCACGAGCGGCCTTGGCATCGACAAGAACACCATTGAAAAGTCGCTCTACGACCTCCTCATCGGCGACGAAGATATCGCCGCCGTAACACAGAAGACTGCGGTCGAAAACCTCGACCTCGTCGCCTCCAACATCGACCTCATCGGCGCCGAGATCGAACTCGTCGGCGCCAGCGGCAGGGAGGGGCGCCTTAAAAAAGCGATCGCCTCCGCCCTGGATAATTATGACTACATTATCATCGACTGCCCGCCGTCCCTCGGATTAATTACCCTAAACGCTTTAGTTTCAGCAGGTTGCGTCATTATTCCCGTTCAGTGCGAGTACTATGCGCTCGAGGGCCTGGGCCAGCTGACCAACACGATCAACCTCATCAGGGACAGCCTGAACCCGGCCCTGGAGATCGAGGGCGTCCTCCTGACCATGGCGGACTACCGCACCAACCTGACCCAGGAGGTCATCAGCGAGACGAGGAACTTTTTCGGCGGCCGCGTCTTTGAAACGATCATCCCGCGCAGCATCCGGCTCTCCGAGGCCCCCGGTTTCGGCAAGCCGATCCACTTTTACGACAAGGACTCCATCGGCGCCGAGAAGTACGCGGCGCTCGCCAAGGAAGTCTTGGCAAGGTCAGAGGGGGCGGCTGTCGTGCCCGCCAACGAGGGCGAACAGGAACAAGCCCCCGCGTGAGACAAAGTGAGACAAAAGGCCTGGCCTATTAGTCTCAAAAAATGAGACAAAAAGGCCTGGCCTGTTTCGTGAGACACTTTCTACGGCAACGGGGGGGATGGGGGACAGGGAGGAGCACGTCATGGGAAAGCAGGCGCTGGGAAGAGGGTTGTCGGCCCTGATATCATCGGGGAAGAGCGTCGAGCAGGTGCTTAAGAAAGAGATCCCCATCGAGCCGTCGGGCCGCCCGGCCGCGCCGCGCGCCGAGGCGTCGACGGGAGCGGGCGTCGGGTACGTCGAGGTGGCGCGCCTGTCGCCGAACCGCTTCCAGCCGCGCAAGCAGATCGACGACGCGCAGCTCAAAGAGCTCGCCGACTCCATAAAGGAAAAAGGGGTGCTGGCGCCGATGCTCGTGCGTCGCCGTCCCGACGGGGATTACGAGATCATCGCCGGGGAAAGGCGTTTCCGCGCCGCGCAGCTCCTGAAGCTGGAGCGCGTCCCCGTCGTGGTGCGCGACGTTTCGGACCGGGAGGCGCTCGTCCTGTCGATCGTTGAAAACATCCAGCGCGAGGAGCTCAACCCCATTGAGGAGGCGCAGGCCTTCAGCCGTCTCATCAAGGATTTTTCGTTGACGCAGGAGGGCGTGGCGCGCGCGGTGAGCAAGGACCGCTCGACCATCGCCAACATGCTGCGGCTGCTCACGCTTCCGCAGGAAGTCCAGCGCGCCATTTTGGGCGGCCGGCTTTCGTTCGGCCATGGCAAGGCGCTCCTGAGCCTCGAGAGCGTCCCTCAGCAGATCCGCCTCACGCAGATGGTTTTGTCTAACTCTTTGTCAGTCAGAGAGTTAGAAGTTCATATAGCCCGCACCAAGCCGGTCAGGCGCATGGGCGCCAGGATCCCGAAGAGCAAGGACCCGCACGTCGTGGACCTGGAGAAACGGCTCCAGCAGAACCTGGGCACGCGCGTCAAGATCGTCGAGGGCAAGAAGCGCGGCCGCATCCAGATCGAATATTTCTCGCCGCAGGACAGGGAACGGATTCTCTCGTTTCTGCTGCGAAAGGCCTAGTCTTTTTCCTGGGAGGCTGGCGCGACGAATAAGGAGCGCCGGTTAGCGCGGCCGCCGAGATGTGAGGCGGCCCGGGGCCGCGAAAGCGGCCACGCCCAACCTTGGGTGTCGAGAACATAGGGGGCAGGTATGGAGAAGAACGATGCGACGCTGATCCTGATCAAGCCCGACGGGCTGAAGCGCTCGTTGACCGGCAACATCCTGACGCGCCTCTCCGAGACAAAGCTCGAGATCGTCGGGGCCAAGATGGTGCGCGTCACGCGCGAGCTCGCCTCCGTGCACTACGAACACCTGAGAGACAGGCCGTTCTTCGAGGACGTTCTGCGCTACCTCATGGGTGAGTTCCACGACCGGCGCAAGGTCATGGCCCTCGTGTACTGGGGCGAGGGCGCGATCAAGAAGTGCCGCGAGCTCGCCGGGACGACGAACCCCGAGGAGGCGGATTCGGTGTCGATCCGCGGTTCGTTCGGCCGCATCACGACGCGCGGCGTCTATGAAAACGTCATCCACGTCTCCGCGAACGACGAGGACGCCGAGCGCGAGATCAAATTGTGGTTTGAGCCCGGCGAGGTGATCGTCGACCTGTGGAAGACGAAGCCCATCGTCGAGAACAATGAAAAGCGAGTGTGGATATGATCATCGGCATGACGGGATTCGGGCAGGCGGAGACACGGGCGGACGGCGAGCGCTTCGTCGTGACGCTCAAGACCGTGAACCACCGGTACTTCGACACGTCGTTTCATCTGCCGCCGACGCTGGAGCAACTGGAAGGGGTCTTCCGGGGGATCGTGCAGAAGCGCATCCGCCGCGGCCGCGTCAGCATCAGCGTCTCCCACTTCAACGAGTCCTCCGACGAGGTGATCCTGAACGAAGACCTCATCGAGAAATACGTCAAGGCGCTCAAGCGCGTGCGCCGGAAGATGGACCTCAAAGAAGGCATCGACCTCGCCTCGCTCGTCACGCTGCCCGGCGTCCTGCGCTACCGCAAGCCCGAGCTCAAGATGACGGCGCGCGAGCGCATGGTGAAGGCCGCCTTCAAGGAGGCGGTCGGCAAGGTCGTCGCCATGCGCCGCCGCGAGGGCGCGGCCCTGGCGCGCGACCTGACGAAACGCATCGGCATCATCACGCGCCGCATGGACGCCATCAAGCGGCGCGTGGACAAGGTGCGCGCCGACCTGAACAAGAAGCTGCCGCCCGAGAACCTCGAGAGCATCCTGCGCAGCACCGACGTGACCGAGGAGATCACGCGCATCGACTTCCACCTGAAGGGATTTTTGAATCACCTCAAGGGCAGCGGGACGAAGGGCAAGATTCTGGACTTCATCGGCCAGGAGTTGCAGCGCGAGATCAACACGCTCGGCGCCAAGGTGCAAGACAAGAACGTCGCGCACGACGTCGTCCTCATCAAGGACGAGATCGAGAAGATCCGCGAGCAGGCGCAGAATGTCGAGTAAGAAGGCCGCGCGCAGGAGGGGGGAGGCCGCGCCGCGGGTGTGGATCGTCTCGGGGCCGTCGGGTTCCGGCAAGACGACGCTGTGCGAGGCCCTCTTGAAGGAAAGGTTCTGGAGGCGCCGGCTCCTGAAGTCGGTCTCCTACACGACGCGGCCGCTGCGCCGGGGCGAGCGGGCCGGCCGGGACTACGTGCGGGTCACGCCGAAGCGTTTCCTCGCCCTGAAGGCGCGTGGCGGGCTCCTGGAGTCCGAGAAGATATTCGGCAGTTATTACGGCACGCCGCGCAAGGTGCTCGACGACGCGCGCCGGGCCGGCAAGGACGTGCTCCTGTGCATCGACGTCAGGGGCGCGCAGACGGTGCGTCGCCGGCTGAAGAAACAGGTGGTCTCCATTTTCGTGGTGCCGCCGACGATCGAGGCCCTGATGGAGCGCCTGCGCCGGCGCTCCACCGAGGGCAAAAAAGAGATAGTCTCGCGCTTGAAGCGTGTTAAAATAGAGCTTTCTTGCGCGCGCTTTTATGACTACATCCTCGTCAACGGGGACTTTCGCGAGGCGCTGAGGAATTTTAAATCCATGCTACGGAATTAACGCTGTGAGGAGGGTCTATGTACATTCCTTTGGAAAAACTGATCGATAAGGCGGATAATAACATGTTCAAGCTGGTCCACATGGCATCCGCGCGGGCGCTCCAGCTCGCGGACGGCGCGCCGCGGGCCATCGAGGCGCTGCACGACATGAAGGTGACGACCATCGCGATGCTCGAGATCGCGCAGGAGAAGATCCGGCTGGTGCCTTCGTCGAAGGCGGAGAAGGCCGAGAAGGTCGAGAAAGAGGAAGCGTGAAGAAGCGGCCCTGTGTCGTCGTCGGGATCACCGGCGGCATCGCCGCGTACAAGGTGCCGCAGCTGGTCGGCGTGTTGAGCGAGGCCGGCTGCGACGCGCGCGTGGTGATGACCGAGGAGGCGCAGCGTTTTGTCAGCCCACTCGTCCTCGAGAAGCTCTCCAGGAACCCGGTGGGCCGCGGCCTCTTTGAAGAGGTCGAGGTCTGGGACGTGGAGCACGTGGCGCTCGCCGACCGCGCCGACGCCGTCGTCATCGCGCCGGCGACCGCCCATATCATCGGCAAGCTCGCCAACGGCATCTGCGACGATTTGCTGACCTGTGTCGTCACCGCGACGCGCGCGCCCGTCCTGCTCGCGCCGGCGATGAACGACGTGATGTGGGCCAACAAGGCCGTCCAGGCGAACGTTGAGCGCCTGAAGGAGTGGAAGTATAAATTTATCGGACCCGAGCGGGGCCGGTTGGCGTGCGGCCGCCAGGGCCTGGGCCGCATGACCGATATCGACGCGATCGCGCGCGCGGCGCTGCGCCTGGCGCGGCGGTGACCGTTGACCCTTCGCTCCCTTCGGTCGCTTAGGATGTCGCCAGGGAGCGTGGGGCTCCAAAACTTCGGCGCGATAGCCAAGTGGGAAGGCAGAGGTCTGCAAAACCTCTATACGTCGGTTCGATCCCGACTCGCGCCTGATTTCCTGGCACTAACCTTCCAGGAAATCACCCCTGGCCAGACAGCTTTTGCCAGGCGGCTGGCCAGGGGTGAACAGAACCAGGCGGCCGACCGGGGGTGAACAGGATCTTTGTGGCGTTCGGCCTTGCCGGGATGCCGGAACTTGGTTGTTGGCTCGGGCAAGTGGTGGAATGGCATACACGAGAGATTTAAAATCTCTTGGCCGTAAGGTCGTGAGGGTTCGACTCCCTCCTTGCCCACATTTCCCGGCACCAGCCGGTCTGGAAATGCGTCCCTGGTCGGATCGCATTTATCAGTCGGCCGACCAGGGACAAACAGAACCAGAATGTGTTTTTGACATTTCCCGGGGCGCGTAGCTCAGTTGGTTAGAGTATCTCCTTGACATGGAGGGGGTCACAGGTTCGAGTCCTGTCGCGCCCACATTTCCCTCGACTCACCTTCGAGGAAATGTGTCCTTGGTCGGACACCCTTTACCAGGCGGCCGACCAGGGGCAAACAGCACTCGGCACAAACAGCACCCCATGTGGACCGTCTACATCCTCAGGTGCAAAGATCGCTCTTTCTACACCGGCATCACGAATGATCTCAAGAGGCGCTTGACGCAACACAGGTCCGGCAACGCTTCAAAGTTCACGCGCAGCCGTCTTCCGGTCAAGCTGATCTATGCGGAGCCCGCCGCCGACAGGGCCGAGGCTGGACGACGAGAGCGGCGCATCAAGGGCATGACCAAGCCCGAGAAGCGGAAGCTCGTTCGGAGGACCCTATGACCAAAATCGACACCTACAACAAAGCCGCCCAGGCCGTCATCTTCACCATCATCGTGCTCATATTGGTCGGGTTTGCTCTCAGCGCTTTTTTATCGCCCTTCTTCTGGAAACGCGGGGTCCAGGACCGCATGAAGACGCAGATGTCCGAGGCGGACCAGAAGAAGCACAAGCTCATCACGATCGGCTCGCCGCTGGTGACGAAGTACTCCGATTACGTGATGGTGCCGATCGGCCAGGCGCTCGTGCCGCGCTCCCAACTCAAAGAGGACGTGCTCAGGGCCTTTTACAGCGGCGGCATCCAGAGCTTTTCACTCTCGAACTACGAGTCTAACTATTACCGCTACGGCCTCGGCAGCGGCGACTACAACAATATTTTGTTCTACAAGAAGGATGGCAGCGGCGCGCACCTCCTGCTTGACAGGAAGGCGGCGATCTCGGACCTCTATTATCCGCACGACGTCCAGCGCTACGGCAGCGAGACGGAGCCGCCGCCGGTCCGGTACCTGCTCTTCGGCATCGTGGACGCGGACTACAACGGCGATGGCTTCCTGACGCCGAAGGACGCCGTGGCGGCCTACGTCGCGGACCTGGACGGCCGCAACCTCAAGCGGATCTCGCCGCCGAACACGCAGCTCTTGGCGTGGAACTTCGACGCCGAGAACGGACTGGCCTACATCTCCTACGTCGAGGACACGAACAAGGACCGTTTCTTCAACCTGAAGGACCAGACGAGCATGGTGGTCGTGGACCTGGCGACCGGCGCCATCAAGCACTCCGTGGTCGACCAGAAGCTCATCGACAAGGTCAAGTCCATCGTATTTTGAGACTAAAAGGTCGGACCTTTCTGTCTCACGAAAATGAGACATATAGGTTGGACCTTTCTGTCTCACGAAAATGAGACACATAGGTCCGACCTTTTAGTCTCACGTTTTGGGGTTGTAGCTTATGGAGCTGGATACACTCAGGCATTCGTGTTCGCACGTGATGGCGCACGCCGTGAAGGCGCTGTGGCCGGAGGCAAAGCTCGGCATCGGACCGGCGATCGAAGATGGCTACTACTACGACTTTGAGAAGGCCGAGCCGTTCGCGCCGGAGGACCTCGCACGCATCGAGGCCAAGATGGCCGAGATCGTCAAGGCCGACATACCCTTCACGCGCGAGGAGCTGAGCAAAAAAGACGCCGTTGCGCTCTTTGAGAAGATGGGGGAGACCTACAAGCTCGAGCTCCTCAAGGAGATCCCCGACGAGAAGGTCTCGATCTACAGGGCGGGGGAGGGGTTCCTCGACCTGTGCCGCGGGCCGCACGTGGCCTCGACGGGCCGGATCAGGGCGTTCAAGTTGCTCTCCATCGCCGGCGCCTACTGGCACGGCATCGAGACCAACCCCATGCTCCAGCGCATCTACGGCACGGCCTTCGCGAGCGAGAAGGAACTGAAGGAATACATTAAGCTCTTAGAGGAGGCGAAGAAACGCGATCACCGCAAATTAGGCAAGGAGCTCGAGCTCTTTGATATTTACCACGAAGAGGCCGGCGCGGGATTGGTATTTTATCATCCCAAGGGAGCGCTCCTGCGTCACATCCTCGAGACGTACGAAAAAGAGGAGCACCTCAAGCGCGGGTACCAGTTGGTCGTCACCCCGCATCTTTTAAAAGGCGACCTCTGGCAGCGCTCCGGCCACATGGATTATTACCGCGAAAACATGTACATCCTCGAGATCGACGACAAGGAGTACGCGGTCAAGCCCATGAACTGCCCGGGGCACATGTTGATCTACAAGTCCAAGACGCGCAGTTACCGCGACCTGCCGTTGAGGCTCTTTGAGCTCGGCACCGTCTACCGCCACGAGAAGAGCGGTGTCCTGCACGGCCTCCTGCGCGTGCGTAGCTTCACCCAGGACGACGCGCACATCTTCTGCACGACGGACCAGATGAAGGACGAGATCAAGGACGTCCTCGACTTCGTATTCGACGTGATGGCGCTCTTCGGCTTCAAGGACTTCAAGATCGAGGTCAGCACGCGGCCCCTGAAGTCCATCGGCACCGGCGAGGACTGGGACCGCGCGACCGTCGCCCTCAGGGAGTCGCTCGACGAGAAAAAGCGGACGTACGCCATCAACGCGGGCGAGGGCGCGTTTTACGGCCCCAAGATCGACATCAAGCTGCGCGACGCCATCGGGCGCTACTGGCAGTGCGCGACGATCCAGTGCGACTTCGCCCTGCCCGAGAAGTTCGACCTGAAGTACGTCATGCCCGACGGCAAGTACGGCCGGCCGGTGATGCTCCACCGCGTCATCTTTGGCTCCATCGAGCGCTTCATCGGCACGCTCATCGAGCACTACGCAGGGCAGTTCCCGTTGTGGCTGGCGCCCCAGCAGATCGTGGTCATCACGCTCAAGAGCGCGGTGGAGGAGTTCGCGCGCGGCGTCGCGGCACGCCTCAGGGAGGCCGGCCTGCGCGTCGAGGTCGACGCCTCCTCCGAGACGCTCAACAAGAAGATCCGCAACGCGGAGATCCAGAAGATCCCGTACATGCTCGTCGTCGGGCCCCGCGAGGCCGAGCAGGACAGCGTCTCGGTGCGCAGCAAGGCGAAAGGCGACCAGGGCGTCATGACGGTCGCGGAGTTCATTAAGAAGGCGTGCGGCGAAGCGGCATCACGCGCCGGCGCCGCGTCATAATGTCAACCCCAACACAGGAGGTGCTGTATTAAAAAATTCATCAGAGTCAACGACAGGATCCGTGCCGCCGAGGTCCGCGTGATCGGGCCCAAGGGTGAACAGCTTGGCATCGTCAACATCCACAAGGCCCTGGAGATAGCCGACAAGTTCGAGCAGGATCTCGTCGAGGTGGCCCCGCAGGTCAGGCCGCCGGTGTGCCGCATCATGGATTACAGCAAGTACAAGTACGACCAGGAGAAGCGAGAGCGCGAGGCCAAGAAGCACCAAAAACATTCTCACTTAAAAGAAGTCCGCGTCCGGCCCAAGATCGCGGAGCACGACTACGCCATCAAGCTCAAGCACGCGATAGAGTTCCTGAAGGACGGCAACAAGGTCAAGGTGTCGCTGATGTTCCGCGGCCGCGAGAACGCGCACCGCGAGATCGGCCGCCGCGTCGTGGACCGGTTCTGCACGGACCTCCAGGCCGTCGGCAGCGTGGAGTACGGCCCGGCGATGGAAGGACGTATGATCAACATGATCGTCGCCCCCAAGTAAAAGGCAAAAGGAGCAACCATGCTGAAGACGAATCGATCGGTGAGAAAGCGCGTCCGCTTGACCGCAAAAGGAAAGATCAAGCGCACGCGCGCCAACAAAGGTCATCTCCTGACCAAGAAGTCCCGCAAGCGCAAGCGCGGGCTGCGCCGGGCCGCTCTGGTGAGCCGGGCGGATTACAGGAGATCGAGGAGGTTGTTGCCCTATGGCTAGAGTGAAACACAGCGTGTCCACCCGGGCGCGCAAGAAACGCGTCCTTAAGAAGGCAAAAGGCTATTACGGCGACCGGTCGCGCCGGTACCGCCTGGCACAAGAGTCCGTGAACCGCGGCCTGCGCTTCGCGACGCGCGACCGCAAGGTGAAGAAACGGACGTTCCGCGGCCTGTGGATCGTGCGCATCAACGCGGCGTGCCGCGAGCGCGGCCTGACGTATTCGCAGATGATGAACGGCCTCAGGAAGGCCAAGGTCGCGTTGGACCGCAAGGTCCTCGCCGACATCGCGGTGAGCGACCCGCAGACGTTCGGTAAGATCGCGGATATCGCCAAAGGATAGGTCCCGTCTCTCTGGGAGTCCTGTTATGCCCTCTGATCTACAATCCCTGGAACAGGAGGCGCGCGCGACGATAGAGGCCGCGGCGGATGCGCGGGTCCTCAACGACGTGCGGGTCAAATACCTGGGCCGCAAAGGCGTCCTGCAGGAGCTGATGGGCCGCATCCCGTCGCTGCCGCTGGAGGAGCGCCGGGGCTTCGGCGCCTCGGTCAACGGCCTGAAGAAGGCCCTGGAAGAGGCGATCGAGGCAAAGGGCCGCACCTTTGAGGGACAGGGTAGCAGCAGGCTCCTCGACGTCACCCTGCCCGGACAGCGGCCGCTCGTCGGGCGGCGCCATCCGCTGATGCAGGTCGAGCAGGAGATCTGCGCGATCTTCGGCAGGCTGGGTCTAAAGGCCTTCAGGGGCCCCGAGGTCGAGACGGAGTTCTACAACTTCGAGGCCCTCAACATCCCCCTCGAGCACCCCTCCCGCGACGCGTTCGATACCTTTTATATCAAGACGGCGGATAAAGGCAAAAAACTGCTCTTGAGGAGCCATACGTCGCCGTCGCAGATCCGCGCGCTCATGCAGTGCCCGCCGCCGATGGCCGTGGTGGTGCCGGGCCGCGTGTACCGGCCCGACGCGGTCGATGCCTCGCACTCGTTCATGTTCCATCAGGTCGAGGGCCTGGCCGTCGACAAAGATATCCGTTTTTCCGACTTAAAGGGCGTCCTGATCACGTTCGCGCGCGAGATGTTCGGCGCCGAGACCCGTCTGCGTTTCCGTCCGAGCTTCTTCCCGTTCACCGAGCCGTCGGCCGAGGTCGACATCTCGTGCTTCATCTGCGGGGCCAAGGGGTGCTCGGTCTGCAAGCAGAGCGGGTGGTTGGAGATCCTGGGGTGCGGCATGGTGCACCCGCACGTCCTGCGCTCCGCCGGCGTGGATCCCCGTCGCTGGCGCGGCTACGCCTTCGGCATGGGCGTCGAGCGCATCGCCATGCTCAAATACGGCATCCACGACATCCGCCTGTTCTTCGAGAACGACCTACGGCTCCTCGAGCAGTTCTGAGGGTGTCTCACAAAACAGGCCAGGCCTGTTTTGTCTCAAAAAATGAGACAGAAAGGCCAGGCCTCTAGTCTCACTTTAGTCTCATTATGAAGGTTACCTATAATTGGATCAGGGAGTATTTGGAGCTTAAGGCGAGCCCGCAGGAGTTGGCGCAGAAGCTGACGATGGCGGGGCTGAACGTCGAGGCGCTGGACGAGGTCGACGGGGACTGGGTCTATGACATCGAGGTGACGTCGAACAGGCCGGATTGGCTGAGCGTGGTCGGGATCGTCCATGAGGTCGCGGCGGTGACCGGCTCGCGGTTTAAGAAGCTCGGGAAACAGGGCCACTACCATTGGAAGCCGGCCAAGAAGACCGCCGCAAAGCCGGCCGGTAACGTCGGGCCGTTTACGCTCTCCATCGAGGACGCGAAGGGGTGCGGGCTATATTGCGGGAACCTTATTGCCGGCGTGCGGGTGGGGCCGTCGCCTGGGTGGCTGCGCGAGCGGCTGGCGGCGGTAGGGCTGCGCAGCGTCAACAACGTCGTCGACATCACGAACTTCGTCCTCCTGCAACTCGGCCAGCCGCTGCACGCGTTTGACTTTGACAAGCTCGCCGGCGGGGCGATCGTCGTGCGCCGCGCGCGGGCAGACGAAGAGATCGTCCTTATCGACGGCACGCGCAAAGTGCTGACCCCGACGGTGCTCTTGATCTGCGACGCCAAGCGGCCGGTGGCGGCAGCCGGCATCATGGGGGGTGCCGAGACCGAGGTCAAAGAGGGGACGCAGAACATTTTATTGGAGAGCGCGTACTTCGACCCGGTGGTCGTGCGCCGCGGCACGCGGTTCCTGGGCGTCGTCTCCGACTCATCCTACCGGTTTGAGCGCAACGTGGACGTGCAGACGGTCATGGCCGCGCGCGACGTGGCGACACGGATGATCATCGATGTCTGCGGCGGCCGGCTCGTCACGGCGAAGACGGCCGGGCATAAAAAGCCGGCCAGGGCCAAGAAGATCACGTTGTCGCTCGCGGAGGCGTGCGACATTTTGAGCCTCTCCATCAGCGAGGCGCAGGCGACGGGGATATTTAAACGGCTCGGCTTCGCCGTGCGCCGCAAAAAGAAGGGGGAGCTCAAGGTCACCGTGCCCGCCCTCCGGCGCGACGTGACGATAAAAGAGGATTTGATCGAGGAGCTCGCCCGCGTGCGCGGCTACGACGCGATCCCGCTGACGAGCGCGGCCATAAAACCTTTTGACTTCGAACCGCCGGTCCTCGACGGGCTCGAGGCGGCGGTGCAGGACTACTTTGTCCGCTGCGGCCTGAAGGAGACCATCACGTACAGCCTCGTCGGCCCCGACGATTATGCGAAGAGCTCCCTCGAGATCCCCGACGACGCGGCACGGCTGGATAATTTTTTAAGCCAGGACTATCAGGTCCTGCGCACGACGCTCATCCCGAGCCTCTTGGGCGTCGCCACCCTTAACATCAACCGCGGCAACGCCGACCTTGAGGTCTTTGAGACCGCGCGCGTGTGCATGAAACAGGGGGAGCGCCGTCAGGCCGCCGTCATGCTCGTCGGCAGCAAGCGCGCGAGCTGGTCGCGCCGGTCGCGGGGCTATACCTTTTTTGATCTGAAGGGGATCGTGGAAGGGCTGGCGTCTTCATTGGAGATCGGGGAGAAGGCCTGGCAGTTCCATTCCTCCGGCGTCTTTGCCGACGGCGAGGCCTGCGCGCTCGTTGCGGCCGGCCGACAGCTCGCCGTGCTCGGCCGCATCGATGACCGCGTCAAGCGCCGGTGGGGCATCAAGACAAAAGAGCCTATCTTTACGGCAGAGCTGTATCTGGACGTCTTCCTCAAGGCCTGCGGCGGCCGCAAGACCTTCCGCGCCTTTGAGACGCTGCCCTCGGTGCGCCGCGACATCAGCTGCGTCGCCGGCCCGCAGGCGTCCTTTGCCCGCATCCGCAAGCTCGTCCTCGAGCAGGGCCGGGGCGTTGCCAAGGACGTGGCGCTGGCCGATATTTATGAAGGCAAGGAGATCCCTCAGGGCCGTCTGGGCCTGACCCTGAGCGTCACCTATGCCGAGCCCGGCCGCACCCTCACCGACGAGGAGGTAAATCGTCTCCACCAGGCCGTCCTGGACCGCCTCGTCGCCGACCTCGGCGTGCAGTTGCGATAGATTTTTCGCCCATTTTATCGACGAGAAACACCACCCTCTGGCTTCCTTGAATTGCCGCGTCGCATGTGCTATAATTACACTTGCCTATTGAAAATCCCTGCGGTGTGCGTCGGCGATCGATGATTGTTGAACCAACACTAATCGAAGGGGAGCCCAACTTCACGCGTGCCCGAGGGCCGCTGAGAGGGCACCCACTTACCTGATGGGTTCAGACCACCTAGCCGACGGCATTGCGGGGGTTTTTCTATTGAGGCCACGGCTTATGGAGCGTCAGCGGCATAAGCCGTAGGCCGAAAAGATCCCAAACGACCGGCTACGGATATCCCGCAGTTTGGGATAACAAAACTAAGCGTAGATTGATCGGGGCGTCATGGCCCGTAAGAAGAATATAGACGAGCGCACGAAAGAGCTCTTTTCCGTCGAGGACAAGGCACCGCGCAGGCCCCGGCCGGACACGTCCGAGCCGCTGGCCAGCCGCATGCGGCCGCGCACCCTCGGGGAGTTCGTCGGCCAGGAGGAGATCCTGGCGCCGGGCTCGCTCTTGCGCAAGGCCATCGAGACGGACCGGCTCTCGTCGCTCATCCTCTACGGCCCGCCGGGCTCCGGCAAGACCACCCTCGCCCACTGCATCAGCAACGCCACCCACGCGCACTTTTCCTCCGTCAACGCCGTCGCCTCCAACGTCCAGGAGTTGCGCGCCCTCATCAAAGAGGCCAAGGCGCGGCGCCGCGCGACCGACCGGAAGACCATCCTTTTTATCGACGAGATCCACCGTTTCAACAAGGCCCAGCAGGATGTCTTGATGCCGGACATCGAAGACGGCAGCGTGACGCTGATCGGCACGACCGTGCTCAATCCCTTTTTTGTGTTGACGGCGCCGCTCCTGTCGCGCTCGCTCATCTTTGAGTTCAAGGCGCTCGAGGAGGAGCATATCGTCACGCTGCTCAAGCGCGCCCTCACCGATAAGGAGCGCGGGCTGGGGTCGTGGAAGATTGCGGCCGAGCCCGCGGCGTTCGCGTTTCTGGCGCGCATCACCGAGGGCGACGCCCGGCGCAGCCTCAACGCGCTCGAGGTGGGCGTCAGGGCGAAGCTCAGGACAAAGGGCGCCGCGGTGCGCTTCACATTGAAAGACGCGCAGGAGTCGATCCAGAAGAAGGCCGTCGTCTACGACCGCGACGACGATGCCCACTACGACACCATCTCTGCCTTCATCAAGTCCATGCGCGGCTCTGACCCCGACGCGGCGCTGTATTGGATGGCGAAGATGATCTACGCCGGCGAGGACCCGCGTTTCATCGCGCGGCGCATCGTCATCTGCGCCGCCGAGGACGTGGGCAACGCCGACCCGCAGGCGCTCGTCCTCGCCCAGGCCGCTCTCGGCGTCTCGGAGTTCGTCGGCATGCCCGAGGCGCGCATCCCGCTGGCGCAGGCCGCGGTCTACGTCGCCTGCGCGCCCAAGTCGAACGCGGCCTATTTAGGCATCGAGCGCGCTCTGCGCGACGTGAAAGAGGGCCGCGTCATGGACGTGCCCCAGCATCTGCGCGACTCCAGCTACGCCGGCGCCAAAAAGCTCAACCGCGGGACCGGCTACAAGTACGCCCACGACTACCCCGGCCACTACGTCGACCAGGAGTACATGCCCGTCAAAAAGACTTTTTACGAACCCCAGGAGATCGGCTACGAGAAGAAGATCAAGGAGCGCTTGAACTCCCTGCGCTCCCGAAAAGGAGACACATAGGCCAGGCCTTTTTGTCTCACGAAAATGAGACACATAGGCCGGACCTAAGTGTCTCACGAGAGGAATGAATGATCATTACGAAGCAGAAGGAGACGGGGAAGGTCCTGGAGATGCTCGAGGGGGCACAGAAGGTGTTCCTTGTCGGGTGCGGGGATTGCGCGGCCACGTGCAAGACGGGCGGGGAGGAGGAGGTGGCCGCCATGGCCGGCTTCCTCAAGGCGCACGGCAAGACGGTGACGGGCACGGCCGTGCCGGACGCCACGTGCGTGAGCGCGCAGACCAAGACGGCGCTGGCCAAGCACAAGAAGGCCCTGAAGGATTCGGACGCCATCCTCGTCTTTGCCTGCGGGTCAGGGGTGCAGTGCGTGAAAGAGGCGGATCGCGTGGGGCTGGATGTCTTTCCGGGGTGCGACAGTCTATATGATGCCCTGGTGGATGACAAGAAGAACTTCGAGCAGGTCTGTAAGGCCTGCGGGGAGTGTCTCCTGGACGTGACCGAGGCTATCTGTCCGGTCACACGCTGCCCCAAGGGTCTGCTGAACGGGCCGTGCGGCGGCCAGAACGAGGGCAAGTGCGAGGTGGACCCGGAGCGGGAGTGCGCGTGGATCATGATTTACAACCGCCTCAAGGAGAAGGGGCGGCTCGACCGGCTGAAGGTGCGACGCGCGCCCAAGGACCACGCGGCCGTCAGGAACCCGGTCAGCCGCGCAGAGGACCTGGGGGCTCTCAACAGAGAGAAAAGTGCTTGGCCGCCTTCGGGTTCCACCCTCCGGCGGCACTTCCCTGAAGGCAAAAAGGCCAGCTGAAAACAGCGGGCCTTTTGCCGCATTAATGTGCTTGAGGGGCAATCGGTTGACTCTATTGGGCGGTTGTGATAAATTATATAGTCACGCGAGGCTATAATGGGAAATCTGCAATACAGCGAAAAGGTGATGCAGCACTTCATGGATCCCCACAATGTGGGGGAGATCCCGGACGCCGACGGCGTGGGGAATGTCGGCAACCCGGTCTGCGTGGCCCCCGACACCCTCGTTTTTGTAAATCCCAATATTAAATCCATCAAGGAGATCGCCGAGGGAGCGCGTGTTTTGAGTCACGACGGAAAATATCATGAAGTAACCAAGGTCTACGAACGCCCTTATCGAGGGAACCTATACGCCGTTAAGGTGACAAATCTCGGGACAAACTATCTGACGCCCGAACATCATATTTTGGCTTTGAAGCTCGGTCGGAGGGACAAATTTCTATCATCGAAGAGAACGATGCCGGATTGGTATTGCTCCCAGGAGCTTCAAAAAGGAGACGTGGTCCTTTATCCGATCCCTCGCGAGACCAACGATATGGCAGAGATCGATTTTGATGTGGATAAGCCAAAATGGGACCACAGGAGTAGATCATCGCCCGATAAGGTGAAGATCGATAGGTCTTTTTGTCGGCTGGCAGGGTATTATCTGGCGGAGGGATATGCGAGGACGGGTCCCCGCAAAGGAACGACGGGGTTCGTTTTTCATTGCAAGGAAAAAGAATACATCAAGGACGTCATCCTATTGATGCGGCAGGTGTTCGGGGTATCGCCTGCAGAATTAAAGGATATGCCTCAAAAGAATGCAACGGATATACAATTTTACTCAGCGCGTTTAGCGCGGTTTTTTGAGACCCATTTTGGAAAGGAAGCTCAAAATAAGCACCTTCCGTTTTGGATGATGCAGCTTCCTTTGGAAAAACAATGCGAGACGCTCCGGGGGCTATGGAACGGCGACGGTTATTTCGATTCCAAGCGCCAAAGGGCAAAGTACGTGACGATCTCCAGGCGACTGGCCTACCAGTTGAGGTTGTTGTTTTTAAGGCAGAGGATTATCTGTAATTTCTCCAAAGGCCGGGCACACGGTATGCATAAGGAAAGCTATCAGTGTTATGTCCAAGACGACGCGTCATTAAAAAAGTTATTGACCCTCTTGGGAATCCGCGGAAAAGTAGAGCCGAGACGCCGAGATATTCATAAGTCTTGGTTTGACAAAGACTATTATTTTACGACGGTCAGAGAAATCCGCCCTTTCAGGTACGACGGTCTGGTTTATAATCTGGAGGTCGGCGAGGTCCATTCGTACGTTTCGAATGCGCTGACGCTGCATAATTGCGGCGATATCATGAGGCTCTATATCAAGGTCAAGGACGGCCTCATCGTGGACGCCCGTTTCAAGACGTTCGGATGCGGGGCGGCCATCGCGACCAGCAGCATGGTGACGGACCTCGTCAAGGGCAAGAGCGTTGACGAGGCCCTGCAGATCTCCAATAAGGCGGTGGCGGAGGCGCTGGGCGGCCTGCCGAAGATCAAGATGCACTGTTCGGTCCTGGCCGAAGAGGCATTGCGCTCGGCGATCGAAGACTACCGCAAGAGACACCCGAAGGCGTAAGGCATCATGGACGTACAGGCCAAAAAAAGACAGTTACGGACGGCTCTTTTGGAAAAACTCAAAAGACATAAGGAGGATGAAAGAAGAAGAAAGAGTTCACGCATCGCACGCAAGCTATTTTTGTTGAAAGAATACACAAAAGCAAAGACGGTGCTGTTTTATCTTTCGTTTGACGGAGAAGTCGATACAGCGGGAATGATTATCAGGTCACTTAAGCAAGGCAAGCGGGTGGCCGTGCCGGCCATACAGCCAGACCGGCGCGCCCTCATCCCGTCGCTATTGAGGGATATCGAGACGGAGACGGCGCGCGGGCCGCACGGGACGCGCCACCCCAAGGATGCATATATTCGACCCATCGAACCGCGGGAGCTGGACCTGGTCGTTGTGCCGGGGCTGGCCTTCGACGAGGCGGGCAACCGCCTGGGCCGCGGGATGGGGTATTACGATCGTTTCCTGAGTTGCTTGCCCGAGCACGTGCCGACGATCGGCCTGGCCTTTGACTTCCAGGTCGTCGAGCACTTCCCGCCTCTGGAACCCCACGACTTTTCCGTCACGAAGGTCCTCTTTGCTTGACGGCGCCGCCGCGTCTTAGCCTTTTAGCGGCGTCCGGATGAAGAGAAAGGGGTCACTTCCATGCCAGAATCCAATGTTTATATTTTCAGCGCCATCGCGTTCGCGGTGGGGCTGGGGCTCGCGTTCCTCGTCTTATTCCTGAGGAGATCATTGAGCGCGCAGAAGGTCAAGGTCGCCGCGCAGGAGGCCAAGGCCATCATCGACGACGCCAAGCGCAGCGCCGAGACGACGCGCAAGGAGGCGGAGCTCAACGCCAAGGACCAGCTCCTCAGGATGCGCCATGACTTCGAGAAGCAGACGCAGGACCGGCGCGACGAGATCGCGAACCTCGAGAAGCGCATGGCCCAGCGCGAGTCCAACCTCGACCGGCGCCTGGACCTGTTGGAGAAGAAGGAGCGCGAACTCGACGACAAACACAGGAACCTGAGTAAGCTCGAAGAGAGCCTCAAGGGCAAGAACGACGAGCTGAGTAAACTGCTGGTCCAGGAGAAGGAGCAGTTGCACCGCATCTCCAACATGTCGCCCGAGGAGGCGAAGGTGTTGCTCCTGGCCCGCCTCGACGGCGAGTTGAACCGCGAGAAGGCGGTCCTGATCAAGCAGGCGGAGGACGAGGCCCGGGAGGTGAGTGAGAAGAAGGCCCGGGAGTATATCGCCCACGCGATCCAGCGCTGCGCCGTGGAGCACACCGTTGAGTCGACGGTGAGCCTCGTGAGCCTGCCCAGCGACGAGATGAAGGGGCGCATCATCGGCCGCGAGGGCCGCAACATCCGCGCCTTCGAGATGGCGACGGGTGTCGACGTCATCATCGACGACACGCCGGAGGCTGTGATGCTCTCGGGCTTTGACCCGGTGCGCCGCGAGATCGCCCGCATCGGGCTCGAGCGCCTCATCTCGGACGGCCGCATCCATCCCGGCCGCATCGAAGAGGTCGTCGAGAAGGTCAAGAAGGAGATGGAGGTCAAGATCAAGGAAGAAGGCGAGCGCCTCCTCTTTGACATCAACGTGCACAGCGTCCATCCGGAGCTCGTCAAGATGATCGGCCGGCTGCGCTACCGCACGAGCTTCGGGCAGAACGCGCTGCAGCATTCCAGGGAGGTGGCGTTGTTGATGGGCGCCATGGCCGACGAGATGCAGCTGGACTCCAAGATCGCCCGCCGCGTCGGCATCCTGCACGACATCGGCAAGGCGCTGGACCAGCAGATCGAAGGCACGCACGCCAAGCTCGGCGCCGAGATCGCGCGCAAGTTCGGAGAGAGCGACGCGGTCGTCAAGGCCATCGAGGCGCACCACGAGGAGGTCGAGAAGACGACCTTCTACGGCGTCCTGGCCGCGGCGGCGGACGCGATCAGCGCGGCGCGGCCGGGGGCGCGGCGCGAGACGCTCGAGATCTACGTCAAGCGCCTGGAGAAGCTCGAGGCCATCGCGAACGTCTTTAAAGGAGTGGACCGCGCGTTTGCGATCCAGGCGGGCCGCGAGATCCGCGTGATCGTGCAGCCCGAGCGCATCAACGACAGCGACACCATCGTCATGGCGCGCGACATCCGCAAGAAGATCGAGGAAGGCATGGAGTACCCCGGCCAGATCAAGGTCACGGTCATCCGGGAGACCCGCGCCATCGAATACGCCAAGTAAGATGAGACTAAAGGCCAGGCCTCTAGTCTCATTTTTTGAGACAGAAAGGTCAGGCCTATGTGTCTCATTTTGAGGGTAGGGGCATGAAGATATTGTTTATTGGGGATGTGGTGGGGTCGCCCGGGAGGGCGGCGGTGAAGGCGCTGCTGCCGAAGGTGAAGCAGGCGCACGACGTCGACTTCGTCATCGTCAACGCCGAGAACTCGGCCGGGGGGTCCGGCATCACCCCGCGCACGGCGCGGGACCTCTTTCAGTCGGGCTGCGATGTGTTGACGTCGGGGGACCACGTGTGGCGGCGGCCGGAGGTGGTGGACCTATTGAACTGCAACCACGCCATCCTGAGGCCCGCGAACTTTCCGGCGGCGACGCCCGGACGCGGCAGCGGCGTTTACAGGTCGGCGGCGGGGCCGAGCGTGGGCGTGCTGTGCCTGCTGGGGCGCGTCTTTGTGGACGCGATGGTCGCCTCGCCGTTTCACAGCGCCCAGGAGGAGATAGGGGCCCTGAAGAAGGCGACGCCCATCATCATCGTCGACATCCACGCCGAGGCGACGAGCGAGAAGGTGGCGCTGGGCTGGTTCCTCGACGGGCAGGTGACGGCCGTGCTGGGGACGCACACGCATATCCCGACGGCCGACGAGCGCGTACTGCCGAAGGGGACGGCCTATATCACCGACGTGGGCATGACCGGGCCGTATGATTCGGTCATCGGCCGCAGCAAGGACAAGATCATCGAGCGCTTCCTGACCGGCATGCCGACGCGCTTTGAGCTGGGCAAGAAAGACGTGGCGCTGTGCGGCGTCGTCGTCGAGGTGGACGTGACGTCGGGCCGCGCCCTTTCCATCCAGAGGATCCGGGAACCTTTACCGGGAGCCATGGAAGATGCCCAAGATCCTGACGGTTAGCCAACTCACCCACGACATCAAAGAGGTCATCGAGAACGTCTTCGAGACGGTCTGGGTCGAGGGGGAGATGTCGAATTTCAAAAGGCACACGTCCGGCCATCTCTACTTCTCATTGAAAGACGAGAACGCGACGGTGCGCTGCGTGATGTTCTCTTCCGTCGCCGCGCGCCTGAAGTTTGAGCCCAAGGACGGGACCAAGGTCCTGGTGAGCGGCCGCGTCAGCGTCTATGAGCGCGCCGGGCAGTACCAGGTCTACGTCCAGACGATCGAGCCGCGCGGGCAGGGCGCTCTGCAATTGGCCTTTGAGCAGCTCAAGAAGAAGCTCGCCGTGGAAGGTCTCTTTGACGAGGGCCGTAAGCAAGAGCTGCCGTTTCTGCCGGCGACCGTCGGCATCGTGACGTCGGCGACAGGGGCCGTCATCCGCGACATCGTGCACGTCCTCTCCCGCCGGTTCCCGGGCTTTCACGCGATCCTCAACCCCGTGCGCGTCCAGGGCGAGGGCGCGGCCGAGGAGATCGCCGCGGCGGTCGCCGAGTTCAACCGCCTCGACAACGTGGACGTCATCATCGTGGCGCGCGGCGGCGGCAGCCTCGAGGACCTGTGGGCCTTCAACGAGGAAGCGGTGGCGCGGGCCATCTCGGCGTCGGCGCTGCCCGTTATCTCCGCGGTCGGCCACGAGACGGATTATACGATCGCCGACTTTGTCGCGGACAGGCGGGCGCCGACGCCGTCTGCCGCAGCCGAGATCGTGATGCCCGTTCGTGCCGAGCTCGTGGCCCGCATCCAGACGAATCTGCGGCATCTGCACCGGGCCCTGGCCGACGTGGTGCCCCAGTACGCCCAGCGCGTCGACGATCTGATGGAAGAGCTCACGCGCGGCTTCGAGAGCCGCCTGAGCCTCGAGGCCCAGCGTGCCCAGGGCCTGGCGCAGGAGCTGGCCCGCGCCATGGATACCAGGCTGCGCACCGAACAGGTCCGCCTCGACGGCCTGGCCCATGAGCTGCCCCGCATCATCGCAAACAGGCTGCGCACAGAGAATCTTCGTCTCGACGGCCTGCTCCGCCGGCTGGATGCGCTGAGCCCCATCGCCGTGCTCAGGCGCGGCTACAGTCTGACGACCGCCGCCGACGGCGCCGTCGTCCTGCGCGCCAAAGACGTCAAGCCGGGCGACCGTCTGACCACGCGCCTCGCCGAAGGCCGCCTGACGAGCGAAATACTTGAAGTGCGCGAATAGATAGCGGTATACTGACGGATAGTAGACAAAAGGTGAGACAAAAGGCCAGGCCTTTCTGTCTCAAAAAATGAGACTCAAAGGCCAGACCTAAGTGTCTCACGAGTGAGGGTCCCATGGCATTCGAAGAGAACCTGAAGAAGCTGGAGAAGGTCGTCGACGAGCTGCACGGCGAGAAGATCAGCCTCGACAAGGCGATCGCCAAGTTTGAGGAGGGCGTCAAGCTCGCGGACACGTGTCTCAAGGCGCTGGACGGCATGCGCCAGCGCGTCGAGACGATCACCAAGACCAAAGACGGCAAGCTCATCATTAAAGACGCCGGCACAGGCGACGAGGCCGATACCTGATGGCGCTTGAGACGATCCGCTCCCCCGAAGACCTGAAGAAGATCGAGGTCGACAAGCTGCCGGATCTCGCGCAGGAGATCCGGCAGCGCATCATCGAGGTCGTTGCGCGCACGGGTGGGCACCTGGCGTCGAGCCTCGGCGCCGTCGAGCTCATCGTCGCCCTCCACTATTGTCTGGATTCCCCGAAAGACGTCATCGTCTACGACGTCGGCCACCAGGCCTACGCCCACAAGATCCTCACCGGCCGCAACGAACGCTTCCAGACCCTGCGCCAGAAGGGCGGCATCAGCGGTTTCCCCTCGAAGACGGAGTCATCCCATGACCCCTTCACCACGGGCCACAGCTCCACCGCCGTCTCGCTCGCGCTCGGCAAGGCCCTGGCCCGCCGTCTCAACAAGACAGACGAAAAGGTCGTCGCCGTCATCGGCGACGGGTCGCTGACGGGCGGCATGTGCTTTGAGGCGCTCAACCACGCCGGCCACGTCGCGGCCGACATGCTCGTCATCCTGAACTCCAACGACATGGCCATCGCGCCCAGCGTCGGGGCGCTGAGCAACTACCTCAACAAGATCATCTCCAAGCCCATCTACAACCGCTTCAAAAAGGCGCGCGACCAGTTTCTCGAGCAGCGCGTCCCGCGCATCGGGCCGCGGCTGATGAAGTTCGTCGACCGCTTTGAGGAGATGCTCAAGGGGTTGATCGTCCCCGGCATCTTCTTCGAGGAGATGGGATTCCAGTACTTCGGGCCGCTCGACGGCCACAACATCCCCCTGATGGTGCGCACGCTCCAGAACATCCTTTCTTTCAAGGGGCCGCGGTTCCTGCACGTCGTGACCAAAAAGGGCAAGGGTTTCGTCCCCGCCGAGGACCAGCCCGTCAAGTTCCACGGCACGGCGTGTTTTGACATCGCCAGCGGCGAGGTGATCGCGGCGGACCGGAAGGCCGCCACCTTCACGGATGTCTTCGGCTGCGCCCTCGTCGGGCTCGCCGAGAAAGACAAGCGCATCGTCGCCATCACGGCCGCCATGCCCGAGGGCACGGGCCTCGACCGTTTTCAAAAGGCCCACCCCGGCCGCTTCTTCGACGTGGGCATCGCCGAGGCGCACGCCGTCGGCGTCTCCGCGGGCCTGGCCCACGCGGGCCTCAAGCCCTTCGTCGCGATCTACTCGACATTCCTGCAGCGCGCGTACGACCAGATCGTCGAGGAACTCTGCCTGCAGAACCTGGGCACGGTCCTGTGCCTGGACCGCGCCGGCGTCGTCGGGGAGGACGGCCCCACGCACCACGGCGTCTTCGACCTCGCCTACCTGCGCGTCATGCCGAACATGACGGTCATGGCCCCGTCCGACAAGGAAGATCTTGAGGCGATGCTTCGCTTTGCCGCGATGTGGGATGGCCCGATGGCCATCCGCTATCCGCGCGACACGGCGCCCCTGCGGCCGTCGTCCATTCCTTTTTCAGACATCCGCTACGGCAAGGCCGAGATCTGGCAGAAGGGCGTTGACGTGGCGATCATCGCGCTGGGCAGCATGGTCTATCCGGCCTTTGAGGCCGCGCAGGTCCTCCTGCCCGAAAAGATCTACGCGACCGTCGTCAACGCGCGTTTCGCCAAGCCGTTGGACGAGACGTTGATCAAGGAGCTGTATCAGCAGTGCGGCGCGCTGGTCGTCGTCGAGGAAGGGGTCCTGCGGGGCGGCTTTGGCAGCGCGGTCCTGGAGACGCTCTCTGCGGCCGGGCTCCTGGCAAAGAATCCCAAGCCCGTGCGGTGCCTGGGGCTGCCCAATGAGTTCATCGTCTTTGACAGGCGCAGGGCGCTCCTGGACCGCTACGGCCTCAACGCGCTATCGGTGGCCGATACCGTCAAGCACGCCCTCAACAGGACGTAACCGTGGCCAAGGTCCGCATAAATAAGGAACGCTGCAAAGGGTGCGGGTTGTGCCTCGCCGTCTGCCCGAAGAAGAACCTGAAGTTCGTCGACGAGCTCAACGCCAAGGGGATCTTCGTCGTCGTCGCCATCGACGAGAATAACTGCACCGGCTGCGGGATGTGCTATGTCATGTGTCCCGACGCCTGCATCGAGATCGAGAATGAGTGAGCCCATCATTAACGAATGAGCCATCGCCCATGAGTGAGCCCATCACCGTATTGATGTCCGGAAACGACGCGATCGGCGAAGGCGCGATCCGCGCCGGCCTCAAGTTTTACGCCGGCTATCCGATCACGCCGCAGAACGAGCTGACCGCGTACATGGCCCAGCACGTGCCGCTGCGCGGCGGCGTCTTTCTGCAGTCGGAGTCCGAGCTCGCGGCGATCAGCATGATATACGGCGCCTCGGCCGCCGGCGTGCGCGTGATGACGACCTCCTCCTCGCCCGGCATCAGCCTGAAGCAGGAAGGGCTCTCCTACGCCGCGGGCGCGCAGGTGCCTCTTGTCGTGGCCAACATCATGCGCGCGGGCCCGGGCCTGGGCAACATCTGGCCCGCACAGTCGGACTACTTCCAGGCGACCAAGGGCGGCGGCCATGGTGACTATCGGCTGATCGTTCTGGCGCCGTCGACGGCACAGGAATCTTTCGACCTGACGAAAAAGGCGTTCGACCTGGCGGACCGTTACCGCATCGGCGTGATGATCCTCTCCGACGGCATGCTCGGCCAGATGATGGAGGGCGTTACCATGCCGGCCGAGGAAGAGCCGCCGCCCCCCGTAGGCAGGCCCTGGGCCCTGACCGGCGCCGCCGGCCGCGAAAAAAATCTCGTCTGCTCGCTCTTCATGGCGCGCGACGGCGTGGAGAAAAACAACCTTCTCCTGCAGCGCAAGTACCGCCGCATCGCCAACAATGAGACGCGGATCGAGGCCTACCGCATGGCCGACGCCCGCTTGGCGGTCGTCGCCTACGGCAGCATGGCGCGCATCGCCCGCGCCGTGGTGGACGCGATGCGCAAGCGCGGCGTCAAGGTCGGGCTCCTGCGGCCCATCACGCTCTGGCCGTTTCCGGCCAAAGAGATCGCGCGTTTCTCGCGCAAGACGAAGCGCCTGCTTGTCGTCGAGATGTCCTACGGCCAGATGGTCGAGGACGTGCGCCTCTGCGCCGACAAGAAGGCCGAGGTGCGCTTTTACGGCCGCGCCGGCGGCGGCATCCCGACGGCCAAACAGATCGAGCGGGAGCTGACCAAGCTCCTCGCCCGCAAAAAATGAGACTTTTAGGCCAGGTCAAAAAGTCTCAAGTTTCAGGATTGGAACCGTAACTATGCCGAGATCATATAAGCGCCCTCGATCGCTCGTCGACCGCGCGACGCACTACTGCCCCGGCTGCGGCCACGGCATCCTGCACCGCCTGGTCGCGGAGGTCATCGACGAGCTGGGCATCCGCGAGAAGGTGATCGGCGTGGCGCCGATCGGCTGCGCGGTGCTGGCGTATGACTACTGGGATTTTGACGGCGCCGAGGCGGCGCACGGCCGGGCGCTGGCCGTGGCCACCGGCATCAAGCGCGTGCGGCCCGGCAACGTCGTCTTCACGTATCAGGGGGACGGCGACCTCGCCGCCATCGGCACCGCCGAGACGGTCCACGCCGCCAACCGCGGAGAGAACCTGACCGTCATCTTCGTGAACAACGCGGTCTACGGCATGACGGGCGGCCAGATGGCGCCGACGACCATCCTGGACCAGAAGACCGCGACGACCCCGCGCGGCCGCTCCATCCAGAACGAAGGCTACCCGATCAAGATTTTGGAGATGCTCGCGCTCCTCGAGGGCGTCGTCCACGCCGAGCGCACCACGCTGCTGAATCCTAAAGAGGTCCTCAATACCCGGCGTGCCATCAAAGAGGCCTTTGAAAACCAGCTCGCCGGCAGGGGTTTTTCCATCGTCGAGGTCCTCTCGATGTGCCCGACGTACGTGGGCAAGACCCCGGAGGACGCGATGCGCTGGGTGAGTGAAAGTCTGGCCAAGACGTTCCCACCGGGAAGGCTCAAATGACCGAGAAGATCATCTGCGCGGGTTCCGGCGGGCAGGGCGTGATGGCCATGGGCAAGGTCCTGGCCATCGCCGCCTTGCGCGAGGGCAGGCACGTCACGTGGCTGCCGTCGTACGGCGCCGAGGTACGGGGCGGCACGGCCCACTGCATGGTGATCCTCTCCGACGATCCCATCGACTCCCCGTACGTCGAGAAGGCCGACACGCTCATCGTCATGAACGCGCCGTCGCTGAAAAAATTCAAGAACGCCATCCGCAGCAAAGGGCTGCTGCTCGTCAATTCGACCTTAGCCGACTGCAAGGCCACCTCCCGCCGGCTCAAGGTCGTCCGTGTGCCGCTGACGGAGATGGCCAACAAGCTGGGCCTCGATAAGGTGGCCAACACCATCGCCATGGGCGCCTACCTGGGCCTGAAGAAGATCATCTCGCTGTCGACCATGGAGCACTCCATCGAGGAGGTCCTCCAGAGCAAGCCCAAGCTGATCACCATCAACAAGCGCGCCCTGGAGGAGGGCTTTTTCTTCGTCCAGAAGCAGAAGCCCCCAAAATGAGACTAAAGGCCTGGCCTTTTGTCTCAAAAAATGAGACAAAGAGGTCTGGCCTTTTAGTCTCATCTTTTAGTCTCATCTTTTAGTCTTACTTCTTATGAAGGTACGGTTCGCACCGAGTCCAACGGGGTTCCTGCATATCGGCGGGGCGCGCACGGGGCTGTTTAACTGGCTGCATGCGCGGCGCCACGGCGGGCAGTTCCTCCTGCGCATCGAGGACACGGACCAGGCGCGCTCCAAGAAGGAGTTCCTCGACGAGATCCTCGACAGCCTGAAGTGGCTGGGGATGGACTGGGACGAGCTGACCTTCCAGGGCCGGCGCTTCTCGGTCTACCGCGAGCGCGCCCAGAAGCTCCTCGACGAAGGCAAGGCCTACCTTGCCGAGGACGGCTCGGGCGCGATCTTCCTCAGGATGCCGCACAAGAAGGTCGTCCTCGAGGACATCATCCACGGCACCGTCACCTTCGACACGAGCCTCATCAAGGACCAGGTCCTCATCAAGTCCGACGGCTCGCCGACCTACAACTTCGCCTGCGTCGTCGACGACGCCGAGATGGGCATCACCCACATCATCCGCGGCGACGACCACATCTCCAACACCCCCAAACAGATCGTCTTTTACGAGGCGCTCGGCCACACCCTGCCGCACTTCGCCCACATCCCGATGATCCTGGGCGCCGGCGGCGGCCGCATGTCCAAGCGCACGGGCGCGACCGCCATCAGCGAGTACCGCGCGATGGGCTTCCTCGCCGAGGGGCTGGTGAACTACCTGATGCTGCTGGGCTGGTCGCCCGGCAACAACCAGGAGGTGATCGGGCTCGCCGAGGCGGTCAAGAAGTTCGATATCGCGGGCGCCGGCAAGACCGCGGCGGCGTTCGACATGGAAAAACTGTTGTGGCTCAACGCCCAGTACATCAAGGCCAGCACCCCCGAGGCGCTGGGCGGGCTCCTCGCGCCCTTCCTGAAAGACCGCTACCCGCAGACCTTTGATAATTTCAATGGAAAAAACCTGTCATCTATATTAGAATTATACCAAGAGCGGGCCCAGACACTGGCCGAGTTCGCCGACAGCCTCGCGCCGTTTTTCCGGGACGAGGTGGTCATCGACGAGGCGCTCCGGAAAAAGTATTTTTCCGAGGACCTGACCGGCGCCTTTGTTCTTTTGAAGGAGCGGTTCCAGGCGCTCAGGGACTTCAAGGCCGCGGCCGTCGAGGCGGCGTTCCGCGCCGCGGTCGAGGAGTTGGGGCTGACGGTCAAGGCCGTCATCCATCCGATGCGGGTCGCGCTCAGCGGCAAGACCGGCGGGCCGGGGATGTTCGAGTTCATCGAGGCCCTCGGCAGGGAGAAGACGCTGCGGCGCATGGAACGGGCGGCTCAACTTTTCAAGAAAGAGGCATGAGACAGACCTCCATCTTCGCGAAGCTCGTCTTTTGTGTGTGCCTGATCCTGGTGGGCGCCGTCCTGCTCTCCGGCTGCGAGACGTGCAAGGGGATCAAGCGCGACATCGAGAAGACGGACGAGTGGGTCAAGGATAACCTCTGGTAAGCCTTATGCTTTTTTGGCGCAGCGGAGCCAAAAAGACGTCTCGCGTGCGCGCGTTCATCCTTAAAGGAGGCCGCCGCCGTGTGTCGAACATGTGGGTGTCGTCCGAAAGCCAGGCCCAGGAAGGAAGAGGCGTCCAGAAAAAAGAAGAAGAGGTAAAGAAGCCGGTTTTAGTGCCTTGACCGTCGGGCGGCCCGCCAAGAGGCCGCCCCCAATCCCGAGAATACCTTTGATGACCCGGCTGATGATACCGGTATTTTTTTGTCTCCTCGCGGCGGGGGCCCTGAATGCCGAGGAGCCCCCCAAGGACGTCTCCGCCGGCCCCCGGACGCTCGATTTTGCCGACCCCCGGCTCAAGGCCACGGGCAGCGACTGGGTGGCCTTTGAGGCGCCGGACAAGTTCGCGTTCATGCGCACGATGTTCTCTTTTTACGGCCTCTCCGAGGAGACGCACGACGTCCAGCGCGCCGTCGAGCTGATGGACCTCATGTACCTCTCACGCCGCGAGGGGTTCGCGGACGGCCGCGACAAGAAAGAGGTGCGCGCCGACATCGAGCGCGACGCCCTGCTGAACTTCCCGGTCCACCTGAACTTCATGTACGTCATCAACGACACGGACTCGGGTTACGGCGTGCGGTACTTTCTGAAGGAGGACGCCGCCCCTGCGGCCGCTCCGCCGGCCGCAGAGGAGGACGGGGACCGCCCCTTTACGCCGCGCCCCAACTAAGGTATAATCCATGAGGCCACAGCTTGCGGAACGCAGTGAACGCAAGCTGTTCGGCCGAATGGATCCCGTCCCTGCCGCATCCCCGCACAGGACGACGTGCGGGGATGCGGCAGGGATCGGGACAATCGGCAGCAATCTATTGCCCTGTAGTGCAATCGGTAGCACGACTGACTCTGGATCAGTTAGTCTTGGTTCGACTCCAAGCGGGGCAGCCAGTTTCATAACCCTCTGCAACCTAATAAATTGCAGAGGGTTATTTTTCGAACCGCATAATTAATTCTGACAATACAACTGTTTAGTTGTATTCTTTATAGTGATGAAAGTTCTTTTAGATGACAATCAATACTTATTACTACGTTACGGGATCCGGTAGATCGCCCGTAAAAGATTTCATTGATTCCTTAGATAGTCGAAGCAAAAGAAAGTTTTTCTTTGTAAAGGCATTGCTTGAGGAATTTGGTCATAGGCTTCCCCAAAAAGAAAAGAATCTTGCGATACAGAGAAGAAGGCTCTTTTTAGAAGACCAAGGATAAAAGGGGGAGATTGCCATGAAGATCGTGAGAGTCGATGAACACCTGAAAGAGAAGCTCAAGGATCCCTATTTCAAGGAACTGTATGAGCTTGAGGAACAAAAACTCGATATTGTCAAAAGGATCATCGAGTATCGTATCAGACACAATATCACCCAGGAAGAATTGGCAGAAAAGGCGGGTGTTACCCAGCAGCATATCTCAAAGATCGAGAATGGAGAGTTTAGTAGTGTAACGACCCTGGAGAAGCTTTTGCTCTTTATCGGTTATACGATCAGGTTCGAAGTGGTCCGCTTGAATCGCAAGGTTAGGGAGCGTATTTGTCGCTCTATCCGCACAAAGCGTCGGCTTCAATCGGCGTAGTCTCGAAGAGTAGCCAGTTGCGAAACTCGTCCAATAGGGGCAGCTTTGGGCGCCGGCGAAAGTCGGCGTCCTTTTTCTGTCCGGTTGGCAGAGAGCCGTTTTTCAGGTAGAATGTCCTAAGCCTTGAGCAGAAAGAAGGGCCATGGAAGAGAAGAGACCCGTCCCGAAGAACTTTATTCGCGAGATCATCGACGCCGACCGCGCCGCCGGCAAGAACGGCGGGCGCGTTCACACGCGCTTCCCGCCGGAGCCCAACGGGTATCTGCACATAGGCCACGCCAAGTCCATCTGCCTGAATTTCGGGATCGCGGCCGATTACAACGGGCTGTGCAACCTGCGGTTCGACGACACGAACCCCGCCAAGGAGAACGTGGAGTATGTCGACAGCATCCAGGAGGACGTGCGGTGGCTCGGTTTTGACTGGGGGGACCGCCTCTTTTACGCCTCCGACTACTTCGAGAAGCTCTACGGCTACGCCGTGCAGCTGATCGAAAAGGGCGCGGCGTACGTCTGTCACCTGAACGCGGACCAGATCCGGGAGTACCGCGGCACGCTGACGGCGCCGGGCAAGGACAGCCTTTACCGCGACCGCCCGGTCGCCGAGAACCTCGACCTCTTCGCGCGCATGCGCGCCGGAGAGTTCGAGGACGGCACCTGCGTCCTGCGGGCCAAGATCGACATGGCCTCTGCGAACCTCACCCTGCGGGACCCGACGCTGTACCGCATCCGTCACGAGACACACCACCGCACGAAGGATGCCTGGTGCATCTATCCGATGTACGACTTCGCCCACTGCCTCTCGGATTCCCTGGAGGGGATCACGCACTCTATCTGCACGCTCGAGTTTGAGAACAACCGGCCGCTCTACGACTGGATCCTGGACCAGCTGGGCGTGCACCACCCGCAACAGATCGAGTTCGCCCGCCTCAACATGAACCACACGGTCCTGAGCAAGCGTAAGCTCCTGCGTCTCGTCAACGATAAGCACGTCGACGGATGGGACGACCCGCGCATGCCGACGATCGGCGGGTTGCGGCGCCGCGGTTACACTCCGGCCGCCGTGCGCGCTTTCTGTGAGCGGATCGGCGTCTCCAAGGTCAACAGCGTCGTCGACATCGTGCTCCTGGAGAACAGTATCCGCGAGGAGCTCAACAAGACGGCCCTGCGCACCATGGCCGTTTTGCGGCCCCTGCGCGTCGTCATCGAGAACTATCCGGAGGACCAGATCGAGGAGATGGACGCGGTGAACAACCCCGAGGATCCGTCCGCCGGGACACGGAAAGTCCTGTTCTCGCGTGTCTTATATATCGAGCGCGACGATTTTCGCGAAGATCCGCCGAAGAAATTCTTCCGGTTGAGTCCAGGACGCGAGGTGCGCCTGCGCTACGCCTGCTTCATCACCTGCCAGAGCGTTGTCAAGGACCCCGCCACCGGCGAGGTGACCGAGCTGCGTTGCACCTATGACCCGGCGACGCGCGGCGGCGACGCGCCCGACGGCCGCAAGGTCAAGGCGACGCTCCACTGGATCTCCGCGGCCCACGCTGAAGAGGCCGAGGCGCGCCTCCATGACCATCTCTTCCTCAAGCCAGATCCCGACGATGTCGAGGAGGGCGCTGATTTCATCGCCAACCTTAATCCCAACTCCTGCGAGGTCGTCCGTCCCTGCTATGTGGAGCCGCAGCTCAAAGAGGCCGTGCCCGGGAGCCGCTATCAATTTGAGCGGCTTGGGTACTTTTGTGTCGACCCGGCCCGCTCCGCCGACGGCAAGCCCATCTTCAACCGCACCGTGACGTTGCGGGATAGCTGGGCCAAGATCGCCAAGAAGCAACAGCCTTGAATAAAGAGCCAGGGGCGGGGTAGTTTGGTCTTGACGGGTCCGGACGTGGGTGCTATAAAGGAGTCAAGCCGGCCGGTACAAGAGAGAGGCCGTCCAAATGCGGAGGAGTGGTATGAGAAAATTCATGGCGTTGTGTCTGTGCGGCCTGTTACTTTCCGGGATGGCTTCTCTGGCGAGCGCTGAGAGGGAATACAACCTTTACGAGTACACCCCCCTGGAACTGCAGATGCGCTGGGTGTATGGTCTGCGCTCATCGCAGACCAAGGGCGAGGTGGTTGTGGACGTGGAGGTCATCGGCGAGGAAGAGTACGAGGGCATCGCGGTGAAGCGCGTCAGGTGGCCCAGCGGCTGGGTGGACCTTTACGAGCAGAGCGAGGAGGGGCTCAAGAACCACAAGGCCGTCTACAAAAAGGACGACAAGTACAGTCTCTATAACCCGCCCGCACTGCAACATCCGAAGACTATGAAGATGGGCGAGGTCTTCGAGCGCACGACGCTGCGCAACGTCTACAACGGCAGAGACGACAGCCTGATTCACTCGCTCCTTGAGAGCCTGCAGTTCAGCCTGCTGGCGGAAGAAGATGTCACCGTCCCCGCCGGCGAATTCAAGGGTTGCCTCAAGACTCTGGTAGACTTCCGCTTTTTTGACAAAGGAGATGAGGTCCGGCGCAAGATCGTCCTGAGCTGGAACGCCCCGGGGGTCGGTCTCGTGAAGAAGATCAGCATAGATCTCGTAGGCGGCTCGATCATGTACATGGAAGAATGGCAGTTAAAGGAGCTCGTGAAGCCCGAGCCGGCAGAAGAAGAGGCCGAAGCCGAAGAATAAACGGCTCTTTATCCGTGAATGACGGCGGCTGCACAGGAACACAGCGTTCATGTGCAGCCGTTTTTTTGTCTCGTGAGACCAAAAGGTCTGGCCTATTAGTCTCATCTGGGATAAAATAGGGTAGCTAAGTCCATGCTTCCTGTCCTCACGTCCACGCCGTTGCGGCGCCTGCCCGGAGACCGTAACTTATGGAAAAAGCGGTTTTTGTGACGAATACGCGGGTCCTGGGGGAGATCCCGGACGGGTACGCGCGCCTCTATTTCGGCATCGAGTTCTGCGAGCGGTTGCTGCCCACGCAGGAGGAGCTCAGCCGGGCGCTGGATGCCGCTGCGCAGCGCAGTATGGCCTTCACCTTCGTCACGCCCTTCCTGACCGACGCCGGCATGGAGAAGGCGGAGGCGCTGATAGCGTTCCTCCGCGGCACCGGCAGGGACGTCGAGGTCGTCGTCAACGACTTCGGGCTCCTCTACGCCCTCAACCAGAAAGGGTGGAAGGGGCCGATCGCGCTCGGCCGGCTCCTGACGAAGCAGAAGCGCGGGCCGCGCATCCTCAACATCGCCTCGCAACTCCCCGCCGGGGCGCTCGAGCACTTCAAGCAGAGCAACATCGACGCGCCCTCCACCGTCGAGGCCCTCTCGCAGCTGGGCGTCGTGCGCGTGGAGCTCGACAACCTCCTGCAGGGCATCTCCCGGCCCGAGCCCGTCTTCAAGGCCTCCCTCTACACCCCCTACGCCTACGTCACGACCACGCGATACTGCCTCGCCGCGGGCTGCGAAGAGCCGCGGCCGTTCCGGCGCGCCATCCGGCCGTGCGCCAAAGAGTGCCAAAAATACGACTTCACGCTGTCCCACAAGGCCATGCCGGTCCGGCTGCTCCTTAAAGGAAACACGCAGTTTTTCGTCAACGACTCTCTCCCGGACGATCCGGAGGCGCTGAAGATCGACCGCCTCGTCTTTCAGCCGCACATCCCCTTATGAAGGTCGCTCTCGTCAACCCCCCTACCGACGACGCCATCCAGACGGAATTGCCGTGGTACATCGCCCGGGGCGCGGGCGTCTTCCCGCCCCTGGGGCTGATGTATCTCGCCTCATATTTACGCCGCCGCCACAGCGGCTGCGAGGTTGTGATCCTGGACAGCGTGGCCGAGGGCCGCAAGACCGCGCAGATCCTTCACGCCCTCGCCGCCTTCGGGCCGGACCTCGTCGGCATCACGGCGCACACCCACAACCTCGTCGACGTGATCGCCCTGGTCAGGGGGATCAAAAAGATCAATCCCGGTATCCACGTCACCCTCGGCGGCCCGCACCCTACGATCTTCCCTCAGATCTCGGTCGCCCTGGAGGGGGTGGACACGGTGGTCATCGGCGAAGGCGAGGCTATTTTTGCCGATCTGGTCGCGTGTCTCGCCCGGGGAGGAGACCCCAAGACGGTGGGAGGGATGTTCTTTAAGCAAGGCGCGACGGTCACCTACACCGGCCCGGCTGCCGCCCCGCAAGACCTCGACGCCCTCCCCTTTCCCGAACGGCGCGGTCTGAAGCTCTCCCGCTACCGCTACGCCGTCAACGCGGCCGGCGGGCCCATGACGACGATGGTCTCCAGCCGCGGCTGCGAGGGCCGCTGTATCTTTTGCAGCACCCCGCGCGCCGCCTTCAGAAAGCGCTCCCCTGCGAACATCGCCGACGAGATGGAGGCGTGCGTGAAGTCGGGCATCCGCGAGATCCACTTTGTCGACGACACCTTTAATACCGATCCCGGGCACGCCATCGCTGTCTGCGACGAGATACGCCGCCGCGCGCTGCCGGTGCGCTGGGGCATACGGGCGCGGGCCGACAAGCTCACGAAAAAATTGCTCGGCCGCCTCAAAGAGAGCGGCTGCCACCGCGTTAACATCGGCGCGGAGACGGCATCGGACGAGGGGTTGAAGATGCTCTGCAAGGGCACGACGCTCGGCCAGGTGAAGGACGCCTTTTCGTGGGCGCGCGACGCGGGCCTGACCACCGTCGCCTATTTCATGCTGGGCTGTCCCCACGAGAAGACGAGGGGCCACGTCGAGAAGACCATCGACTTTGCCATCGCCCTGGACCCGGACTACGCGATGTTCAACATCCTCACGCCCTATCCCGGCACCCCGCTTTATGAAAACGGCGTCAAGGCGGGCGTCGTCGCCAAGAACACATGGGAGTCCTTTGCCCGGGACCCGCGCAAGGACTTCCGTATCCCGTACTGGGAGGAGTGGCTCAAGAGAGAGGAGCTCGAGGGGTTGTTGAGCCGGGCCTACCGGAGGTTTTATCTGAGGCCGCGCTTCATCTTCAGGACGCTGAAAAAGACGCGGCGGCCCGGGGCCTTTGTCAAAAGAGCAGGCGTGGGCATGCACATTCTGAAAGGGGCGCATTAGACGTGTCCGAAGAGGCGCAGGGCGGCATCCGCTCCATCCTTTACGTGTACCTGCCGTTAGGGGGTCGAAGTAAGATATTCCCGTCGGGGCTGGCGTATCTCGCGAATCACGCGAGGAACATCGAGCCGTCCGTCCGTCAGCAGATCCTCGACCTCTCCTTATGCGACCGCAACGCCCGCCCGCCCGCGCTGAAAAAGGCGATCCGGGACTTCCGGCCCGATTTGATCGCCTTCTCCTGGCGCCAGGTCCGCTACTTCGGCCCGGACCTCTACAATGACGACCTGAAGGAGATGGAGTACTGCTCGAAGAGGAAGGTCAGCCGCATCATTGCTTTTCTCTCGACGGGCTTTGCGCGCTGGCGCGAGTACGCCGCGTGCGTGAAGGAGAATATCGGCCATATCACATCCGTCTGCTCGGATGCTCCCCGGCCGCTCGTCCTCGTCGGCGGCTCGGGCTTTTCCGTCTTTTACAAGGGCCTCTTGAAGAGACTCCCCAAAGAGGTCCTAGGCGTCGTCGGAGAGGGCGAGGCCGTGCTCGCCGACCTGATCAAGGACAGGTCGTCCTGGCAGGAGATGATCGCCGCAAGGGGCGCGGCCTTGACGCCGGAGTTCGTGAAAAAGAGACAAGGGCGTTACCTTGACGCCGCCAAAGACGTCAAGGCCGTCGACTACGGGTACATCGCCTCCATCTTCCCCGGCCACGAAGAGTACCTCGGCGAGACGATAGGCGTCCAGACCAACAGGGGCTGCGACCAGCGCTGTATCTATTGTCCGGACACGGCGCGCGACAGGAACGCCTCGGCCTCCCGCCGCGCGTCCGACGTGGCGGACGAGATCGTCCGTCTCCAAAAGGTCTTCAAGACGGAGAAGGTCTGGTTCACAGACCGCCTCGTGGTCTCCCGCCGCAACGCGGCGGCCTTTGCCTCCATCCTCGAGGAGATCGTGAGGCGCAGAGTCGCCATCCGCTGGAGCGGGTACATGCGCTCGGACGCCTTCACCCCGGAGCTGGCCTCGCTCCTGGTCCGCTCAGGGCTCGAAGATTTTATCGTCCCCATCACCTCGGGCTCCCAGCGCGTGATCGACGCCCTAAAGCTCGGCATCAACATCGACGAGGCGCTGGCCGGCTGCCGCCTCTTGAAAGAGGCCGGCTACGCAAAGACCGTCAACGTGGAGCTCACCCTCGGCGTCGTGGAGGAGGCGGTTGACGACATCCGCCGCACCGCCGCGGTGTACAAGGAAATACAGGGCATCTTCGGCACAGACCGCGTCCGCCTGACCCTCAACTTCTGCATCGTTCTGCCCGGCTCAGAGCTCGAACAAGAGCTCCTTGAAGCCGGCTACCTGCCCAAAGATTACGACGCGGTCTCCCTGAACCCTTTGACGATACGAAAGTTCGCCTATATGACGCCCTCCCTGCGCAAGGCCGTGGGGAAGGCTTACACGCATAGTCACGTCCAGGCCGGCCCGCGCCCCAAGTCCCGCGAGGAGCTCATCCTGGACTACCTGCGAAAGTAAGACGATGAAAATATTGGCGCCGGTTTCGAGCCTGGAAGAGCTCAAGCGGGTCGCGGCAAGCGGCGCGGACGAGGTGTATTGCGGGGTGCTCTCCGAGCGGTGGGTGACGCGGTACTCGCACCTCGCCTCGGCGAACCGCGTGGACCGCAGGAACGGGAACCTCGCGAGCCACGAGGAGCTGAAGGAGG
>SDBU01000222.1_pt1 | contig 80831 bp, 68 predicted proteins | sample 2277071 | NCBI WGS metagenome assembly SDBU01 (sample SAMN10397929, study PRJNA504765) | marine sediment metagenome | isolation source: marine sediment core GS08_GC12, 126 cmbsf | place: Arctic Ocean: Gakkel Ridge, Loki's castle | collected 2008
CCCGGTTGGCGGTGACCTCACCGCGACCGCCCTGGCCTACCGCGAGGGCAAGCGCGTAACCGGCCGCCGCAAGTGCACCATCGACTATCGCTCCAAGCGCCCGGACGCGCCTCCCGATGGGGTAGGGCAAAGATCCTCTTCGCCTTCTCCGCCAGCCGGTCCGCTCTTGGACGACAGAGGCAAGGTGAAGCTCACTGCCGTGCTGACCTACAAGGCGTTATGCGCGGAATACCCGAACGCTTCAAAGCTGGATATCGCTCGCCGCGTCGTCAAAGCCGCCAAGGCCGACGGCGTAACGCGCATCAGCGTCCGCTCGTTGCAGCTCTGGGTCCGCAAGGTTGAACTAGAGGGCGGGGCCGCCCTGCGCGATCACTACGTCAAGCCCACCCCTAAGGCCCCGACGTTCGACCCCGATCACGCCCGCCAGGCATTGATGGTCTGCGCCTGGTGGTCCTATCGCATCGGCAACTGTCAGACCATTGACACCAAGATGATGGCCGTCGCCGTTGCCCTGATAAAGAAGGGGCACTCCGTCGCCGATCTGCTCGCCACCATCGACTGCTACTACTCCTGGCCCTGCAACCGAGAGACCCACCCGTTCAACCCGTTCGCCCGATGGGCCAAGTACGACCTGGACCGCTGGCTGTGTCGGGCCGCTGAGGCCAACGACTACCGCCGGGCGATCGGCGAGGGTCGATCCGAAAGGACCCCATTACAGATCGTAGACCGCCCCCGCGATGTCGACTCTCAGCGCTCGGTATCTACCACCACCACGCGCAAGCGTCAGACCGCCAACCGCCGCACCCGCAGTGAGATCGCCAAGCTGGCCCAGGTGGACGCCGATGCCTCATCTCCGGTCCCGTTGACCGAGGCTCCCCAGACAATCGCCGAAGGCCTCGCCCGTCTCGACGATAACCGGCGTTGCATGCTCCTGCGCGCCGCAGGGCGAAGCACCAACCCCGCAGTCCGCACGGCCCGCAAGGAGGCCATCGCCACCCTGCCGGTCTGGTGGAAGGCCATGCCCGCGTCCGTGCGGGCGGTTGACTATCCGATTACCTTGCGTCCTTGAAGATCGGCGATAAGCGTTGCGACGATGTCGGCCAGCTCGGCGATGCCCACGGTATCGGCGTCGTAGGCTCGATCGGTTGTGCCGTTGGTGACCGTGTAGGCCGGGGAGGTTTCCGCCAGCGGTTGCAGGCGAAGAATGATCGTGCCGGACGCGGGTACATCCACGCATCTTCCGACGAACGAATTGCCGGCTGCGGTCAGGGTCAACGTGTCATCGCCGGACGCGAATACCGGAGCGCCGATGTCGGTCACGGTTGCCCCGGACAGGGCGTGCTCGAAGTCGCCCAACGTGTAGACGCGGACGGACTTGTCACCGTCGGAGCCGGCGGAGTTGTCGCAGCCTTCGAAGGCGATACCGACGAAGGTCTCACCGGCTGCCAGGGGCGCGGCGTACCCGGACGCATCGACCGAGACGAGGCTGCCTTTGTAGTTAGTTTCGCCTGGACAGAAACGGGCATAGAGATGGCCGCAACCCAGTTGCTTGAGTATGCAGCGGGAGTACAATTCGCACTGGCGGTGCCGTGGGGGCCCAGGAACAAAAGCGGGCTGTGCAAGCCTCCCAGTGTCTTAAAGAAACGGAATCAACGTGGCCAAGAAAAAGACCCGGAAAAAGACCGCTACACCCCGCAAGGGCACGGGCGCCAAGATCGGCGCCAAGAAAACGGCGAAGGGAAGCGGGGAAAAGGCGGCCAGGGTCCGTGGGGCTAAGAAGGGTACGGGGAAGGTCCAGGTAACGACCGCCAAGAGGAAGCGGACGAAGAGCCCATCGAAGTCGAAGGGTAAGAGCGCTTCCGTGGTTACAAAGCAAACAGGCCATGACCTGTTCGGCTTCAACCGGCAGCCCTTCGAACAATTCGTCCAGGCCGTCGCAACCCACGTGATCGGTCCCGGAATCATAATCTACGGAGACGGTCCGGACGGCGGCCGAGAGGCGACCTTTGAAGGAGAAATCCCGTTTCCACATGATACGGACCGCTGGAACGGGTACGGCGTCGTCCAGGCAAAATGCAAGGCCAAGACCGAAGGGACGCAGAAGGACCAGCAATGGGCGCTGGAGCAGATCAAGGATGAGCTGGAGAACTTCGTCAAAAGCAAGAAGCGTTCGCGTAAGCCTGAGTACTACATCTTCGCCACCAACGTCACCCTCACACCGCCCGCGAGGAGCGGCGGCAAGGACAAGGTCGACGAACTCTTCAAACGATACGGCAAGAAGCTCAGCCTCAAGGGGTACCGCATCTGGGACGCAACCCAGTTGTGGAACTACCTCGCCAGTTATGACCAGCTTCGCACCCGATTCGACGTCTACACCACCCCCGGCGACGTGCTCGCCCAGATCAGACGATGGTTCAAAGACCAACAACCGGATTTCGCATCGATCGCCGCAGCCTTCGTTGATAACGGCCTGCGCGGCGAGCGCCGTGCCAAGCTGGACCACGCCGGTGACCGAACGGACGACCCCACCTCCCTGGCGGAGGTGTTCATCGATCTGCCCGTCTCACCACAACCGACCCAAGACCCACCAAAGGAAGAGGTCCAAGACGGCAGACCACCGGCGGGCTTCCTGCGCGAGCTCATAGACATCGGCGGACATCTGCTCGACCCCAAGTCGCTGGACGACCCGAAGCCCGATACCAGAAGCGAAGCACCGCCCAAGCGGCGTTTGACGAATCGCTTTGTGCTCATCGGCGGACCGGGGTCCGGCAAATCCACGCTCGGGCAGTTCCTCGCCCAGATTCACCGGGCAGCCATTGTGGATCGACAGGACAAGCGAAAGCTCACCGCGGACTCGAAACGCGTTATCGCCGAAATCCGTCGGCACTGCGACCGCGACGAAATACCCTGGCCGGCCACACCGCGGTTCCCCTTTCGGATCGACCTCAGTGCCTTCGCCACCGCCCTGGCATCCGACGGTGAAAAACCGGTAAAAACGCTGCTCGAATATCTCACAGAGCAGATGCGCGGCGATCGTTCCATGCGCGTCGAGGATCTCCTGCGGTGGCTTGGGCTGTATCCGTGGCTCCTTGTGCTCGATGGCCTCGATGAGGTCCCGGCGTCCGCCAACCGTGATAAAGTGATCACCGCCGTGCAGGACTTCCTTTCCGAGGCCCAACGGGTAAGCGCCGATTTGCTCGTGGTTGCCACCACGCGCAAGGAAGGCTACAGCGGCGAGTTGGGCACCGACACGTACGTGTATCGCCACCTCCCACCACTATCCACCGTCCGAGCGCTTGCCTACGTGAAGCGGTTCGCCGATGCCCGATACGGTAGCGATAAGTTGAAGATCAAAGAAATGGTCGACTGCCTCCAGGACGCCTCCCGCGACGCCATGACCGCCAAACTGATGCAAACGCCGCTGCAGGTAACGTTCATGGTCACGCTCGTCGCCGCCGGCGGACGCCCGCCGCGCGAGCGATGGAAGCTCTTCCATGACTACTACGAAATTATCTTCAAGCGCGAGCAACAAAAGGCCAAGGACGACCTGCAATCGGTCTTCGCCCGGCAACGCACTCTTCTCGACCGGCTGCACCATGACGTCGCCTACCTGCTCCAGGTTCGCAGTGAGCAGCCCGGTGAGACCGAGTCGGCCATGTCCCACGAAGAGTTTAGAAGCAGGCTCGACACCTACCTGACGGATGATGAACAGGAAGGAAAAGAAAAGCAACGTCTCGAGACGCTCATCGGCCAAGCGACCACAGACCGATTAGTGTTCCTCACCGCCACTGAGCGCGAGAAGATCACCTTCGAGATTCGATCCCTCCAGGAATACCTCGCCGCACAGCGGCTGATGGCCGACGGCGACGATTTGACTCGGGAACGGATGGAGGCCATCGCTGCGATTCCCTATTGGCGCAACGTGTTTCTGTTCATGGCTGGGCGATGCTTTGCCCAACAAGATTACTTGTGTCCGGTTGTCAAGGGCGTGTGCGACCAGCTCAACGAGTCGGGGGACAACGATCTCGCAGCCGTGACCCGGGCCGGCTCGCGACTGGCCCTCGACCTGCTCGAAGACGGCATGATGGCCGGGTCACCGAAGTATACGAAGATGTTCGCCCGTGTGGCCCTTGGGCTCATCGACCTTCCGCCGCGATCGGAGAAGGAGGAAGCGCAATCGACCGAGCCGGTCTGTGTTCGGCTGGCACGGCTCTGCGAAGGGAAGGTCGAATCGGTCTTTCGCGAGGAGATCGACAAGCGTCTGCAGCGAAGGGACCTGCGCGCCCAACTGGGTGCCTGGTCGTTGCTGACCGAGCTGATCCGTCTCGATGTCTCGTGGGCCGTTGAACTGGCCGAGAAATGCTGGCCTGACACCGCCGATGATCAATTCCTCGTTCTAAAGCCGGCTCTCGAGCGGGGAGGCGGGAGCCCATGGTTGGTTCATCGATTCGTAGGAATCGCTCCGCAGATCGACCCGTTGGAGTTTGAGCACCAAGCGATAACAAACACCCTGCTCGGATCGGGTGCCCCCAAATGGTTGAGTGCACCGTCGCGGGCGGCGGGCGCCTACTACGAAGATGAAAGCGCGAGGCTTCACCTGCCGGATACACCGGATGAGGCGACTTGGGTCGGGTTTAGCTTGGTCCCGATTTCGGGCGGGCAACGTCCTGCAGAGGCAGAAAACTGGGGAGCGTTGGCATCCGTCCCCGACCCCGCACCGCGCTGGATGCCCTGGGTTGCCGCTGCCCGGTTCATGCAGAATCCAACAAGGACCACTTTGGCTGCGGCCCTGCGTGAGCTATCCCGGATCGGGGACTTGACGGTCCCGCAATTGACACGGGCGGGTGTTTTTCCGTGGCCGTTGCATACCGTGTTGGCCCACGCCTCCACCGTGGAAGAACTCGACGTTGTTGCGGAGGCTGTTGCCAACGGTGAGCTCGGCGACGAGGATGATTGGAAGGCGGCCGAGCGCCGATGGCTGGATCGCGGCGTAACTCTGGATGACCTTGCCGTCAAACCACATCCGCTCTTTCCGTTCGATGCCGGGATTGCTCGTGCCGGATTTGCCTTTCCAAGTAGAACCTTGAGCCTAGGCTCGGTTAAGTCCGTCCAGCCCACCCTGGGCGGTTTGCTCACCGCGTTTGACACTTGTGAGAGCGCTCACGCGAAAGGGATGCTCGCCAGCTTACTTACTGTTTACCTGGCCATCTGCACCAATGACTCCGTGGGCCGCGCGGAACTGCCGGAAGCGTCGCGATTTCGCGCCGTGTTTGAACAGCCTTCGGCTTGGCACATCAGCCTGGGAGCACTCTTCGCATTCGAGTGGCCCGAGAAGCTCGACCCGGACTGGCTCGAGCTGTTGGAGCGGCTTGGCCGGTCGGACCACCGTCTCACTACGTACGCGATTCCCACATATCCTGAGCGCCTCTGCCAACAGTCGGCCGCAGCCTACACGGTGAACCCTGGTTTGCACGGCGTCCTGCGGTTGCTCGGTTACTTCTCGCTCGAAATGAAAGGCATGCCGCCGATCTCGAAAGACCTGCTTGCCCTGGATCGATTTGACGAGCCGCGCTTTCAGCTCGCCGCCCTGCTGGTCCGACTTACCCAATGGGATTGGGATGAGTCGGAGGCCAAGTACCTGGCCGAGGAGATGGTTCGACTCGAACGGGAGGATTCGGACCTGCGGGGCGCGTCGCTGGTCCGTCAGGCGGTTTGGCGACATGATCCGAGCGGGCCGCCGGTCGAACGGTTCCTGCTCACCGTGCGCGGGGACCTCCCGACAGAGAAGACTTCACTGTTGACGGAGTGCGACGCCCTGCTAAGCCGGCTCTTGCGTCACCGCGACAGCGGCCTGGGCGACCACGCCCGGGCGGACGAGCTGCAACTACCCGACGCTCGGCGCGATCCACACCCCGTCGAGTAGTTCGACGTACTCCATCATCCCGAGAACAGGTTCACCGTGCCCGCAGCCAGATTGCGGACTACATCATCGAGTACCACCATCGGCCACACGGCGGGGACGGCATGGACGGACGATCGCCGCTGGCCGTGTGGCACACGGCCACAAGGCTGCGGAGGGCAGGGGCGGAGGAGCTGCTATTCCTCATGCAAGCCAGGGGCGTCTACAAGGTCGGCAAGAACGGCGTGGCCTTCAAGGTCGGCGGGGTGCGGCTGACCTACGGAGCGGGGCAACCGGCGCTGTACCGGTACGCCGGACGCGAGGTGTTCATAACGCTGGACCCGCACGACCTGAGCTGCTGCTACGCCTTTACCGCCGATCGGAACAACCGGCGATTCATCGGACGGCTCGAGGCCAACCTGCGGATAAGCCCGATGTCTACCGTAGAGGGGCTGCGGGCCGCGAACAAAGCGGTTGGGCACAAGCGGAAGATCATGCCCCAGGCCGGGCGACAGTCGGCAGGCCGGACACGCTCTGCGGTCGACGAACTCCGGGCGAAGCGGCGCGAGCGGGTGGCCAGGCTCCGGGCGACCGGGACGGAAGATCGCGTGTCGGACGCGACGATCGTGCCGGTCCGAACCGGGTTCGAAGGATGTTCGACGGCCGCCCGGACAGCGGGAGCCGGACCGAAGACAGACCGCAAGACTCGCGACCTGAGCGCCGCTCAGGCCGCCCTGGGCTTCGGGCTCGGACTATCACCGAAAGAACCTGGCCGCGCACGCCCGAGCGACGATCTGCTGCGCGGCCGACCTATCGAGCATGTAACGGAAGCCGTCAAGGATGACGGCAACGACGAGGGCATGGAGGCCGGTACACAACCCACAGACGCTTTTCGTCTGATAGCGGGAGCGGACCGGCATGAACGAAGAAAAGACAAGTAGCGATCGAGCGTTCGACCTGGTCGAGCAGGATTCGCGGATCGCCCGGACAGCACGGATGCTTGAAGAAACCGCGAGACTCCAGCCCAACCAGCGGGCGGACATCATCCAGCGGTGTCTGCGGTTCATCGAAGACACCGACTACACGCAGGCGGCGATCGCCCGCGAGCTGGGGATCTCGACGTCGACGATAGCGGTGGTCCGGGTCAATGGTGACGCCGTGCCGACCGGAGCCGCCGCCGCCATTTGGAACATCATCTGCCGCGTTGCAATCGACTGGAAGACAGTCCCGGCAATCCCAACAACCACGCCGGCGATGACAATCCAGATCAGCACCACTGTCAATTGCAGGAGCCCCCGCCGGCGCCCACGCCCCGCGAGACGCTTCAGGCAGATCAAAGTGCCTATCAGGCTGCCCGCAATAGAAAGGGAAACCACCACGATTACGGCCAACCCCGCTGAAATGGGTCCGGTGCGCGATGTGGTGGCCAGGAGCAAGAAGCATGCAATTGGAAGCAGAACAAGAATGCGGGCAGTGTTGCGCGGGGCGTTGGATCCCGCCATCCCGCGTGGGTGGGGGTCGGAGGCTGTCGCGGCGAAGTGATTCGATGTACCCATTACGTCCGCCGCGGGGGGCGGACACTGCAACTGCACACCCGAGCGAAATAATCCGCGAGAACATGCCCGCCTAAGCTGTCGCGCAACACGGATCCGAAAAACGACAGTCTGCGAATACTGTTCCACCGGCAGAAATGCGCGATCCGCTCGCCGGGAACGTCGATACGCGCTCTTCGGATCATCTCACGCAGCCCCACCCGGCTGCGCCGCCGGGCTCAGTCCTGCTGCTCCTCGCTCCGTTGGGAGGTTTGTCCGGGATGCTCCCTGAGTCTCTTCGAGATCGTGGGCACTCACGCCACCGTGATCGAGTTGTCGAGGTACACGTCCTGGATGACGTTGAGGAGTTTCACGCCCTCGGACATCGGCCTTTGGAATGCCTTTCTGCCGGAGATCAAGCCGGTACCGCCGGCCCGCTTGTTGATCACCGCGGTTTTGGCGGCGTCGGCGAAGTCGTTGGTGCCGGACGCCCCGCCGGAGTTGATCAGGCCCATTCGGCCCATGTAGCAGCCGGCAACCTGATAGCGGGTCAGGTCGATGGGGTTGTTGCTGGTCAGCGTGCTGTAGACCGCTTTGTGGGTCTTGCCGAAGTTGACCGCGGTGAAGCCTCCGTTGTTCTCCGCCTGTTTCTGTTTGATGATGTCCGCTTGGATGGTCACGCCCAGGTGGTTGGCTTGGCTGGTCAAATCGGCGGAGACGTGGTAGTCGGTGCCGTCCTTTTTGAACGCGGGGTTCCTCAGGTAGCACCACAGGAAGGTTACCATGCCCAGCTCATGGGCGTGGTGGAAGGCCTCGGAGACCTCCTGGATCTGGCGGCTCGATTCCTCGGAGCCGAAGTAGACCGTCGCCCCCACGGCGGCACAGCCCATGTCGGCGGCCTGCTCGACGGCGGCGAACATGATCTGGTCGTACTTGTTCGGGTAAGTCAGCAGCTCGTTGTGATTGAGCTTGAGCAGGAAGGGGATCTTGTGAGCATATTTCCGGGCAACAGCCCCGAGCACGCCAAGCGTCGAGGCCACCGCGTTGCACCCGCCTTCGACCGCCAGCCTGACGATGTTCTCCGGGTCGAAGTAGATCGGATTGGGCGCAAACGACGCCCCGGCGGAGTGCTCGATGCCCTGATCGACCGGCAAGATCGAAAGATACCCGGTCCCAGCCAGTCTGCCAGAGTTGAAAATCGCCTGCATGTTCCTTAGCACGGGCACCGGCCTGTCGCTGCCGGCCATCACCCGGTCCACAAAATCCGGGCCCGGAAGGGTCAGCATCGACTTGTCGATCGTCGTGCATCTGTAGTGCAGCAGGGTTTCCGCTTCCGCTCCCAGCAGGTCCGCAATCGCGCTCATGGTTGATCCTCCAATCTGGTATCCCGTCGGTCCCACGGGCAGCTTGCTGCCCGTTCTCACCGGCGGACAGGCCCCCAGTGGCACCCGTCCCTTGACGCTGATCTTATAGGGGGTTACCGGCCAAGGAAAGCCCCCGACCCGCGGAAGCACCGCGAGGCCGCTCGGGGATTCGCCCCGTTGCCAGCGGCGGGAAGGTCGGGTAGGTTTGACCGTGAGGACGAGCCCGTCGGCTCGCACAGTGGGGAGGCGTTCGGGCGCGGGCGCGCGATGGAGTCGATAGATGAGCGATGATGATCAGGCCGCCAGGCCGGAGCAGAACACCGGGGACGCGGAGCCGGGACTGGCCGACGAGGAGCGGAAGCTCGTGGACCAGCAGAAATCCGAGGGCGAGGCTGAGCAGGAATCTGAGGGCGAGGCTAAGCAGGAGGAGCTCTCCGAGGAGGAGCAGGCCAGGGCCAAGCTCAAGGAGGCTATCACCGTTAAGAAGGAGGAGATCGGGCCCCTGCGGGTGAAGCTCACCGTCACCGTCCCGCGGGACACCCTCGACGAGCGGCGGGGCGAGCAGTTCGCCGAGCTCAAGCGGGACGCCCTGATCCCCGGCTTCCGCAAGGGGCACGCACCCCTCGAGCTGGTCGAGAGACGCTTCGGGACCGACGTGGGGGAGCAGCTCATAACCCAGCTCATCGGCAACGGATACCTGGCTGCCACCGAAAAGGAAGAGCTCAAGCCGCTGGGCGATCCGCTTTTCTGGGTCACGGTCAAGGAGGAGCGCACCGACGAGCACCACCGGACGAAGCAGATCGAGACCGAGAAGCTCCTCTCGCTGGACAAGGCCCTGGATCACTTCGAGTTGCCCAAGGACGGCTCGCTGACCTTCTGCTGCGAGCTGGAACTCAAGCCGGACTTCGACCTGCCCGAGCTGGAGAAGATCCCCGTCGAGCGCCCGGCGGTCACCATTGAGGACGACGACGTGGACGCGGAGCTGAAGCGGCTGTGCATGTCCCGGGCGACGTTTCAGCCGGTCGAGGACGGGACCATCGAGGCTGACGACATGCTCTACGCCGACCTGAAGATGTCCGTTGACGGGGAGGTGGTCGCCGCCGAGGAGAACTTCGATCTGGCGGCGCGCGATTTGCGCATCGAGGGCGTGCCCCTGGCCGGATTCGGCGAGGCCGTGGTGGGCAAAAAGAGCGGCGAGCAGGTCACCTTCGAGGCCGTCGTCCCCGACGATCACGAGAACATCGACATTCGCGGCAAGACCGCCCTGTTCGAATTCACGGTCCACGAGATCAAGCGTCTTGAGATCCCGGCCGTCGACGAGGAGTTTCTCTCGTCAATGGGTTTTGGAAGCGAGGACGAGCTGCGCGGCATCATTCGTTCGGAGATGGAATCGAGGCTGGGCAGCACCATCCAGCGGGGGCTGCGCGATCAGATCGCCATGTACCTCGTCGACAAGACGGAGCTGGAGATTCCCAAGGGCCTGTCGCAGCGTCAGACGGACCGCTCGATCCAGCGACGCATGATCGAAATGTACCAGGCGAACGTGCCGCAGGCCCAGATCGACAAGGTGGTTGACGAGATGCGCGCCGGAGTTCACGATCGGGCCGTCCGCGATCTCAAGCTGTTCTTTATACTCGAGAAAATTGCCGAAGAGCGCTCGATCGACGTGGGCGAAGAGCACATAAACGGGGCGATCGCGGAGATCGCCCGGCAATCGAACAAGCGGTTCGACCGCGTGCGTGACCAGCTCAGCAAGAGCGACGGGCTGATGACGTTGTACCTGCATCTCCGCGATCAGCAGGTGCTCGAGGCCTTGCTGAAGGACGCGGTAATTACCGAAACCGAAGGTCCGAAAAAACCCAAGGCCCGAAAGAAACGGGTGACAAAGAAGAAGAGCACCAAGAGTGCGTCCTAAAAACGGCGCCAACGCCGGTTTTTTCCCAGCCCCGACCGTGAGGTAGAGGCTTTTGGGACGCGCTCCAAAAAGACCGGTGAAACGCCGGTATGAAACAGACCGACTTTGCGTTTTCGTTTTTGCCGAAAAGATGACCAGACCTGGGCATCGAGGAGGAATTCGGCCCAGCCATTGAGGAACGACTGATGAGCGAAATAATTGGCCCCAGCGGCACTGTCAATCAGTATCCGCCGTATCAGCGCACGCGGGAGATGTCTCTCTCGGACATGCTGCTGGAAAACCGCATCATCTTCCTGGCAGGTCCCATCGTGGAGCGAACCTCCAGCGTGGTGATCCAGCAACTTCTGTACTTGCAGTCGATCCGGCGGGATCAGGACGTCAACCTTTACATCAATTCGCCCGGCGGCCTGGTGGATCAGACCCTGGCGATCTACGACACCATGCAGTTTATGGGCTCGGAGGTCGCGACCTACTGCATAGGCCAGGCGGCCAGCGGGGCGGCGGTGATCCTCATGTCCGGCACCAAAGGCAAGCGCTACATCCTGCCCAACGCCAAGGTGATGCTGCATCAGCCCTACGGCGGAATCACCGGCCAGGCGGAGGACATCCGCATTCAGGCGGAAGAGGTCCTCCGGGACAAGGACCGACTCAACAACATCATCGCCAAACACACCGGTAAGCCAGCCGAAGAAGTGGCTCGCGACACCGAGCGAGACCGCTACATGAGCGCCGAGGAGGCGGTGGCCTACGGCTTGGTGGACGAGGTGCTGACCGAGAGCAACGGGGAAAAGAAGAAGAAGAAGAAGAAATGAAACCTCGAAACGCAGGAACGCAAAGACGTCGAAACGTCGAAACAACGACGTTTCACGTTCTTGACGTTTCGACTTGTTGACTTTTCGACGGGAGATCATTGTAGATCATGAGCGTGACCAACCAACGAGTGCCGTTCGTCATCGAAACCACCGGTCGCGGCGAGCGCGAGATGGACATCTACTCGCGCCTGCTCAAGGATCGAATCATCTTTCTTACCGGGGGGATCGACGACGAGATCGCCAACCTGATCATCGCCCAGTTGCTGTTCCTGTCCAACGAGGACACCAAGTCGGACATCCACTTTTATATAAACAGTCCGGGCGGGTCGGTATCGTCGGGCCTGTCCATCTACGACACCATGCAATACCTGCGGTGCGACGTGGCTACGTATAACGTCGGACTGGCCGGCAGCATGGGGGCGGTGATCATGTCCGGGGGCACCAAGGGAAAGCGTTTCCTTTTGCCCAACTCGCGCATGCTGCTGCACCAGCCCATGATCGGCGGCGTGCTCCAGGGCCCGGCCACCGATCTTACCATCGAGGCGGAGGAGATCCTCCGCTTGCGCCGGTGCATCTATGAGATCATCGCCGCTAGAACCGGCAAGAGCGTCAAGCAGATCGAGGAGGATTGCGACCGCAACAAGTGGCTCGACGCCGGCGAGTCGATCGACTACGGCCTGGCGGATACCATCCTCGAACGCATGAGCGCGCCGGAATAACGCCCCCACTCGCGGTCGACCGGCTGCAAAGCCGATCCCGGAAGTTCCCCCGGACGTCCCACCGGGTCTAATACCGATTCTGGTTGGAAGTTGCCGACACAAGTTCTCCCGAGCCGCGTGGCTTTGGCCCGCGCGAAGTCGCCAAGCCGGTAATCCCCGGCACGCAAACGGCAGTTCTTTGCTACCAATCGTACAATACCGTGTTTCATAAGTCTCAAGACTATTGTTGGGCGCCACGGACAAACTTGTTCGTCCGTGCGGCGATGCGCCCGGTCGGACCCGCTCCACGGACAAGCGGAGCCTGTCCGTGCCACCCATAGTCGCAGGACTCATGAAACGCTCTACCGGAGCAAAGAGGATCTTTGCTCTACCCTCGGAGGAATCCTCTGCTGCGTTTCGCGGGAGGGAATGTCTGCGTCGCTATCCGCGCAGGATCCAGCGGGCCATGTCGCGGAAATTGGCCCCTTTGCCCTGCATGAGCAGTCCGACGCGGAAGATCCTGCCGGCTGCAAAGACGCACGCCACCGTGGTAAGCAATACGAGCAGGATGCCCAAGAGCGGCTGCCAGAGCGGGACACCCGGTGGAACCGCCTGGCGCACGAGCATGAGCATCGGGGTCATCGGGGGAATGAGCGAGAGGACCACCGCGAAGGTGGAGGACGGCTCCTTTACGACGTTCATCCACACGAAAAACGGGATCATGATCGGAATCATGATCGGCATCATGAGGCTTTGGGCCTCCTTGATGTCGGTGACCGCAGCTCCTACCGCGATGTAGAGAGAGCCGAACATCAACACCGCAAGTGCTTGATACAGAACGAACCACCAGACCATACGCGTGGGAAAGAGGTCACCGTGGCCGGTTTGGTGTATGGCCACGAAGCCGCCGACGAGATAGACGGTGCCCAGCGTAAGGGACATCCCGGTGCTGCCCAGCAGCTTGCCCATCATCAACTGGAACGGGGTAATCGAACCGAGCAGCACCTCGGCGATCCGCTGCATCTTCTCCTCCAGGACGGTGTGCAGCAGAGGCTGAGCCGCGATCACCACCAGCATGAACATTAACATGAGCATGCCGAAAGGCAGGAAGAAGTTGGCTAACCGATTCGTCTCCACCGCCTCGGTGATGTTGCCCGCTTGGTCGATTGTTACCAACCCGAGGTTCGAGACCCGAACCCCGCGGGTCGCCTCCGTAACCAGGTCCGCATCCAACCCCGCCTCACGCAGGCGCAGCTCGGTTACCCGATCGTTGAGCGCGCTAGAGACCCACCGATGGAAGTCGTAGTAGGTCGGGCTGTTGGAGTAGTAGGAGATTGCAGATCCGCCAGTGACCTCGGCGGACTCCAGGGCGCCTTTGGCGATGACCACAAAGCCGAACAGCTCCTTGTTTCTGACCCTCTCGGAAAGATCGAGCACCGCCCGGTCCGGCTCGTCCGTGACGTTACTGACCTTCTGGACCAGAAACCGCGGTTTGTTCTGCTTGCCGGCGTCGTCGACAATCTCGTTTTGGTTGCGTAGGTCGCTTTCTTTCGCCACGGCGTCGTAGAGTTCGCCGGTATGGTCGAGAACCGCGAAATGCTTGTCCGTCGTGTCGACGCGATCCTTCAGGAGAACCTGGGCGACGATGGATCCGCCCATGAGAATCGGCATTGCCACCAGGGTGATAAGGAAGGCTTTGGTCCGCACCGCCGCCTGATACTCGCGCACCGCCACCACGATGATCTTACGCATCGGAGGCCTCCTCGGCCTGCGGGCCGGCGATGCGCACGAAGATGTCACGCAGCGAGGGGCGGGCGAGCTCGAAGTGCATCACTCTGCCGCGTTGCATCAAGGCTGAAAGAACGTCCTGGCTCTTGGTATCGCCACCTATTCGCAGCTCCTGAAACCGCCCGAAGTCGGTGACCTTTTCCACACCGTCAATTCTCGAAAGATCCCCCGGGTCCCCCTCGAGCCGGACCCGAACCGTGTCCTGGCCGTAGGTGTCCTGGATGGATTCGATGGTTCCGTCCAGGACTTTCTTTCCCTTGAAGATCATGAAGATGTAGTCGCACATCTTTTCGGCGACGCTCATATCGTGGGTCGAGAAGATGATCGTCGCCCCTTTTCGGCGGAGATCGAGCACGGCTTCGCGGAGCACGTCCATGTTGACCGGATCGAGTCCGGTGAACGGCTCGTCAAGGATGATAAGCTCCGGCTCGGCAATGACCGCCGATATGAACTGCACCTTCTGAGCCATCCCCTTGGACAAGGCCTCGACCTTCTTGCCCGCCCACTCGCCAAGGTCCATCCGTGCAAGCCAGGTATCGACCACGCTGCCGAAGCGGCGACGACCCTTCAGCTCCGCGTAGAAACGAAGGACGTCGCGGACCTTCATCTTCTTGTAGAGACCCCGCTCTTCCGGCAGATACCCGATGCGGTCGTTGGCGGCTTCGAAACCCTCCGCCCCCAACACGCGGATGTGACCGGTACCGGGGTCCGGGTGAAGGATGCGCATGATCATGCGCAGGGTGGTGGTCTTTCCCGAGCCGTTTGGCCCGATGAAGCCGTAGATCGATCCTTTGGGAACCGACAGGGCCAACCGGCTGACTGCGACGTGCCCGTTGAAGGTCTTGCTGACGTTTTCTATCTCGACAACATGCATGGCAGGAGGACTCTACGACGCACCCGGCCGGCCGCAGTCCAAGCGCAACAGCGTCAAATTGGATCATACCGAGTTACGGTCAGGTGCTCAAATGTACATTCTTGTGGGGTTGGGCAGCAACCGGGACCCGCCCCGGACAATTCACGACGAGTCACGAGACGCGAATAACGTCACCAGTCAGAACAACGGGTGACAAAGATGACCTTCGCTCTACCGGGGGAGAATCGTCTTTTTCATGGCCGCGAGATAACGGCATGCAGCCTCGACCCCGGCTGCGTTGGCGGCAAACCGGTGGCCGACAATCTCGCCGAACGTGCAGGCCGCCAGGCGAGGTCGCAGACCCTCTCGTTCCAGAATTCGCACCACCAGAGGCAACCCGGACCGGTCGCCTAATCTTCCGAGGGCGCCCGCGGCCCGCAGGGCCACTTCCTCAGTTGAATCATCCAGAAGTCGCTGCAGCGCCACGGCAGCCTCGCCTATCTTGAACGCGCCGACCATGGTCGCGGCGTGGGCTCGCACCCCGTCGTCGGGGTCACCGAGCAGGTCGATCAGGGCACCGAGGGTAACATTGGTTCGGATCTTCGCCAGCACCTCGGCGGCCCTTCGGCGAACAGCCGGATCAGGCGTCGCGGACAATTCCACCGCGGTCCGCTCGGACTCTACGCTGACCGGGTTCTCGGTAGCGATCGCCTCCAAAGCGAGAAACGCATCCCCGTCGGTCGCCTCGCCCGGGGCTTCGCTGACCGGCCGCTTCTGCGGAGGGCAAAGATGATCTTCGCCTTCCGGAGCGGCTGGGCTCGCGCTGTCGAGTCGAACGCCGTCCGGGAGAGAGATACCGTCGATGTCCACCTGCCCGCGTGCCTCATCGTGGAATAGGCGTTGCACCAAGCGGAGTCCGGTATGGTACGCATCGGGCTCGTACTGTTTGCACCACGCGACCGTACCTCTGACCCAGATGTGGTGCGAGCCTTGATCGAGCTGCACGTGCACCACCTCGCCGGGATACATCGGGTAGGTGCTGCGCAGGCAGAGGCCGCCGGTGGAAACGTCGCGGACGGATGCCGTGAACTCATCGGGGACGCAGGTCGCGTCCGCCAGTCGCCCGGCATAGAGGCACTTGATGGTGACCTTCTCGTTGCAGGCGTGGCGTTTTGGGCGAGGCCCGAACTGCTCGCGCTTCGGAGTCGGACCGTGTTCGTGGCGCGAGGGTCCTTGGTGCTGTTCCCCGACCGCCCACGGCGTCACGCCGGTGTGCGGTTCGAAACCCACAGCCGGTCTGATACTCGTTCCGTCCTGGGCCAGGGACCGCTCAAACAAGGCGTTCCAGTGGGCGAGAAACTCCCCATCGAACTGTTTGTTCGCTTGCGCCGCAAGAGCGCGATTCGCCTCGGACGGTCTGACCGGCTGGCGGTAGGGTCGTTGCCCGACCATGGCGTGGAATGAATCCACGATGGAGAGAATCAGGGCCCCGGGCAGCAGTTCGTCGCGGGGTATGCCGAGGGGATAGCCCCGGCCGTCAACACGCTCGTGGTGTTGCAGGATCATCTGCCGGATCGACACGGTTATGTGCGGATCGTCGCCGAGCAGACGCACCGACTCGATTGGATGCTGTTGAACAACCCGCAGTTCCTCCGCAGTGAGGGCGTCGCACTTGTTGAGCACGTTCGTACTGATGGCCAGCTTGCCGATATCGTGGGTCATACCGGCCATACCCAGGTCCGTAAGCATCCTCTTGTCCGGCCCGAATATCTCAGCTCCAAGCATCGTCGAAAGCGCCGAGACCACGAACATGTGGCTGGCTGTTGTCCGCTCGTGCCCGGCCATGTGCAGAATGTGGGCCGCGACCCCCGGATCGCTCAGGATGCAGCTGATAACCTGGTCCACGACGCTTGATGTCCGGGCGAGACCTTCCGACGAGACCGGTCCATTGGTCAGATCGCGGGCAATCGATGTTCCGACCTGTTGTACCAGCGTCGCCTTTTCGGTCGCACCGAGCTTAGGGTCCGCAAGCAGCTCGGCCAGCTTGGCTTCGAGCACCCGCTCACACCGGCGGTAGTCGTCGTTCCTTATGTACAGGAACGAAACTCCGTTACGCTTTAGCCGCTCGAAGTTGGGCCGCGACAGGTCCATCCCCGACTGACGATAGAGCAGCGGACTGTCGCCCGACTGTCCCGGCAGATAGACCGCGACGTCTGCCGCTTGCTCATCCACCAGGACCTTGGCAGCGTCCAGGGCAATGCAGGTGTATTCGTCGTTCCCGAACATAGGACTCCTCCTACGGAGTATGCAATACGACACTCACACTTGCCAATTCCCAACGCCCGCTCCTAAGCCCGGCAACTGGCCGGGCATCCCTGCGAACACCGCTCCGAAAACACCCTTACCCGCTGCCCGGAAATGCCCAAAGAGGACCCGGGCTTACCGAGATTCCCGAAGGGGCCGACCGATAACTGATGCTCTGCGTCCGGCTCGCCTCGCAAAAGTCCGATGATCCCGGCGCGTTCGATCCGGGGTTGAACTGCGATGTGAACAGCCACTTGCTAGAGGCATCGGTCCGCTGGGTGCCCCATCCTGCGCCCCAGGCGAAGGGTGGTGGATCGACGAAACCGACGGAGACCACTCATCGGGATTCACCTCGTGGGGCTCTCCGTCCCCCACCCTTTGCAGAAGTGCAAAGGACGGGGCACCCGCGTGATGAGTCACTGGGCTATTCTCATTTCGTCCCTCCGGGACGAGCGCCCGGAACGCCGGGCGGGGTCTCGCTCCGCGAGCACACCCGATTGGCGCAAACGCCGACGCTACTCTCAGCGCTGGACTACACCGAGGACCTCTTATCTTCCGAAGCCCTTCTCGTCGACCCAACGCGCCAGTTGTTGAGGGATAGAGCCCTCCGGATCTTGCGGGTCAAACTGGCGATAGAGCTTCCCGACCACATCGGTGGGAATCGCAGTAAGGGTCTTGTCTTTGAGCAGGCACACTGATCGGGACAGTGCCAACATGTAACCGACCTCCAGTGCCACACTAGGGTTTTGCTCCTGCGTCTCTATCCGTTCGAACACTGCTACCCCGAAGGTGCACCCGTGCATATACGTAGCAACGTTCTCGTACAAGTTTTCATGGTATTCTTTGTCATCCGCTCTAAGTCCGGTGATCCCATGGTCGTCCAGAGCACTCTTGATGGCCGCTTCAATCTCCTGGTGTGCGCGACTAGTCGCAAAGTCCATCATGATAAAAGCGGTTCGGGTTGGTGGAGGATGGTCCGCAACAAAGGCGCGAAGACTATCTAGGATTTCCGTGGGAGTTGACAACCGCGCGGCACTTGGCGTTCCCTTCTCCATTTGGTTCAAAGCGTCCTCTCCATCTTCCGTTATCCGGTATCGTGGACGTGACACCATATATCCTGTCATACGGTCCATGTACGATCCGGTGTCGGACGTAGCCCAACCTCGTCCGACGATCGTTTGGGTCGCTTCGTAAACCACGTGAGGATCCGTACCGAAATGGGAAGCCCACTCTGGTAGCACCTTTTCCTTGACAAAGTGCCCGAGTAGACGAGGATCTCCGTGCACGGTCGGTTCATGCTTGGCCCGGCTAAGGATCCGCAATATGATCGGTATCGCCTTACTTGTAGAACGAATCGTCGGTGGTGAGGGATCACTCTTCCACGCGCTTTGTCCGAGTCGTGTACCTCTGAGTATTAAGCCCGGCTTGGCTTCTACCCATTCGAGCCATCCTCTGTCCACCATGATTTCCACCAGTCTACCGACCGATTCGTTAGAGCACTCTCTCCAACGAGATTGTAGGCAATGCAATTCAATGGAGATCGCTTTGCACAAGGCTTCGAAATGCCCCGTCTTGGTCGGGGCAGTCCGTCCAAAACCTGTACGCTCTTCAAGTGAAAGCCACAGCACCAGACGACACAGACCTTCACACTTGAGATACTCGGACTGCGCAGCCTGGGCGGGTTTAAGATCATCCGATGTGTGCATATTCATGGTGAAATGGATCCTTGACTCGTCGGGCGCTTACCACAGCTCTTGCTGTACGATGTCCACCTTCCCCACCTTCTTCGGTCGCCCACGGGGCTTCGTGGTCGTCTGCCCCTTCCCGTTTCGTTTGACTCGTTTTCCGTCGGCTGTGCGGATGGTGCCGTCCTTGGTGGCCGCCACGCTGGTCAGGGGGTTTTCCGGGCCGTCGAGGGGGTCACCCGGGGTGATCCGGCGCAGGCGCTCCCGACCCTGCGTGGCGTACTCCTCAGAGAGTTCGATGCCCAGGTAATCGCGTTTGAGCTTCTTGGCTACCGCCAGCGTCGTGCCGCTGCCGGCGAAGGGGTCCAGGACCAAGTCGCCTTCGTTCGAGCAGGCTTTGATGATCCGGCCCAGGAGCTGCTCGGGCATCTGACAGCCGTGGAAGCCCTGGCGCTCCTTGAAGGTGCCGCACACGCGGGAGAAGTACCACGTGTCGCTGTCGGCGGTGAAGCCTTCGGGGAGGTCCTGGGGGCGGAGGACCCAGGACTTCTCGGGGGTGGGGCGCATGATCCAGGTGTCGTCGGGCATTCGGCCTTGGGGGTTGGCCCGCTTGTCGCCGTAGACCAGTTGGCGGGCGGAGGGCACGCGGACGTCCATGTGGTTGAAGGTGAAGTTCTTGGCGTCCTTGACGAAGTAAAACAGATGGGCGTGCGAGCGGGTGAACTTGTACTTGCAGTGCACGCCGAAGGTGTAGTACCACACGATCCAATTGCGGCAGGTGAGGGCGGGCGAAGATGACCTTTGCTTACGCCTTGTAGGGGTGGACAAAGAGGATCTTTGCCCTACCTCGCGGGTGGCCAGCACCTTCAGCTCTGCGGCGTATTCGTCGCCGATGGCCAGCCAGAAGGTGCCGTTTGGCTTGAGCACGCGAACCACCTCGCTGATCCACTCGCCCGACCAATCGAGGTAGTCCTTGCAGGATCGCTTGTCGTCGTACTCGTCGTAGTCGTAGCCGATGTTGAAGGGCGGATCGGCGAAGGCCAGATCGACCGAGCCGGGACTTAGCTTTTTCAACTCGGCGATGCAGTCGCCCTGGATGATTCGGTTGTATTTGGTGCTCACGTGCGACCCTCCCTGGTATACCCGGGTTTCCGCAAGTATGATACTTCCCTGCCGGGGCTGATGCAAACCTCACCAGGCAACGCATAAACTCACAGGTCCCGAGCCGATCGATGATCCGAGCCGGGCGATCGCCAGACCAAAACCTACAATCGACAGTCTATCGCCCGCTAACCATCGCGGTTCCGGTGTGTCTTTTTGGGTGTCCGTTACCCACTGGGGGTCTGGTATAAAACGCTAACTGGAGGTATCGACATGCGCAGAATGATTTGTCTGGGATTATTGGCTGGTCTGGCCCTGTCCAACGCCGGATGCCTGGTGGGCATAGCCACAGGCCGGGGGGTTCAAAGATGCGGACAGTGTCGCAAACAGGTTGTAGCAGTCAGCGGGGAAATCTACATCGTTGACGTCTGCAAGAACCGCGCCGTCAAGATCAACCCCCGAGACGCGATCGAGGCCGAAACGCTGACGGAAACCGAGATCGTAACGACCGAGGTCGAGTAAGTCTCGGAGTCGAATTCTCTGCGCTTGGGGTCCGGGTCAAGTTGAGGGGTAAGTGTGAACCCGGTGTGGTCGGCGTTCGTGAAAGGGGTGGACCCGTTGATCCGAGCCCCAAGCGCCAGCGCGGGGTGTTCGCCCGGTGCGGGAGAGGCACCCGTCGCTTGCGCTCCGGGCTCGGTTCACGAATCTACCCACGATCCTGACGCTGCCCCCTGCGCTTGCTTTCACGCGGCACGGGGTCGTGTGGCGACGATCCGCGCGGTAGGATCGCCGCGATGGGAACGGTCACCGACTCCAACGAGGGGCGGCGGACGATCGGGCAGCGGATCGGCTTTGGGCTGGGGCTCGTTCTGTTCGTTGCCATTCTGGGGTTGCCCACGCCGGAAAGCATGGGCAAGGTGGTCCGTGAGACTTTCAGCGAAGCGATCAAAGCCGACGTCGCCCGGGCTCTGGACCTTACCATCTCGGAGGTCGAGGAGCGGGCGAGCCGCAGCCCCGGTGTCGAAACGGAGCTCTACCAACGAGAGACAGCCAAGGCTGTCGAACGTCGCGCCCGCGTGATGCTCGCCGCCGGGGCGGTGGTGGCCCTGGTCGCCTGCTGGTGGATCAGCGTAGCCATACCGATCCCGGTCACGTCCCTTCTGCCTCTGCTGCTGTTCCCCATCGTCGGGGTCATGTCGATTACGGACGCGGCAACTCCTTACGCCAACCCCAATATCTTTCTGTTTATGGGCGGCTTCATTATAGCCCTGGCCATCGAGCGCTGGGGCCTTCATCGCCGCATCGCCCTGCACATCGTGCGCGTGGTCGGGAAGAGCAGGGCCACGATCGTTCTCGGGTTCATGGTGGCCAGCGCGGTGCTGAGCATGTGGATAAGCAACACCGCCACGACGCTCATGATGGTTCCGATCGGGCTGGCGATCATCTCGGCGGTGACGGAGCTTGACAAGGGCGGCGATCCGCGCCATCAAAAGAACTTCGCCGCCGCTATCATGCTGGGGATAGCCTACGCCGCGAGCGTCGGCGGGATTGCCACCCCTATCGGCACTCCGCCCAACATCTCGTTTCGCGGCCAATTCGCCGCCCTGTTTCCGGAGGCCCCCGAGATCAGCTTCGGACAATGGACGCTCATCTTTCTTCCGCTTACGATACTGTTCCTTCCGATCATCTGGTTCATACTCGTTCGGGTGACGTGTCCGGTAGGGACGGGGCGGCTGACAGCCGGCCGGGAAGTCATTCACGAGGAGCTTCGCCGACTTGGACCGATGGGCAAGTCTGAGTCGCGCGTGCTCGCGATCTTCGTGCTTACAGCCCTTCTGTGGATGACCCGCAAGATTCCGGTAGGCGCGGCGGATTACGGCTGGTCTGTGTTTCTGGAGAACTTCCTCTCCCGCGTGGGCCCGTTTCCCTACAGCGCCGACTATATCAACGATGCCACCGTCGCCCTGGCCATGGCGGTGCTGTTGTTCGTGATTCCCGCCGGTGGTGACGGGGCAGGTCGGGGCGAGCGTCTGATGAACTGGTCGACCGCCCAGCGGCTTCCCTGGGGAATCCTGCTGCTGTTCGGCGGAGGTTTCTCCATTGCCCAAGGGTTCAGGGCGAGTGGGCTGAGCGTGTGGTGCGGAGAGGTCTTTGCCGGAATCGGGATTGCCGATCCGCTTTGGGTGGTGGTGGCGGTTTGCCTGATGATGACCTTCCTGACGGAGATCACCAGCAACACCGCCACGACCGAAGTCATGTTGCCGATCCTCGCCCGGGTCAGCCAGTCGATGGGCTTCAACCCGTTGCTGCTGATGCTTCCCGCTACGATCTCGGCCTCGTGCGCCTTCATGATGCCGGTGGCCACCCCGCCCAACGCCATCGTCTTCGGCTCGGGCCACGTGGAGATGGGCCGGATGGTCCGCAGTGGAATCATCATCAACCTTGTGGGCGTTGTACTCGTAACCGCGACGTTCTACCTGGTGGTCTGCCCGATTCTCGGCATCGACCCGAACGGCGAATGAAAAGTCGAAACGTCAAAACTTCGAAAAGTCAAAACGGTACCGTTTCGACGTTTCGACGTTTTGACGTTTTGACGTTTCTGCGTTTACGTCAGATCATGTAGTCGGGCATCGCTTCCGGTTGCGGTGATGATTCGGGTTTCTCTCCCGGGGCGGCTTTGAGGGTCTTGACCCGCAGCTCGGGCGGTTTGATCGTAACCACCGAGTAGGGCGGTACGCTGGAGGTGACGAATACCGAGCCGCCGACGACCGAGTGCTCGCCCAGCACGGTATCGCCCCCGAGGACGATGGCCCCCGCGTATATGGTAACGTGATCGCACACCGTGGGGTGGCGCTTGGCCTCGCGGATGACCCGCCCGCGTTCGTCCTTGGGGAACGACAAGGCCCCCAGGGTGACCCCCTGATAGAGCTTCACGTTGTCACCGATGTCGGTGGTTTCACCGATGACCACTCCGGTGCCGTGATCAATAAAGAAGTTGCCCCCGATGCGCGCCCCCGGATGGATGTCGATGCCGGTCTCGGCGTGAGCCCATTCGGACATGATCCGGGGCATCAGCGGCACGTGCAGATCGTAGAGCACGTGGGCCAGCCGGTGGACGCTGATCGCCAGCAGGCCCGGATAGGCGAGGATTACCTCATTGAGGTTCAAGGCGGCGGGATCGCCGTCATAGGCAGCCTGCACGTCGCCCGCCAGCCGCTCACGAATCTTCGGAATGCTCTCGAGGAAGATGAGGGTGACCTCCCTCGCCCTCTCGTAGCAAGCCCGGTCGTTCCGCAAGCGGTCGGGAACGTTTTGTGCGGAGCGCCCTTCGGGCCTCTCACCAGGTAGGTCGGGCTCCGCCCGACTGCGGTGTCGAGCGTCGGGCAGAGCCTGACCTACCGACTCGGCCGCGTAACAGAGGCATTCGTAGACCTGCCGAAACGCCGACTCTCCGATACGCGGCATCAGATCGCCCACGTGGAAGGCGACGTTATGCTCGGTTAGACGCTGCCGGCCTATGAAACCGGGGTAGAGCAGCTCGAGCAGATGCTTGATGAGCCCGATGATCTCGGCCCGGGCCGGCAGGTAGAATCGATCAATGTGCTGTGTCCGCGGGTCGGCATTGTAGCTGGCCACCACCTTGCTCACCAACTCGCCGAGCCTCGGACCGATTACGAAGTCTTCGGTCATCGCTGAGGTCTCCGCTTGGGATTGTAGATTGAGGATTGTAGATTGACAATTGGAGACTGGGCGTTGCGTGTCGCACACAATCGACAATCAACAATCGTCAATCTACAATCCATGGCTTCCCGAGGGTGCGTAGGTACGAATAATGGCGTCGGCGGTCTTGATGCCGTCAACGGCTGCGCTGACGATACCGCCGGCGTAGCCCGCCCCTTCGCCCACGGGGTACAGGTTCGCGGTCAAGGCCGCCTCGCGCGTTGTCGGATCACGCACCACACGGACGGGGGCGCTGCCCCGGGTTTCCGGGGCGGTGATGACGCCCTCCTTTCCGGCGAAGCCGGGGTACTTCCGGTCGAGCATGGGGAGGGCTTTGCCCAGAGCGGCTGCCACCTCCTCGGGAATCAGCATTCGGATGTCAGCCCACGCAGAGCCCAGCGGGAAACTGGTCTTGAGAGTGCCATGAGAACGGCATCCGTCCAGAAAGTCCGAAGCCCGCTGCGCCGGGACGCGGTAGGTGCCGCCGGTCGCCCTGAACGCGAGACGCTCCCAGCGCTTTTGAAAATCGAATCCCGCCAGCGGGCCTTCACCATGGTCCTTGGGATCCACCGTGATGACCAGCCCGCTGTTGGCGAACGGTCCCAGGCGCTGCGCGCGGCTGGCCCCGTTGGTGACGATCAACCCCTCGGATTCGTTGGTCGGCAGGATCATCCCGCCGGGGCACATGCAGAAGCTGAACATGTCGCAGCCCGTCCCCCCGGCGTGCTTGGCCACCATGTGGTATTCCGCCGGTCCGAGGCGCTGGTGTCCGGCGGCCTCGCCGTACTGCCAGCGGTCGACCATGGCTTGGGGATGCTCGATGCGCACGCCCACCTGAAACGGCTTGGACTCGATGAGCACGCCGCGGCGGTGAAGCATCCGAATCGTGTCCCGGGCGGAATGCCCCACCGCCACGATGGTCGGGCCCACCGGTATCCATCCGTCTTCCCGTGCCGGATCGTCGGACGCCGAGCCGCAGGCTGTAGGTCGGGCTTTGCCCGACGTTTGAAGCCCGTGTCGGGCAGAGCCCGACTGCGCGGACGTCCGCGCAGGGTGAAGCCCGCGGCTCGGGTCAAGACGCGCGGGCTGAAGCCCGCGGCTCGGGTTGGTGGACACGTGCACGGCGGTCAGCGCCGCCCCGCCGGTGGTCGGATCCTCACGTATGCGGATGTCATCCACCTGACTCTCGAAGCGAATCTCCCCGCCCAGTCGTTCGATCTCCCCGCGGATCCGCGCACAGATCCCCCCGAGTCGGTCACTGCCGACGTGCGGACGGGCGTTGATGAGGATGTCCGGATCGGCCCCGTGGCGGAAGAACACCTCGAGGACCAACTGACAAAGCGGATCGCTCACCCGGGTGTACAGCTTTCCGTCACTGTAGGTTCCCGCACCCCCTTCACCGAACAGCAGGTTGGACGATGGATCGAAGTCCCGCTCGCGGAAGTAGCGCTGCAGGACGTCATGGTGACGGCGCTGGATGTCTCGTCCGCGCTCCAAAACGAGCGGTTTATACCCGTAGCGGGCGAGGCGCAGGGCGGCGAACATGCCCGCCGGGCCGAACCCGATTATGATCGGCCGATGGGGGAGCGGCGGTTTTGATTTGGGCGTACCGTCCGGCGGGCGGGAGTCGCAATCGGTAGGTCGGGCTTTGCCCGACGTTTGAAGCCCCCGGGAGGCAGGGCGCGGTTTGCCCGGCTCGATCCACACCGCGTCCACCCTGCCCAGTTGCACCAACCGGGCGCGCTCCTCCTTCGTGGGTTCGTCGAGGGCAACCTCCACGTGGTAGCAGAAATGGATCAACTCCTGGGGAGTCGCCCTCTTGTGGAACCGGTTTTCAACCGGTTGGAAACCGGTTCCACATGGGGGAGCGCCGCGCCGCCGGGCGTCCAGGGATCGGCGCACGATCGCGTAGGCCCGGATCTTGTCGACCGGAACCCGTAAGCGTTTCGCGACCAACCCGACGATCCTGTCTTCGGGGTCATCAAGACCCAGACGGATGTTTCTGACCAGAATGGGCATAAGCTTGGGTATGTTAGTCCGCCCCGCGCAACCCCGCCACCGTCGCACTCGAGATCGTGTTGCAGAACCGGCCGCGCCGATGGAGGCCGGCTGTGCCGGCGCGGAGCGGCCGCGAAATCGAACATTGACCGGCGGGCAGATCGACCGTACTTTCGATTGTCGATTGTCGATTGTCGATTGTCGATTGTCGATTGTCGATCGTCGATCGTGGATTGTCGATCGTGGATTGTCGATCGTCGATCGTGGATTCTCGATTGTCGATCGTGGATTGTGGATTGTGGATTGTGGGTGGTCCACCTCCTCTGGAGGTGGGGGAGCCGATGATCGTCGCGGGTGCCCCATCCTTTCCGAGTACGTGTTTAGCGTGTAATGGGTGGCGGGCAAGCGACAGCTTGCCCGTGTCGACGATCGAATCCGCATGGGCAAACAAGTTTGCCCATGCCGCCCCGGACCACTGTGTCGCAACCGCTAAACAGGTACCTTTCCGAAAGAAAGGGTGGGGGACGGATTGACCAACCGGAGACGCCCCGAGCAGCGGTCCATTCCGCACCCTTTGCTACGCGAAGGATGGGGCACCGGCGATCCGCAATCGACTTGGGAGAACGGCGTATGGTCAACCTGATGATCGGGCTTCTTACGCTTCTGGCCGGAGGGCAAGGATTATCCTTGCCATACCAGGAGGTCCCCAAGACCGCCCCCGACACCGCCGAGGTGCGCGGCGGGCTTGAAGACCTCTTGGCGGCTGTGCCGGGTGATGCCGCCCTGGTGATCACCGTGCGCGATCTCGCCTCCCTCGACGGCAAGCTCACCAAAGTCGTCGAGCGGCTCGGTCTGCCGCCGGTCAGTCTTTACATGCTGGTCAAGGGCCAATTGCTGATAGTCGAGGGCCTCGAGGACCACGGTTCGGCTGCGGTGATCGTAATGCCGTCCGAGCAGCCCGGTTCGATCGCACAGAGCATGGCCATGCTGCTGCCCACCACCGACCGAACCAAGATGCTCGCTCTCTTGAATCCCAAACCGATTGAGGATGGTTATATCAAGGCCACGCTCCGCGGTCGCGAGACCTTTGTCGGTACCAAGGGCCCCTTCACCGTCTTTGGCCCCAACCCAAGCACGGTCAAAGCCGTGATCGCCGCCAAGAGCGGGATGGGCGGCCGGCTGTCCTCCCACCAACTGCAGCGGCTCGCCGCCAACGATGTGTCGATCTGGGTGAACCCCGGCTCGTTCCACGCCAGCCCGCTGGCGAGGGTGTTTTCGGAGAAGCTCGAGCCCCTGCTCGGCGAAGGGAGTAAACCGCTGAAACGCCAGAGAAGCGTTCAGGCGTCGTTGCGGGTGGAAGCGGACGGAATCGCCCTGGAGTTTTGCGCGGAGCGACTTGAACCCACAGGTGGGCTTGAACCCACAGGTGGGCTTGCATCTAACCGAAGGGACGCCAAGCGGAATGGCAAAGACCGTCTTCGCCCTACGTCTCCACCTCCGGCGCGGGAACGAGCGGAGTCTCTGCTGCGTGGCCTGCCGGAGGAGTCCTTCATCCTGGCCATGGGGTTCACCGGTAACGCCTCGCCCGTGGGTGCGAAAAGGGATTCGCCCGCCAGCGGTGGCCCATCCGGACCGGCGACGCCCGCGGGCAATCCCGGCCCTTCCGCAAACAACAAGACCACCCGGGCGGGGTCCATAGGGCGACTGATGGTATCCCTGGCTGGTGCGCTGGGTCTGATCGAACCGACGCGGTTGGACGAGCTGCGCAAAGCGGTCAACGAGGTGGCGGCGAAGACCGGCGATGTATCGGTAAGCATTGCCGCCCTGCTCGAGGGTCCCGAGGGCCTGATCGGTATTGCCGAGGTTATACGTATTAATGGCGACGGCAGCCGCGTACCGGACGAGATCAACAAGCTAATAAGCGTGCTGAAAAGCGGCCTCTTTGTTGATCCGCGTATCAACGCCGCGATGGCAAGACTCGAGCACCGCCCCGCTGCCGAGACCGGGTCCGGGGTGACCATCGACCATCTGGCGATCGACCTGGCCGATTCTGAGGCTGTGGACCGGGATCTGCTTAGCAGAGCGGTCGGCAAGGAGGGCCTGTTGCTGCGTGTGGGAGTGGTGGACAGAAGATACGTCGTGGCAACTTTCGGAGGCGGTCTGGCCCGTTTTGAGGCGGTGGTGGCCGGGGTGCGGGCCGATCGTGCCCCCCTCAGCTTGGACCCGGCGATCCGGAGATCGGCCGGCAATGTTGCCCCCCGGCGGAGCCTCGAGGGCCACTTCGCCGTCGATCGCCTGGTCGGGCTGATCAACGCCGTCTGCAGAGCGGTCGATCTGCCCGCGGCATACCCGGCCCTACCCGAGCTGAGCACCCCGATCTCATGGACGATGCACTCGGTGGGGCCCCGGGAAGTGCAGATTGACGTTTTCATCCCCATAGAGGTCGTGGTCGCTTTGAAAGACTCCGAGATGCAGCGGGCTGTCGGCAAAACAAGACTCGGCTCTTTCCCGGGGCAGTAAGGGCGGATGATTCACCGCGGAGATCGCAGAGAACGCAGAGACTGACTTGTTTGGGGCGGTGGTGACTCAAGGCTGGTTCGTTGGCCAACACGAAGGGCATTTGATGCGACCTATCACTCTTATCTCTGCGCTCTCTGCGTTCTCTGCGGTAGATATTTCCCTGACAGGTTCCCGGAAACTGGCGGGTCTCCAGGGGCGTGAACGGTTACCGCGTTTGCCACTCTCGTCGATGGAGTGCGTTTGATGTCGATCGCTCTTGGCGACGTGGAGCTGCGGGTACTGGGCGTGCTTATCGAGAAGTCGCTGACCCAGCCCGGCAGTTATCCGCTGACCATGAATGCCATCACCCTGGGTGCCAACCAGAGTCAAAACCGCGAGCCGGTTGAGAACTTCGACGAGTCCGAGGTCACCGACGCTCTGCGCGGTTTGCAGCTCAAGCACCTCGTGGCCCAGGCTCCGCCCGAGGTGGGCGCTCGTGTGGTTCGCTTCGTTCACAGAGTCGTCGACGTGCTCAAGTGGGATCGGCGGCAGCAGGCGGTGATGGCAGAGCTGACTCTCCGCGGCCCCCAGACCTGCGGCGAGCTGCGAACGCGGGCGTCGCGCATGACCCCGCTGCAGGACACCGAATCGGTCCGCGCCATCCTGCAGGAGTTGATTGAAGCCGATCCCCCGTTCGTCGAAGAGCTTCCCCGAGAACCGGGGCGATCTGCCAATCGCTTCCGCCACCTGCTTTCGGCTGAGCCGCCCGGGGCGACGCCGCCCTCGCTGGACCGAGAATCCCGTGTCGGCCCGACGGTGGGTGCGAGAGAGAATTCTCGCACCAGCGGGCCGCCACCGCAAACGGTCACACCTCCGCAGACGGCGGCGCCACCGCAAACGGTAGCGCCGCCCGAGCAGGCTCCAAAGTCACCTGCCAAAGACGCCGACAGGAGCCTCACCGAGCGGGTCTCGCAGCTCGAAGGGCAGGTGGCCGCTCTAACCCGGGTGGTGGATGGGCTTCGAATAGCCAAGGCTACACCTGGTGACGAACCCCCCCGCTGCCGGGTATAATCCCGTGCGGGCGACGGGCTTGCCGTCCGTCGCGTTTTGTTGATGGTAAGATTTGGAGTAAATCATCATGTCTTTCCGACCGCTGTCCGAGATGCAGTTTTCATTCAGCAGCCTCCAGGATGAGCTCAATCACCTGAAGGAGCGGCTCTGGCATGCGGGGCTCTCCACCGGACCCTTCGACGGGCAGGAGTGGGCCCCCGCGATCGACCTCTTTGAACATGGCGACCACTACACGCTTTTTGTGGAAGTGCCCGGCGTCCTGCCCGAGGAGATCGAGGTGACCCGCGTCGGAGCCGCGTTGACCATCCGGGGAAAAAAATCCGCCCCCGAGGAGATGGGCGAGGAGGACCGCCGCCTGCGCGGCGAACGGCGCTTCGGGACCTTCTGTCGAACGATCGAACTGCCCGGGGACATCGAGGCGGAACCCTGGTCTGCGAAGTCCACCCGCGGGGTCCTCAAGATAACGATCCCCAAGTCCGAGGCGAGCCGCGCTAAATCGATCAAGATCGAGATCGAAAAGGAATAGCAGAGGAAAACGTCGAAAAGTCGAAAAGTCAAAACCTTCCTGTTTCGACGTTTTGACGTTTCTGCGTTTCGACGTTTGATTCCGTTGCGGTCTTCTCCTCGATCAACTGGATGACCGAGCGCACGTCGAAAGGTTTGCTGAGGTAGGCGTCGAACCCCTCCTGCAGCAGGGCCTGTCCCGCGCCTCTGCTCAAACCGTGGGCCATGCCGATCAAGCAGACACCCTGCAGGTCCGCCGACGATCGGGCGAACCGGATGACCGCCCCGGGGGCTGCGTCCGGTAGGGTGACATCCACCATGAGCACGTGCGGACGAAACGCCCCGGCCAGCGCCCCGACCTCAAACGCGGAGTCCGCAGTGGTGACCTCATAGTCACCCTGCTGGGAAAGGGACGCCCGGATGGCCTCGCCGACACCGGCGTCGGAGTCAAACACCAACACACGCCTGCGCCCGCTCTCCAGTCCGTTTAGGGGCATGCCGTGGGCACGCATGAAGCGGAGCAGGTGGTCAACCGGAATCCGGCGATCCTTGCTCCCCGGAATTCGATACCCCCGCAACTGTCCTGAATCGAACCACTTGGAGACCGTGCGCGGAGCCACATTGCAGATCTTGGCGACATCCCCCGTCGTCAGCACGTTCTTGTGAGAATCCATATGGAGCTCTGCATCCCGCAAGCGATACATCGGCACCTCTCGCGGGGTACTTGGCTAACGCGACCCAATCGTGAAACCTGCCACAAGCGGCGCGGGCGGCCCAACCGAAACAGCACTCCTCGCCGCCGGCTGGGGAGGTGATGCCGTGGCGAGTCCAATAACGATAGCCGCGACGGAAACCCGCAGCCGCCATCAGGATTCTAGGACCATGGGAGCCGGCGATCCACTGGGAGAGCAAATCAGTCGGGGATAGAGGCCAGGAGGTTAGAAGGTCTCGAAGCCCGAAGGCTCGAACCTCTTAACCTTCAGCCTTCTAGCCTCCCAACCTTGAACTAGGACTCGGGCAGCTTCAGCACCTGACCGACCTGCAACCGCCGGGGGTCGCCGTTGACCAGCTCCTTGTTGAGCTCGAGGAGCTGTTGCCAACGCGATGCGCTGCCCAGCTTATCGCGGGCGATGCCGTAGAACGTGTCTCCCACTCGCACGGTGTAGGTGCGTGCGGTCTCGCGCTTTCGGTCTGGCGCAGTCCTGCCAGCCGGTCCCTTCGGCGAACGTGGCGGTTGCCGCGTGGCCGACTTAGACCCCTGCCGTGTCGGCAGCGCGGGAATCTTGATACTGCTGCCGACTCTCAGGAGGTTGGGATCGGCAATCTGGGGATTGCTGTCAATCAGGAACTGCGTGTGGCGAGGGCTTCCGAAGTAGGCGACCGCCAGCGAGGAGAAAGTGTCCCCGGGCTGCACCCGGTGGAGGTCAACGGCAACCCCGCTCCCGGGAGCGCCTACCTGCGTCGCCCCCGGCCCGGATTTGGCCGGGCTGCTCCGCCCGGTCCCTCCCAAAGCCGCAGGGCCCAACGACCCGGTCCGCCCCCCCCTCGATCCCCCGCGTTGGTCTCCGGCCCGCCCGCCCGCCGGTCCTCTGCCCGGCGCCGGCGTACGCTTCCGCCCCGGAGACTTTTCCGCGGCGGGTGGCTTTAGGGACGGCTTCTTCTGTGGTCCGATGCCTTTGGCTTGCGAACCAGGCTTACCCGTCAAAGATGTCGCCGGCGGCTTGGGCGTTGCCCCCTCGGCGCGCTTATCAGCCGGGTCGGCCGAGGCCACGCGCCCCCCTGGCGTCCGCTTGCCCGGTGAACCTGCCGTTTTGGGAGTCGTTGTTCTGCCGGGCGGCTTGGTCGCCGAGCGCGGATTCGTCTGCCCTGCCCTCTTTTGTTGCCCAAGAGCCGTCGGCTTGCGGGGATCGCTCGCCGTACGGGGCGTTTGCTTGCCTGGCCTGGTGCCCGCTGGAGGTGATGCGCGGTCGGCGCCCACCGTCTGTTGAGCTATTGTTCCCTGGTCCGCAAGTCGAATCGGCGATTCCCGCTCGTCGCGGTAGATGTAGTACGCACCCGCCACTAAAACAACGACCGCCGAGATGACCACACCGAGCTTTACATCCGCGCGCATAGCAAGCCCCCCTTGAAGGGTCCGAGTACCTGAGGCAGGAAACAAACCGGCGAACTGCGAAGCGTCCGTGCCAATACCGCCAATCCATTCGAGTGCCGCGCCAAATCGCCACCACTATAAAAGCCGCACAGGCTCCACTATTCAGTCTAAACGTCCAACGGCCTTCGGTCAAGATCAGTATGCAGAAATGATCGGCCAAACCTGTGGCAGGCGATCCCGCTCGGGCTTCGCCCACAAGAAACGTCACGGGCTAGGACGCGGCGGATCGACTAGGCGCATTCGCGCTTAGCGGCATACCCACCCAGCGGCCTGTGGAATTACGTAGAGCCACGACCTGTGAGCCGGAATCTCACAGGGCCGCCGTCGGTGCGTGGATCCTCCCTCGCACCCCCTCTCGTACGATTCCTTTCCCACTCGGCAGGCCCCAATCACCCGTCGCGGTCTGCGTCCTCCACTGGGTGAGTGATCGTCGCCAACCGCTTCCATCGGTCGACGGATTCTGCTAGTCTCCCTGCCCGCGTATTGCACGCTTCGCGATCCAACTGGTCAATGTTGGAGGACTCAGCCATGAAGGCCATCGTCGTGTTGCTGCTTGTGATAGGTGTCGGCGTATTCACCATGTATTATGTGAACTCCAAATCCCAGGAGAACTTCGATCCAACGCAGCAGGGCCGGCAGGCCCGGACGGCCGTGGAAAGCTGTAAGTCCTGGACCGAGGTGCTCGAGCGCCTCGGAGAGCCGCGTAAATGGAGGAACAGCACGAGCAACTTCGATTTCGTGTACACCGACAGGTTCGAGGAGAAGACGGGCGATCTGATCGCCAGGCAGTTGGACAGGAAAGCCTTGCCTTCCGGCTTCAGCTTCTATTACCGCTTCAGCGATGCGTATACCTTCGCGGTCAACTTCAACGGCGAGGGAAAGCTCAGCAACGTTCAGGACAAAGAGGGCAAGGACGCCCTCATGGATGAAGCCGGCGGGTAGAACATGCGCCCTATAGCAGCGGCCGCCCCGTGGGGGCAGGTCGTTGCGGCGGCCGCCCCCCCGTGGCGGCCGTACAGCCCCGACCGCTGGTATGAGAATCCCCTCTCGCCCCCGGAGCCCAGGGAATCCCCTCCAATCAGTCGCTGGGAGAGGAGTCTCCCGCGGATGGCGGCGAGATAGGGATCTCGTTCCAGCACCATGGTGCTCTTCTGCACGAATCAGTCTCAATGGATCCCGTGCAACATCGGCTTGAGCACCCGCAGCAGCAACAGCATGATGACCGTGGCTACCACTCCGACCACGCCGAAGATCATGAAATAGGCCGTCGGGGTCATCGTGCCCCAGTATCCCCCCACGGTGTGGGCCACCAGGTTGGCGATGAAGCCGGTGGTGAAGAACCACAGGCCCATGAACAGCCCGACGTGCTTGGGCGGGGCGGCCTTGGTCACCAGCGACAGCCCGACCGGTGAGAGGCACAGCTCCCCGATGGTGAGGACCAGGTAGAACGCCAGCAGCCAGACGATCGAAACTTTCACCAGCGAAGACTGTTGGAAGATCGCGGTCAAGGCATCGCGGAAGGCGGGGTCAGCACCCGCGGCGAGCAACTGGGCCTTGTCTCGATCGGAAAACGTGTAGCTGGCCGACAGCGTGCGCGTCTGCGGATCCCACACAACCTTGGGGACATCCTCGCCGCCGACCTCTTCCATGGGCCAGCCGGCGATGGCCAGCAGCTCTCCGGCCTCCGCCGGCACCTGGATCGAGGCTTCTATCGTCGCGTCGTCAGGGGCCTTACCGGCCTTTTTCGCCAGGCACAGCTTATCAGCCCGATCGTCCGCCTGTTGCGAGAGTTCTTTAATGGTATCTCTGTACACCGTGGTGCTCGCCGCCCCCAGCGCCCGCATCCAATCCAGGTCGGTCAGGACGCCGTGCATGAAGAGTGTGCCGTCCTTGAAGATCAGGCGCGTCGCTCCGTAGTCCACGCGGATCGCCTCCCCGTCCTCCTCCTCCACGGCGACCTGCTCGATACTGTCCTCCTCCTCCTCCTCCTCCACCACCACCTCCTCCTCCACGACGACGACCGCCTCCATACTGTAAAGCTCCCCATGGTCGCCGATCTCAATGCCCTGGGGAACGGCCGCCAGCGGGGCGCTGGTCTGTTGATTTTCCCTCTGCGCCGAAGACAGCATCACCGCGTAGGCCAGCGAGAGAAACATCACGCCGAGCATCATCTTCACCGGCGTTGACGGCTGGCGCTTCCGCCGCTCGAGGAACTGCCACAACCAGGCGAACATCCCGGCGAAGATGATGATGAACAGCGGATTGATGGACTGGGTCATGGCCGCCCCCATCCGCCAGCTTTCGATGCCCTGCCCCTCGACGGCGAACTCGGGCGTTGATCCGCCCTGCGGATCGACCGTCACCTGCGGGGGTGAGCCGCGGAACACGTGCATGTTGGTGTGCTGGTCGGCCCATAGGTTCATCACGTTAGCGGCCTGCTCGAAGCCGACCCAGAACAGGATCGCAAACACGCAAATGACCACCAGCACGATGCAGCGGTCGAAATAGACCTTGGACATGGGAACCCCGCCGGGACCCGCCGGGTCCACCGTCTCGGTTGCGTTTTGCGGATCCTCGACGTTTTGCTTGGCCTCCGCCTCCTCGTCGCGGATCATCTGTTCACGCTGCACGACTCTGCCCATCCCGGCGATGTACACGATCAGGCCAAGCACCATGCCGACCCCCGCGGCGGCGAAGCCGTAGTGGTAGCCGTAGTTGATCTGCAGCCAGCCGCATATGAGCGGGCCGATGAACGCCCCGAGGTTGATCCCCATGTAGAAGATGGTAAACGCGCTGTCCCGCCGCTCGTCGTTCGACCGGTAGAGCGCCCCGACCTGGGTCGAGATGTTCGGCTTGAGGAATCCCGTGCCGACGACGAGGCACACCAGTCCGGAATAGAAAAACGGCATCGGTTCGAACGCCAGAAGAAAATGGCCGATGGCGATGATGACCCCGCCGATGACCACCGACCAGCGGGCCCCCAATACCTTGTCGGCGAAGATCCCACCGAGCACCGGAGTGGCATACACCAGCCCCGCGTACCAGGCGAACACGAATGAAGCGTCAGACTGCTTCCAGAACAGGTAGTTGACCATGTACAGGATGAGCAGGGCCTTCATGCCGTAGAAGCTGAAGCGCTCCCACATCTCGGCGAAGAAGAGAGTGAACAGACACGTAGGGTGGCCGAGAAGCTCACCTTTGGCAGAGGTGGACACAGGCAAAACTCCAGAAATCCGGTCAGATTCGGATCAGGAACGCAGCTTCGCGGGATCCAAGCCCTGGATCAAGCTGCGGTCGCGGACGGACCGCAACGTCCCCGGCCGACATGCAGAATAGCCGATGCCCGCCGGGAAGGCCAGGAGCCCGCCGCAAAACCATTCGCCCCGGCGGGTAGCCGGCTCAGGTCCCGGTTTCCGCTCGGATGCCACCACTCTACGTCGTTATCGCCGGTCCTGCTTTGACGTGAAGTTCTGCGCCCTTGTGAAGGACGACCGATACGGAACTGCTGCCATCTGGTTGGGAGCCAAATGTGCGGTCTTCTCCGGGGGGCGAAACCGCCACCAAGAGTGGGCGTTCGTCTATGAAAGACCGGCTCGATAATGAGTGCCAGGCACCGCCTAGCAGGGCTTGTCCGGCTTTCACCCACCGGCTTTAAGGGCGACCACGAGGACCACCGCCGCAACCAGCACACCGATCACAATCGTTTGCCACGTCATAATTCACCATCCTCCACCAGCGGGAATCATTCATACCGCCAAGAGCTCAGAGAACGCAGAGTACTGTCAGGAAAGAAGTTGAGGCAACAACGGGGTGCATCCCGTTTCGACAGTGTGCGAATTCTCGCTCACCATGTAGCTTTCTTTGTCTATTCCTTCCTTGCCTTTCCTCTGCGGTCTCTGCGCGCTCCGCGGTGAATTACCCGGGCCGGGCCAAGAACGCCCGGCAAGGCTCGATTCCATGCCCGTCCCGAACCGGTCTGGATCGTACCGCCCATGCGAACCTACCATTCAGTCGGCAGGGGACCTCCCCGGTGCCACACACAAAACCCCCCACCCGCTAATCTTATTACGTCGGGTAGCCGGGTTCAACTTCTCGGGACCGACGCCTGGATCGCGCCCTGGGCTCTCCGACGGAAAGCAAGCCCCCGGCACCGGCTCGCGATCTGCCCGCGGAAGCGGATTGAAGCGGTCTTGCCCTTACGCCGCTGCTTGCTACGATACCACACGTCAGGTTGGCATGATCGCGTAAGGCGCGGTCGGAGCTGGAGAGGACTGAATCGAGAGGCGAGAGCAATGGACGTACGCCCCGGGTCGAAAGATCGTGGCGTTCGCCCCTCGACGCTTCCATGTACCTGGTCTGGCACCGTGTTTCATAAGTCTAAAGACTATTGTCGGGTGCCACGGACAAGCTTGTTTGTCCGTGCTGTGATGCGTCTGGTCGGGCTCGCTCCACGGACAAGCGGAGCTTGTCCGTGCCACCCACAGTCGCAGGACTTATGAAACGCTTTACTAGGGATGGACGACGCCGTCGATCGATCGGAACAGTCCGGTCCTTCTCCGCGCTGGCAGCCGACAAGGAGCACCAGCTTTGACTGCACTTCGATCGGCGTCCGCCGCGCTCATCGCTTTGACCGTGATTGCGCTTTCCGGATGCGCGCCCGACTCGGACCGCAATTCGCCACGCCCGGCGGAGTTCGGTTACCAGAAGCGCCCCGCCCAGGCGTTGCTCGATGAGGGCCAAGCCGCCTACAAGCTCTACTGTGTCGGATGCCACGGAGCGGACGGGGACGGGAAGGGTGAGGCGGCCCGCTTCTTGCGCCCGAGCCCGCGGAACTTCCAGATAGCCAACTATAAATTCTCCACGACCCGCTCGGGACAACTGCCGACCGACGAAGACCTTACCCGCTCGATTCGCGAAGGCCTCAAAGGAAGTGCCATGCCGTCGTGGGACTTGCTCCCGGATCGAACCGCGGCTGCCCTGGTCGCCTACCTCAAGACGTTTTCTTCCAAATGGGCGCAGCGCCGCCCCGCGCCGGCTATTCCCTTCGTCGAGGACCCTTATCGCTCGATGGATGACAAGAGCCAGGCGATCGTGCGGGGTGAGGCGGTGTACCACGGGTTTGCAACCTGCTGGACCTGTCACCCATCCTACGTCTCGACGGATCGCATAAACGAGTACCTGGTCGCCATGGAGAATCCCCCGCGCGCCCAGTTTCGCCCCGGCCTGCGTCGATCGGATCCCAAAGCGAACTCCGAGGGCGAGCTTGTTTTCCCGCCCGATTTCAAACGGGACTTCGTCCGCGCGGGCATGAGCGTGAAAGATCTGTACCGCTCCATCGGCACCGGCATCACCGGAACCGCCATGCCCACCTGGGTCGATTCGCTGAACTTCCCCAGCAGCAAGGGTGATGGGCTGCTGGTTGAGCCGTCCGACATCTGGGCGCTCGCCTACTACGTGCAGGGCCTCATCGGGCAGAGACCGGTGAAGCTCGCCGAGGCAACCTTCGAGGTGCGCAATCGCCCGCAACAGATCTACCTGACCGGCGAGTGGCCCAGGCTCGAAGCGCCACCCACGCCAGGCGGAACGGAAACGGAGTTCTTCGACGAGGACGAGTTCGAGGAAGAGGAATTCGAGGAGGACGAGTTCGAGGAAGAAGATGAGGACGAGTAGATGAGCCGGGCTCAATCCAATCCAGCCGCCACGGTGGTGCCGCGACCGCCCGCTTCGGGAACTCTGGTGAACGAGCGGATCGTTCTGTGGTATTTCGCCGCGAGCCTGTTCTATCTGTTCGTCGCGATGCTGGCCGGTCTGCTCTTCTCGTTCCAGTTCGTGCAGTCCTACCCATTCCCCGGGATCGAACTTCTCTCCCCCGGGCGCTGGCGAATGATCCACACCAACGGCGTAGCCTATGGATTCATTGCCAATGCGTTTCTGGGTGGTATGCACTGGGCGGTTCCCCGCCTGACGCTGAGACCGGTGCTCAATGTGAAACTGTCCTGGTTTATCTTCGGCGCCTGGCAGGTCGTGCTGATTGGCACGGTCGTCGGCATTGCCGCCGGCTACGCCCAGGCGGTCGAGTGGGGGGAGACGCCCGTCTTTGTCGACCCGCTGGCCCAGGTCGGGCTTATACTGGTGGCGATCAATTTCCTGGCGCCGATTCTCAAGACAACAGGGCCCATGTATGTGACCCTATGGTACTTCATCGCCGCCTGCGTGTGGACCGTACTGGTCTATGCAATGGGAAACTTTCTGCCGCAATACGTTGTCGGCGGGACCGCAGCCGGGGCGATCGGCGGGCTCTTCATCCACGATCTGGTGGGCTTGTTCGTGACGCCGATCGGCTGGGGACTGATGTATTACTTCGTGCCGATCATCCTCAAGAAGCCGATCTGGAGTCATGGACTGTCGCTCGTGGGGTTTTGGGGGTTGGCCTTCTTCTACCCCCTCAACGGGATCCACCACTTCCTCTACAGTCCGATTCCCATGTTTCTGCAATATGGGGCGGTGGTTGCGACAATTGCGGTGGAGCTTGTGGTCACGACGGTCATCATCAACTTCTTTTTCACGCTTCACGGCAGGGGCGACATGCTGCGCACGGTTCTACCGCTCCGCTGGTTCTACCTTGGCATGGTCTTCTACTTCACCACTTGTCTGCAGTGCGCAATGCAAGTGACGTTTACCTTCCAGAAGATCATTCACTTTACTGATTGGGTCGTCGGGCATGCCCATCTGGTGATGTTCGGCGTTTTCGGGTTTTGGATTTTCGGAATGATGACCCGTCTCATCCCGCGACTGCTCCGTGCTGCTGACTGGTATCGGCCTGCCTGGAACGAGTGGCATTTCTGGCTGACCGGGCTGGGAATGTTCATCATGTTCTTTGACCTTGTGATAGCCGGTCTCATTCAGGGGTTCATGTGGCGAGACCTGACCCTTTGGGAAGCCTCGATAAGGGCGTCGGCCCCCTTCTGGCTGGTGCGCACCGGCACTGGGATCATGATGATCGTCGGACAGCTTTTCTTCCTGTATAACGTGGTTATGACCGCGATCCACCGGCGCTCGATCGTTCCCGCGCCGGCTGAAGACGGACGCGAAGCAGTGAATATGTACAACGCAAGACTGATAACTGACAACTGACAACTGATAGCCCCCATGCTTGAATCGAAGTCAAGTGTATTCCTCATTGCCGGTGTGGGCTTTTTCGCCCTGTCGTTTCTGACGATGGGGTGGCTTCCCTGGTCGATCTACCTGGATGAGCCCGAGCTGTCGGTCGAGGAATTGGCCGCACAGGGAATGCTGCATGAGTTCGTAGAACTGGCTGAGGCGTTTCCCAAGCAGTTTAGCGAATACTTCCCCGACGGGGCCACCACCACTTCGCTCGCCGAAGCCCTCGAGCTCGGTCGCGACATATATGTCGCGGAGGGCTGCTGGCATTGTCACAGCCAGTACATCAGACCGGTTTCCAACGAAGACCTGCGCTGGGGGCCGGTGTCCCACGCGCTGGAATACGAGAACGAACTTCAGCGGCCGGTGCTCTTTGGAACCCGACGCGTAGGACCCGATCTCGTCCGCGAGGGGGCCAGGAGGAGCAATGACTGGCACGTTGCCCACTTCTACAGACCGACCAACGTAGTGCCGGTGTCGGTCATGCCCACATACAGCTGGTTCTTCGACGAGGAGAGCTACCCCAACAAGAAGGGTATGGCCATCATAACCTACGTGCAGTGGCTCGGCAGTTGGCTTGAAGACTATCCATATTACCTGGGCGAAGGACCGGCAGAACTCGGTGCCGACCGGCCGGCTGTTGCCCGATGAAGAGAGGTATGTTATTCGGATGAAACCGGACGGAGCGACAGACTGCAAGGGCGCAGTGGTGACGCGCGAGCGGATGTCGAGGGGCAAGAGGATCACGCTATGGGTAATTGCGGTGGGGATCATTGTCCCCGCAGGCTATGGGTTCGTCGACAAGTTCGTGCAGTTCGTCAGAACACTGGACAGTGAACAGGGCGGGCACTTCACCATAATCCCCATCGCGAACTACCTACTGGTGACCGCCGGGTTTGTGTGTCTGCTGATCTGGGCCGTAACTCGCGGAATGTTTAGGGACATCGAGGGACCGAAGTACACCATGCTGGAGCGCGAAGCCGAGCTTGACCGCCGCGAAGGGCACGACTGGAGCGAATAGGCCAATGCCCGAACCCCACAAGACCGAAGTTGAAGAAGACGGTCAATTCCATAGCTACACAACCAAGCGCATTCCGTGGTACGTCCGGGCGATGTGGATTATCTTCTGGATCGGAGCGATCTGGTACATCATAAGGTTCCTTGTTCCTTCGGTTAAGAACTACATGTGAGTGGCCGTGCGGCGATTGGGAAGGGGGCCGACGTTCATCCACGTCAGGGCACATAGTGTGACTGAGCTGGTGTCGGTGTTTGTCATCGGGCTATTGGGATCGGCCCACTGCGTCGGAATGTGCGGTGGGTTTGCGGCGGCGCTGGGGGCGAGGAATCAACCGCTGACCTTGACCGTCGGGCGGCAGATCGTCTACAGCCTCGGGCGGATCTTCACATACGCTTTCCTGGGGGTCGTGGGGGGGTTCGCCGGGTTGTATTTGTCCCGGTTCAATTGGGCGCTGGTTGGTGCCCAGCAGTTGTTCTCGATCCTGGCCGGAGCGATCATGCTCCTGATCGGCGTATCCGCTCTCGGGCTCGTTCGGTTCCGCCGGTTCGAGGGCTCTGCGCTTTGGAGTTTGGTTACACCACTGTTTGGCCACTTCCTCAGCGCCCGCAGTTGGCCCGGTTTTTTTCTCGCGGGCCTGGCCAACGGTTTCTTGCCGTGCGGATTGGTGTATGCGTTTCTGGCGTTGGCCGTCGCCGGCGGCGATGTGGTGAATGGTCTGCTGCTGATGTGCGCGTTCGGAGCCGGCACGGTGCCGGCGATGGTCGGCGTCGGCTGCGGGGCGGCGTTTTTGGGCAATGTATGGCGCGGGCGGATCTACCGGGCGGCAGCCTGTTTCGTGATTGTTGCGGGATTGGTCACCATCTGGCGGGCGACGGCAATTCGCCCGGGCGATTGCTGCGTCGAACCGGACGCTGCCGGTCAAAGCGCCGCGTCCGGTGCTATCGAGTCCGCTTTAACGAAAGCGAACGCACCCATTCGACAGAAGCCCACCGACGGACCTCCATGGGCCTTGTCGGCGCACACCAAACGCTCCGCGAAGGGGAATGCGGGAAACGAGGCTCGCACCTTGGTCCCGCTCTCCGCGCCGTTCCCGCTCAGGTTGATCGGCCAGTCGCCGCTACTTGGCGAACTGTTCCATGATCCACTCGGTGGAGACTGACTTCGGCCGGGTGATCGCGGTCCCCAGCGCCCGGTTGAGGATCAACTGGGACAGCATCCCCATGACTCGTGATACCGAGAAGAGGACCGTGTAATAGGGGAACTCGGTCAGTCCGTAGTGGTACAGCAGCGCCCCGGAGCCCGCGTCGACGTTGGGCCAGACGTTGGCGATGGGGTTCTTGCCGGCCTTGACCCGTTCCTCCGAGAACTCCTCGAGCACCTTGGGGATGACCTTGAAGACCCGGGCTACACTCATAAAGACCGGATCATCCGGCATGTGCTCCTGTCCGAAATCGTGGAAGCCCTGGAAGCGCGGGTCGACCACCCTCAAGACGGCGTGGCCATAACCCGGAATCACCTTCCCGCTGCGCAGGGTCTCGAAGGCCATTTCGCGCAACTGGGCCTCGTTGGGCACGCCGCCGAACTTGTCTATCAGGCTCAGGATCCACTTGAGGCATTCCTGGTTGGCCAACCCGTGCAGCGGACCCGCCAGGCCGTTCAGCCCCGCGGAGACCGCGTAGTAAGGGTCAGACAGGGCGGAGCCGACCGTGTGGCAGGTGTTGGCTGACACGTTGCCGCCCTCGTGGTCGGCATGGAAGTTGAGATACAAACGCATAAGTTTGGCGAAGCCGCCGGTGGGGTCGGGCAGGCCCAGCATGTTCGCGAAGTTGCCCCCCCAATCCAGCCCCTGCGTCCAGGAGATGCGCCCACCCTTGTTGTAGCGCATCCGGTAGATGCCCGCAGCGATGCTCGGCAATCTGGCCAGGAGGTTCAAGCTGTCCTCCAGGACCGGGACCCAGTACTCCTCTTTCTTCATCCCCTTGTCGTACCACTGTCGGAACGTGCTCTCCCGCTCCATAACCAGGATCGCGGTATCGAACATGCACATCGGGTGGCTGTCGGGAGGCATGGCTTCCAGCACGCTCCAAACGTAGTCCGGCACGTGCGCCCGCCGGTCGTATTCCTGCTGGAGGTCGGCCTTCGCCTCGGCGTCCGGTCTCTCTCCGGTGAGCAGCAGGTAAAAGACTTCCTCGGGCCAAAGATGCTTGATCTCCAGCAGCGGAGTGCCGCGGACGATCAGCCCCTTGTCCGGCTCCACCACGGAGGTGTCACAAATCATGCCCTTGACGCCACGCATGCCGCCGTAGGCCTGGGCAACCGTCACCTGCGAGATGACCTCGCTACCGTGGCTGCTCAGGATCTTTTTGACGTCCGCCCGAATCTTGGGGATTTTCGCCGCGAGAGTTTCCTTTAGTGTAGCCATTGCTTTCGCAACTCCATTACAGGTCTTGTGCAACCCTCCATGTTCCACGTCCCTGGCAACGCCGCCTTGCGAGCCAACACCGTTCGAACTCTCCGGCCTATAGTCTGTCCTTACCATCGCCGCTCACCAAACCTGATGGTCGAACGGCGACAACGTCCCCACCCGCTATTGGACCTCCGGAAGGATAACCCAAAACGGCGCGGGTGGAAAGCTCTGCAAACCGGACGGACTCACGGTCCGCCGGGTGGTTAGCCACCCACGAGCGTCGCGTCCGACCCGATCGACGAATGCTTCCACACCTGCGGCCCCTTGGGGTCCAAGTGGCTTAAAACATTGAAAATGATTTCCAAGAATGACGAAGATCAAGCGGCCCCGGTGCCGTGCCCGAGCACGCCGGCGGCGGGCGCGGGCATGCACTTGACAAGATGGAGAGCCTCCTCTTTGACCATCGGACAACCGGGTTGGGTGCGTGTTGATGCCCCTCCGCCTACTCTCAAAGAAGTGGAATGTCCCCTTTGCTTACTTTACACCCAAAAGCTCGGCCAGTTTGGCAAGTTCGAAGGGCTTCTCGATGCAGTGGGTTTCCTCGGACAGGGTTGGCCACACCCGCTCGGTGGTCACCGTGCGGATCACCCGCGTGGCAGGGTTTCGCGAGCGCGCGTGGGCTTCCAGCTCCTGCATGGTCGGGTCCGAGAGTTCATCGGACACCACCACGGCGTCGACCTTGTGTTCGTCGAGGATCCGGTCGGCGGCCAGCTTGGTCTCCGCGCAGAGAACCTCGAACCACTGCCCGAGGTAGGTCACCAGGGACCACCGCAGCAGGGCCTCGGGTTCAACGACGAGGAGGTTTCCCGCGTGCCGCTTTGTCGTTCCGTTGCCTGTAGGCATGCCCTGCTGCCTCATCGCCGAGTCAAATGTCGCTCGTGTCTCGCTTTCCGGTCGGTTTGGATAGCAGCCCGCGTGCCACAGTCGCCGCGGAACGTGCCGAAACCGGTCTGACCCCCGTAGGCTTCACCAGTGTACGCTGTGGGTTCAGCCTCTCGTTGCCACGGAAGTCTGGCTCGAACTCGCAGGTTGTGCCAAATGCCGCAGTAAACACGGTATTTGACACAGAGCCGCACTGTCGCACAGCCAGTGTGGCTTTTAGAGCCACTATGATCCTGGCTCACCGCAGCCAGCGCGTGGTATGCTGTTGGCAGCTTGCTCCCGGACGGGGCTGAGCCGAGGGGGGCGGGGCACGATCGGTGGAACTCCACCGCGAGCAGGTGTCGTTGGCGTTCGCGAAGCCTATGATATGGTTGAGGCATGCCTAGACCAGCCCATGATGACATAAAGCGATTCGTCGGCTTCGTCGAGCAAGACGCCGACAATGTCCGCGCGCTCGCCGAGGTCGTTGAGCCGTACCTTCCGGCTGTCGTTCAGTCCTTCAGCGACTGGCGCCTCAGCCACCCTCAAGCGGCCCGGGTTTTTGCCGGGCGGAGTTCGATGATTCAACGGCAAGGAAGGGAATTCTCCAGCTGGCTCAACGCGGTCTTCGAGGGCAGGTTCGATCAGGCCCGTTCAGACCTGCTTCTAAGGGTCGGGGCCGCGCACGTCCGGGCGAGGGTCCCCCAGCACTTCATAGTCACGGCGATAGAAGTGGTCTGGCGGGAACTGGACCGGGTCATCCGCCGCGCTGACCCGCCGGGCGTCACGGAGAAGCTCGCCTCCCTGCACAAACTCCTGATGCTCGAGTTGGCCATCATGCTCGAGAGCTACAAGGAGGCCCACTCGGAACTGGTCCGCAAGTCTGAACGCACCGCGGTTGCGGAGAAGCTCACCCGGGCCGAGCACCTGGGTCGCATAGGCCAACTGGCTGCCTCCCTCGCCCACGAAATCAAGAATCCCCTGGCGGGGATCAGCGGGGCGATTCAGATCATCCGCGATGCGATGTCGCCGGACGATCCCCACCAGCCGATCGTGACCGAGATTCTGGGGCAGATCAAGCGTTTGGACGCGACGGTGAAGGACCTGCTCATGTACGCCCGGCCTACGCCGCGGCAGGCGGCGGAGTTCCCCCTGGGCGAAGTCGTAACCCGTGCCTTGAAGGTCCTTCGCGAGGAGCCCGCCCTGCAACGCGTCCGGGTCGAGTACATGCCCGTCCCCGACCACGCCACCGTTCTCGCCGACGATCGGCAGCTCGAGCAACTTATCATCAACCTTCTGATCAACGCCGCCCACGCCTCGGACGACGGCGGAGTGATCAACGTGGCAGTCACCCCCGACACCGACCGCATTTCTCTGACCGTCGAGGACACCGGCAGAGGGATGACGCCGGAGGTGCGCGATCAGGCGTTTGAGCCGTTCTTTACCACCAAGGCCAAGGGGACCGGGCTGGGGCTTTCCATCTGTCGTCGCATCGTCGAGGCTCATGGGGGGAGCATTGAACTGGAAAGTGCGGTCGACGTTGGTACGGTAGTCACCGTGATCCTGCCCCGCGCTTCCAACCCAAACCAACCGGTAAAAAGAGAATGACCGTTCGCGTTCTTATCATCGAGGATGAGAAGCTCATCCGTTGGTCGCTGCGGCAGAAGTTCGAAGCCCGCGAGTACCAGGTCACCGAGGTGGAGACCGGGGAGGAGGCCCAAAAAGCCCTGGATGCCGGGGCCTACGACCTCATCATGCTCGACTACAGGCTCCCGGATACGACCGGTCTGGAGTTGCTCCGCCGGATTCGCGAGACAGACGGCGACGTCGTGGTCATCATGATGACCGCTTACAGCAGCATTGAAAGCGCGGTCGACGCGATCAAGCTCGGAGCTTATGACTACATCGCCAAACCATTCGACATGGATAACGTGTTGCGCACCGCGGACAAGGCTCTGGAAACCACCAAGCTGCGCCGGGAAGTTCGCGAGCTTCGCCGCCACATTCAGCACGAGTACGGGATCGGGCGGATCATCGGACGCGACCGCTGCATGCTCGAGCTGTTCGAGATCATCGATCAGGTGGCCCGCAGCGGAGCCTCGACCGTCCTTCTTCGAGGTGACTCAGGTACCGGCAAGGATCTGGTCGCCCGCGTCATCCATTACAACTCGGATCGCGCTCCTCGGCCGTTCATGAACATCACCTGCACCGCCCTGTCTGAAACGCTGCTGGAGAGCGAGCTGTTCGGCCACGAAAGGGGGGCGTTCACCGACGCAAAAACCACCAAGAAAGGGCTCTTCGAGCTGGCCGACGGCGGAACCATCTTCCTCGACGAGGTCGGGGACATGGCCATGGGGTTGCAAGCCAAGCTCCTGCGGTTTCTGGAGGACCGTACCTTCCGTCGTGTCGGGGGTACGATGGAGATCTCCGTCGACGTGCGGATCATCGCCGCCTCAAACCGGGACCTCGAGCGGGCCATCGAGCAGGGCACCTTCCGCGCCGACCTGATGTTCCGCCTCAACGTGATCCCCATCTACCTGCCTCCCTTGCGCGACCGGGGCAAGGACCTCCGCCTGCTCGCCCAGCACTTTGTGGCCGGGTTCTCCCAGGAGTTTCGCAAGCCGATTCATGAGGTTGCCGACGCGGCTTACGATAAGTTGTACAGCTACGCCTGGCCGGGCAACGTCCGCGAGCTGCGCAACGTCGTCGAACGGGCGGTACTTTTGTGCGGAAGTGAGGTGCTCACCGCAGACGACATCGTCCTGGGACACATCGACCCGTCCGCGTCCGGAGCCGGAGCCGGCGGCATCGTCCTGCCTCCCGGCGGACTCGATCTGCGCGAGCTGGAAAACAACCTGATCCGCCAGGCCCTCGCCCGCACCAACAACAACCAGACCCAAGCCGCCAAACTGCTAAGCCTGAGCCGCGACGCCTTCCGCTACCGCCTCGAAAAGCTAGGCCTGCTGTGACCGAGGACGAAAACGAATGCACATCGACGTAATGCCGCCGGAGGACAGCAGTTGGGGGCCCGACGCCCGGGGCCGATACGGGGAGTTCGGTGGCTGCTACGTCCCGGAGACGCTGATGGCTTCGGTCACCGAGCTGACCGACGCCTACCAGGCCGTGCGCAACAACCGCACGTTCTGGGAGCAGCTCCATGACCTGCTCATAAGCTACGCGGGCAGGCCCAGCCCCTTGTATCGAGCGACGCGGCTCACCGAGCAGCTCGGCGGGGCTCAGATCTTCTTAAAACGCGAGGACCTCAACCACACCGGATCGCACAAGATCAACAACACCTTAGGCCAGGTTCTTTTGGCCCAGCGGATGGGCAAGCGGAGGGTGATCGCCGAGACCGGAGCCGGACAGCACGGCGTCGCCACCGCCACCGCAGCAGCCTGCTGCGGGCTCGAGTGCGCCGTATACATGGGGGCGGAGGACGTTCGCCGCCAGAAACTCAACGTCTTTCGCATGGAGCTTCTCGGCTCGCGGGTTATCACCGTCGACACCGGCCAAAAGACGCTCAAGGATGCGATCAACGCCGCGATGCGCGATTGGATGGGCACCAGCGATCACACCCACTACGTGATCGGCAGCGTCATGGGCCCTCATCCGTATCCGCAGATGGTGCGGGATTTCCAGTCCATCGTCGGCCGGGAGACGCGGGCCCAGATTCTGGACGTGACCGGTCGCCTGCCCGACTGCGTGGCGGCCTGCGTCGGGGGCGGGAGCAACGCCGCCGGGGTTTTCACCGGTTTCCTTGCGGACCGCTCGGTGCGGCTCGTCGGTGTCGAGGCTGCGGGAGAGGGGATTGAAACCGGCCGGCACGCCGCCACTCTGGCAGTAGGGGCCCCCGGAATTCTCCACGGCATGCATACTTACGTGCTGCAGAACGAGGACGGGCAGACTCTGCCGGTTCACTCGATCTCCGCCGGCCTGGACTATCCCGGGGTCGGGCCCGAGCACGCCTTCTGGAAACAGACCGGCAGGGTGCAGTACGTAGCGGCGACGGATCGGGCCGCACTTACAGCCTTCACCACCCTGTCCGAGACGGAAGGTATCATCCCCGCTCTCGAGACCGCCCACGCCGTAGCCCACGTGTTGGAGATGGCACCTGGTATGGACCCGGATCAATCCATCATCGTCAATCTATCCGGCCGAGGCGACAAGGACGTGGAAGAGGCTGCCCGGCTGCTGGAGTCCAACAACCCCTGACCGGAGCGTGTGGGACCGGTTTTCAACCGGTTTCAAACCGGTTCCACACTCCCGGCTTTCCAGCCGGTCGATGGACCCGGGGTCAATACGACCAGCACGGACAAGCAGAGCTTGTCCGTGGCACCCCGCGGATCACCTGCCCAGTTCCTGGCTTCGGCGCCAGGCGGAGAGGACTCCCTCAGTGATGTGCTCGAAGACCTTGTTCTTGGCCATCGAATCGAGTGCCGCCTGGGTCGTCCCGGCGGGGGAGGTGACCTTCTCGCGCAGGACAGCGGGCGTTTCGCCGGATTCGAGCATCATTCTGGCGGCCCCGAGGCAGGCCTGCTTGGCGAGGATCTCCGCCTGCTGGCGGGCGAGCCCCGCGGCCTGGGCCGCGGCGATCAGGGCGTCGACAAAATAGTAGAAGTAAGCCGGGCCCGAACCGGAAACCGCGGTCACCGCGTCCATCTGGGACTCGTCCTCAACCACCACGCAGAGCCCACCGGAATCGAAGATCCGCTGGGCCCGAAGAAGATCAACCTCCCCAGCGTAGCGCCCCTTGCATACCGCAGCCATCCCCGCCCCGACGTGGCAGGGAAGATTGGGCATCGCCCGGACCACCCGGGCGTTTACCCGTGGAACCTGAGCCTCGATCGACGCGGTGGAAACACCGGCCATGATCGAGACGATCAGGTGATCCTCCCGGATCAGATCAGCGAACGCCCGGCAGACCTCGACGAACTGCTGGGGCTTGACCGCCAGCAGCACGATGTAGCTGTTTTTGACCACGTGGCGGTTGTCCGCGGTCACCGCGATGTTGAAACGATCGGCGAAGAGCCTCCGCCGCTGGGGGTCGGGATCGGCGGCGATCATACGATCGTCGAACAGCATGGTCTTGCGGAGAATACCGTGGACGATCCCCTCGGCGGCGTTCCCCGCACCGATGACCCCGATCTCGAACTGCGTGGTCATGGTAGACTATCGACATGCTGGAACTGGGCGGTGAAGAAAACGCGGTCCTGCTGCCGGTCAAGGTCGTGCCCGGAGCCTCACGCACGCGTTACCTGGGGGAGTACGACAAGCGAGCACGCATCGCCGTGGCTGCCCCGCCGGAGAAGGGCCAAGCCAACAAGGCGGTGATTGCCCTGCTGGCGGATCTTCTTGGGGTGCGCAAGCGCGATGTGACGGTCGTGGCCGGTGCGACCTCCGTGGTAAAGACCATCAGGATCGAGGGGGTCACAGCCCGGACGGTTCGAACCGCCCTGCAACCCGGCCGATCCTGACCGGCCTACTCCGGGCTTGCGGTCGCACCTCCCGGCCCTATCGCCGGGGGGCTACTGCCCGAGCACGAACGCCCCGGCGATCATCTCATGAACCTCGATCGTATTGCGGACGACGAGGAAGTAGTTGTTGGAATGGTCGTAGGTGGCAAGGGTCCCCAAACCGCTAGTGTCTTCCCACGAGTCGGGAGCGATGACCCGAACGATCAGGTCAGCCAACGTCTCCAGCTGCTCCTCCAGGCCCTGACCCTCCTGCCCCCCCTGCTGAGTGAGCTGGTTGCCGCCGCCGCCCCCGCCGGAACTCTGGAAGATGGACTGGCCCGCGCCTCCGCCCCCGCCGCCCCCGCCGCCACCGCCCTGGTTCTGTTTGGCGATGTCAATGCTGGGGAACAGCTGCTTAAAATCGGGGGACAGGAACAGAATATCGGTTACGTTGTAGACCCGGACGTGGAGCTTGCGCTCGAAATCCGCCTTGGTGGATATCCTCAGCGTGTTGCCGATCGCCCGAAAGCGCAGCTCGCTCTCCCCCTCTCCGCTTAAGTACTCGAGGGTTTCGTTCAGCACCTCCGCCACGGTCGTGTTGTTCAACTGCAGGGTGACGAATGCGTCACGATCGACGTTCTCGATTTGAAGAGCGTTCCAACGTGGAACCACATTGACCCGGCCCTGCCCTTGGTCCTTGAGCCACTCGATCACTTCCTCAACCGTTTTCTCTACCCAATCGATGGACTCAACCCGCTTGCCGAGCATGGCACCGGCGGCGTTTCTGACGGGGACGCCGGCGGGCGCTCCCGAAACCATCGACTGCTTGGAGGTGGATTTCGTGGTGAAGGTTTGGGCGTCGGCCGGTAGGGAGAAGCCAACCAGCATAACTGCCGCTAGTGCGCATACATATCGTCTCATCGTCATGTTCCTCCCTCATATGGGTCTGATCGAACACCGGGCTGCCGGAGTTTAGGATTAACCACCATGGCGACACCCTCGAGCCCGGTTTCGGCGAACTCTCGCCCGCCGCCTGCCAACACCCAATAACACTATAACCGCTTCGACCGGCGTCTGCCAACCGCAATACAAGAGCCTACAAACTTTTCCTTACGCGACAAGAGCCGTGGAGGCCGCCGGCGGCGTCGCACTTGGTTGCACTGAAAGTGGATTATTTCCCGAGGCTGCCCGCCAGGCCAGTCGACGCAGGAGCCCGCGGTGGTGAGGCGGCTGTCTGAATGGTGCCGCCATGTGACGCAGATCGCAGGGGAAGAGCTTATACGAGATCCAGTTGAAGTTTGCCATTACGTGCGGTCCCGAGCCGCGGGCTTCAGCCCGCGCGAAGCTTCAAATGCCGCTCACGCCCGCCACCGGAATCGGCATTGTCAGACTGAACCTGGTATCAGTCCAGCGGACCCCTGCGTGGATTGCAGCGATGCATTGGTGTGCCGTCGCACGGGTCATGCGCCGAGCTCCCCGACGACATTGTGGGCTCCTGATCCACTTCGCCGAGGTGTTCGCGTGTGCGGCTCTGCCGATCGCCGCCGGTTGGGACAAGCCGCCTCCGCCCGCCGATCAGCTCACCGGAGGGCAAGCTGAAACAGACTCAAAAGGAGGCAAGGGCGATCCACACACCGACCGGGAGGGTCAGCCGAGCCGAAGGACCATGACGGGGGCGGCGTGCCCACCGTTCACGGAGATCACGGTGAGGGCGAGGGGTGATCGCGGCTTGGTGCCCCATTCTTCGCCCAGCGATGGGTAGGGAATGGACGCTCGTGCGACACGTCTCCTCCCTGCGAATCCGTCCCCCACACTTTTCTTACGAAAAGGCTGGGGCACCAATGCAGGTGAATCACCTGCACTACGGACCTCAATCCTCAGTTAAGTTGCGATCTTGGGACGTGAGCGACGCAAAAAGCTCGTCCAAAGTGAATTGGGTTCCACACTCCGGGCAGCGGGCCTGATGAAGCCCGGTCATGTTGTAGGCGCATCGGGGACAGGGCAATGTCGTCCACCCCTGCTCTGCGAGACGCCTGCCTCGTTCCTCGGGAGTCTCGCGCCATATAAGAGTCGTGCTCGTGACCCATACCGTCAGCCAGCACACCCCTGCGCATATCTGTCCGATCTCATCCTCGCGAGTGATGGCCGTCGCTATGGCGTAGCATGCAACCGCCGGAAGCACCCCACAACACCCAAAGAACCAGGTCCTGAAACGACGGGCGGAAGTCCATACTACCGCGCGACGCCACAGCAGCACCCAGGAGACGACAAACAAGGCACCCGTGGCAATGTTGGCGGCGAGGAGTGCCTCGTCGTCCGCCCGTCAGATACTTCTCTCAAAGGCAACGAATAGCAGCAGGTATACAAGGGGTGTGACAAACAGGACGATTGTACCCAAAACCACTCTGGACTCAGCACGCGTCATGGCAACAATCCGCAGGTCTTCATCGCACGTTGAAGTACTTGGCCTGGCGGTGGTGGGTTATCAGGGCGGTGGTGGTCTGCTCCGGCTCGAGCTGGAACTGTTCGGTGAGGGTGACCCCGATCCTGCCGGGCTCGAGTACCGGCCAAAGCTTGAGCTGATCCTCCAACCGCGGACAGGCGGGGTAGCCGAAGCTGTAGCGCGATCCCTGGTAACGCTGCTTGAAGAGCTCCTGCTTCTCCCGGGCATCGCCTTCGGCGATGCCCCACTCCACGCGGATCTGCTTGTGGATCATCTCCGCAAGGGCCTCAGCCATCTCGACGCCCAGCCCGTGCAAGTGCAAATAGTCCTTGTAGCGGTCCTGGGCGAACCACTGCTGGGCTACCTCGCTGATGCGCCGCCCGACGGTCACTACGCTGAAGGCGACCACATCATAGACCCCCGAGGACACCGGCTTGAAGAAGTCGCTCAAACACCAGTAGGGCGGTTTGCCCATCCGCGGGAACTCGAATGAGGTGATCTGCCGCTCGCGATCCTTGGGGTCGTACACGATGAGCGTATCGCCGTCGGACTGGGCCGGCCAAAAGCCGTAAACGGCCTGCAGGTTCAGGATGCCGTCGCGCTCGCAGAGGGCGACAAGATCGGCGAGTATCGGGCGAACCTCCTCGTTGATGTATCGTCGATAGGCCTCCGCGGAGCGCCGGTTCCTGCGGTACTGCCACTGCACTCCGAAGATCATGTTGTCGTTGAGGTAGGCAAGTGCAGCCCGCGGCTCAATCCGTTCGACAACCCGTGAGCCCCAAAACGGCGGCTTGGGGACGGGTTCATCACGCGAGATGTCCGATTGCGGCGGGACATACCCGGCCCGTCGCTGCTCTGTGAGCGGTGCCTCTGGACCGGGTGTGACGCCACCGCTCGACGGGTGCCACTGCTCTGTGAGCAGTGCCTCTTGACCGCGGGTGACCTCACCGGTCCCCACTGCTGACACAGCAGTGGCACCTTCCGCTTCGCCCGCCATGATCTTCTCCATGAGGTGCAGCCCCGCGAAGGCGTCCCTGGCGTAGAATACTGCACCGCTGTGGATAGGTCGAAGATCGCCTTCCACGTATTTTCGGGTGAGCGCCGCCCCGCCGAGTATGACCGGCACCCGGATCCCCCGTTCGCTCAGCACCGCCAGGTTCTCGCGCATCACCACCGCGGACTTGACCAGCAGCCCGGACATGCCGATGGCATCCGCCGCGAACTTCTCGCATGCCTCGATGATGCTGTTGATGTGCTGCTTGATTCCCAGGTTGTGCACGGTGTAGCCGTTGTTGGACAGGATGATGTCGACCAGGTTCTTGCCGATGTCGTGCACGTCGCCCGCCACGGTGGCCAGCACGATGGTGCCCTTCCCGCCGCTCTTGGCCCGCTGGGTGTGCGGTTCAAGAAAGCGGACCGCCGCCTTCATCGTCTGGGCGCTTTGGAGGACGAAGGGAAGCTGCATCTGCCCCGCAGCAAACAGGTCGCCCACGGTCTTCATTCCGTCAAGAAGAATCTCGTTGATGATGTCCAGCGGGCGGTGATAGAGCATGGCCTCTTCGAGATCCTCGTCCAGCCCGGTTCGATCGCCGCCGATAATCCGGGCCTTGAGGCGATCCTCGACGGACTTCGGCTCATCCGTGGGAACGGCTTCCAGCCGGTCGGAAGGCCGGCTGGAAGCCGTTCCCACAACCTCGAAAGCGTTGAGCAGCTCCTGCAGCGGGTCGTACCCCTCCCGCCGGCGATCGAAGATGAGGTCTTCGGCGAGCTGGCGATGGTGGTCATCGATCCGATACAGCGGGGTTATCCCGCTCGCATGCAGAATGGCGGCGTCCAGGCCGGCCTCGCGGGCGTAGTGCAAAAACACGCTGTTGAGCACCCGGCGGGTCGGCGGCTTCACCCCGAAGCTCACGTTGCTAAGACCCAGCAAGGTGTGCGAGCCGGGGCAGGCCTGCTTGATCCGCGTAAGGGCGTCGAGCGTCTCCAGGGCAAGCCGGCGATCATCCTCATTGCCGGTGCAGATCGTGAAAGTCAGCGGATCGAAAATCAGATCCTCCGGATGAACGCCATGGCCCTTCGTCGCGAGTTCATATATGCGCGTGGCGACCTCCACTTTCCGATCAGCCGTTTTGGCCATCCCGTCTTCGTCAATAGTAAGGGCGATCAGAGCGGCCCCGTGTCGCTTGGCGAGCCGGCAGATTGCGTCCAGCCGATCCCGGCCGGCCTCGAGGTTGATCGAGTTGATGATGCACTTACCGCCGACAAGCTTGAGGGCCTCCTCGATCACCGCCGCTTCCGTGCTGTCGATGACCAGGGGCACGGTCACGTCGGTGACCAAGCGTTTGAGCAGTTCGGTCATATCAGCCGCTTCGTCACGCCCGACGTAGGCGGTGCACACGTCGAGCAGATGGCTGCCGCTGCTGACCTGCGCGCGGGCCATCTGGACCATGCCGTCGACGTCTTGGGCGGCGAGCAACTCGCGGAACTTCTTCGATCCGTTGGCGTTGGTCCGTTCACCGATGGCCAGCACGTCGTTTTCCTGGCGGATGGGGACGCTGTTGTACAGGCTGGCGACCGACGGCTCGGACGTAACCTTCCGCCGCTTGGGCGTTTTCCCGCTCACCGCGTCGACCACCGCAGCCAGGTGTTCGGGGGTGGTTCCGCAGCAGCCTCCGACGATGTTGACCCCGTCGACCTCCACGAACTCCAAGAGCCATTTGGCCAGTTCCGCCGGAGTCAGAGCGTAGTACGGTTTCCCGTCAACGAGCTGCGGCAGACCCGCGTTGGGCTGCACGATGAGCGGACGACGACAATTCCCTGATAAATAGCGAACGTGCTCGCTCATCTCCTGCGGGCCGGTCGCGCAGTTAAGGCCGATGGCCCCCACCTGGTCATAGGCTTCCAGTGCCACCAGGGCGGCGGCGATCTCCGTCCCGACCAGCATTGTACCGGTCGTTTCAATGGTCACCGTGCACAGGATCGGAACGCTGCGGTGCTTCTCCTCCATAGCGTCCATGGCAGCCACTATGGCGCACTTGGCCTGCAGGATGTCCTGGCAGGTCTCGACAAGAACCGCGTCGACCCCCCCCTCGAGCAGGCCGCGGACCTGCTCGATATAGCTGTCCAGAAGTACGTCCCAGGTGGTTTGCCCCAGGGTGGGGAGCTTGGTGCCGGGCCCGATCGAGCCGACCACGAAACGTGCCTGATCGGGTCTGGAAAACTCCCGGCAAGCTTCGCCGGCGAGCTCGGCGGCTCGCCTGTTGATCTCGCAGGTTCGCTCCGCGATGCCGAATTCCGCGAGGACGATCTTGTTGGCCCCGAAGGTGTCGGTCAGCACCGCGTCACAGCCCACCGCCAAAAACGACCGGTGAATGTCTCTGACCAGGCCAGGTCTGGTGACGACCAGAATCTCGCTGCAGTTCTCCAGCCCGTCGTAATCGGACAGGGTCAGCCCGTGTTGCTGCACCGTGCTGCCCATCGCTCCGTCGAACACGACGACGCGCTCTTGGGCAATATCCAACAAGTTCGGCTTGCTCATGTCGACTACCCTGGATACGTCAAGATCACCCCGCCCGGTTGGGGAGATCCGTCAGCTACAGACGAACCTTCGGCAGGAATTTGCGCGACTCTGCAGTTCCGGTCCGGCCCGACGCAACCGTCACCAGGACAAGATGTTATGGGCGGAATGGTCTGCGTGTCAAACGAAAGGCCTCTCGTTGATTAGTGGGTGATTCGCGGATAACGCGGGTAACGCGGTAACGCGCCGTAACGCCGCAACGCGGGACAGTCACCCGTTTCCTGGTCTTTCGTTTGAACCCCGGGACAAGCCGGGGGCAACGGGCACACAGGGCGGACGTCTGGCCGATGCCGGAACGGTCCGGGGGGCACCCTCGGTCGGCGTCTCCTGGCGGACCCCCTTGGCCACTACTCCTCATCTCCGCTCGGGGGTGTCGAGTAGCCGTCCTCTCAGGGACGTTTCGACACTCTTTGGGCCTGACAGGGTCCTGCGGCGGGTCCGAACCGGGCGCCCCGGGGATTATCGAGGTGGGGCGGCGGGACCCGAACTCGGGATCGATCGGGCGGTCCTTGCCAGGGCATGGGTCTTAGGGCATAATTCAGGGTTCGACGGTGCTCGATGCGATCGAGCTGTTTCAGGTAGCCGGGCTTTACCACGGAAGCACGGATGGGATCAACACTAGACGCGCTGCACCAGCTTCAAACCATCGAACTTCAACTGGCGGCGCTGCGGCGAACGAGGGAGGCAAAGTCCCGCCGAGCCCAGATGTACAAACGCAAAGTAAGCGACACGGACGCCGAGCTGCTCGAGAACATCCGCAAGTGCCGCGAACACCAGATGACCCTCGACGCCCTCACCCTGGACGTCACCGCCCGGGAACAATCCGTCGTAAAACACCGCCAGGCGCTCAGCAAGGCGAGGACCAACAGGGAGTATGCCGCCATTCTTACGGCGATGAACACCGAGAAGGCCGACAACGCCAAGCTGGAGAGCACCATTTTGCGACTCATGGATACGATCCAGGGTCTTAATGACGAACACGCCGAAACCGAAGCTGTAAAGGCCAGGCTTCTGGAGCAGGTCGCCGCGAGCGAAGAGTCTCTTGGGGCGTTGGACGACGGATCCAAGGCGGAGCGCGAGCGGTTGAGCAGCGAGGGAGAAGCCTGTTCGGGCCGCATTGCTCCGGCGGCGCTGGCCAGCTTCCGCCGTGTTGCCCAGCATCACGACGGCGAAGCGATGGCGGCAATCGCCAAGCTGGGTTCCAAGAGCGAAGACTACGTCTGCTCGGGCTGCAATATGAAGATCACCCTCGAGGTCATCAACAACCTGCAAACCCACGATGAAATACAGATCTGCGGCGTTTGCGGACGGATCCTCTACCTCACACCTCAAGGCGCCAAGTAGGAAGCCAGGTGCCGGGCGAAGGGAAAACGTCGAAACGCAGAAACGCAGAAACGTCGGAAGCTCAGAGCCCTTCACGGGGTCCGCATTTCGACTTTTGACTTTTGACCCTTCGACTTTTCGACTTTTGACTCTTCGACCCTTCGGCTTGCGGTGGCGGTGTGAACGCGGGATGATGCCTCTTAGCGGGAGTCCGTCTTGGGTTCGCAGCGGCACAGAATCCCGACCTCGTTGCCCAATAGACGGAGCGTTTCCTCCAGGACGTCATCACCGTCGTACATGCGGTGCCTCAATGCCCGGCGGGTATCGAGGACCTTGCCAAGGCGGATGTCCGGAAGATCGCCAACGAGTTCACACCACCGCTCATGGCCGCGGCGGGGGAATTCTTGACGCCGTTTGCAGTTGGATGCGTCGGCACCGGCGGACACGGTCAGGCTCCCACAACACAGGGCGAGACTTCAGGCTTTCCTAAGGGCCGCAGGGCGACATCACCCCGCCAGGTCATTATCGGGGCTTGGTCGCCGTGGGTTTAGTCGCGTCAATTTGAAAAACACGGTGCCGGAGATTGGACCCCGAGGCGTTGCCCGGGTAGCTTCGGCATGGCTAGTAGAGCGTTTCATAAATCCTTGCGACTATGGGTGGCCCGGACAAGCTCCGCTTGGTACGTGGAGCGGGTCCGACCAGACGCATCACCCCACGGACGAACAAGTTTGTCCGTGGCACCCAGCAATAGTCTTGAGACTTATGAAACACGGTGCTAGGCTCTGTCAGCCGTCATCCGATGGGTTCTTTGGTCGTGGGTGCCATGCTCGAGCCCGCCCCGGGCGACGTACGGCCTTTGTGGCCCGTCCGCGGCGGGCTTGGGCATGTCCCCCGACAACCCATCAAAACATCGCTGACAAAGCACTAGCCCAGCGCAGCAATGAGCGCGGTTTTTGCTTGACGACGGGAGGGCTATCGACCGATAACAGGTGTGACGGCGCCGTGCTCGCCCTTGCAATCCGCCGACCCTGTATAGACCAACGCGGTTGTCCTTGAGGAGCCGTTTGTGCGAAAAGCCATCCTAGCCGCTGCGATCCTGGCAGTTGGTCAATTCGGCTGCCCTGCCCGCGGCCCGGACAGCCAGCCGAAGCCGTCGCGCCGGCTCAGGCCCAATTACCCCTCGGTCCGCCCACCGCGCGCGAAGAAACAAACGTCACACAAGGCCAAAACGCCCGACCGGCGAGTGTCTCACGCCCGCTTATCCGGGACCTGGTACCCCAAGGGCCGCAAGCTCAGCTCGCGGTGGAAAACCATCGTCATTCACCACAGTGCAACGCGGCGGGGCGGGGCCGCAGTGTTCGGCAAAGACCACGTAAAAAGAAACGGCTGGGACGAGCTCGGGTATCACTTCGTGATCGGTAACGGCACGAGCACGCCGGACGGAACCGTCGAGGTGGGGCCTCGTTGGACCAAGCAAAAACACGGCGCCCACTGCAAGACCGCCAACAATTATTACAACGAGCACGGGATCGGGATCTGCCTGGTCGGCGACTTCACCAAGAGCCGGCCGACCGCGAAGCAGATGAGCTCGCTGCGACGGCTGGTGCAATTCCTCGTTCGCGCGTGCGGCATTGCCCCCGGACGGATCACCACCCATGGGGCGGTCACCGGGAAGACTCGATGTCCGGGGCGGAACTTCTCGGTGCAGGCGTTGAGGAGGTCCCTCGCCCCGCCTGTGGCGGCGACGAACCTCCCCTAGCCGGAATTGGGGCCCGCTGGAGCGACTTGTGCCACGAAATATCGGAACTTCTAAACCGCAGCCCGCGCAGCGCCGATGGGTAGAACTAACCGATAAGCCGTTGGGAACCGGTTCGATGAGTTGAGTGCGTCGCGGGTTTCTAGTGTACTGCGCGGAAATGTCGAGTAAACTAACCGCGCCGGTACCCGGCGGTGTTGATTGGAGAATCGACGGCCTCCTTCCGGAGGCCCTTTGCGGGAGCTTTACGATGGCAAGACGGAACGTTCGATCACGCTTTGTGCGGTTGGTGATGGCGGCAGCGGTCGGCGGGTCAGCCTTTCAGCTAGGCGGTTGCGACCCCATCGTGCGCGATACCCTGCTTATCGGACTTGAGACCACCACCACCAGCTTGACCAACACGCTGATTTCGGCGTTCTTCATCAGCCTCGATGATGACGACGATACCGGCGCGGGCCTGACCACCACATAGCCCGAACGCTTGCCGCCGACCGCGCCGGCCCGGAGGGCATCTCCGTCCACAGGGCGGATGTGGCCGCGCGTGTCGACAAGAACCCGCCTCCGGCACCCGATAAGCGACCATCCTCTCCCGGCCCTCTTGCTTTCTACCACGGCCTGGGCATACACTCCAAGACGGGAGTTCCCGCAGGGGCTGCCTCTGCCCGGCATGTCTCCGCGGGTGAGCGAGGCTCGTACCTGGGTTAGAGGGGGGCGATAGGATGCGATACAGGACGATTGACCGGCTGGTCCGCTTTGCGGTGGTCATTAGCTTGGCCGCTGGCGTGCTGGTGTCTGCCGGCTGCAATACTGGGTCTGGTAATCCGACGGACCCGAATTCAAACGTCAACGAGGGCCCGCCCACGGACCCGGTTCCGCTTAACGACGCTGACGGCGACGGGGTTGGGGATGAGCTCGACAACTGCCCTGATACGCCATCGGACGTCGAGGTCGACGATAACGGTTGCGCCGCCAGCCAACGTGACAGTGACGTCGACGGCGTAACTGATGATCTGGATGACTGCCCTGACACTCCAGCGGGAGAGGGTGTGGACGACGTAGGATGCCCTGCGGACGAACCGCCTGGAGGGCCGTCCTGCGGCGACGGCGTCGTCGACGCGGGTGAGGACTGCGACGGCGGAGGGGAGTCTGCCGCGTGCAACACCGACTGCACGGTGGCGAGCTGCGGCGACGGCATCGTGAACGGGACCGCCGGTGAGGCGTGCGACGACGGCGGGGAGTCTGCCGCGTGCAACACCGACTGCACGGTGGCGAGCTGCGGCGACGGCATCGTGAACGGGACCGCCGGCGAGGCGTGCGACGACGGTGGAGAGTCAGCCACATGCAGCGCCGACTGCACGCTGACGAACTGCGGCGACGGCCTCGTCGACGCCGGCGAGGCGTGCGACGACGGTGGGGAGTCTGCCGCGTGCAACGCCAACTGTACACTGTCGAGCTGCGGTGACGGTATCGTGAACGGGGCCGCCGGCGAGGAATGCGATGACGGTGGGGAGTCTGCCGCGTGCAACACCAATTGCACGGCGGCGAGCTGCGGCGACGGCGTGGTGAACCGGACCGCCGGCGAGGCGTGCGACGACGGTGGAGCGTCAGCCACATGCAACGCCGACTGCATACTGACGAGCTGCGGCGACGGTATCGTGAACGGGGCCGCCGGCGAGGAGTGCGACGACGGTGGAGAGTCAGCCGCGTGCAACACCAACTGTACACTGTCGAGCTGCGGCGACGGTATCGTGAACGGGGCCGCCGGCGAGGAATGCGACGACGGAGGGGAATCTGCCGAGTGCAACACCAACTGTACACTGTCGAGCTGCGGCGACGGTATCGTGAACGGGGCCGCTGGCGAGGAATGCGACGACGGAGGGGAGTCTCCCGCGTGCAACGCCGACTGCACACTGGCTAGCGGCGGCGGTCCGCGATGCGGTGACGGCAGCGTCGATGCCGGCGAGGAGTGCGACGACGGTGGAGAGTCAGCCGCGTGCAACGCCAATTGTACACCGGCGAGCTGCGGCGACGGCATCGTGAACGAGACCGCCGGCGAGGAGTGCGACGACCGGGGGGAGTCTTCCGCGTGCAACGCTAATTGCACACCCGCGAGCTGCGGCGACAGCATCGTGAACGAGACCGCCGGCGAGGAATGCGATCCGGATCCGCCCGACGAGATGATCTGCACCGATGAATGTCTGAGAACCGGCAGTTGCTGCGCGGCCAACGGTACACCCGGCTGCGAAGATGCCGCTTGTCGCGAGGCCGTCTGCGCCGTCGATCCGTATTGCTGCGGCCAGGACGAAGGTGTCGGTTTTTGGGACGATGAGTGTGTGCAGGGGGCAATCGATCTTTGCGGCTTGGGGGTTGACAACGACGATTGCGCCAGCACGAGCGCCGTCGTCGACGGAATAACCCCCTTTGGCAACCTCTGCGCGATGACCGACGGGCCGGAGGACGAGGGGACTTGTGCGTTCCTCCAGGCCGACGTCTGGTTCTGCTATACGGCCTCCTGCACGGGCTTCGCTACCATAAGCCTCTGCGAAAGCGAACGCGACTACGACACGATGATGGCAGTCTACGAGGGATGCGGCTGCCCGGCAGGCGGCTCGCTGCAGTGCAGTGATGACGACTGCGGTCTAGATCGTCAATCCCGGCTGGTCTTCGAGGTGGAGGAGGGGCAGAGCTTCACCATTCGGATCGGAGGTTACCCCAACCCACCGGAAAACAAGCGCGGGCAAGGGACGATGAGCATCACCTGCGGCGCTGAGGACCCTTGTGGCCCCGGGGCCGGCGACTGCTTCGCGGAAAACGGCACGCCCGGCTGTGAGGACCTGGACTGCTGCCGCGAGATCTGTGCCCAGGATCCCTATTGTTGCGACTTCGAATGGGATGATCTCTGCGTCGGAACAGCCTGGGGCCTCTGCGGGGAAGGGTTCGCAGCCTGCGAGACCAACGACGAGCCGTGCGCGGTGCCCCACGACACGCCCGGCTGCTCCGATCAGGACTGCTGCCAGACGGTTTGTGAGTCTGATCTGTTCTGCTGCATGGTCGAGTGGGACCAGTTCTGCGCCGATGCGGCGGATAACTGCCCGTAGAAGTCGAAACGTCGGAAAGTCAAAACACTGACCCCTTCGAGAGCTCCGAACTTCTGCCGTTTTGACGTTTCTGCGTTTCTGGGTTTACTCAGCTCTTGTAGCGCCGCACCACCGCGTCGGTGACCAGCATGTCCACGTGGCGGTCGAGGGGTCCCATGGGAACCGAGGGGGTGATCTGCTCCTCCAGGGCCATACCGCAGGCGATGCCCCCAAACTCCGGATGAGCCAGGAATCGATCATAGAAGCCCCGCCCTCGGCCCAGACGGTTGCCGAAGTCGTCGAAGGCCAGCCCCGGCACGATCACCAGGTCAATCGTCGAAATCGGAAACGGAAGGCCGCCGACGGGCTCGCGGATCCCCATGCTCGACACCAACAGGTCGTCGGTGAGGGAGCGGATCTCCAGGGGCAGCATGCGCCGTTGGCTCCAGCTCACTTTGGGGGCGAGGACCCGCTTGTGGTCCTGCCACGCTCGAAGCACCAATGGGGAAGTGTCAAGCTCGTTGGGCAGTGAAAGAAACACCATGACCACCTCCGCCTTTATGTACTCCGGCTGCTCGAACAGCCGATGACATGCCCGGAGTGACTTGGTGCTCAACTCCTCAGCCGGGATTTCCGCTAGAATCTTCCGTAGCCTCTGGCGTAGCTCTTTCTTGATGGACAACTCGATCGCTCGTGCCCCCCCAGGGTGGTGTTTGCTCGCTGCCGGCACCTCGGGTCCGGGGGCGTGCCTTTTCGAGGTACTGGCGTATTACTGCTTCGGCCCCACGGCCCGTCGGGGTATAGTAAACCTTGTCGACCCCGAGGTACTCCTGCTCGACTATACCGTTTGGAGCATCGTGCGGATAGAGATATCCCTCGCCTGACCCGAGGGTTTTTGCACCCGGGTAGCCGGTGGAGCGGAGATGCTTGGGCACCGGGATCGTGCGACCCTCACGCACATCCTTGCATGCTGCCCAGATCGCCTTGGCCGAGGCGTTCGACTTCGGTGCGCATGCCAGGTAAATCGCCGCCTGGGCCAGCGGAAGCTGGCACTCGGGCATGCCGATCATCTGCGTGGCATCAGCCGCAGCCTGGGCGATTACGAGCCCTCGCGGATCGGCGTTGCCGATGTCCTCGGCGGCGCTAATCACGATCCGACGGGCAACGAAACGCGGATCCTCACCAGCCTCGAGCATCCGGGCCAGCCAGTAGACCGCCGCGTCCGGGTCGCTCCCGCGGATCGACTTGATCATCGCGCTTATGGCGTCGTAGTGCTCGTCGCCGGCACCATCGTACTGCAGCGCCTTTCGCTGGATCGACTCGACGGCGACCTCCAGGGTTACAGCGATCGTGAGCCCTGCCCCCGGGGGCTCCGCCTGCGACAGCACCGCGATCTCCAGAGCGGTCAGGGCTCGCCGGGCATCACCATCTGACGTAGCAGCCAGATAACCAGCCGCATCGTTGGTAAGGGTCACTTGAAACCGGCCCAGGCCGCGATGCGGATCGGCGATCGCACGGTCCATGAGCACCCTGATCTCCTGCTCGCTGAGGGGTTCAAACTGGAATACCTGACTCCGGGAGGTGAGCGGGGCATTGATGGCGAAGAAGGGGTTATGCGTGGTAGCCCCGATGAGGATGACCACGCCGTCTTCCACATCTCCCATTAGAACATCCTGCTGAGCCCGATTGAAGCGGTGAAGTTCGTCGACAAAGAGGATGGTTCGCGTTCCATCGGCTTCAAGCCGCCGGCGGGCAGCGACGAGTACCGCGCGAATCTCCTTAACTCCGGCGGCGGCAGCGTTGAGCTCCTCGAAATGGGCCTGGGTCCTCGCGGCGATGATCCCGGCGAGTGTCGTCTTCCCCGTGCCGGGCGGACCATAGAACACCGCGCTGCTGATCCGGTCGGCGTCGAGCATCCTCCGCAGCAGCTTGCCCTCGCCCAGAAAGTGTTGCTGCCCGACGAATTCGTCGAGCGACCGCGGTCTCATACGCACCGCCAGCGGCTCGACGCGGCTCAGGTTGGCACGACGTTGATCGGCGAACAGGTCCACGTAACAAAGGCTCCGACACAATCAAGGCCCGGCAGGCCCCGCCGCGACCCCCGCGAGATCCGCGAGATCCGCGAGATTCGCCCACAGTATAACGTCAATACGTCGAAACGCAGAAATGCAAAAACGCAGGGACACCGGATGGTCAGCTCGTGGGAATCTCGAACGTTTAAAGCCCTCAAAGAGGGCCTGCATTTTCGACTTTTCGACGTTCCCGCGTTTGGCTCTCTGGCCAGGGGACGCACACCCGATAAGATGAACATCCCGGGTGGCTGCGGAGTATCACTGGTGGTGGGCCTTCCGGGGCAGGTACTTTGTGCCCGCGGCGCTGTGGGTATCGTCGGGCGGGCACGGACGGGGATCGTGTATGTGCGGGATCATCGGATACGTGGGGGCCAGGGCGGCAGTGCCGATTCTGGTCGAGGGGCTTCGCCGGCTGGAGTATCGCGGCTATGACTCCGCCGGTATCGCCCTGGTCGATTCCGAAGGCGGCCTGTCGGTGGAAAAGGCGGCGGGGCGGATCTTCGTCCTCGAGCAACGGCTTGACTTCCAGTCGCCCCAGACCGTCGGGATAGCCCACACGCGTTGGGCCACCCACGGCGCTCCCACCGACCGCAACGCCCACCCGCACGTCGACTGCACGGGCAAGATCGCGGTCATCCACAACGGCATCATCGAGAACTATCGGGCTCTAAGAACCTACCTGGAACAACAGGGGGTCGAATTCACCAGTGAAACGGATACCGAAGTCCTCGCCCAGCTAATCGGGCATTTCCACAACGGCAGCCTCGAACATTCGGTGCGACAGGCCCTGGAGCAGGTCAGCGGCACCTACGGCATCGCCGTGGTATCGGCTGACGAGCCCGAGGTCATCGTCGCCGCCCGCAAGGGTAGCCCTCTGATCATCGGCGTCGGGCAGGACGAGCACATCTTGGCCTCCGACGCCGCGGCGATCCTGGCTCATACAACCCACGTCGTGTACCTGGGCGACGGGGAAATCGCCCGAATCACCGCGGAATCCATGCGTTTGACCACCCTCGACGCCCTGCCCGTCGCCAAGAAGGTTCAGCAGATCGAATGGTCCCTCGAGCAGATCGAGTTGGCCGGCTATGAGCACTTCATGCTCAAGGAGATCTACGAGCAGCCCGAAGCTCTGGAGAACTGCCTGCGCGGCCGAATGGATATGCGCGAGGGGGTGGTGCATCTGGGAGGCATCGCGGACTGCGCCCGCGAGCTGACCCGGGCCAAGCGAATCATCATCACCGCCTGCGGCACCGCCTGGCACGCCGGGCTGGTTGGTGAGTACCTGTTCGAAGAACTCGCCCGCATCCCCACCGAGACGGAGTATGCCAGCGAGTTCCGCTACCGCAACCCGATCATCGACGACGGCACGGTGGTGATCGCCGTGTCGCAGAGCGGCGAAACCGCGGACACCGCCGCGGCTCTTGCCGAAGCCAAAGAGCGGGGGGCCCTCGCTTTGGGGGTGGTCAACGTGGTCGGATCGACCATCGCCCGCGAGGCGGACGCGGGAATCTACCTGCACGTCGGCCCGGAGATCGGGGTGGCGAGCACCAAGGCCTTTACCGGACAATTGGCTGTGCTCGCCTTGATGGCCTGCTACCTCGGGAGGCGCAAACACCTTTCCGCTACCGCTGCCGCCCAGTTCATGACCGCCTTATCGCGGATTCCCGAGCAGATGAGACGGCTGCTGGAACGCGCCGACCAGGCCAGGGCTGTCGCCGAGCAATACCACACCCGGGAGAACTGGCTTTACCTGGGGAGGGGCTACAACTACCCCGCGGCACTCGAGGGGGCTCTCAAGCTCAAGGAGATCAGCTACATCCACGCCGAGGGTCTTCCGGCGGCGGAGATGAAGCACGGCCCCATTGCCCTGATTACCGAGGGCATGCCCGTGGTGGTCATCGCCACCGCCGGCACGCAGTACGAGAAGATAATCAACAACATCCAAGAGGTCTGCAGCCGGGGCGGCAGCGTCATCGCCGTCGCCACCGAGGGCGACCGGGAGATCGCCTCACTCGCCGATCACGTGCTCTACGTCCCCGACACCGCGGAGCCTCTCCAGCCCCTGCTTACCGCCATCCCCCTGCAACTGATCGCCTACCACGCCGCCCTCATAAGAGGCTGCAACGTCGACAAGCCCAGAAACCTGGCCAAAAGCGTGACGGTGGAGTGAACTGCGTCCCACCGGGTAGTACTCAAACGAAGGCGACGCCGATCAGGTAGCCTCTGATGCCCACGGTGCAGTGCGTGACTTGCGCCTGCAGCCAAGGGTGGGGAACTTCTTCGGAGCAGAACTCGCGTACGTAGAGCGTGCTGCCTCGGGAGGCGTCCTTCTTCGACCAGAACGCGACGCCGTCGGTGGAGATATTGTGCATGGCCGCGACCCTGGACGCGGGGAAGTTCTCCGGGTCAGTCGTCACCTCCAGTTGCAGGGACTTGGCGAAGCGGGTTGAGCCTCTCTTTCCCGCATACCCGTCGGGGTCGCCCAAGCCCCCGGCTGCTTCGACCAGGCGCTTGATCTCGCTTCTGCCTCCGATCTGCGTTGTGTATTCTTGTGAGGGCACTTTGTCGGCTCCCTATTCTGTCTTACCCGGCGTGAGGATCAGGCGGCTACTGGGGGTGTCTCAATGTCTATCGAACGAGCGCGACCCGGCCCGCGGTGCCCCCTGAGCTCGCCACATTAACGTCGGTGAACACGCCGGGTCCACCGTACGTTATCGGCTGAATCCAGAGCCCCCGAGAGGACACCGATCCGCTGAGATCGACGTGCATGAGTCGCCCGAAGCGGAGCCCGCTGATCTTGTAGACCGCGTTCGACCCCTGTTCCTCGACTGCGGTGTGGACGAAGAAACCGACCACCTCCCCGACGAGCGTTTCGAGCGAGTCTTCCAGGTCGGACTTGAGCCCGGGGTTGCCGGTGATGTCGTAGGTGGCCGGGGCGCCGTATTCGTCCTGGAAGGTCAGCTCGGAGCTGCCCGTCTCTCTCTCAAACTCCTCCGGCGTGACGCCCTCAGTAATCTGGCGGATCAGTTCGTTCGAGCTGAGATCGGGAATGCCGATGTTGAGCAAACCGCGATTGCCCGGGGCTTCGTTCCTAGGGTAAAGGAGGATCTCGCGAATCCCGTCTCCTTCCGTGGACACGGATTCGCTGCCCTCGTCGTAGCCGTAGAGGTCCCCGCCGTTGGCGAACTGGTCACCATAGTCGGCGATGTTGACCGTAATTGGGAGAAGGTTGGGCCCCGACTCGGCGGTTTCGTAAACGCTGAATTTGTCCTCCAGGACAGCCACGGCCGTGGCGGATACTTCGGTGTCGCGTCTTCCGAAAATGGAGGCGAAAAAGAGGACGACAGGCCCGTTGGGGCCTTCGGCGCTTCGGTGCACAGTCACCTGCACGGCGTTGTACTGTGCCGGCGACACCGCCGTTTGAATGGGGGACGTTCCTGATGCCGTATCGATCCAGCCGAACACTATGTCGGACGGTTCGACGGCTGTCTGGGAAACGCCGAACGAACCGTTCAGGGGTGAAAGACTGTGGACAGCGGAGCGCATCATGTTCGCCACTTCCAAAAACGCGTCGGGATCTTGCGATCCCATGCGCACCCCCATCATCTCTTCGCTGGCGTAAGCCGACGCGCCGGCGAGGGCCGCGGCGTCCGCGGCGTTTTGCAGGTCTGCCCTGGTGCTGTAGATGACCCCGACGTCGATGGTCAGGGCGGCGAGGCCCATGATTACCGGCAGCATGACAACAACAAAGACCGCGGCGGTCCCGCGACGCTGGTGAGACGTTGGCGTGGTAGAACAGGAATGCACCTTCATGGGACGCCCTCCGTAGAAGTCATTGATTCATCACCCGTTCGAGAACCACGTTCACGTGACATCCTCGGCGGCGCGACAATCCGTTCGTTTTGGGAACGGACTCAACGCTTTGCGTCCCAGTCTTGCGACTGGTTTGCCTCTTAGGGTCTCGATAGGAAACGTACGATTCATCGAATCGACGGGCAAGGAGGATCGAAGGAAAGCTTGTCAGGCCGGTCGAGCGCCGGCTGACGTCTGATAACCGGTCAGCGGATGTGGTTTTCCGGAAGCACGCTCCCGGTTTGTAACGTAGTCTTGGTAACGGATGCGTCGCGCTGCGTCAAGCGTATCTCTGCGTTCAAAGAGCATATACAAAGAGGAGAAGTGCTGACATGGCAACGAACAGCCCACCGCGTTGGCGGCGGCGTACCTACATTGTCAATCGCGCCTTTCAGTGGAGGTTCGCCGCCACTATCGCGCTAATCGTCTTCCTGCTCTCCTCGACGATGAGCACGATCCTCTACGGCGTCCTTCACCAGCAGGCTCGGGCGCGATTGATCGACCCACAGAGCTACAGCGCCGAGGTCACCATGGTGGTATTGTTTTCCGGAGTGACATTCGCGGGCATCACATCCGCAGGCGTCTTGCTCTGGGGCATTCTTGTCAGTCACCGGATATGTGGTCCGTTGTGGCTTATCGCAGGATACTTCCGCGAGCTTGCCAAGGGCCGTCTGCCGAACCTCAGGCCCTTACGCAACAAAGACGAGTTCAAGGACTTCTACGCCGACTTCTGCAAAGCGATCGATTTCCTCAAGGAAAGCAGGCGGGCCCAACTTGCCGGGCTGAGCGAGGCCCTTTCCCTGGCTGAATCGGTCGGGGACGCTGACGAAGACACCTGCAGACGGGCGCTCGAGTCGGTCGCCGGCCGCCTGCACAGCCTGCGCAGGGAAGCCGCTGAGGCACTGGGTGAGGCGAACGATGAGATGTCCGGTGCGAACGCCACCCATGATCGACAGCCGGAGGTTGCAGTCACCGCTGGTTGAATCCAAAAGGGGGCAGGCTACATCCGTGCGAAAGGCCGGTTTAACCCCTTCGCTTACTTCTTCCCGTGTCTCACCATCCGCCGCCACGGAAGGCGACCGGGAGATCGCTTCCCTCGCCGATCACGTCTTCTACGTTCCCGACACGGCCGAGCCGCTCCAGCCCCTTCTCACCGCCGTCCCTCCGCAACTGATCGCCTGCCACGCCGCCCTCATAAGAGACTGCAACGTCGACAAGCCCACAGAAACCTTGCAAAAAGCGTAACGGTGGAGTGACGCGCAGCGTTTTGAAACAGCCAGGGCCGATCCTGGACGAGGGTGACATGCCCGGCTAGCATGGGCGCACATGACCGACTTTCGAAAAGCTCGCACGCTGGAAGAGGTCGCGGCTCAGACGTATCTGGAGCCCCTCCCGTCCGGTGACCCTCGTCACGTGGACATGTCCGCGGGGCGGGGGAGCGACGATCTGCGGCAGCTTCGCATCCACCTGAGCGACGTCGACGCCAGCCAAAACCGCTTCGCGCAGATCGCGTTCACCGGTCACCGCGGCTCGGGAAAATCAACCGAGCTGCTGAGGCTCGAAGACGAATTGTCCAAGCGCTTTACCTGCCTGCATCTCTACATCGACGACAGCCTGCTGAGCGATTGCGACTACACCGACTTGCTTTTGTGGCTGGTGGATAGCCTGGTTCGCCAATTCCAGCACGCTCCCATCCCGCTCGACAAGAAGCTCGTCGAGGACGTCCTGGAGTGGTTCGCGGAGAAGACACTCGAGGACGTCAAGAAAGTGAAGAAGGAGGTCAGGGCGGAGATCAGAGCCGAAGCAAAGGCCAAAGTAGGCGTGCCCTGGCTTAGTCTGGGGCTGCTTGCCCGGATCCAGTCCAGTGTCCTTGGCAGCATTGAGAATCGCCAGACGATTCGGCGCAAGCTCCAGGCCTATTCCACCGAGTTGATAAGCAAGGTCAACCTTCTTCTGGACAACGCCCAGACCACGCTCGAGCGCAACAAGAAGAGGCCGGATCTGCTCGTCGTGCTCGACAATCTGGATCGTCTGCCCCCGGAGGCCGCCCGCCGGTTGTTTTACGGCAATGCGGAGCTGCTCAAGTCGTTGCGAGCCCACATGGTCTATACAGTCCCAGTTCCCATGGTCCTGTCGCCGGTGAACATCGGGCACAAGTTCGAGTACTCGTTTTCGATGCCCATGATCAAGGTCAGCGATCCTGACGGGGATGAATTCGAGCCCGGCCTGGCCGCCCTCGATTCGCTTGTTGCTGCGAGGATCGATGTAGACAAGGTTTTCACCGGACGCGACGTTCTGCGCCTCCTGGGGGCCGGTTCAGGGGGCAGCGTTCGCGACCTGATCCGCCTGATCAACTTCGCCCAATTGGCCGCCCGAGCCGACGGGAAGAAACGAATCGACGAAGACAGCGCCCGGCGGGCGATCAAGAAGATACAGCTCGATTACGAAGGCATGCTCATCCCCGGCCAGGCGTACTTCCCCGTGCTCGCTCAAATCCACAAGGCCAAGCAGCACCGCGTCCCTGAGGGGGACACGCCCACTGACGAGAAGAACGCCCAGACCGCTCGCGACTTCTTCAGCCAACTGCTTTTCAATGGGGCCGTGCTACAATACAACGGGGAGCGCACCTGGTATGACGTTCACCCGGCAGTACAGCAGATAGAGGCGTTCAAAGATGCCTTCGCGAAAGCCTGACCCGAAGGCCAAGGCCGGTCACGCCGATAAGCCACCCCTCGAAGAGTTCGAGCGGGAGTATCGCGAACTCGCGTTGTTTCTCGAAACCGCCCAGAGCTTCCAGCTCGGGCTGGCCACCTACAACCAACCGTCCCACCGCGACGCCGCCATCGATCGCCTGACCGAAGAGATGCTCGCTCATCGTGTCTCGGTGAGCCGGCTGGACCTGTCGGATTCCCCTGACGAGAAGCATCTGCTCATACGGCTGGAATCTCACCTGCAGGCCACGACCGTACCTCCCGACCATAGCCACGCGGTCATGGTCGTGGGCATCGAGGCCACGCTGGACTATACCGCGGATGAAAAGAGCGGTGGATTGGCCACCCTGCAAAACGCCAACGTCCAGCGGGATTCGTTCCCCAATCGATGCCCCGCGCCGGTAGTGTTCTGGCTTCCCCCGATGGCCGCCTCCGCCTTCGCCCGCCACGCCCCGGACCTCTGGCACTGGCGAGCAGCGACTTTCGATTTCTCCGGCACCCCCGAGTTGCGCCGCGATTTCGAGCATTCGATGGTCTCAACTCGGCCACTTGAAACAAATGCGCTCACCAGGGCGCGAAAGCGAGAACGCATCGCCCTGCTGCAAGATCTTCTGAAACAACTCGAGTGCTCCGATGCGCCGGAATCACCTGGTGTCAAGGCGCGGCGTGCGAACCTGCTGAGCGAACTTGGGATCGCGCACTACTCTGTGGGAGAATCCCGTCGGGCGATCGAGTTCTTCGAGCAGGTCTTGTCGATCGTCCGCGAACTCGGCGACCGACGTGCCGAGGGATTCACGCTGGGGAACCTGGGAAGTGCGCACGCCACCATTGGAGACGCTCGCCGGGCCACGGAGTTTCTGGAACAACATCTGATCATCGTTCGGGAGATGGCCGACCGACGAGGCGAAGGGCAGGCGCTGGGCAACCTTGGAAACGTCCTCGCGGATTTGGGCCAAGTTCGACGGGCAATCGAGCTTTACGAGCAGAAACTATCGATCGACTGCGAACTCGGCGACCGACATGGGGAGCGGATCGCCCTCGGGAACCTCGGTGTCGCGTACAAAAACCTGGGTGACCCATGTCGGGCGATCGAGTTCTGTGAACAAAGCCTCACCGCAGCCCGCGATATGGGCGACCGATACGGCGAGGGGGTCGCGCTGGGTAACCTTGGCGTCGCCCACCAGAACCTGGATCACCTGCCGGTGGCCATTGAGTTCCTTGAACAGGCTCTTGCTATCGCCTGCGAGATCGGCGACCAACGTGGCGAGGGCGCCGCGCTCGGCAACCTCGGGGTAGCCTACGCGAAATCGGGCGAATTCCACAAGGCAATCGAAGTCATGGAGCAAGATCTCACCATTGCCCGCAAGATCGGGGACCTGCGCAGCGAGGGCAGTGCGCTCGGCAACCTCGGGAACGCCTACACCGACTTGGGCGAACTCCGCCGGGCCATCGAGTTCTGCGAGAAGCAGTTGGCAATCGTGCGCGGAATCGGCGACCGAAGAGGGGAGGGCAATGCCCTCGGAAGCCTCGGGGTCGTCTACGCCCTCTTGGGCGACAGCCAGCGGGGCATCGGATTCTTCGAACAATCTTCGGACATCTGTCGTGAGATCGGTGATCGAAACGGCGAGGCAAATACAAGCTGGAATCTCGGAGCAGCATACGCCGAGCAAGGGGATGTGCAGCGGGCGGTGGACCTGATGCAGGTCTATGTCGACTATCTGCGCGAGATCGGGCACGCCGACGCCGACAAGCGCGCAGCCCGCGTTGAGGAGCTGCGAAAGCAACTGAAGAAGTAGGGGCGCACTTGGCCGGGTGGGCCATCTCCAAAAGGACATGGGCGACCTGCCGGGATAGAGACTCCCGACCCCTTGAGTCCTACAAGTGCTTATGACACAATAGCTTACCACTCCCACCCGGCGGCTTCATGCCTTTCGTGACCGTCCCCTGTTGGGGGAGCCTATTGGAAGGGTGATCGGCTGGGCGAGGGAGGAGAGGCCGAAAGGGCGCTGTCGAGATCGCCCCCGCGCCAACCTAACATTTTTCTAACATTTGACTTGCCATCGGGCCGATGATCGGTTAGTCTGGGGCGGATTCGTGGCCGTTTGGGAGGCTGGCTTTGCCACTGCTGGTAACCGGAAGCGTCGGGATCGACACGGTGAGCACGCCGCTTGGCCGGGCGGAGAACGTGCTCGGCGGGTCGGCGGTGTACTTTGCGTTTGCGGCTTCCAAGTACGTTCCCGTGCGGCTGGTGGCGGTTGTGGGAGAGGACTTCCCCGACGAGTTCCGGGGCATATTGGCTGCGGGCGACATCGACCTTGCCGGGCTGGAGACGCGCCCGGGGAGTAAGACCTTTCGCTGGACGGGGCAGTTCGAGGGGGACATGAATGCGGCCAAGACGGTCGACGTGCAGCTAAACGTTCTTGCGGAACGTTCCCCCAAGGTCCCGCCGGCCTTTGTGGACAGCGACGCGGTGTTCCTGGCCAACACCCATCCGACGCTGCAGCGCGAGCTGTTGGCTCAGCTCTCCGCGCCGAAGATCGTGGTCTGCGACAGCATGAACCTGTGGATCGCCAACGAGCGGGAATCGCTGGTAAAGACGTTGCGTCTGGTGACCGGGGCGATCGTCAACGACGACGAAGCCCGCCAGCTCACCGGGCAAAGAAATCTGATCGAGGCGGGTGAGGCAGTGCTCGAGCTGGGGCCCAAGTTCGTCATGATAAAGAAGGGCGAGCACGGGGCACTTCTGGTAACGGCTGACGGAGCGGCGGCGATACCGGCGTTTCCGACCAAGCTTGTGCGCGATCCCACCGGTGCGGGGGACAGCTTCGCCGGCGGCGTGCTGGGTTATCTGTGTGCTCAGGGATCAGCCGATACGGAAACACTGCGGCGGGCGATGGTTCGCGGCACGGTGGCGGCATCATTTACGATCGAGGACTTTTCGCTTGGCCGGGTCCGCAATCTCACCCGGGCGGAGATTGACCGGCGGGTGGATCAGTTTGTAAACATGCTGCGGTTTGAATAGCCGGCGAACCTTAGGGTCGAAGAGAATACTGTGGATCGACCGTCCGGGTGAAAGCGCCGGGCGGAGTGGGACCACACCGGAACGCGGATCGTGCGACTCTTTGTTGCGATTGAACTGGACGAGAAGGTCCGTTCAGCTCTTGCGGAGCTTCAGGGGAGCCTGAAGCGGGCGTGTGACGGCGTGCGCTGGATTCCGGCGCATCAACTGCATCTTACCGCCCGTTTCCTGGGCGACGTCCCGGACGCCGAGGCGGGCGGAGTAGGCGAGGCCATCGCCCGGGCCGGGGGCGCATCCAAGCCGTTTGCCTTTGAGCTCTCCGGTTGCGGATGCTTCCCAACTCGTGGCGGTGTGCGGATCGTCTGGGTGGGTATAAATGAACCTTCGGGGGCGCTGGCCGACTGCGTGGAGGCGGTCAACCGCGAGCTCGAGCTGTTGGACTTCGAGCGGGAGCGGCGGCCTTTCTCGGCGCACATAACCATCGGGCGGGTCCGCGAGGATCGGTCCGGCAGGCGGATCCGCTCGGGGGTCGAGGCGATGGACTTCGGCCCGTTCGAGCAGCAGGTGAAAACTCTTACGTTGATGCAATCCGTATTGTCGCCGCAGGGTCCGACCTACACCCCGGTTACCGCCGCGGCCCTCGGTGGGACGTGAGCATCAACCGGTGGGGGACGTTGCTGTGAGTGCGTGTAGAATCGCACATCTAGGGATCGGGCAGGCGTAAAGCCTGCGGCTCAGAGGGTTTGCTGGGAGTTGTTTGATGAAGGTCGTCACCAACGAAAGTCGTCAAGGTAAACGGGACGAGGCTCTGGGACGTGCGTTGCAGCAGATCGAAAAGGCCTACGGCAAAGGGGCGATCATGCAGCTCGACCAGATGGACGCCGACGTGGAGGGAATCTCGACCGGAGCCCTGTCACTCGACCTGGCTCTGGGCGGGAAGGGGCTGCCTCGCGGACGCGTGGTCGAGCTGTTCGGCCCGGAGGCGTCGGGCAAGACCACGTTGGCCCTGAATGTAGCCGCCTGCGCCCAGCGCGACGGCGGGGTGGCGGCGATCATCGACGCCGAGCATGCCCTGAACCCGGTCTGGTCGAAGAAATGCGGCCTGAACGTGGAGAAGCTCCTGGTCAGTCAGCCGGAAGCGGGGGAGGAGGCCCTGGAGATCACCGAGATGCTGGTGCGCAGCGGCTCGGTGGACGTGATCATCGTCGACTCCGTGGCAGCCCTCATCCCCCGGGCGGAGCTCGAGGGGCAGATGGGCGATACCCACGTCGCCCTGCAGGCCCGCCTTATGAGTCAGGCGCTGAGGAAGCTCACCGCCGCGATCGGCAAGAGCCACACCATAGTCATTTTCATCAATCAAATCCGCATGAAGATCGGGGTGATGTTCGGCAACCCCGAGACCACGCCCGGCGGGCGAGCCTTGAAGTTCTACTCCTCGGTCCGGCTGGACATCCGGCGGATATCCGCGATCAAGGAAGGCGATGTGGTGATCGGCAACCACGTCCGCGTCAAGGTGGTGAAGAACAAAGTGGCTGCCCCGTTTCGCGAGGCTGAGTTCGACATCATGTTCGACAGCGGGATCAGCACCGAGGGCGATCTGTTGGACCTGGCTATTGCCGACAACATAGTCGCCAAGAGCGGTGCGTGGTTCAGCTACAAAGCCGTCCGCCTGGGCCAGGGCCGCGAGAACGTCAAGCAGTTCCTGCGGGACAACCCCGATCTGCTCGAAGAGATCAAGGTTGCGGTTCTCGCGAAACGAACCCGCACCGCCGAAGCCGCCGCAGCCAAGGCATCAAAGTCGCCCATGGCAAAAGCCGCAAACGACCCCTCCAAGACCGCCCCGGCCAAGCGAAAGCGGGCGTGAGCCAACGCAGGCGGTTCATGTAGGGTGGGCATTGCCCACCAATGAGACCAAGTTGGTGGGTGGCTGGGACAACCTTGGGTGGCATGGGCAAGCACAGCTTGCCCGTGTCTTCTGCCCGGCGCGTGATACACGGGCAAACAAGTTTGCCCATGCCACCCTGCCGCAAAGGACGCCTCCAAGACCGCCCCTGCCAAACGAAAGCGGGCCTGAGCCGCCGCGATGCAGCTTCTCGTCGTGGGGCACGCACGGGATTGCGGTTGAAATCCGCTCGCCGAGCGGCACGGGGAACGTTGGCGTAACCGGAAGGACGACTGCAACCCAGAACCCGCAGATCGGCCCGTCTTCGACAAGGGGCTTGCCAATCATTATAACCTTTGTTATAATCCGTGCGTACTGGTGTGGGTGGAAGGTGAGCCATGACGACACTGAAAGTAACCACGATCGGTAATTCGACGGGTGTGGTGCTCCCCAGGGAACTCCTGCAACGCCTCCGGGTGGGCAAGGGGGATACGTTGTATGTGCTCGAGACGCCCAACGGCATCGAGCTTACCCCGTACGACCCGGAGTTTGCCGGGCAGATGGAAGCGGCTGAGCAGGTCATGCGCGAGGACCGTGACGTCTTGAGGAGACTGGCGGAGTGAGTGCGATGGCCGAACCGGTGTGGGTTCGGGATGACGTCGTGCTCGGCATCCACCAGCGGCAGTTGGCTGAGCACGGGGGCCCTCCCGGAATCCGCGATGCGGGGCTATTGGCTTCGGCGCTTGCGAGGCCCAGGAATCTGCTGGCCTACGCAGGTCAAGAGGCGGATCTTCCGGCACTTGCGGCCTCGTATGCATTCGGGATCGCCAAGAACCACCCGTTCGTCGACGGCAACAAGCGGACGGCCTTCATCGTCTGTCGGACTTTCCTCAAGCTGAACGGTTGTGACATGGACGCGTCACCAGAGGAGAAGTACATCACGTTCTTGAAGTTGGCCGAGGGCCAGGTGGGAGAGGTCGACTTGGCCGGGTGGATCAGGGACCATCTGAGGGCATCGTGACGGTGGGCGTCTCGCGAGCGGCCGATCATGCCGGTCGAAGGGTGCATTTCGATGCACCATCGGGTCCGAGCGCGTCGCCCGGGTTCCGGCGGAAAACCGAGTCCCGCGAAGGGCGGAGGCCGACCTACCTAAACCGCCACGTCCGGTAAGCCGACACATCTGGGGAAGCCGTCTTGGGTCATCGAACGCGGGCTCAACGCAGGAGGTGGGCGCCGATGCCGATCCAGGGAGGCGCCAATATGGCGTGTCGTAATGCTGCGAAGTGATCCAGGCGGTAGGTCGGCCTTCGTCTGACAATCCACTACGGCGTGTGGTAATGCTGCAAGGTGATCGTGATCGGGGTGGAGCCACAACGGTGCTGGTGGTCGGCCCGCCGACGGAGATGGTCGGGGGGATTGCCAGCGTTGCGGCTCAGATGCGGCGCCTGGATTTCGCCGGGCGATACCGCCTCGAAAGCCTGGCGAACACGGTCTCACCGGTCGAGAGTGAAACGCTCTTTCGGCGCGTTTTGCGCCACCTTGGCCAGCTTCGTATGCTCATCGCAACCATCCGCAGAACCCGGGCGCGGATCGTTCATGTTCACACGTGCAGCGGCTTCTCGCTGTACCGTTCGGCGTTGGACATGGTCGTGGCCCAACTGTTGGGCTGTCGGGTTATCCTGCACGTTCACGGAGCGGCTTTTGACAAGTTCCACGCCGGGGCGGGGCGGCTCTTACGGCCGGTGATCGCGTGGTCGCTGGCTCGTGCCGATCGGGTGATTGCTTTGTCGGGCGGTTGGGCCCGGAAGTTGCGGCGGATGTCCCCTCGGGCCCGCGTGGTGGTTATTGAGAACGCCGTCGAGAGTCCTTCGGTGACACCGACGCGACACCACAGCAGTGCCTGTCGTTTTCTTCTGCTGGCCCGAATGGACGAGTGGAAGGGCGTAGACGACCTGCTGGAGGCATGCGCGGTATTGGCTTCGGAGGGTACGCGGTTCGAGTTGGTCCTGGCCGGCCCGCCGGGCACAGCCGGGGACGAAGCGGTGCTGGAAGAGAAGATCCGGCGACGGGGGCTCGCGGAGTGTGTTCGTTACGTGGGCCCGGTGAGAGGTGAGCGGAAAACGGAGCTGCTTGGCTGGGCTGAAGTGTACGTGCAGCCCAGTCACCACGAGGGAATGCCGCTCTCCATGCTCGAGGCCCTGGCGCATGGGTTGCCCGTCGTCGCGACGAAGGTCGGAGCCGTGCCGGAGGTTATTGAAGATCACAAATGCGGGCTGCTGGTGTCGCCGCATGAGCCCGCTGAGCTTGCCCGGGCAATGGGGGCAGTCGTAGCGGATCGCAAGCTTCTAACGGCCCTTTCGCGTGAGGCCCTGGCCCTAAGCGCCAAGCGGTTCAGCACACACCGGTTCCGTGACGACCTTTTGTCACTGTACGATGGAATGCGAACTCGCGGTCGCGGGAGGCCCAGCGGAGACGCGCCTCCTGCGTCCGGGCGAGCTTCCATCCCGCGGGTCGTTTTGGGGCGGATAATCCGCGCGGGCTAGAGCCCGCGGGTTCTTTCGGGGCGGATAATTCGCGCGGGCTAAAGCCCGCGGCTCAGGGGGGGGCGGATCTGAACGGTCAACCTGGGGTCATCGCGTCGGCGTGATCGGGATCGGACTGTTCTTGGCCCGCAGCCTCCCGCTCGGCGGCGGTGCCGGCATCGGACTCGAGCACTTCCGACCCGCTGGCGGTGTTGATGTGAACCGCACGGGAGGCGACCTTCCGGTAGCCCAGGTATTGCACGATCTCGAACACCTCGGACCAGGTCGGAAACGGTCGTTCGTTGACCCGCTTGTATTCGTCGATGGCCATGATGAACTCGAGGAGCTCACCGGTAATCTCGCCTTCTTCGGCCGCCCGGCGAACCTCCCCGCGTCGGCGCCCGGGTCCGCGTCGGCGATCCATCCCGCTGCGCCTGTCGACGACGGTGCGTCGGCTGCTGCGGTTCCCGCGGCGCTCCGGTCCGGTGGGTGTTTCAGACATGCCATAGCATCGGCTCAAAACCGGGGCGTCTTCACCGCGGTGGACGCCCGAGTACATGAGTCTCCCGCGCGTGGAGCCTGCTTTCCCACCGGGCCGGGCGGGCGTGATTATCGGCACAATTCAGAATGATGAGCAAAGACCGCGCCCGACTGGGCTACTACGCATCGAGGTCGTCATCGTCGAGATCGTCATCGTCGTCTTCATCATCGAGGTCATCGTCCTCATCGTCTTCGTCGTCGTCTTCATCGTCTTCGTCGTCGTCGTCGAAGACGTCATCGTCATCATCGTCGTACGGCTCGTCATCATCGGCGTCCCAGCTTGGGCGCGTGGGCCCGTATGATGTTACGACCTCGCCCTGGCCAGGACTCAAAGTACCGGTCGCCCGGTTCAAGAGCCCCGCCGTCACCATGTTGTGCAGACCGCAGCCTTCTTGCAGACTTGACGACATTTTCGCCGCCCTCGCCAAAACCACCCAGATCGTGTTCCCGGCCGTCCCCGGCTGCAGACCCACGACGGCGACTGCGAGCCGCGGAAGCCACCCTCCTTAATCGCGCTTCCAAAACGCCGGGAAGTCTAGTGCTGAGTCGATCGTCGTCAAGGAAAAAACCGCGGTTTTTTTTGGGCGGTTCTGGTATCATCCCCGCGTCGAAGGAATCCTCCGAGCAGCTAAGGAGACACCGGCAATGACCGACGAAACACCCCATACGAGCGAACCGGGCGAAGCACCGGCCAAAGGGAGTCCGCAACCCGCCGCGGACGCGGCCGATGGCGCCGCAAGACTGATCGGGCCCAGCGGCGATGGAGCTTCGTTGATTCCCGACGAGGAGCGCGAGCTGTGGAAAGGAAGAACTAGTTGGAAGCACTACGCCGGACGGCTGATCCTGTGGTTCCTGGGAAACGTGGTCATCGCTGTTCTGCTTTACAAGGGGGCATCCCGGTTTGACTGGCTTACCGGGGAGGCGGCGTTTTGGGCATGTCTCCTGGTCGTCGGGGTCTCCGGGTTCCTGGTTGCACGCCGGGTACTTTTGTCCGTTTTCGGCCACCGGTACCGGCTCACCTCTCAGCGCCTCCGTATCGAGAGCGGAATTCTCAGAAAGAGGTTCGATCAGACAGAACTGATCCGCGTAGACGACGTGCGTATCGAACAGACCCTGCTGAACCGCGTGTTCGGGCTTGGTTCGGTGGCTATCGTCTCGACTGACATGACCGACCCCGTGGTGTGGCTCGTAGGTATCCCTGATCCGGAAACAGTCGCCGAAGATATCCGAACGCAAATGCGGATAATGCGGCGGAAGTCGGTGTTCGTCGAGCGCCTCTGACGGTGCCAGCCGGAGCTACAGCGTGCAAAGGCTTGGTGAGTTTTTCGCAGGGCTGACTCGTCGAGTGCTGCCCGATCCGATGGTGATCGCCTGCGGGCTTACGCTGCTGGCCGCGGGGCTGGCGTTTGTCTGGCCCCAAAGCGATGAGCTGGCTAAGTCGTCCCTGTGCTTTCGGGCCCTGGGCATCTGCCGGATCTGGTTCGAGGGCGTGTGGAACAAGGGCTTCCTGGTGTTCGCCCTGCAGATGTGCATGGTTTTGCTCACCGGGTACGGCCTGGCGAAGGCCCCGCCGGCGACGAGATTCCTGGGCTTTCTGGCCGGGCGGGTGAACTCGAACCGCTCCGCGGTGGTTCTGGTTGCGGCGGTCTCGTGTATCGGTTGTTGGATCAACTGGGGCTTCGGGCTGATCGCCTCGGGCGTGCTCGCCGGTAGAGTCCGCGAGTCGTTGGAGTCTCGCGGCCGAAAGTGCCGCTACGCTCTCATCGTGGCAGCCGCTTATGCGGGCATGATGATCTGGCACGGCGGGTTGTCCGGGTCGGCCCCGCTACGAGTGGCCAATGAGGGAGTAAAGATCGCCACCGGCGGGAGCTCGGCGACGGTCTATGACGAGCTGCCGCCGATCCCGATTACGCGCACGACGCTTTCGCCGGCGAATCTGGGCCTGACCCTGGTGATGATCATCGGCGTGCCCCTGCTGTTCGCGGCGATGGCCGGTGGCGGTGGAGGTGAGCAGCACACCAACGACGAGGAGCCTGCAGCACCGGACGGGCCTGCGGCAAACGTCTCTTCCCTCCCAGCCGCCTGCCACACCCCGCCCTTCGTTCCTCAGGACGGGCGTTACGAGGAATCGATTGCGGATCGGATCAACCGCTCGCGGGTGATCCCGCTGCTCATTGCCCTGGGTTTTGTTGTGGTCGTTGTCGACCAGTTGCTCACGTCGGGAGCAGCCGCGATCGGCTTGAACCTGGTCAACACCGTGTTTTTGACGCTTGGTTTGATCCTGCACCGAAACCTCAGTGAGTACGTCGCCGCCGTCGCCGAGGGTGGCAGGGCGGTGACCGGCATCGTCCTGCAGTTCCCGCTCTACAGCGGCATTCAGGGGATCATGTTCGGGGCCGGCCTGGCCGCAGCCATGTCCCAGTGGTTCGTGGGGGCCGCGGTGTCGTCGGCTGAGTGGTTACACGTTTCGCCGGGGCACACCTTTCCGGTGGCTACTTTCCTAAGCGCCGGGCTGGTCAACTTCTTTGTACCCTCGGGCGGTGGGCAGTGGATCGTCCAGGGCCCCATCATGTGCGGGGCGGCGGTAACCCTGGGCGCTCCCATAGAGCAGACCGTAATGGCGGTGAGCTACGGGGACCAGTGGACCAACATGATTCAGCCGTTCTGGGCCATCCCACTCATGGGCCTGACCGGGGTGAACGTCCGCCGCTTCATGGGCTACTGCACGCTGCTGATGCTCATCGCCACTCCGGTGTTCGTGTTGGCCTTGCTGGCCTTTTGATTCCTTAGCTACCCTTCGAAGAGGCGCGGGGGGATGCATAACAGATTAGGCGGGCTATGCGACTGGGAGGGCGAGGCTCCTGCCGAGCCCATGCTCCCGCCGAGCCCATGCCTCGAAAGCCAGCCGGCCGGGACGACCCCGCTTACCAATCCAACTCGAAAACTTCTCCCCGGTAGGGCCAATCTTCGGCCCGCGCAGTCAGACGGTGTCGAACCGGGTTCTCCACCACATATCGCCACTTTTCGTCATAACGCTCGCTGTTGCGCAAGCGCCGGTCCCAGTGGTCGACCTCCCACCGATGCTCCGGGTTCCGATGGGATTTGCTGAACTGCGATTTCCAGTACCTCACCCAGCCGTCGAAATCGGTGTTCAACTCGCCCGGGCCCGCAAAGAGGTGCAAATGATCCGGCAAGATCACGT
>SDBU01000223.1_pt1 | contig 80788 bp, 134 predicted proteins | sample 2277071 | NCBI WGS metagenome assembly SDBU01 (sample SAMN10397929, study PRJNA504765) | marine sediment metagenome | isolation source: marine sediment core GS08_GC12, 126 cmbsf | place: Arctic Ocean: Gakkel Ridge, Loki's castle | collected 2008
GTCTCCGGTAGATAATCACAATCAAGGGCAAGCTGGCCTACCGCCGTGCGCCTCGACGATATGAGTTTCCCATCATCGTCAACTGTATACCATGTTGGCACGAAATTAACTTGCACGAGCTTGATTTTTACGATTAGTGACATTTCTTTCCTCCTCCATATACTCGAAGGTAATCCTAATGGTTCCGGTCCATTCGTTGTTTGGAACGATTGCCTCCAGAGCATCTTCGATGTGCATATCGCCATCAAAATCTATGATGCTTTCAAAACCAACATAATCTCGTGACCATTTTTTATTTGGCATTATATTCCTCTCCTTGGACCTGAGAGTTGTGCCTGAATTTCTCTGACCTCCTCCGGTGAGATTGGAAGCTCTTCACGCGTTAATTCGAATTTCCTCCATCCCTGTTTTAGGTCCGGATCGGTTGCCCTGAAGCAGAACAGGACGGTTTCCTCACCATGGATTGGGCAATTGAAAACAAACTGTGTCCTCTTCTGCATCTCATTCCTCCGTTACCACAAAGTCGAGAATGGCTTCTCCGGCCTCCTGGATCTGGGCATTGAGCTCGTCAGTGGGCGTGGGCATCACGTCCAGATAGAATCCCAGGAGGCAGCGGACAAAGCCATAAACCAACGATGAAAAGCTGGTGGGCTCGTCGCCAATGACTCCTGTTACGTTCATTAGCCCCAAGTGATCCTTTGGTTTATCTTTCAGGTAAAATCCTACTGACACTTTTACGTATGGCATATTCCCTCCCTTGGGCCTGAAAGTTGTGACTGGATTTCCCTAATTTCCTTCATGGCTTCCCGCAAAATCGGAACCTCGATTCGCGTTACCTTGTAGCTTTTCCATCGGTTTATCAGAGCCGGATCGCCTGCCCTGAAGCAAAACACCTGGGACTCCTCGCCATGAATTGGGCAATCGAAGACATAAACTATTTTCTGCATCTCGTCGGTCCTTCCTGTCCTTGATAGCGTCCATTATATGAGCAGTCGGGCTCATAACACTCATATAACACCAATTGCACGACGCGCTGATGCGGATGTAGGGTAATGGGGCGATGGCTGTGCAATTCCATAGTCAGTTGCCCCTCGAATCCGGGATCCACGAAGCCCGCCAGCGCGTGGTCCAGCCCTTGGCGGGCCAACGACGACTTTAGATACAGCACCCCGACACGATTGGCGGGCATCTTGATATATTCCAGCGTGGTGGCCAACCACGCATTGCCCGGATTGATGGTCAGTTCTGCGATGGCGATTAACTGGTCCTGTTTTACATAAGAAGTATCTGGTCCGTAGAGGAATATGACCTCTGGGCCCATCTTCAAATCAATGCTGGCCGGGTTGATGCAGTCCGGGTCGTAGGGATCAACGTTGTCTTTAGCCCACTCGCGTAGTTGCCTGTCTGCTAATATCATACTTTTCTATCCCAATAGATCCAAAAGCAGAGGCCCAGCACTTGAATAAACACACTTTTGTTCCAGGCCACGCGCTCTGCAAAATGGACACAGAGACCCCAATGGGGGCGAGGTCTCCAGTGGGATTGGAGCAAGAAGTAGAAATCTTCCCCGGTGTTTCCCAATGACAGCTTAAGACTAATTATATTTATCATATCTCTATCCCGGCCATTCACATAGTTGTCTGTCTGCTAATATCATTCTAAATGCTCCAATAGGGCTGCCATCTCGCCCACGACGTTCTGGTCCATCGGCATAGACTCACACACCCGCTTCCCCCGAAGATACTGATAATGTGCATACTCCTTTGGCGTCAGCACAAACGCAACCTCGATAGTGGTCCTCTTGAGAATAGCATGGACAATAACTAAATCCATCTCGGGCACTATATCACGTGGCATCTTTACTCCTCCCTGTAAATTCGTAGCGCATCCTGTCTTGCCGGGACGTTCTCGCTGCGATCCGGCGGCGCCAACCTGGGACTCTTGCCCAGCCCGCCACCCTCTCCGGTGAGCCTGTACAGCTTTCTATCTTTAAACTCTTGCTTTCTGCCCAGGTTCCAGTTACTAATAGGGCGTAGGTAGCCCACGATCCGAGAATAAACTTCGCAGAATACGACTATCATCTTGACTTCTCCTACCCTTCGTGGTATAATGGGACTATGAGGACCGATTGCATCTTGGTCCCAGAACCTTGACAAAGCAGTCGCTTTATGTTATAATTATAGCATGAGATGGGCAAAAGCGCAAGAAGACTTTCTAAGAGAAAACTGGCAGGCAATGTCACACGTTGCCATGGGCAAAGCCCTAAGTCGTTCCGAGAGCGCAATTCGCACACGTTGTTGGTTACTGGGTCTTACCAATCCTGGACATTGGTCCGAGAAGGAGCTTGATTATCTTAAACAAGCCTATAGGGATGCGGGCGATGGTCCGGTTAATCAAAGAGCTATTTCTAAATATTTGGGGCGCACGAGAAATGCCGTTGTCAAAAAAGCAAGTATTCTGGGTCTAGCTAACCCAAAGCGGAAGCATATTCTGAGCCAAGAAGCTCGCAAGAGCATTAGCGAGAAGGCTAAACGGCGGCTTAAAAAGAATGGTCATCCGCGTGGCATGCTTGGTCGCACTCATTCTAAAGAGGTTAGGCAAGCACAAAGCGAGCGCAGTCGAGAGATATGGGCTGACCCAAATCATTATCTTAACAGCGAAGAATATAAGCAACTTGTGTCAGACAGAAAGAAGGGGCGTGCTAACTGGCAGCATAACTCAAATCCATATTCTAGATGCAGAGGCGGTCGCCGTCCAGATTTGGACGACCGATATTTCCGCTCTGCTTGGGAAGCCAACATTGCCCGCTATCTCAACTTTCTGATGGAACAAGGCGAAGTAGCAAGTTGGGAATATGAGCCCGTCACCTTTGAGTTCCATGAAATTAAGCGTGGTACACGCTCGTACACACCCGACTTTCGTCTTTGGAAACCCAACGGTGATTACGAATGGTGGGAAGTAAAGGGCTGGCACGATGCCAAAAGTAAGACCCGCTTGAAACGTTTCGCTAGATATTATCCAGAAGAGAGCGAAAAGCTATCACTGATTGGGCGAGATGAATACAAGGCCATCGCTAAATTCAAGAATCTCATCTCTCCGCTTTGGGAGAGCTAACAACCGCATCTTTAAGATCGTTCTGGAAAAAGTCATCGACGGCGAACGCTATCTGGAGATAGAGCTAAGTAGATAATGATACAGGTAAACCCAAGGACCCAAATTGTGAAGATAACCTCTTCAATAATCATGGAGAATCTTTTCTATTTGGGTGTAACAACCACTACGTGCCCATCTACTGTTCCAAGTGTAAATGTTTGGCCATCTCCTTCGGATGAGCAATAGCATTGTAACGCTGAAATGAATTCGTCGATCCAGCCATTTGGGATAACGATGACATTTCCGTCTTGGCCCAAATGGAGATTATTATGGTCCTCCGTAATTTTGCAAGTTATAAGCATCGCATTCCTTTCCTTAATCGGGATTCCAGTCTAGGCTGATGAGTTTGGCGCCCTTCGGCCTATATGGGCTTTTCCAATAGTCTATGGTCACAAGCAACTTCCAAATCCAGACTGAAATGTGACTACCCCCCTTGATAATCTGTATAATCTTCATTATGGAGAAGCCTTTCTAAAATGCCACGAACAATAACCCAGGCGAAGCCAACGAACGTGATGAAGACCCAAAACAGAATAACAGTCAGGCAGATAATATCAAGCATGGAGAATCTTTTCTATGGGACAACATAAACGTATTCCAACCTCCGAAGCAGCCACTCTTTCCTTTGAGGAATGGTTTGAAATCTATGGCCCAAAGTACAAGAACCTGGCGGGTATTCGGAAGCATCTCAGCACCATGTATGGTAAGGGTGGATGGGGCGAGGACGAATACGTCCGTTACTTGATGGAGCTATATGAAAATGATCGCAACGCACTTGCCAAGAAACCCCCGAAGGAAGTACCCGTGCCCACCGGCTCGGCAGAAGAACGGTTCGCCGCCTACATGGAATATTACGAGGACCCGGCTCCAAACGACATCTTGCTTCTGAGACAGATGGCCCGCATCGAATCACAACTCGACACCATCCAGGACAATTGGGAAGAAGAAGTCCAGAACGGCAACCGCACTGCTGCCAAGGGCTGGTCCGACATGGTAAAGTCCCTCACCGCCGAGCACAGAAATATTCAGAAGACGTTGGGCATCTCACGCTCGGACCGCGACAAAACCCGCACCCGCGAGGACCTGGCCGAATACATTACAGACATCATTGGCAAGACCGCCACCTTCGTAGACGAGCACGCCGTCCAGATACGCTGTCCTCTCTGCGCCCTGTCCCCGGCCCAGACCGAGATTGACATGGGCTTCATCCTGTTCCACTTTCGCCAGGACGTTCCGTGGTCCTTCGAGTTTCAGTGTCCGCTTTGCCAAGAGACGGTGCGTTTACCATAGTAAGATGTGCCTTTTCCCAATCTTCTCTGTCTACGATGACATGATTGGGATAAAACGGTATGTACACACGCTCTAGTATCGGATGGTTGTGTAGAAAGCCTGTAATTATGGAACGCAAATTAACCTCCAACGAACTGAAATTCGGCATACTGATGCATGACCTATTGCTGTTTCCACTCTTCTTTTGGAAAGCAGACCTCACTATTCCCCACACCCGCAAGGACTTGCCGGAGGAGTGGCGGGGTAAGCAGGTTGTCACTAAAGAGCAAAAGCTGATGTTCTGCGATGATTCCCAGAAGGTGCTCTTCTGCACCGCCCGCAAGATCGCAAAAACATTGATGATCGAGCGGGATATAATTCAGATGGGTATGCTCAACGACCGCAGGGACGGTGGCCTGGATGAAGCTATGTTCTTCACTCCCCGCGACTCCCACATGTCCCCGGTGCGATCCCGCGTCTTTTCCAAGGTGAACGGTATTCCATTGTTTCGCCTGTTTAAGACGCAAACATCCAGAACCGAAGGCGGCGCCGGTGTTCTCCAGTTCAGGGGGAGCCTCAAATGGCACTTTCGGTTGGAAGGGATTTCGGGAACGGATGCGAATATGGCCGGGCTGCGGGCCAAGTACATTCTCGGCGATGAGTGCGCCTACGGCAACGAAATTTGTCATAACTCACGTGGGCAAACCGCTCTCCCTGAAGCTCGATGGAAGTATTGCGGTGTTCCTAATGGTGTCCAAGGAACACCCTTCTATCGCTTGGACCAGACCAGTCTCGGTCGCACCTGGTCTCGACATAAATATCCATCCAGTGCCAATCCGCTCTATCGTTCTAAAAGTGCATGGGAAGCACTCTTGGAGTTCTACGGTGGCGTCAACAGCCAGGGCTTTATTACTCAGGCGTTGGGCGAGTGGGGAACCGAAGTCTTCTCCAGCTTCCCGCCCGGAACCATCGCCATCAAGGACTTGCCATTCCTGTATATCGAATTGACTAATAAGGAAGTCGGCAACGCTGGCGAGGAAGTCCGCCTGGCTAAATTCATCCAACTGCCAGACAAGGTCTCCCCACAGGCCATCTACCAGGCTGTAATTGGTTGGGACTATGGCTTCAGCCCAGACCCGTGCGTCATGACCGTGTTCTACCGCACCTCGGCAGAATCTCTGGACTGGTACGAATTGTTAAGGCTAAGGATGATGCGTGTGCCCCGCCCCAACCAGGGACGTATCGTTCAATTCCTCAACAAGCTCCTGGGCGGCAAGATCATGGGCATCATCACTGACGATTCGGGTTGTCTCCAGACCATGGAGGACATAGGCTACCAAGACCTTGTATCGTGGGCTAACTCTGCCGGTGTCGTGCCCCGCCTGGACCGATTTGGCGAGCCGCTAGTGGACGAGTCTGGTAAGCCTATCAATATCAAGCGTAAGGAGTGGGCCCACGAAGAATTCAAAAACGCCATGATGTACGCACCGCTCAAGGTCCCCAATCCTTTCTACATGTGGCTCGCCGAGGACGACGAGCAGCTGATAAACGAACTGGCTGGAACCATCGAGCGTCGCCGTGATTCCGGCCACATCGAGTTCATCGCTCCTGGAAGGACGCCTGGCTCACAGTCTCCCGACGACCACAATTCAGACAGTTGTCGTTTTGGTGCCATCGCCATCCGCTATGCCATAGCTCCCAAGGACCTGGACGACCGCTCCTGGGAGGCTTATGCTGCCGCACTAGGCTGGGCCGGTGACGGGTCCTGGAAAGCCCCTTGGGACTTGGAAGCAGCAGCGAGGCCGCTTTATCCTATCTGATGGGCCCTTCGAGTTCCCGCTTACGCTCCCACACACCGGTGTGTGGTCTGTACCAAACTTGTAGGACCTCCAGGTCTTCGCAGTTCATGGTGTCGCCGACGCAATTGTGAGCCGGCGGGTCTCCATAATGGAGCTTTTTTGGATGCTTTACCTTGTCAAATACCCCGGCGTGTAATTCGACCTCGAATTCTTCCTTGCAGGACTGACAAGCAATCAGCAAGAGGAAAACCTGGTCGGCGTAGATGTTTGGGCAGTAGTCGGGATGGAATTCATCGTAGCGCGGTGTGCCATTTAAGTCATACCACTTTGGCTCACAAGCTATTCTGGATGTGATGTCTTTATAGTTCTCCTTCATCTCGTTCCCCCTCAAGGGTTATCCTATCTAATATATCTCGGTTATTACGTAGCCTATGCTCCAAGAATTGGGCATAACATGCCAATAGGTCTATGAGTTCCATTTGGCCAAAGCCGCCCCGGTCCCCCAAGCGTTCAAGCGATTGTCTGGTTCCAAACCGCCTGGAATATTCTTTGTAAGCCATCTGTGCAATCCACAATGGAATTGCCTGGGGCGGTTGGTTCATGACAGGAAATAAGGTTGATTCCATGCTACTCACCTTCCCCCTCCCGCACATTGAATAAGAACTCTGGATAGTCCGCTTTGTCCAAACCCAGTTCTTCCATCGTGAACGAGCCACACTTTCCATCTTCGGGATCCGGCCCCATCAGCTTCCACCATTCCTTGCACGTGTCGCAGCGACAACTATAGGGATGTTCTGAACCAATAAGTAAGGCGTCCCGCTTTTTTGGCTCGATGCCCAAGTCTGCTGCCAGCTTGATGGGGTCAATCGCGTATTGCCTGCTCATTCTCTATCTCCTTCGCTGCTGCAATAAGCTGGTCCCTATGGGCAATCAGCAATTCATAGACCTTGCGGGCTAATTCAACCCTGTCTTCTGTATATGAGCGGTCCCAGTCACGATATTCCGGGATGTCCGAACACGAATGACCAAACACGCGCCTGACCGGGCAATTGTGACATTTTAACATATCCGGGGTTGTCGTCCCCATGGCAAACATACACCACCCGCAATTCAGCGGACGCTCCGCTGGATTAGCTATGATGGCTAACCATCGTTTTTCGGTTAGTTCCAGAGCTTTTTTTGCTTCCATTCTTGCAGGTTCTCCATTTCGTCATGTTTGCTATCAATGAACAGGCAGACCTGGACGATTATCCAGGCTGTCCGCCAGGGATAACCGGCAATAGTTCTATCTATCAACGGGGCTGCGTTGATTTTCTCGACTTCCAGGCGTCGCCGCATTTGTCGTGTCACAAATGCGATCCACTTGTTATATGCTATGCGTCTGTGGTTTCTGGCTCCCGTCCCAAGATCAGCCCATAGAGTTGCTGCTTCGTTATCTCGTGTCGGTGTGCCATGTCGTGGTGCTTTGGGCATAATGATATTATGTCCTTTACTTCATCACTCCGGGCCCTGCCCTTGATGTGGTGCCCGGTCCAAGTCTTTGTGATGCGTCGCTCCACACACAAGCACCACTGGCAGTTGTACAAATCACGTTGTAGTGCTCTTAGGGTGTTCTCTGTCTGTGACATGCTATGACTGACCTACCCACCGCCTGGGCATCCAGGCATTTCTCTCGCCACGAATAGCTGCAACGAGTACACGTCCGGTGTAGGTGTTCTTTGGTATCGGAACAGCCAAACACATTTCGTATACCATCATGGTATACAACCTTGGCTTCGGGGTGTCCGCACTTGGGACACACTGCACCTTCGTCGAATTCTTTCATGGCTTACCTCCTGGCCTGATTGTGATTTCGTTGGTGCCGGAATACTTGATAAATGAATTGGCCCAATCTACAATCTTGGATGTGAGTTCTCTCACTGCCTCTTCCCAATTGATGCCGTCACTGCTATTGATAGTGACATAGACGCCGCCATGGGGCGAACAACCACTGTTGTCTGGATCGCCACATATCTGAAGGGTTACTTGTATGTGTTCTGTATCGCTCATTTTGGCCCCCTGGGGTTCTTTGCAATCTCCGCAAGGGTTTCCCAATCAAGATGTGTCCTCCTAAACATCTTAAGTGGAATGCCATTTTTGCGATAGAAGGATGCCCTCGAACTGGCATGTCTGTGTGTGAGGCCAGTCCTTTCCACAATCTCGTCCAGGGTGTCCGATGTTTGCCAGGCTTCCACGAAGGCTTCTGCTGTTACCCTAGTCATTTTTCCTACCTCCTACTACATTATACTACGATGCCCACTTTTTGTAAAGCGACTTGACAAATGGCCAAAGATGTGATATGCTATAGTAGAGGTTAGCTTAACAATGGACCCAACGTATTTGTTTGCAAAAGGCATACAGGCCGGTTACGATCCCGACGCCGGGCCCGCGCACAGCAAGGGCCGGTGGAAACTCAAAAACGGTATATTTTGCACTCGCGAGGAGGCGCTGGGGGAAATCCACCCCGATGCAATATATGGCTCTCGGATAGAGTTTGATATTGCCCCTCTATCCACAAAGCTAGACCGCTTCGAGCGTGTGGTGTTGGGGGGATTGTCTCATGAACGCTTGCAGTCACTCGGACAGGTCGCCGACCACATGCCTATCGAGATTCTGGCTTCCATGAAGTTGTCTGAATACTACATGCGGACCGAGGGCGACTTGTTTACTACCGTCATCGTGCCTATCCAGTTGGCGCTGCGGGACGTTCAGGTACAGTCCGACGACAAGGCTGTCGAGAAGGAACTGGCGGAAATCTACGAGGAGATCGAGCTACAGCAATTGCTGTTGTGGAACTGGCTGTGCATAGAACAGTATGGACAGTCGTTTCCACTTGAGGTGTGGGACGGCAAGAACATCTCTGGTATCGTGATGTTGGATCCCAAATACATGAAGGTCGGTAAACAAATATCCCTCACAAATACGCTCTTTCTGACTGCACCAGAAGAAGGCTGGGACACAGAAGCGCTGGAGACGCAAATCCATCCGATGGTCTACCATTCGTTTGGGTCCGACTGGAACGAGCAAGCTGCCCAGGGCCACGACATACCGCTGGACAACGACCGTTGTTTTGCCCTGTTCGATTTCAAGCTGCCGTTCCAGCGGTATGCTATTCCTCCGATATCGCGCTGCTTCAGGCCGCTATCCACCAGGCAGATTCTGGAGGAGATGCAGCGGGCTACCATCGAGGGTTTCAGAAATCAGTTATGGGTGTTCAAGCTGATAGGGCACGACGGCACGGCTGCGCCACCGGCTGCCCTCGCTCATCTCAACAGCCTGGTGAGTGCTGCGGCGGGTGAGAGAACCGGCTACTTCGTCTGGGCCGGTACGGAGCTCGAAATAGAGCAGCACGCGCCAAAGTCGTTGGACATTCTGCTGGGTAACGAGATGTGGTTGTCCCTGACATTGCACATCTATCGGCAGCGCGGATTGAATCTCAGGCTAGTCACGGGCGAATCGCCACAGGGCCAGGCTGGTGACATAGAGTGGGACATCCAGGTGTTCATGGAGCGTATGAAGTTCCAGCGCAACCAGATTCTTCGCTTCGAGAGGCATCTACGCAAGTCCATAGCTGCAACGCGGGGCAAGGCATGGCAAAAGGCCAAAACCGAGGTCCACATGATCAAGCCTGACATGGAATTACAGACTGCGGTGGAGCGCGAATTGCGCCCCCTGGGTCAGGCTGGTTGGTTAAGCGTCCGTTCTATTCTGGAGAAGGCCGGTTACAACTACGATGTCGAATTGCAGCGTAAGCAGGACGAGGAATCGGAAGCACATCTATTTACGTCCACGCCGACATTCTCGCAGTCAACCACCCAACCTGCTGTTGAAACACAGGAGGCGCCCACCGGCAGACCGTCCGGTGCCAAGGATAAGAAGAAGCGCCAGGAAGTCAAGGGCAGGGTGGAATTCGACGCCCAGGATGCTGGCTTCGATGCTTACGTGAATAAAATCTATGACTTGTTCGACCCACTGGTTGAGAATCCGTCCCGCGAACTGGTGGACGTCTTCATTGATGGCATGAAAGAAGTCAACGCCTCGGAGATAATTAGGTTTGCCGTGGACGGCTATGCCGTGGGTGGTGGTGCGTTCGAGGTTGACCCAGACTGGATTCGTGGTGCTACCAACTTTGTCAATAGCTTTGCAGACAACTTTCGTAACGACCTGTATGGCGACGTAGACGCCGGACGGAATTTAGATGATAGGCGTTGGCGTGTCTATCTGTATCCACAAGAAGGGCGCCACTTAGGCTACATGTGGGGTCTGCAACAAGCCATGAGAGAGCATGGCGCACGGGGTTGGAAGCGGATATTGCACCCAGAACGGTCGGAGACCGGGCCGTGTACGGCCTGTATTGCGGACAGCGTAAACATCCACCCGATTTCTGAGGGCTTCTGGGAGCCACACCCTCATGGGGTTTGCTCGGCGATGTCCATTGCTTACTACACGGCAGAAGAGGGGATGCCGCTCGAAGTCCCTATTCCTAAGAAGTACGTCTTGCCTGAAGTGATTAGGAAATTACTGGAGCGACTGGGGCGATTAGGCAAGTCCATAGTCAGGAGGGTCAGGAGGGAATAGTGAAAAGGCCATTACTTATAGTTAATGGAAAGCCCGTGCGGTATCGAAGTGTGGACATAAGATCATCCGTCCTTCTGGATCGCTATATGGAGAAACCGTTTGGCCCAATGAGGGCTGCTTCCACAGCCACATGCTATGCTTTGGATGCAATTCTGTCAGACGGCTCGGTGCTTTGTCATGAGTCGCCATTCTTGGAGATCTCTACTCGCAGAAGCGGGCGGCTTATTTACTGTATGGGGAGTTAGGGGGGATTGAATGAGTGTAAGGACCACGGCGGACGAAAAGGTTGATCAGGCTCGGCATCATATCCAGGAGGCCATTGAACGCTTGTCGGAGGTTGTCATAAACAAATGTTATGGGGCCTCTGAATACTCGGCAGAGCATCTTAGCAAGCTGTGTAGACAACTCATTAGGTTGCTTGAAATAAGGGATTCTTTCGAATGAAAATAGGCTGGTTTTGGGCTGACTTATGGCGGGAGTGGATCAGCAGCATGTGGCGGGTGCAGTTTCCCCACACAGGATTGCTGAAGGCTGGCATCGAGTCCAGGATAGCATCGGCGCACGAACTGGGGCCCGGTGAGGACCATCATCCGTTCGACGACTGGGCGGACGTGATCGTGCTCGAGCGGGTACTCTTTGGCCACTGGCAGTCCCACATATACAGGTGGAAACAGCAAGGCAAAAAGGTCTTTGCCACTTTCGACGATGCCTACTGGCTCATGCCCGACTACGTAACCGCCAAGCCTACTTGGAACAAGAAGGTCGTGGGGCAATTCTACGAGACGTTGAGGGCATTGATAGACGGCATCATTATCCCTTCGGTCGGCTTACAAAAGGCATTGGCGCACCGCACCAATTTGCTATCGCACAAAATCCACGTAATCCCAAATTACCCCGACTTGAGTTTTCCTGCTTATAGATATGCTCTTGAAATGCCCAAGATGCGTTCAGATGATCGTTACGTCATCGGCTGGGGTGGCAGCCACCACCACAGCATAGAGCAATTAGTTCCCGTCTTTGAGAAACTCATTAAGATAGAGCCACGTGTCCAAATTTGGATTGTGGGCAACAACAGGGCTTTCAATCTTCTGGAAAGCATCCCGATGGAACACAAGCGGTTCTTTCCCGCCCTACCTTACGGTCCGTATCTGGCTACGATAAAGCAGTTTGACATTTTTGCCATACCGCTTGCGGGCAAATATGACGCTTGCCGGAGTTGGATCAAGCCGCTGGAGGCGGCGTTGATGGGCGTGCCGTGGGTGGCAAACGAGAACAGGATTTACGAGGACTGCAAGGGCGGTGTGTTGGTCAAGAGCAAAAAGCAATGGGTAGAAGCGTTGCTGTCTCCCATCGCAGCAGACAAGGAATGGGCCATGCAACAGGACATAACGGATCATATAGGAGAATACCTGGAGGTATTTGATGGCTGACAAGTGGGACATAAAAGATTTTGAACGGGCTATAAGGGACGCAATCCAAGAAGACAATCGGCGTGTCAAGGAGTTTGCGGGCGAGGGCTGGATAAAAAGCGTGATGTCCTTTGACAAGGCAGGCTGGCCGTGTTATGGCCTCGTCATAGAGATGCCAAGCGGGGAGGTCTTTAGGGTTACGGTGGAACGATGTATTCAGTAGTGATACCGACTTACGGTTCTAAAGGCGTCAAGCTAACCAGTGAGTGTCTGGAGAGTATGAAGATTCTCCAGCATGAGCACGAAATCATCGTGGTGGACGACGGTTCTGCCAAAGAAGATTTGGAAGAGCTAACCGACATCTGTAACATTCACGGCGTAGACCTCTACCACAATGAACAGAACCAAGGGTTTGCGAAGACATGCAATGTGGGAATGACAAGGGCGAATGGCTTAGTTGTCATCCTACTGAACAACGACGTTAGGATGATGGGGCCATCGCTGGACCTGTTGTCTAACGCCGTCCGGGTTTCCAATGCAGGCGTGATGGGTATAAAGCTGCTTTATCCAAACCTCGCCGTTCAGCACGCCGGGCAGTTCTTCGTGCCGGACGGAAACTACTTCGACCACTATTGTCGGCACGAGCCCCGCTACGCGCCGCAGGCCACCCTGTTCAGGTCTCGTCTCGTGACGGGTGCTTGCTATGCTATCAATCGATATGTCATCGACGCCATTGGATTCTTCGACGAGAACTTTACGATGGCCGTAGAGGATGTGGATTACAGCCTGAGTTGCTTGGAGCTTGGCGCCCCCGTAATTTACAATGGGCACATCGAGGCGTTGCATCTGGAGGGCGCAACCAGGGGTAACACGCCGGAGACCAAATCCCCCGAACACGCTATGCGGGAACAGTTGGGATTGCAATACCTATTTGAGAAGTGGCAAGGGCTGGATTTCAAGAGGTTTACCAGAGAGGTGCAGGGATGAATTTTCTAATACTCGTGACGAGAGACGGTAGTATAATTTTTCTCAAGGACATGCAAGACTACGAATTGGGCGCCAATGCTAAGGATGGTAGTTGGAATATCAAAGCCAACGGAACACAGCTTGACATTCTAACCAATATCAATAATAGCCTTGAAAGGCGATTGAGGAGACATTTGGGTGAAGGTATTCTATAGGATTTATCCGGGCAAGGCAGAAAACAGGCCCTATGCAGAGGGGGACAAGGGCAGGTTGATGGGAGTTTGCCTTACGAGCTTCCTGAATAGTTGTTGGCGGGCCCGCACCCTAATTGATCTATGTGTCTTGCTGGATGGATGCCCACGTTCTTGGCAAGCTGCGGTTCACGAGATAGTCCGGCCATACACCGGCCTGGTTCGGTATACCATGACAGAGCTTGGCGGTATTGGTAACAAGCCGTCTTTCTTGAAGCAGCTTGAAATGGCATTGGACGGGCCAAGCGATGAGTTTATCTACTTTGCCGAGGATGATTACCTGTATCATCCAGAGGCTATCCGTCGCCTGGTTGAGATAGCGGGTATTGGACTGATTACGCTTTACGACCATCCAGATAGATATGTACGCAACGACAACAGGCCGGACGGCGCGCTGCGAGTCATGGGTGACCATCATTGGCGGACCCACGAAAGCACTACCATGACGTTTGGCGTAACTCATGCCATTTTAGCGGAGATACAAGGCTTCGTGAAAGACTATGCCTGTGAGGGACGGGGTATGTGGTATCCAATTTTGGACGAAGGTTACAAACTGTGGGGCCCGGTGCCAAGCTTGGCGACGCACGTTCACGAGGGCGTATTGGCTCCTTGCGTAGATTGGGGCAAGATATGGGAATTGTAGCGCGGGCTCCAGTTCGCATTAGCTTTGGTGGTGGTGGCACCGACTTTGAGGCTTTCTACTCTAAATATGGAGGCGTGGTCGTCAGCGCCACTATTGACAAATACATCTATGCCATACCTGTTACGGGGGTTGTGGAGTCTTATTATTGGCGAGATAAGAAGTGGCGGAGGCAGGTTGACTTGGATTGGCTGCGGACTGTCGTAAGACACCTTGGAATGGGGGGCGTCCGCATAGCCGCCGACGTACCGCCTGGCTCTGGGCTTGGCTCCTCCGGCAGCTTGCTCGTCGCCATGACTACCGCCATGATTAAGGGCTTATACTCTGCGGAGGAAATAGCAGAGATAGCTTGTGATATCGAAATTAAACTGATGGGGATGCCTATTGGAAAGCAGGATCAATATGCTGCCGCCTTTGGTGGGCTCAACGTAATCGAGTTCAGCAAGGCGGGAATTACAGTATCGCCGGTGACGATACCGGCCCCCCATGGAGTGAGAACACTGGAGCGGCGATTGATGCTTTTCTTTTTGGGCAACACCAGGAAATCCTCATCCATCTTGGAAAGGCAAAAACAGGCATTGGAACAGGGTGACAAGCGTACTATTCTTATTCTCCAGCAAATTGGGCAACTGGGCAGAAACACCGTTGATGCTCTACGTGCTGGCGACCTCGATAGGTTCGGACGGCTCCTGGACCGCTCCTGGCAATGCAAACGTATTTTGGCGCCCGGTGTAACCAACCATGACATTGATAACATTTATGCTGTGGCTAAGGAGGTTGGGGCTATGGGGGGCAAGCTTTCCGGTGCCGGTGGGGGCGGATTCCTAATGCTGTATTGCCACGAGGAGCACCAAGGGCGCGTAATTGAAGTGTTGGTCGCCATGGGCGCAGAGTATATGGATTTCAAATTTGACATGGAGGGAGCAAAATGCATCGAGTCATAATTCTAGCAGGCGGCAAGGACATCAAGGGCTGGACGGCAGAGAATCCCAAGGTCATGGCTGAGGTCGACGGCGTGCCGTTAGTGTTGCGCGTGGTACGGCAGGTGGAGGCCCATGGCCTCGAGCCCATTGTGCTTACCCACCGCGAGAACGTCCAGGCAATTGTACCCAAACATTATGCCCCACCGGCGGTTGTTCACTGGGAGCGACCCGTCGGTGGGCTCAGGGATAGCATCCCGCTATGGGAAGAGGGGAAAACCACCATCCTCTGTAGTGACACGTTCTATCCACCCGAAATCTTGGATCTCATCTTATCGGACGAATCGCCACTGGCTGTATGGGGCGACCCAGACGAAATCTTTGCTATAGCGTTTACTGACGACCAGCACGGTCGGGCTATCGAGGCCATTGGAAGGGCTGTGTCTTTCCCTGGACATGGTTTTTTGTGGCATTTCTATCGAGCCCTGTGCGGGAACGAGGACCTGGGTGCCCACAAATTCGACGACGTGATCTTCAGGAACATAGGGCGTGGCACAGCCACGAGAGATTTCGATTCAGTGGAGAAGTATGAGGAATGGCTAAAGAACAATCCAAGGGCGCAACAAAAAGAGTAGTTTACATTTCTGGCTGTTGGGACCTGTTTCACATAGGACATCTATGGGCACTAGAGCAAGCCAGGGACATGGGCGACTTCTTGGTGGTTGGAGTTAACACCGATGAATTGATACGGTCCTATAAAAATGGCCCCGTGATTCCTTACGAGCAGCGAGTGGACATAATCTCCGCAATCGAGTTTGTAGACGCCGTTGTACCACACAGCAGCTTTTTGGATACAACTGGTTTTGAAAAGTATGGTGTCAATATTCGGGCAATCGGGCCCGACTTTGGAAAGTATGAAGGGCAAAGGAGGAGTTTAGAGAAAAAACTACCTGGTGGAGCAAGACTCATCCAATTCTCCTGGTATTCAGGGGAAGAAGTATCAACAACTATGATAAAGGAGAAAGTAAGGTGTTTAACTGGACAAAAGCAGTAAATTGGAAAATGGTGGCGATGGTCGCCGGTCTGATCCTGCTGGCCGCTGCCGGCATGGTGAAATTCGATGTGGTTACACCACCTTGGGAAACACCAGAAGAGGAACCGTTGACCTTCGTGGGCATCCCCGCCGAAGAGGGTTCCCTTATGGAAGAGCAGTACGCTCCATTTCTGGAGTATCTGACCAGCAAGCTGGGCCGCGAGGTAGTGCTGGTAACGGTTACGGACTACAACGCCGTCATTGAGGCACTGAACTATGGCCATGCTGAAATCGGACGACCGAGTTGCGCCAGCTATGTGCTCGCTAAAGATGAAGGCGTGAACATAGAAGTCTTTGCGTTTGCCATCAATAAAAGCACCGGCAAGGCCACCTATACAGGCTATATCGTCGCCCGTGCGGATCGGGGCATCACCGACCTAAATGGAAAGTCTGTTGCCTTTGTGGACCCCGGCTCTACCAGTGGCTATGTGGTTCCCATGGTCTACTTTATGGAGAATGGAATAGAGCCTGGTGAGATCTTCTTCGCGGGCAGTCACAGCGCCGTGATCGAGGCAGTGAAAAACGGGACGGTGGACGTGGGTACGCCAAATGACAAGCGTTTTACTATGGCACTCAAGGAAGGCGTTATCACCGAGGGGGAACTGGAAATCTTGTGGGAATCTGACCCAATTCCCAACGTGCCCCTTGTGGTGCGTGGCGATCTGGACGAGAAGCTGAAGGCAGACATAAAAACGGCCTTCTTGGAAGCCCCGCGGGACGTGATCGAAGCCATGGGCATTAACGAGACCGGCTATATCGAAGCTACGGAAAGCGATATGGATCTGGTCCGTGAGATTCAAGCACTAAAGGCCAAACTGGAGAAATGAAGACTTACGTCTGGTCGGCGCTATTAACAATTGCGCTCCTGTTTGCGTTTTGCAACATCGTGGGGGATCTGCCACAGATTGTGGCGGGTTTCCCCCACGCCAAGCGGTACATCTCAGAGATGTTCCCGCCGGACTGGAGCATCTTGCCGCACCTGTACGAACCATTGCTGGAGACCGCTCGTATGGGGGCTACAAGCATCATCTTCTCGTCAGTTATTACGGTGCCACTATCTTTTCTGGCAGCACGCAGTACCTCGCCGCATCCTGTGATCCGTGTGGTATCGCGGACCATCATCAACGTCTGTCGGGGGCTGCCAACGATGGTGTGGGCACTTCTCTGTGTAGCCATGCTGGGCTTGGGCCCATTACCGGGCATTGTAGCCCTAACCATCCACTGCGTCGGCGCTCTCGGCAAATACTTCTCCGAGGCAATCGAGGCGGTGGCCCCAGTTATCGTTGATACCTTGGACGCCATGCGTTTAGATGGGGCAAGCGAGCTTCATGTTTTCTACCATGGCTTGCTAAGAGAGGTGGCCCCCCTCTTTGCCGGATACGTTCTTTACTACTTCGAGTGGTGCTTGCGAGTGGGCACCACCTTGGGCCTGGTAGGGGCAGGCGGCTTGGGCCTACAATTAACCATGTCCATCCGCCTGTTCAAACGACGGCAAACCTTGGCCATTATTCTTATAATACTATCCATGGTGACACTCGTAGACTTGGGTAGCTGGCAGATCCGTAAAAGGTTAGTGGAACCATGAATGTTCAAGAGCTAAAAGAAACCGTGCGGGCGTTGCCATATCTGAAGACATTGCGGCCTGAGTCCAGCAAGGAGTTGCTGGGCCTTGCGCCGCCAGCAGAATCCTGGCCCACGTTCGTCAATAGTCTCAAGGACCTGCTTTCTGCCAAAGACCCCTACGAGTTCCAGCAGTGGAGAATCGTCAGGGATACCATGATGGGTACAGCGATGGCAAGTGGGCATAGCTTGGAATATCTAAAAGCTCGTCCAGATTGGGACAGCCGGTGGTCGCCACTGATAACCGACGAACACGCTCTTTTTGATTTGAAAACAGCACTGCTACAAGCCTACTATATAGCCCAACTCGAAGAGAGAACCGGGGCGTGCATAGACGACTTGGCGTTCGTGTTGGAGTTTGGTGGCGGCTATGGGAATATGTGTTACCTTTTCCACAAACTGGGCTTTCAGGGAAACTATGTGCTGTTTGATTTCCCTGTTCTCCTGGCGCTGCAAGAATTTTTCCTTACGGAGATGGGTGTCTCTGCCACTTACGTTTCTAAGCCTGAGAATTTGCCCATAATAGACAGTCCATCATTGTTCGTTGCGTTATTCTCTCTTAGTGAGGCGCCACATTCTACCCGACAGCCATTTAAGGCATGGGCGCCGGGCTTTGACTTTTCCCTTATTGGCTATTCGACTGGTGGCACACACGCCGCCTTGGATAACGATGCCTACTTTCAGACGTGGAGGGATGACATGCCCCACGTAGCATGGCATCAGTGGAGATTGCCCTGGACGAGAAGTGCCCAGGGGCTCGTAGGGGGTAGAAAATGAGGACGTTCAAGGATACACGTGGCAAGTCTTGGTTCGACATTGTTCCAGAAATGGATGATTACCAGATCGACATTGCCATGAATTACCCGGGGACCGTTCGGGCGTTCCACCACCATGAGCATAAGACGGAGTGGTTTTTCGTGGTCGCCGGCGAGTTCAAGCTCGTCCTCACTTCTCCACCTGAGATCGTCTATATTTCCCAAGGAGATGTTGTTAGGATCGATCCGGGCCGCTGGCACGGTTATCAGGGCCTTGGGCTTGAGCCCTCCATCATGCTGGAGGTGTCCAATGCCAAGCACGATTTGGATAACCCGGACGACCAAAAGATGCGTTGGAACGCCTTCGACGATTGGGAGACAGAGAAAAAATGATACCACAAGTAAAGCCTTGGCTGGGCGAAGAAGAGGCAAGGGCCGTCATGGATGTCGTCGAGTCGGGCTGGCTCACCGAGGGGTCAAAGGCGAGAGAGTTCAGCAGCCGGTTGAATGAATTGATTGGCGTAGAGCATGGTGTCTTTGCACCCAATGGCACCCTGGCTCTATATCTGGGGCTTCTGGCCTTGGGTATTGAGCCTGGGGACGAGGTTTTGGTGCCCGACACTACGTTTATTGCCTCGGCCAACGCGGTGTACTTGACGGGGGCTGTTCCGGTCTTTGTGGGCGTGAACGACTACAACTACCAAATCGACGTTTCGCGCTGCTCGATTACGGACAGAACGCGGGCCATTATGCCTGTTCATCTATATGGCATGTCAGCCAACATGACACGGGTAATGGAGTTCGCCCATGCCCATAACCTGCTGGTAATCGAGGATGCGGCAGAAGCCATAGGGGTGTATTACAGGGGCCAGCACGCAGGCTCCTTCGGGGACGTGGGCTGCTTCTCTTTCTTTGCCGACAAGACCATCACTACCGGTGAGGGTGGCTATGTGGTTTGTCGGGATGCGGCCATCTACGACCGGCTGTTGCATCTTAGGAACCAGGGGCGTATCGAGAGCGGGACGTTCCAGCATCCGCAGATAGGATACAACTTCCGTATTACTGACTTACAGGCCGCCATCGGTTTGGTGCAACTGGATCGCCTGCCGGACATCAAGCGGTGCAAGAAAGTTATTCTGGGACAATACCTCGATGAGTTAAAGAACATTGAGGAGGTACGTTTCCTGGAGATAGAGCCGGGGTCCACCTACGTTCCATTTCGCGTGGTGCTGATTTGCGAGAGGGCCCAAGACTTGATGGCCTATTTGAAGGAGCACAAGGTCCAGTCCCGCACGTTCTTTTATCCATTGCATCGGCAGCCCTGTTTCAGCTATATGGGCCTAAAGGACAGCCAGTTTCCCAATGCTGTTTATGGGTTTGAGCACGGTATTTGCTTGCCAGTGTTTCCTACCATGTGGTCCACACAGGTGGAATACATTTGCGGTTGCGTAAAGGAGTTCTACCGTGGCAAAGTATGATATTGGAAAGACAGAGCAGTATTGGAAAGAGCGTGGTATCCGCCTGGATTGGCGTGGCCACGAGAATGTCCACATTCACAAAGATTCAAAGTTCGGGTACAGTGTCGTAATGATGACCGGTACTCACGACCCACACCCTGTTCGATTTCACAGCAGTGGGCATAATACTAGGCCGCTTCGCATAGATGCTGATGCGTGGATTTGTAGCTATGTCCGGCTATTTAACTGCCACATCGGGGAGGGTGCGGTGGTGACTTACGGCTCAGTAGTCAGGAGTCGAGACGTGCCGCCCTGGACGATGGTAGAGGGCAATCCTCCACAAATCATTGCCCGCTTCGACCACGACCTCGACGAATGGGTCTATCTAGATGAGCCGGAACCCCTCGCTACACGCCGGTACATCGAGAAAGAGAGGGAGCGTGATAAGGCTTAATCTGGCTTGTGGGAAGTGTATCGTTCCAGGCTACGTCAATGTAGACATCCAAGATGGGCCTGGTGTAGACTTGGTTTGTGACGTGCAAGAATTACCTTACGATGACGAATCGGTAGACTTAATCTACGCCAGCCACATTCTAGATCATTTCGGGCGCAACGAGTGGCTGGGAGTGTTGGAGCATTGGTATGACAAGCTAAGGTCCGGCGGCATTTTGCGTGTAGCTGTGGGAGATTTTGCGGCCATCTGTGAGCACTATATGGAGACCAGAAGCCTAATGGGGCTGTTTGGCTTGGTTGTGGGGGGGCAGCGGCATAAATATGACCGGCACGGAATGATTTTTGATTTCGAGCATCTGTCTGGCGGGTTACGCCAAGTGGGTTTCCATTACATACATCGCTACGATTGGCGACAAGTGGGGCTGGGCATAGACGATTACAGCCAGGCTTATCTTCCCCACATGGACAAGGAGCATGGGCGGCTGATGTCACTCAACGTAGAGGCAAGGAAATGAGTGACGTAGCGGTCGTTGTGGGCTCATGTGATAAATATCACTTTGCGTGGCCCCCATTTTGTCATGGTCTGAGAAAGTATTGGCCCAATCCCCCATGGCCCGTTTACATTGTCACGAATCATCTGGATGCACCTTGCGGGCAGACGCTCAAGATAGGTGATGACCCCGGTTGGACGGGAATGGTCCGAGCCGCATTGCAGACCATTGATAAGCCGGTTGTGCTCTGGATGGCGGATGATGCTTGGCTAACCGCTCCCCCCGACACACAGGCGATAATAGACTGGGCCGACATTATCCTAAGAGGTGAGGCGGATTACATACGTCTTACTATTAGTCACAGTGAGTCGGGGGACGAGACGTATCCGGGCGATCCACGGCTATTCATCGTGCCCGCCGAGTTTGAATATCGGGTATCGTTACAACCGGCGCTATGGCGTGTAAGCACGTTCTTGTCCCTACTGAGGGATGGGGAATCCACTTGGAGCTTTGAGGTTCGGGCCAGCAAAGAGGCATGGAGCGACGATGAGCGTTTCTTGTGTGCCAAGGATACTCTTACTTGGCGGTGGCCCCATCATTCGGACCCCGACTGGCACGGATATTCCACACCGATAGTACGGGGGGCGTGGACACCAGCAGCCAAAGAATATGTTAGGCGCGAAGGAGGAGTGGTGACATGATACACCAACGGATGCGACGATTCTGGTACAACAACGAGCCGGGCCCCTTCATGCTGGGTAAGAATCCGATCACCCGACAGCAGATACAGATTTACGGCGGGCCCGCACCGTCGCTCGATGATTGCCCAACTTGCCAAGGGCTGGAATGGCTATCCAGGATACGCCAGGAGAATCTGTTCCAGGACCACACCTGTCCTACTGGTATCAAGCAAGACTGCCGTGATTTGTGCCAGAAGCAAGGTGATGACCTGTGGACCATCTATCATCAGAACTTTTGGTATGCTGAAGGGTGCGATCCAGAGCTTGATGCGCCGCGTGCGCTTCTGTTTCTGGATTATGCGCGGATGCACACCCGGTACTGGACGCCAAACTGCGATGCTTGGATGAACGACCTGCGACGGGCACTGGCGCAAGTTGGCACGCTGGAGACAAAGCAGCCTGGCCAAGATATAGACTGGGGCCGGTACGACTGGGTGTGGATGGTGGCCAAGGGCTATTGCTTTAGAGAACGACCACCGTTGCCAATCGTCATGTTTGGTGGTGACACGAATCATGGCAACATCCAAGAGATGCTTGATTTGGAACCAGATGTTCTCTGGACCCCATATCCCAGTGCTTGGGGTGACAACTTCCGCTTTCCTGATAGAACCAAAATAGTGTTCACCGGCTGTAAGGCTGTATCCTCATTCTATACCCGTCCAAATTTGGACGACAAGAAGTACGACCTGCTAGTTATTGGCGCCACAGCCCACCACATCTATGAGCACCGCAAGAAGTTGACGGCACAGATTAAGCCTTTGGCTAAGAAATACACTATCCGGTTCCATCAGCGGTTTGGATGGGTATGCGACCACCATCCGGGGCCCGTTCAATACAAGGAGGGTGAAGGGATAGTCAATTATCTCAACAAGTGGTCGGAGCTTCTGTCCTCGGCGCGATACGTCATATTCGGCCCTACGGCGGGTGTTACCAAGGAATATATGACCATCAAGGTCTACGAATGTCTGGGCTCAGGGGCTATTCCAATCTTGCCAGAAGTCAAGGACTTCAAGTTGTTGGGCATAGAACCGATGGTTCATTACATTCCGCTTTCGCAAGTTTGGCAGAATAATGCCCGACTGGAGGAACTACTGAACAGTTACGACGAATACAAGTATATTGCGAAGAATGCCATACAATGGCACAGAGAGAATGTAGACCGGATGCTCTTTACCGACTTTGAGAACCTGATACACAACCTCACCGATGAGCGTTATCCAAGGAGGCTACTGTGAAGAGAACACAATACGAGGAATGGGGGCCAGAGCCATACAATGCTGTCTATGTGGAACGTGGGCAGAATTTCAATATCAGCAATGGCAGCTTTCGATCTGCCATCGTAGCAAGGTATGTTCTGGGTGAAAGCGTACTGGACCTGGCTTGTGGCGCAGGACAGCTTGCAAACATGATAGACAACCGCCGATATTTTGGGGTTGATTTCTCTTACCTTCAGATACAGCGGGGCGTAAGGGACTGCCAGAATCCCAACGCCACTTTTGCCCTACAGGACCTCACAGTATCTTGGGACTGTGAAATGTACGATACCGTAGTAATGGGGGAAATCGTAGAGCACCTGGATGATCCGCAGCCCCTCGTGCAGTTTGCCATCGATCACGCACGGCGACGGGTTATCGCCACCGTGCCGGAGAACATGGTGGAACCTGGACATGCCTGGGGCAAGATCACCATGGATGACCTTACGGAGTTATTTGGTGCCGAGGGCCTTCCTGATTGGGCTCTCATAGTCCATAGGTTTCGCGGGGCGCGTGGATGGTGGCGTTGGTTGGTGATACGAGACATTGACGGGTATGTAGAGGCAAAAGATTATGGGTTGGAATATATAGGGCGGCTGACATGAAGAAAAGGGGCGATCAATGGTCTCTGGAGCGACAAGAGAAAGAGATATACGATGGGAGAGGGCTCGCCGCCCCCCATCGTAATGCCATAGACAAATCGAGAATGGCGGCGCGGTTTATCACCGGTCATTCCGTATTGGATTTGGCGTGTGGGGGCGGACAACTTGCAAATTTGATAGACGACAAACGATATTTGGGTGTGGATACGTCACCAAGCCAGCTTCGCCGGGCCCGGCATTACTGCAAGAATCCCAATGCCACGTTTATAGAAGCAGACATCACCCAATTGCCGGACGACATAAAGCGATTTGATTGCGTGGTGTTGGGCGAGACGCTGGAACACTTCGACGATCCGGGCGTCATTGCCCGTATTGCTTTGGGTCACGCCAGGATGCGGGTCATCGTAACGGTTCCGGTGAACATGGGAGGTGGGGATCACGTATGGCAAGATTTCTCCAAAGAGGACCTCGAGACCTTCTTTGGCGGAGAGGCATGGCTTTGCGAGAAGTTCTGGTGCATCAACGAGTGGTATCACTGGGTAGGCGTATGGGAAGCGACGGGCTGGGAGCCCAATCTGAGCGTCTGTATAATTTGTCAGGATGAAGTAGAGTTGTTGCCATACACCTTACACTGTATCCACCAATCGTTGCCGATACCCCGTCTCACCGAGGTCGTCATCGTGGACGGTGGCTCCCAAGACGGCACGTTGGATGTGATAGAGGAATGGAAAGACAAGTTGCCCATCGTGTTGCTGGAACATCCTTACGACACGGCTGGCAAGCAGAAGAACCGTGGATTGGATTTATGCACTGGCGACTGGGTTCTTGGCCTGGATGCTGACATGACGTTCACCAAGAACCTTGGCTCGGTTTTCGCTGTAGGAACTTTCAATCAAAAGCCAATTTGGGACTTTCCGATGTACTACACCGCCGAGGACGAGTTTCACACCCTTCGGATTAAGAACCCGGGGGCTACCACCAGGTTGTGGCGCAACGAATATCGTTATACACGCGATTGGCACGAGCAATTGCCCCATCCCCCGGACCGAGTAATGTGTCACGATGTCCGCTTTTTTGAAGGCAGTCTTTTACAAACCCGCAGGGCACTCTTGGCTCGTGGGGAGAGGTGGCAACCGTATGCTAAAGAGGTGTCTAAGGTTGGGTCCTCACATGGGCCCATCTCGCGCTACTTGGCTATGGAATATGCAGGACGACAAAGAGGCGAGCCGTTCCCGCCGGAGATACGCAAGCTAATTGTGCCAAGGGAGGGATTATTGGCGCTACGAGAATTGGATGAACGACGGCACAAAGAGGCAAAGACTCCACTGCCACAGGAAATCATGGAATCCAGGGCAAGCCTTAAATGGATCAAAAGATATATGGAATGGGAGGATTAAAATGGCTTTGATAGGATACACGATAATTAGGAATATGTACAGGTATGACTATCCACTGAAGGAGTCCGTATTCTCGGTACTGCCCGTCGTGGACAGGCTCATCATCTGTGAGTGCTATTCGGACGATGGCACTTACACCGAGGTCATGCGGTGGGCGAGAGGCAACCCTAAGATCCACCTGCTGAGACACAAGTGGGGTGAGCATTACACCGTCTTGCAACGGATCGGCAACTACATTCTGTCCAACATTGGGCCGGGTGACTGGTGCTTCCAGTTGCAGGCCGACGAAGTCATGCACGAAAATTCGTGGCGGATGCTACAGGAGCTTCCCCGCCGCTGTCAGGACCAGGAAGCAATCGGGGCCCGTTTCCACTACACCCACTTTATGGCAAATTACCGCACCGAGTTCGACTTCATATACCGCCACAAGCGGGTGTTCGTGCAGAACGGACATGGTTGGGTATGGGATGGGGATGCTTGCAACTTGATGAACGGGACAGGCAAGTTTCTGGATGCACCCATCGAGGTGTTCCATTATGGCAAGGTACATGAGGCAAAGAAGGCCTTGGTGAAAGAGACAGACTTTCAGGCCCTCTACACCGACATCGGTTTTCCGGATCCCAAGCTGGCCCAGATGTCAGACGCTATTGGTGGGGTGGATTACCACTATCTGTTTGAGAATGCCATCCAGGAAGGACAGGTCCGTGAGTTCACCGGCACCCATCCCAAGATCATGGCCGACCGGATTGCCAAGGCCAAAGAGGATGGATGGGAACAGTTTGAAAGGGTGATGCCAAATGGATAGATTTCTTAATATTCTTGACCATTTTGGATTGCTCGCGTGGTTTCTAGTGGGTGGGAATTTCATTGTAGCCATAACGTTTTACATGATATTGGCGACAATCATTGATATATGTCGCACACGAATGAAAGGGTTATCAAATGTCATATAAGATCCAGGTTTTCAACTATGATGTAATGACTGAATGGATGGACTACAAAGCAGCCGGGATATTCGAGACGGAAGAAGAGGCAGAGAAAGAACGGGATAGGATTGCTTCAATCTGGACAAGCATGTTCAAATGGTCCCGCGTTGTACCATCTGATGTAAGGGCAGAGGGCCTGCCGGAAGGACTGGTGATGCCAAAATGAAACGTCCAATCATCTTCGTGGTCGAATCCGGTGGGTTGTGTGGTGGTGTTCGTCAGATATTCGAGCAGGCTGCACGTCTTTTTCAGCGTGATTGGAAGGTTAGCATCTATTCGCTGGACCAGAAACCGGCCTGGTTCCCGTTGCCTACTGGTATAGAATGGCGGCAGTTCCTTGACTATCGCCACATGCAGACTGTTCTCGTGACAGATGACGCTTGGAAGGTAGCGACGTGGTGGAAGACGGCTCGCTTCTTGCAGGATGCGTTGCGTGGTGACGAGGGGCTATACCTTGTGGCTGACATCGAGACTTGGTATTACACACAACCGGCGATGCAGGAAATGGTTCTGAAGACATACGATTATCCGTTGCGGAGGTATACCGAGTCCAAATGGGTCGAGGGCAAGTTGCCCGACACGATTTGGATAGGCATTGGTATAGACCTCGACCTTTACAAGCCACTGAAGCTGGAGCGAAACCCAAACAGCTTGATCTCTGTGGCCAGGCCACAGAGATTGAAGGGATTCAGGCAATTGGGGGAGCTATCTAGGCGGCTGGGGTCCAAGCTTGAACTCTACACGCTGGGGCCCGCCCCGGTGAAATTCGTCGGTGCATGGAAGCGACACTATTCGGGACTATCAGACCGAGAGGTAGTCCGTCTCTACAACGAGGCGTCATGCACCGTGTCCACCAGCCTCCATGAAGGATTTGGCCTCCCGCACTTGGAAGCAATGGCGACGGCCACACCATTGGTGACTACTGACGCAGATTCCAATTTGGAGTTTTGCAAGCACGAACACAACTGCTTGGTGGTGGACCGCCTCGACATGCGGGGTATGGCCCATGCTGTCCGACGGATGCTGTCCGATGGTAAGTTGCGGGCCAAGTGTATCGTCGGCGGATTAGAAACGGCGAAGAAATACCCCTGGAAGCCAGTTATAGATAGATTGGAGGCTTTCTTGACATAGTGTAAAAATTGTGGTATAATAGTAGCAATAAAGGTTGGTTTTACATGGGTGGCCCTAATTATGGGCACCCTTTTTTTGTAGGAGAGATTATGTTGCCTGCTACACCGCCAAGTGAATGGTCATGGTTACTTAGAGAGTTGGACCGCATTAACGACAAGCTGGACGATATACCTAAGCTGCGTGAAGAGATAGCCACCCTCAAGGTCAAGTCTGGTATATTGGGTGCGGTGGGCGCATCCATACCCATCGTCATTATGCTGGCGTTACAATTTTTGAGGTGAGACATTGCCAGAAGCCGTTGAAAGATGCGTCGAAAAGTTGATGGCCGACCCGGACTTCAAGCCGCAAGAAGGCAAGACCAAGAAGGACTCCGCGTGGGCCGTGTGTCAGACTCAGGCCCAGGGCAGCATCGTGCTGGAGATGATCACCGAGCCGATGAACTTTGTCGTGGCCGAAGAGAAAGATGGCGAGGTTCTGCGGTTCACCAACGCCATCCTGGTAGTAGCAGAGACCAACCGGAACCGCGACACCATCACTGAGGAAGGAATCTCAGAGATATGTGCTTCGCTTCCGGGCAGGCCCATTGATTGGGACCACGAGTTTACCAAGAACGTGGGCGTGTTCACCGGGGCCAGGGCGGTCAAGCTGGAAGATACCTGGGCTGCTTCTGTAGATGGCATTATCTGGGCCGACAGGTTCCCGCAGGCAGCGGATGGGGTCCGCAACGGGACATTGCATCTCAGCATTGAGGCCAGGGCCAACACAGCCCAGTGCTCCATCTGCGATGGTGTTTTCGGGGAAGTGGTAGAATATTGCAAGCATTTATTGAACAAGGTGCAATCGGGCGCCAACCGCATCTTAAAAGGATTGAAGGCGGTGGGTGGTGCGTTGACACCCAAGCCTGCTGGCACCGGAACGACCTTTGACCAATCGAAGGTATACTTTGTAGCAAATCATCAAGAGGTTGTCGTATCTATCCAAAAGAAAGACGAGAAGGTAAAGGAGGTCATAAATATGGCCGAAACATTGGAAGAAGTCCAGGTAAAACTGGACGCAGAGATTAAGAAGTACGACGAAGAAGTCGTCGCTCGTGAAAAGGCCCAGGCGGACTTGGCTACCGCCCAGGAAGAGATCGTCACCTTGCAAGCCAAGGTGGAGGAACTCACTTCCGAGGTGGGGAAGGTCAATACAAGTCTCGAAGAGGCCGTCACTGCCCATCGCGTGGAGGTTCTCACGCTGACCGGTATGGACGAGGATGAGGTCAAGGAAGCAACAGAGACCATCTCCAAGATGGACCCGGCTGCTTTCAACCTGTTCCTGGCCCATGTCCGCAAGCCCGCAACCCAGCAGCAAAGGGGCAGTGGCGGACTAACCCATGATAATCTTGGCGACGACAAACCCAAGTTGGTTCTTGTTGGAGGTGTAACATGAGTTTGTGTACACCGAGTAGTTCGGAAAACTATACCTTTCAAGTGTTGGACGACGTTCATACCAGATGGGGGCAGCAGCTTTTCGCTACCACCGCCGACTTAATCCGGCCTGGCATCCTCGTGATGTTCAGTGGCACCAGCGGTTCCAAGACAGAAAGATGTGATGGCGACACCCGGCCGCTTGGCCCCGCTTACGGAGCGCGAGAGAACATCTATCGTCCGACCGATCCGTGTTACGATGCGTCAGAACCACACGTGGTTCTGACCGGGCGTGGCCATGCCGCTCTCGGCATTAGCTTGTTCACCGGTGGGTCACATCCAGCCAACCTGAACCAGAAGTTATTCGCTGGGGCGAACGGTCTGTGGACCACTGTAGCAGGAACGTATCCTGTAGGGCGTTACTTGGGGCCTTACTATCACACGGCTGGCGCCGGCGTTGGAGCGCAAGTCACGCTTTCGCACATCGAATTCGTGATCCCGGCGTTCACTAACCCATAAGGAGGTATGAGAAATGTCTGAAATTCAACTAAAAGACGTAATCCGATTCAAAGATGGCAACTATGTCATCGCCTCTGATTCTGGGTTCAGTGTCCAGGACGTGAACGACTTGCTGGCCCAGACAGCGGCCCGTAGTGGCAAGGGTACTATGGAGCAGATGCTTGCCTTGGCTCAGACCATTGTAGAGCCTATAGATCAAGCATTGCCGTATATCTTGACATATGTACCCTTCTTCACCGAGGTTCCCATCGGGGACCTTCAGGACCCGTCAATCCCCCGCGAACTGGACATCATCGGGTTGTGCTTCGAGGTGCATCCCGAGTCCGAAGTCTTCTTCGTGAGGCCTTCGTTCAAATGGTACCGCCCGGAACTGAAGGAATTCAGCGCCGGTGTGGAAATGCCTTGGAAGTTAATGCAGCGGACGGGCTGGAACACCCTGCAACGCATGATGTTGAGAGCAACTGATTGCATCGCCCGCCAGATTGACGCCATGGCCCGCGCCGCGTTGGATGCCAGTATCTTGGCAACCGCCGGGCACGCCCATACCCAGGCCGGAACCACGCTGACCAAGGCCGGTGTAGATGCCGTCATCAAAGCTGCCAACACCCTCGGATTCCCGATGGTGCGAGCAGCCATCAATGCTGGTACTGTCACCGACATGTCTGGCTGGAGCACAGGTACGTTCTCCACACAGACCATCCCTGAGAGCGTAGGGCTGGAACTGTTGCGGCGTCTGTATCTGGGCAACTACGGTGGGGTGGACTTTAGCAGCAATCCATTCGTGCCTGCCCGGTTCCTGTACTTTTCGGGACAGAGCAGCATGACCGGATTCCACATCGTTCGTGGGCGCACCCGCTCAGATAGCGACGTTGACATCCGTAAGGGCATTGACCTGCACGCAATTAGAACTGCAGAACATGCCTTTACGGTGGAAAATGCCAACAACATCCGGCGTTTGGAAATCACTGGCTTGATCTCTTGATCTAAACAGAATAAGGGGGGTTTTTCATGGTAACCAAGGCTGATTTAGAGGCTGAAATTCAACGACTTCAAGCACAATTGGATGGGGAGGGACCACGTTTTCTGAAGGTCGAGAATATGTCCGTCAACTACGTGACCCTCCTCCATCCTAGCGGTGAAGACAGGCTACACCGGACACTGTCGCCACGACAAGTGGCGTTGCTCGACGTTGCCTTCCAGGATAGCCAAGACAATGCAGCCTTGGTAGGCAAGGGTATCATCGAGTGGGAACCGGCCGACGAGATAGAAGATGATGGTCGTGAACTGGCCCTGGGTCCGCAGTTCGGACTGGAAGACCCGAGGCTGGAGGGCGTCGTCAGGCAATTCCTGTTGTATCCTGGCGAGACCTTGGATAATAGGCGGTCGGGGGCCATCAATGCCAGTGGCAGCGAACTGGACGTGGACGCCATGGCCCACGTGCTCTGGGAGCTAATACAGGCTGCTCCGAGCAAGGAGGGTGGTGGCGTAAATGCGGAATATCTTCAGGAGATTCATCTGCCGTTTTTGGATAATGTCCTGATGCGTGAGCGTCTTTGGCGCAACCGTCCTGGCCTCACTGTCCTCATAGCCAAGAGGATCGCCGAGCTTCGGCGTATGGATAGGTTTGGTCGGATTGCCCCTGCTCGCCCCTAGAGGTGGTGCATGTACAACCTGTCAATCGAGGGCGTGCGTGAACTCAGTAGGTCTGGGCTATTTCGCAAGGCGAAAGTAGTCCGCGAGCCCTTGGACGGTATTCCCGATAGCTCTAACCTGGTGTTCCGCACACAATACAAGCCACTGACCGAGACGGAAGATGTAACAATCTTCAATACTGTGTCCGGTGGCTCTGTGTCGTCGGGCAGCTATACCGTGGACTATGACACCGGGACAGTTCTGTTCACAGACAACGCTGCGCCGGCCTCACAGCCGGCCACAAGCTATCACTGGGCCAACCTCACCACGCGGGAATTCAAACAGATACTCCTCGACGGGTTTGACACCATGGAGGCCATCTTCCCCAGGGGGTGGCGTGTCTCCTCCGGCTCCGTGACTTACACCGCTGCCACCGAAGACGACACTGACATCTTCATCGTCGCTGGCAATTCCGTCGCCGACCCCGGCTTCGCAGACAGCCATACCCAGCTTGCTTTTTATCAGTGCTGTTGTCGTATCGCCTATCTGGACACGCGGATGATAAGCTCGGCAGAGGACGATATTGACTATAGAGAGGATCGGGGCATCAGCGTCGTTCGGACTAAGCGCACTCCAAATTTGGAGCGTGCCTTCGATAAGGAATGGCTGAAGCTATTGCGCTATCTGGAGGGCGCCTACGACGAGCACTATCCTGCTTCGGACCGCTACGGCCAATACTTCTCCAGCCCGGCGACGGAGGATTATCTCGCCAACCGCGAATGGCAATATTCTTCTAAGCGACGGAACCTTAGAGCCACATATAGGTTCGGGATATCATGACGATCAGGGCATGGGAGCGCAAGGCTATCCGTTCCGATATGCGGGTCATACGTGGCAATTATCGAGCGGTGTACTTGCTTTATCCTACCGAGACAGAGTGTACAGCGTGTGGCGGGGTGGATGAATTCACAGATAGTGCCTACGACGTTTCGTGTCCAACTTGTGGCGGAACGGGTTACACCTTGGCATGGGCCACTTGGCAGATAGCGGCTCGTATCAAACAAATAGATTTGGTCCAGTTACAAGCGGCGGGCGTACCGCCGGGCATCGAGATTGGGGACGTGGAGCTATACGTTTCGCGGGACACCAAGGCGGCTATAGAGAAGATAATAGAGGAGTCAAGGGCTTATGTCTACTTCGACGGGCAGCGGTTCCGGCCAACGATCACCACGGCAGACGGGGTTGGCACAGCAGACGAGTGGCGAGTTGAGCTCAGCCGCCACAATCCAGAGATCCGTCTTACTGGTTACTGAACTGGATTTGCACATCAACAAGACTTTCAAGACAGCCATTGCCCACGTCCTGTCCGCGAACGACATATATGGAAGCCGGGTGATGAGGGAAGTTATTCTGGACGAGCTTGGAGACCTATGTAGGTTTACGAAGAAACTATGCCAGTTACAGTCAGTGGGGACGCATACAAACGAATCGAGGCCATAGCTGCGGGTCTCTCTGACGATAAGTTGCGGGACCTGACTATCCAACTGCGGGATTCGCTGGTTGGAACGCTCAGGAGCACCAAGTTTGGTACAGGCAATATTGGCCGGGGCTTGACCCAATACACCGAGCCGGTCCGCACTGCTACTGGCGGATGGATGGTTGGCATAGGCGACCTGGACATACTGCACCGAGACCCACTCAAGGGAGAGGGCGTCCATAGCATAGAAAAGTTCTTGGACTGGTACAGTAAGACCTATCTGCCCGCCGAGAAGGTGGAACGGAAGGTTGAGCGTAAGCGCAAGTACGAGGCCGAAATTACGGCCGGGAGGCGCATACGCGTCAAATTGGATTTACGCAGAGCATACAAAGCGCGACGCAATTTAGAAAGAGCGCGTTCGGATCTTATAGATAGAGCAGCCCATCTCGATTACCAACGTGCTAAAATGATTGCCGCAGGCGAGTCTCCAAAGAAGATAGAGGGCGTCAGAAAGAGATTCCAAAGGATTTGGCGTGAGAGGATTCCAAAAGTTGCAGAGCGCATCCGAGAGGCTCAGAAGAGAATTGATAGATTGATGAAAGAACGCCAATCATATCGGTGAGTTTATAATGGCACTTCAATTCGGTTCACAATTTGCATGGTGGTATTTATCCGCAAAGAAGAAGCGGGTTCTAGAAGAACAGCGTAAGGCCGGAAAGTTTGGTGGTGATACCGCCAAGGGCGTTGGGCTGGCGCCTTACTATTGGGCACAAGAGCATGGTGAGCCAAAAGCGTCTATCGAGGCCCAGGATGTCGTTGGGAAAGCAGTCAAGCAGTGGCGGACGCAAGCTAACGCAATCGTAGCTGATTTCATTAGGAGAGCATAATGGCAGATAAAGCCTTTCGTTGTTTAATCTGCCTGGAGCACGCTGGATACTGGATATAGCCGGTGGCGCTAGAGCCAAGTAAGTATTATGCCGTCAACATGTGGACCAAAGAAGTTGATGTGAGCCAGTGTTTCGATTGCGTCTTTGGCGCAATCGGTCATGGCAATGACAGGGCGAATGAGGGGAACGGTCCCTATGCGCCTTGGCGGGGAAGGCAGATCATGGCCGACCCGCAATTCAAAATCCCTGATAGCCTACCTATCGAGGGTTGATTATAGGACGTTATAAACGGCGCCTACCGCCTCGGACTGTCCAACCGAAAACTCTCTAAAGCCATAAAATCGCAAAACCGAATAACAAGGATTACGTAATGATCCTAAAAAACCGCGCCCTGCGTCTCAGCCTGTATAATTTCGTGGCTGACCTGTTCAGGACGCCGCCGTCGACGACGGGGTGGGGCAACTGGAATGTATATGGAGAGAATTCCCTTCGCCAGTATCGGGATGGGAACTTTAGCCCCGTCCAGCCCTTCATCTATATCTTGGACACCTACGTTGCGCCAACAAAGTCCGAGTTGCCAATGGTCATCATCGAGACCAATACGCTGGCTCGGCCCTATCAACTGGGCGATACTCAAGGGCGGCTGAGCATGGCAAACCTGCACGTCTTTGGCAAAAACAGAGGGCAACGTGACGACATTGCAAGTATGTTGCAGGACGTGTTTGCCAAGAACACGGAAACGGTGGGCTCAGTAGTTCCGTTTCCAGTCTACGACTATATCTCGTCCGGCTCATCCGTACTAGTTGAGACGGCTCACATCGACCTTGGAATATCTGTGGAATATCCAATCGTCGGTGGGCTCGAACAGCAAGAAGGTTCGTTGTCGCAATTTGCAACCGTTAGCTTTTCGTTTCAAACAAAACTTTAGGAGGTGAAACATGACAGATCCAACAGATGTTGGGAGACTAGGACATAGATATTTCCCGATCATCGGCAACGTCTCGACCGGCGAGGAAGAGGTCATCAGCCGAGCCCAGTCTATCGAGTTCGGGACCACACACACCACCGAGAAGATTTACGAACTCGGTCGCATAGCACCCATTGGCAGTGCTCAGGACCCAACCGACTTGCGTTGCACCTGGGAAGTCAATATGTATGAGGAGTTACGTTCCGAATTTGTCCTTGCAGGCAAAGATGTGGACACGGACACCGAGTACAACCTGGGTGACATCATGGACGAGGACGATAACGAGCTATACGTCCTCATCCGTGACAACGATGGGACCTTCACGGACGAAGTCCACTACATGGACTGTGTGACTACGGAGCTTGCATGGCGCTTTGCAGTCGGCGCGGTCTGCGCGGCCACTCTCACCGTCGAGGGCACAGCCGGTTCCTGGCTGACCACGCCGACCCATGGGTCGGGGGATGTCATCTTGGATGAGACCAGTATCGGTGGGGCGAAGGGCAAGGAGGCTCGTATCTGGTTCGGCACTGGTGGCTCAGCGCCAACTGCTACTGACCGGGCCTATAGGCTTCAGAGCTTTAACATCCGGGCCACATTCCCCGTACAGACCGTTCGGGAACTTGGTCGCAGGCAAATAGTTGGCAAGTTGCTGGAGCCAGTGGACGTGACGGTGGACTTTGACGTAGCGGCTGCTGACGAACAGCCCCACGACGTCTTCTTCGCTGCATTGGCCGGTAATGTAGGCTACGACCTGACCGACACCGAGCGACAGCACATCTTCATTCGGCTGTACGACCCAGATGCGGCTGAAGCAACGACTGTCATCAGGGCTTGGGAAGTCCACAACTGCCGACCGACAGCTACGACACCGGTCCGTGCTCAGGTGCGAGGACTGTCCACCTACCGCTACACGCTGACTTCAGAGGCCGAGGCCGTGACAGACAGTGGTGGATTGATAGCGTACAAGGGCGACATTGCCTAAATAACATAATACAGGAGGAACGAGGATGGATATTGACAGGATGTTGAGGGCGTACACACAGGTTGGCGACGCAACCGTCCGCGCATTGTCTGATTTGGACGTGCGTGAGAGGGATCGTATCGCCCTGGAAGCATCTCGCGAGGAAGCGGACGAATTGCGTGATGAGGAATCCGAGAAGTACAAGGAACTCATTGCGCCCATGCTGGACATGAGCGACGACGAGATGAAGGACACCATCGTGGCCTTCCAGGGAAGACAGTATTGGCGGGACATCGAGGCGGAACTGCAATACGAATACATCCCATTCCCGGATGATGCTACGCTGGAAGAACGGCAGGAAGTACTAAGAAAGCGTGAAGTCCACGAAGAGGAAGTCCGGAGAGAACGGGCAACAGTCATTGCCAAGAGAATAGTGACCTTCGACGAGAAGGTCCAAACTTGGACGACTGAGGTTCTTCAGCGCGAGATGCAGCGGCGGGCCATAGCTGCTCACTCTATGGCTAAGTATGCCGACGTATGGAATTATGCGACGTTGGTACTGGCCTGTTTCAGAGGCGGCAAACCGCTGTTTAAGAAGTGGGAAGATGTGCCCGAAATGTCCGCGCGGGCAGTGGAGGGATTGTTCACTGCCTATCGGGAGGTGGACTCGGTTGACGTGTGGGAATTGGAAAAAAACTCATCGACGGGCAGTATTCAGGGTGGATCAGAACAGTCGAATTCGCCCGAATAATGCCCGTCGCTGCATCTGAGGTTCCTTGGTTTATTACCAGGATTTGGATACTGGAGAAGCGAGTGCAAGGTATTCGAGAGGCTACGGCTTATGATCCTGATAAGTTAGAAGCGCCGCGCGACCTCTGGCCTATCCATAAAGCCGATGAGCTAGAGGCGTGGTTCACCGAGCGTCGCAAAGATCATAGCCAATAATCAGCGAGCTTTTTTAAGAACGAACGCGTATACGAGACGCCATCTAAGATGGGCTCATAGTGTTCCGGGGGGACCTGGATTAGTTTGGCACCACCAACATGATATGCCTCATTTGTAGCTATGGTGCCGCAATTGCCACACCAGTGAGCCACAGCACTATCAGGCCAATCCAAATGTTCACCGAGATTCAACATCTTTTCATTACAGAACTTGCATTGCATATTCAATTACCTCCTGTGTAATATTTTCAATATCTGATTCAGTGGCGTTGATAACATAGTCTGCCACTTTGTGGAAGAATTGATCAAGATGATGATGGCTTTTCAGTACAGATTTAACATGGTTGGGCAGGCGCTGTTTCCCTCGCGGGGTAAGCAATCCCAATGAGTGCTCGATTTTATCTTTATCATGGGAGAGATAGATAAAAGTCAAATCCTTGAACAGTTCGCTCCAACCCTGTCGTTCTTTCTCCTGTGCCAGTTCGCCTATCAGGTTACTATGCACTCCAAGTGTTAGCACTTGGGCAGGGGAGTTTCGCATCCAATGAATAGCATGAGCCAGAGACGGCGATTTCTTGACACCAAGTTCCTTGTCCATCTCTACGGCAATGATGCCGGATTTGAGAAGCTGGAAATGTACACTAGATTTCCCTGTTGCCGAATGGCCTATTAGGATAATTTTATTCATGTTCTACTTATTATACTATGAAGCCCAGGATTTGTAAAAATGCCTGAAACTACCCAGACCGAGCTAATTCAAATACAAGTTGAAGGCGCCCAGGCCCAAAGTGCCCTGGACCGACTTCTCGAAGCCATTGGGAAAGTCGAGCAGGCTGTCGTTGGCATGGGCGGAAAATTCGACACCGCCATGCAGCGCATAGTAGAGCCCATCAATAGGCTGACGACCAGCATGGATGCGCTTAATGTGTCTATTGCCGGGATGCAAAAGAACTTGGGCAACACGGCCGGGCTGGAGGCTCAGCAAAGAGAGGCCCAACAGCTTACAGTAGACTATGCTAATCTGCGGTCGGCAATGGCCCAGTTCAGGGTTCGTGGTGGCACTGCTGCACAAGAGCGATTCCGCGGGCCGACGGGTAGCCAAATCAAATATGCCCGAGCGGGGTTCGTCGAAGCCTATATGCGTGGTGAATATGGCCAAGCCGGTTTTGGTCCCGGTATGGGTGCTACACATCCAGGTGCGGGATTTGTCCCTCCCACAATGCAGCAGGTGGGTGCCCAGCCATCTATGGCTGGGCAAGAACTTAGAAAAGGGTGGAAAGAGCAATTTTCGCCTGATGCAGTGAGGCAAATCGAGGAGCAAATCGCAGCCGAAGGGGAACTCGTTGCAATTGTAGAACAGCTATCCGATGCCGAGGAGCAACTAGCAGCCAGCACTGGACGTGCAGTTGCCGAGCAGTTGAGGCAACGGGCAAACTGGGAACAGATGGTAGTGGCCGGGGAGCGTGTGGCCGAACAGCTCAGGCGACAATCTACCGAGCTTACCCGGCGCGCCGGAGCAGCGTCAGCAGCCCGGCTTAGAGATCGTCCAGAGGTAATTGGTCAGGTCTACGCCCGAGCCGGCGTGCCCGTAACGCCCCGACTAGAGGAAGAAGACCCTTTAGCAATAAGAAAGCCCGGCGTTATGGTTGGAGATTGGGAAAAAGAGGCAGAGCAAATCGGCGTTCTTGAGGCTGCAATTGGGCGCAAGATAGTCGTCCAGAAACTCATGGCGAGAGGTTCCAAAGACGTAGCCGAGCGGTTCGAAAAGCAGTTCCAGGTAACACGTAGCAAAGAAGAAATCCTTCGCGAGATCAACAGAACCGGCAAGATGACCACCGGGATGGAGAAAGAACTGGGCCTGCAGACGGAACGCACGGGGCGACAGGCACAGCGGGCCGGTGGCATGATGCGCTATTTCGGGCGTTACTTGCTGCGTTACTTGATACTGTGGCAAGGCATCCAAGCCGTGAGGGGTATTGCTAAGGGTTGGTTTGCAGCACACATGGAGATGGCGGACGCCGTTGCCGACTTTGGCTGGCGCGTGAACGCTACGACGGAGGACGTGGCCCGTTACAGAGACAAACTGCGTGATGTGTCCACGATGGTTGGTATGCCGGTGGGACAGATCACCAGTCCGCTTGCGGGCCAAGCTACCGAGGCTGAGTTGCTGCGGGCGGCTGAGGCGTCCAAGGTCTTTGGGGGTAGTGTCGAGGACTGGCTGCGGACATTGCAGAAAGGCGACGTTACACTGGATGCTTTCGCCCATGGGCTACGCATCTCTACGCTGGCGACCGAGGATTATGCAAAGCTGGTTGGTAACGCCAGTGGCATTGCCAAAGAGTTCAACATGAGTACGGGGGAGACTATTGGGCTATTGTCCGCACTGCCCTCTATTTTGCGGACGGATGCTGAAGGGGCAGCAGAGCTAACCGAGGCGTTGGCCGGGCTGTATGAACAGAACCAGCTATTGATGACCTTGGGTGTGGCTCCCGCCGTGACGGTTGGGCCGGGTGGTGCGCCACAACGGCGACCAATGGCAGAAGTGATGGCCGAGATCGGACGGCAGCCAATAGCACAACAGCGACAACTCGCCGTAGCAATTGGGCTGACGGGCGAGAAACAGCAACAAATGTTTTTGGACGCTGTTGCCGGGTGGCCTGAAGTGACACAGGCAATCCAAGGCACAGTTGATGCTACCGGCGATTTCGACGAGGCAATGGCTGGGGCCGACGAAAGCATGAAGGCCCACGTCGAAAGCATGAAGACGGCCTGGAATAGCCTCCTATCGACTATTGGAGATACGGAGGCCGCCAAGAGCGGAGTTGGCGGGCTGGCAAATTACTTTAAGGGTTTGACTGTTGCGATAGAAGAGCCATTACGTGCTCTGGAATTCTTATTGCAGGTTCTCGAGACCGCAACGCCCGGAGAGATGCTTGCAATGCTCGCAATGGGCCCCACGCTAGGGCCCAAATTGGTAGCTGGTCTTGGCATAGTGGGTGGGGCCGAGGCCAGGGCTGGAATGGAGGGGGCCGCCGGTGCGGGCGGAGCCGCTGCTGCCGCCGCCGCCGGAGTAGGCGCAGAGGATGGTGGCCCGCCTCCAGCCTACTTCCCACCGATGCCCACCCTACGTATGCAGGCGGGTATGACGATAGGACAACTGACTGCTGAGATGGAGCGGGTGATAGACGAGGTGTTCACGCGGCCCTATACAACGGCATCGGGCGAAGTAATCCAAGTTACAAAAGAACAGATAGATGCGTTACGCAAGAACACGGTCATACTGGACGAGACAGGCGAGGCCATAGGGCTTCTCAACGTCTACGCCCCAGCCCTTGCGGTGGCCCAGGAGAATCTGAAAAACGAGGTGGCGAAGTTCAGCCTGGAGCGCCTGAAGGACATCACTCCGGAAGAGTTTGAGCAGGCCAAACGGGAGATCCTGCCGACGTGGGAAGCGCGACTGGCTACTGTTCCGGGCTTTGAGGAGCAACAGGAGCTCCAAAACTTCTTTGTCGGCATGGACGACACCTTTATGCAGATGCTTGGCACAGAGACTGCCATCAGCTATACCTTGCAGGACATCCTGGATGTAGAGAAAGACCAGCTTGAGGGCATGTGGAATATACCGACTGGAGTAACCATGAGGGTTCCGCTCCAATCACTGGACCTCATGCGCTGGATGAAGGGTGCCGGTGGTGCTGGTGGTATGCCCACCGACATGATGCCCGAGGGAGGCCCGTTGGAGGCAGCCGCGACCGCCCAAGACAACGCGGCGATGGCAATGCAAACATCTGCTGGAGCACAAACACAGGCAGCGGCCAGCATGTCAGACCTAGCATTGCAGCTTGGGGCAAAGATATATGGAGATGTTCCCGTAGAGCCCGGCGTGGCGAAAGAGGCAGCATTAGATGGTGGCTTCCAAGCAGGCGTCAATAAGCGGCGCCCAGTAGCGGGCGGGGCCGGGAAAGTAGTGCCCATGGCCCCGACGGGTATGCCGACTGGAGTGGGGGCGCTTACGGCCCAGATTGCCATCAATCTAGTTAGTCAGCTATTCTTGGACAAGAAGGTTGTCGCCGAGGTAGTTCAGACCGAGTTGTCCCGCCAACTGGTCAACACAGCACGGGGCGCCGGCGGCGGTGGCGCGGCTGGCGGGCTGCGCCCATAGGAGATTATCATGGCCTGTGGCGCAGGTGTGCCCATCTTGCTCCATTGGTGCGACCATCTACAAAGGAATCGCTATGGGCTATGACTTTTTGAGCTTTGGCAAGTTTGCGGTCCAGTGCTATAGTACAATCGGCGTAGAGAAAGCGGGCAATATGAGTACAGGCTATACGTCCGCCCCATGTTAGCCTCCAGGCCGCACCATCTTGTTCTTTGCGAGCTAAGTAGCCATTGGTTATTGGTAGGCGTGATGCCAGTTCATATTGAAATCCACCCAGAAAGTGTTCTGTGCCAATAATTGTAATGGTAAGATCCGGAGATGGTCTGTTTTTCCGGGGCGTGATATAGAGGCCGCCATCACCATCCAAATAACCGCGCAGAAAGTGTCTCATGGATTCATCGGGAATGTAATCTGGAAATCGCAATGTATAGCTTTTAGTGCCGGGATCAACACCGAGAGACACCAACCGTTGATATATGTGTTCATTGCTAATTCGGATGTAATACTGACCAGCAGTTGTGGGTAATACTTTGCCTTGAAACTCAATTGCCTCAGCAAATTTCTCTAGATGTGCTTTGTCTCTTGGGGCAAGCTTGATAGCAAGTTCACCAGAATAACTGGGCTTCTTTTTCCTGACATAACCATCTGCCATAATGAAGCCAAGCCAGTATGTAGGTATTTCCTTGGTAAGGTCATCAAAAAAAGAGTCGTTACAAGTTAATAGCGGTCCATAACGACCTGGGGAACGTAAGGGAATTTCAGAACGTACTAGACAGTTTCTCACAGCGGAATATGAAATGCCGTGCTTGTCAGCTACTTGCACCATTGAAAAACCGGCTTCAAAGTCAGAGATAGCTCGGTCCCAATTAAACTTGTGCTTTCTATATGACTGTGGACGTAAGGGCTCATCTGATTCTATTAAACGCTGCCGTATGCTCGCGTAGTTAGAGTCATGTTTGCGGGCCACTTCCCTGATACTCATACCGCTTCTGTAATCAAAGGCAATCTGCTTTACGTTAAGACATAGTTTTTTCATAGCAATATTCTAACACATTGTATCACAATTGTCAATCAGGGTGAAAAATTATGGCGTGGCAACTTGCGGGCGAAACAATAATTGTTGATTCCGACAGCGACGATGATGCCGAGCCCATTTACGGCAGGATCCAAATACTGGACGCATCATCCACAACCCTGCACTTTGCAGGGTCTCGGTCGGCTGCTCGTACCCTAAAGTTTTGGTGTGAGACGGATGCCCGCCTGAGCACGCTTAGAACCGCCTCTAATACCAATGCGGACGTGGCACTGGTCTCTGATTTAGGTGCACAGGGCAATTATCGGATTATGAAATTTTCTCCAGAGAGGAGGCACGCCGTCAATAAGACCAACGCCTGGTTTTACTGCACGGCGGAGTTGATGAAACGATGACCAACAAACAACTGGAAGAAAAGCTGGATAGGATTATCGAATTGCTGGAGAAGCTCACGGCGCCAAGTATGGATTTCTCTGTAACCTATCCCACAGCGCCGCACGAACTAGAGGCGAATATCACTTACTACCCATGGCAACCACACGAGACCTCTTCAAGTCTATAACTAACAATATCGACATGATCTCAGCCGAGATTGTCACTGCCTATCGGACGGTGTGCAGGCGGGCGTCTATAACCACCCGCACCATGGGTGGCCTTGACATAGGCGACACCATCGCCTTGGACATCGGCTACGTCGGCGACCACGCTACGCTGTTCAGTGGCAGAATCCGATCTATTAGCGTGGCGTCCCCAAGGGGTACTTATGTCATCGAGGCCGAAGACGCACTGTGGCAAGCCAAAGAGTTCTACTTCATACCAGAGACACTCGACGAACCGTGGAGCCGGTCCAACATCAAAGCTGAGGACCTCGTAGAAGACATCTTGACTGAGGCGGGGCTGGTAGATTACGTGGGCTACGTCACGGGCTTTACGTTTGCTACGGGCACACAGGACGTAGAGATCAAGTTGGTTTCGGCTTGGGACTACATATCGTGGATTTGCGAAGTGGTGGGTGGTCACGCCTACGCCGATACGGCGGGACAAGTCCACTTCGTCGATCTGCCTCCTGTGCCTGGTGTGCCAGTGGCTACACTGACTACCGGCGAGGGCAAGGAGATCATCTTCAGCGACTACCAGAAATCCGACGACAGGGCTCGGAACCAGGTAGTCGTCTTTGGCTATGGGAATATCAAGGCTACAGCCAACGCCGCCCCGGCTGGCTATACCTTGCCAGCAAATTTCTACAAGACAGCCATCATCTCCCACACCATGATAGACACCCAGGCGATGGCTCAGTCCACCGCCAGCCTCAACTTGACTGCCCTGAACCGCCTCACCGAGTCGGTGCGCTGTGACATCGAGGGCAATCCAAATTTGGACTGCCGTGACACCGTGACCGTGACCGAGGCATTTTCCGGCGTTTCAGGCGATTGGTTCATCCATGAATGTCGGCACGCCATCGGCGTGGACGGCTACAGAACCAACATGATGTTGACCAAATGAACGCAACAGTTACTATTGGTGGGGTGGATTGCTCTAATAGGTTAGTTTTTCTCAACAGGCATCACGGCATCTGCCAGATGGTAGCCAGCGCCGAGGTTGGGCTCGACCCGACGTGGGCACAAGCGTTCAGTCCATACGACGAAGTTATCATCCACGAAAGTGACGATGGTGGGCTAACCAAAACCTTTACGGGCTACATGGCAAACGTTGGCCATTCCCGTATGCCACCGGCCAGGGTGATAAACTGCCAGTGTTCACTTAAAAAAGTCATAGACTACTGGTACACGTCCTTCGAGACTGGCGGCTCTACGGTCTCGGCGCTCATCAACAGCTTGATGACGACAGTGGGCGTAAGCTATTCCATCAACGACAGCTACGGCTATCCAACGGCTGAAGAAGAGTGGATGAACACCAGTGCCATGGACGTGTTCCAGAGCCTATTGACGATGGCCGGTTGGCAAGCCTATTCGGACCCGGACGGCGTCATCCAGATAGGCAGGCTGATGAAAGGAACAGCCGTCTATACCTTTAATGAGGGCGACAACCTAATCAGTGTGGAAAGTGCCCGTGACGATTCTTGGATACGCAACGCCATGGCCGTCTATGGTGCGCCCGGAATTTCTGTCAAGCGATATGCCGACGACTATGAGGTGGGGGACTTTGAGCGGGCGGGCGCATTTGCCAACCCGCTCGTTGCAACCGAAGCAACCGCTATAGATATAGCTAACAAGGCACTAGACTTATTTGACTCTGAGCTACACGTCGTCCACGCCGAGGTACTGGGTGACCCGGATGTCCAGATAGGCCAAACCGCCTCAGTGACAGACACGTTTACCGGCCTAAGTGCCCACACTGATATGATAACCACCGTCCGGGCTTCTATGTCGGCAGACGGCTATATCCTGGATGTAATGTTAGGAGAACGTTGCCCCACGATATGGGGATTTGGTGCCCCGCCGCAATACCTATATGCTGCCACTGGTGGTGCTGGTGTCTATCGCAGCCCGGATTATGGAAACAATTTTGTGGCCGTCAACGGGTCGGGGGGAAGCACGCTTACCGGAAATGCGTTATACGTAAATGCCATCGAGGTGGATTCCGGCGACAATGAGACTGTGTGGGCTGCAACCAATGGCGGCATCTATAGAACACAGAATGCTGGGCAGACTTCTTGGGTGCAGATGGACCCAGGACGCCTATACAGGCTGAATACCTTCGACTATAGTACGGACCCAATATACTACGATGTAGACCAAGACGAACTGCATCCCGAACTAGTTTTCTTTGTAGCTGTGGACCATACGATGCAGAATAGCTGGATAGTCAAATGCACAGGTGGTTCGGCTTGGAGTTACTGGCAAGTCAGGTGGTATGAATAATGGCATGGACATGGAGTAGGGTTTGGGACGTAGAGGGAATAGGCCATATAGTCTACCGTATGGCTAAGACAAAATTGCCTTACCTACATTTTCCCGATGGTCTTCTCTGGGCATTGACCGAGAGAGGATTATATCGTTCGTACAATGGCACATCTTGGACGAAAGTAACTGATCCCCCTGGCTGGGGCGGGATTGGCAATCCATGTTCCAATAAAAGTCTGTTTAATCACCAAGGGCTGCTGTATGAACACTTTGGACAGGTCCTCTATGAGCAGTACGCTTATGGGTTATGGAACACCATCGTTACAGCAGCGGGCGGGGAATTCTGGAACGCGGTTGCAACCGATGGCACCCTGATCGTTATGGCGGGCATAGATGCCAATGATGGAACTATTTGGTCCTGGGATGGAGCTAGTTACACCAAGGAATTCACGACGGACGGAGTGAGTACTCCCCGCGCACTATTTTGCGCGACGCCTTTTTACGATACCTATACTCGGAAATGGTATTGTCACGTCAGATATGGCAATAGCGCTGTAGATGAATGGGACACGGTTTTCGTGCGCGACGGTGGGGGGAATTGGTCTCTCTTTCGCACCTGTGTCCGTGGCGATGGTGATAACATCTATCGGGGCTATTGTGTCCAATTCTGCACAACACCTTATGGAATGCTCTTTGGTGGTGAGCTATATGACCACGATGGGAACTGGACGGACACCCTGCTTCCGGGCACTGCTGGGGCATGTGCCTATTTATATGGCGAAGTCATCATGGTCAGGCATGACGCAGACACGCCACCACCACCCTCTGCCATAGGTAAGGTCTATACCTATAATGGTGGCACAAGCTGGACTTACAGGGGTGAAATAGAACCAATTGGGGTAAACAGTGTTTACCCTAGATATATTCCAAACATAATAGATTTCCGGGGACAACTATACGCCGGGGGCACCAGGGAGAGGCGAGCAGCACCAGTTAAGACATACAGAACTATTTGGCGTTTGGGTGCTGAAACAGACACAACAACTAGTGGATGGACAAGGCCCACGGCCCGGCAGTTGGTATGTGACCATGAAGTGGGTGATACGCTTTACCTAGCTACCTATACCAGCGCCGGCTCTCCAATAATGTTGAGCCTCGACCCCGATTTTGACTGGTGGGAGAAGCTGTATGAAGCAACCGGTGGTTCATACATGCAAGTCCAGACAGCCCTGGTCCGTGATGTAGCTTATGCCCATGGCTATCTTGGAACAGATAACCAGATACAAGTCACAGCCGATGCGGGCTTTTCCTTTGCGGACGCCGACGACGACTGGGGTGAAGACAAAATCACCACGATGGAATATCGGGCCACGTCGGGTAGTGACATTTGCATCACCAATTACGAAGATAAGGACTTACTGAGAACACTGACTGGCGCAAACCCCTGGACCAAGCGTGGCGACATCCCCGGCCCGCCGTTGAGCCAACTCAGAGACTCCGATGTCGTCTTCGTGGGCTGTACCGGGGGCGGCTTGTATAAAAGCGAGAACATAGGACAAACGTTTGCCCAGGTGGGCACCGGCCTACCCGCCGTGGATATTCTAGACTTGGAGCTTGCATAGATGCAACCACTCACGACAGACCTAGCACAACAGATATTGGCACTCGTCAAGATGGAGGCATATAGCCTACTGGGTGCTATCCAGGATGGCAAGACTGTCCTGGGTGGCTCTGCCGGTTCGGCTGGTGGTGCAGGTGAACCGCCTGCTGGCTTCGTGGGTAAGCTCACCCAATCCAACGTCACCTTCGACACGGCTGGTTCCTCACGGGCCTGTTCTGCCGGTAGCGCTGGTAGCTCGTCGTTGGTGGACAACCTGGATGCTATTAGGCTTGGCCTGGAAATATGTGACGATGCTATTGGCGATAGGCATATTGATTGGGGACACGGCGCGGGACAAGTAGATTCGGCAGATATGCCGTTCACGACAGTAACATTCGATGGCCCAACAACTGGGAATATTATCACTGTACCCGAACAGTTAGCCCAGGCACTAAATTTAGTAGACACAAACGCCTGGGGATACATGCGAATTATCTCCCTGGAGCAGTACCAAGTGTATCCCACCATACACCTCAACTACAATGAGGCCGCAATGGACGTCCGTATTTCGGCTCAGGGGATGACGAACGCCTTCTTCGTGAAGGGGATCAGTGGCGCGATCACGATGGAGGCGTTGGGCGCGGGGGTCGTACAAGCCTCTGCTATCGGAGTGCTAAGCAGCAGTCTCCTTGCAGCAGATCAGCTTGATCTGGGTATAGGCGACATGCTTTTTAATGCCGCCGATGGGCTATTGCTGCTTGGCCCGCACTGTGAGATCAACCCGACCGAGTGGTGGTCACTACGTAAGCAGAAGGCTACCATCTCCGGAGCTTTCCACCAGGAGGCTGGGCGGTGGCAGGGCACACGCGGACTGGTCGTGGAAGCAGCGACAACCAATATGGAAGATAATCCCAGCCTGGAGACCAACGCGACTGGCTGGGCGATTGGCTGGAATCCTGGATTGCATACTACGGTGGGTTCTGGGCGGTCGTCTGACGCGGCGTTCTCTGGGGATTACTCCTATAAACTCATAGCTACCGGAGGAGATGGCGTACTTGATATTAGGGCCGGTTCAGACGGCATCTTGGCGGTTGCAGGCTCTACTACTTACACCTTCTCGGCCTGGGTGAACATCACCTCGCTTACTAGTGGGAACTTACAGATCAAGGTCTCTGAGTACGACGGGGGCGTCTATGTTACAGAAACCGGAGGCACTACCTTAACCGCTGTTACGCCGGGATGGGTCCGGTTCGTTGTAACAAAAGAGACGACCGCCTTGACGGACGGAATTCGTCTCCTGCTCAGGCATACTGGTACAGGCATAACATACTATGCAGACGCAGTTCAGGTGGAGCAAAAAGTCCAGGCTACTACCTTCGCTGACGGATCACTCGGTACGGGTTATGCCTGGACAGGTGTGGCCCACGCCAGCACAAGCACCAGGACGGTAACGGAAGTCGATCTGGATGCCCACGTAGGATTGCTCGAAGGAAACGATACCATGAGCTTCCGCCTCATAGTACAGGCGGCCTACGACTACGATGCGACATGGCCCACTGCTACACCCTTGTTCTTGGACATCTATGAGGATGCCGACAATAGAATCTTCATTGCATACAGTTCGGTTTCGGATAAAATATACTGCTGGATTGAATCCGGCGGAACTATCGCCCAACTCACTCCTGGCGCGACGACCCCTTTCTCTGCGGGAGATTGGTTGGACATAATCCTCACCATAGACTATGCTGCCAATAGCTATGTCCTCTACCTCGATGGTGAGGAGATAGCATCGAGCACGACGGCATTGGCAAACATAGCTACACTGTCACAATGGAATGTGGTGTCGAGATTTACTGCGACCTCTCAGACAGGCTGGAACGTTGCCGAGTTCGCCGTCTTCGACCGAGTACTGACCGCCATCGAGGTGGCCGGGCTGTATGCTCTCCAGAGGCCGCTAGTGGATGCGGGTTCGCTTGACGAGCCGTCTGTCTACTTTACGACAGTGTTCAATGACCTCTTTTTCCCGATGAGCACGGGAAAAGTCGGGGGCGCGAACCAACCTACTTGGGCGGCGTTCCAAGGCAATACGATGGAGTACACGTTCGCCATCAATGACCTTCTCCATCTCGCAACGCAGGAGATAGCCCACTCCTACAAGGAAGGCTCGGACATTTTACTACATGTCCACATAGTCTTGGATGGAAGTGACGTTGGGGATACAGTCGTCAATTACGAGGTTGAGTACACGATAGGTGATCAGGATGAGGTGATGTCCGCTGCCGTCGTCGTGACATCTGGAGACTTTGTGATAGACGGCGGGACTGCGGACAGGATGCACTTGGTCATCGATGTCGGGACCATAGCCGGGGCGACCTATCGGATGCAGGCAGCGCTGAAGATCAGGTTCAGGAGGATCGCCCTGGTCGGCGGGGGCGACGCGCCGAGCAATGACCCGTTCGTCTTGATGGCTGGGGCCCACATTGAGGAAGATACAGCTGGATCACGCACTGCGAATACAAAATAGAAAGGAGGAAGAATGAACCTCTATATGCCAAAAACTAAGGGTTTCGCAATCGTAGTAGTGGGGATGCTGTTGTACTTCGGGCAGATATACGTAAGTGGCCAGTCTCCCACTCCCACTCCGCAAGCGATCTCCCAACCTAGCTGGGACGAGACTATCCTCATCACCACGGAGCGCACCGAGGATTGGAAGCTGTGGTTTCACTACATTTTCATACAGGACGATGTGGTGCAGCACTACGCAACCGTCGCATCCGATTGTAGGCCAATGGTGACACCAGGCGTTGGGAATTGCGGGCCGCCTGTCATAATACCAAAACCTACGGGTATCTACAAGGTGTGGCGAGCAATGGAATGGACCGATGGTACCAGGTCACTATATGCGCCACCGGCAGAACCGCTGGGCACGGAGACTGCCGACCATTTCTGGTATATCGGTACTCTGGGGGCCTGGTATGACACGTGCCCAGCCGATCCTCCGACCAGCACGCCTTACGTGCAACCAACTTACACGCCCAACCCGACGTACACTCCGTTGCCAGAGCCAACTTGCAGGCCAACGATTACACCCAACCCGACGTACACTCCGTTGCCGACCTATACACCAGCGCCGACGAGCATTCCGTATCCCATACAGCCATGATACTATACGATGATTTGTCGGACCGGATGGAAAAATACCTCGAGCCATTGACGCATCGCCAGCGGGAGGTGCTGAAATTGGTCGTATTGGAGGGATTGCCACATAAGGAAATAGCCACTCGATTAGGCATCGGTCGGAGGACGGTCGCAAATCACATGACAGCGATTTACGACAAGCTATGTCGCAACCGCCGCAACCTGTTCTTGGCAGCGGTAGAAGCACATCGACGGGGGGAGTTGTCATTATTTGTGCGGGAGAGGAAGGATGAATGAGTAAGATAGGAATTCAATGGCAAAGAGAAACCAACGCGGTGCTGGACTACAACCGCCTGGTGCAGCCGACCGTGCTCAAGTCCATCAACTGCCGCGACAGAGAGTTCTGGCAAAAGTTGGTGGATGGCAACCCCAACAGCATCCGTATCTATCGTCATTACCCAAACTGGGACTGCTGGCAGGACAATCCTGAACGGTGTGCCATTGACGCAGTGTCGAACCTCAAGTCCGAAATCGGTCACGTCCTGGACCTACTCACCCATGTCGAGGATAATAACGAATGGGTCCATTCGTTCATGCTCGACCAGGTAGACGCAGCCGATAGGTATATGTCTACTTTTATTGAGACGGCGTGGCAGGAATTGGGCTTGCGGACCGTGTTTCTCAACTCGGCCACGGGCCACTGGGGTGATGATGTCGTTACATTCTGGCGCACCCTGCAAACTGCCGAATGGCGCAAGGCTGTTCTGGGCCAGCACGAATATGATTGGCCTACGATGATGAGGATTTACGAGGAAACCGGCGACTATTGGCTATGTGGCAAGTGGCAAAAGAGCATGACCGCCATCAGGGCTGCGGGCTATCAGGGAATCCGGTGTATCATCACCGAGGCAGGGATAGACGGTGGCGTGGCGGGCCAGCCGATGAAGGGCTGGAAAAGTGTGCCCAACGCGCTGGAGAACTATGCCGCATCCCTATTGTGGTACAATGACTTGCTCATAGCGGATGAGGACATGATAGGCGTCGCTCTTTTTGGCCTCTCCATGGAGGGCGACTGGGGCGACTTTGACATAGCAGACACGGAGGTTCCGAGTCGGATAGCACAATTTCCAACGGTGCCTCTACCAGAACCACCAAAGGAGGACGACAACGTGAAAATCTATGACTACGATGGGGTTCTGCGGGATTGGGACTGGCTGAGAGCAGAGTTCGGTGACGTGCAGATACATCCCGTAGAGGAAAGGTTCTCAATCCGCGAGGGGGAGCGTGTCTACGAGGCATGCTACCTGCGGGCCAAGACTGGCAATTCATCCTGTCAGATCAATATCAAGAACTTGGATGAAGTGAACGTCGTGGGGGAAACCGTCGTGTTCGGCTGGGCCGATGCTGAGCCGCACGGCTTGGCCGACAACGGCCACAACTGGTCAGTCAACGGCGTGCCCGGGCCGACAAACGAGACTGGGGACGTTGGGCCGGGGATGGGGGCGTTTTACAGCCCGGCGGACGGGGAGCGCGGGCCGTACTGGTGCTGGGTCTATGGGCTGCCATCTGATTACGTGGACGGATTGGGTATGCTGGCTATGACAAATCATAGCCATTTGGATGTGGGATACCGCGAGGTCGTTGTCGGGGAGAGTGAGCCGCCGGAGCCGCCCGTCAGTGGGGAGCCTTTAGATGTCGTCAGGGAAATCAGAGACGACGTATTGGCTATCAGAGTAATCTTGCAAGATGGCTACGTTCCCCCCGAGCCGCCCGTCGACCAGCCCTTCGTGGGCGAGTACTACAACAACAAGGACCTGAGCGGCGCGCCGGCTTTCACCCGCGAGGATGAGGAGATTAACTTTGAGTGGGGGGCTGGCTCACCAGACCCAAGGATAAATCCCGACCACTTCTCGGTGCACTGGACGGGGTACAGAACCTTCGGGGCCAGGTCATACACCTTCTATGCTTTGGTGGACGACGGGATCCGACTGTGGGTGGATGACGATCTGGTCATTGATGGCTGGAAAGACCAACCACCAACCCCCTATCAGACGACCAAGATTATGACGGCTGGACAACATGACATCGAGGTGACGTATTATGAGAATGCTGGGGGTGCCACCTGCAAGGTCTGGTGGGAATAAATGCGCCTCGTGACGCACGTCATCAAGCATAAAAGTCGGACTGACTGCTGGCTGATAAAACCTATTGGCGACGTTCACCTCGGCTCTATAAACTGTGACGAGGCCCTGTTAGACCAGGACATCAAATGGATCCTGGAGAACGAGGCCTTCTGGGTAGGAATGGGGGACATGGCGGAGTTCATCACCAGCAAGGACTTCCGCTTCCGTCCGGAGGATATTGCCCCATGGTGTCGGTCCGAGAAAGACGTGGCTGAGGCACAGTTGCAGAGGCTCATGGAAAAGCTGGGGCCCATCAAGCATCTGTGCATCGGGCTATTAAAGGGCAACCACGAAGATCAGATATATGACAGGTACGACAACAACGTTTATGCCCGTTTGCTGAACCACCTGAAAGTAGAGGACCGGCGTATCAGGTTGGACACGCGCGGCTTCATACGGTTGCTCTTCCACAGATATACGGGAGGCGGCAAGAAGCCCAGCAGCAAGACGGTAGTCATCTTCGTGGAACATGGCTATGGAGGCGGGCGTATGGAGGGTGCGCCCGCTCTGGCTCTGGGGCGATTGGCTAAAAACTACGGGGCACAGATATTCATGGAGGGACATCGCCACAGGGAGCTATCTATGGTAGACCAACGTGTTGGTGTGCGGGGCAACAAGCTCGTCGGGGAGAAGCTGGCGCTGATTTGCTGTGGGACCTATCTCAAGACTTGGCAGGAGGACACAGAAATCTATGCTGAGAGGAAACAGTATCCCCCGAAGCCTACGGGGACGCCGGTAATCAAAATCGTCCCTTGGCAGGACGAAATCAGAGTCACGATGTAAAAGGAGAATATGATTATGATGTTGAGAACATTCTTACTAACCATGCTGGGCAGTACCGGCGTTGGTGCTGCAATCTACGTTGTCTTCGAGAAGGTGCCGTTCGTGGACGAGTGGTTTGCTTCGTTGTCCAGGAAGCAAAAGCGGGCGATGATCATGCTGACATCCCTCGTTCTGCCTGTATTGGCAGCAGCGTTGGGTGTAGCCTTCGGCTACTTTGTGCCCACCGAGGACTTGGCGTTTCTGGCCCTCGCCGCCGGCTGTGAGGCATACCTGACATCACAGTTTGTCCAGGCTAAAGACTTGTAGAAACAAAAAGGGCTGCTCCATCGCGGAGCAGCCCGATCCACACCTGCGTAAGCATCAGTTGTCATCCAGGTAGGACGCTATTGCTGATGCTATGACACCGACAAAAAGTCCGAGCATGAAGACCAGTAGCATTGGGTTCATCAGAATGTCCTCCAGAATGTTCTCCCGCAGTAAGGGCATGTAAGCATCTTCCGATATTCGATGTCCGAGAACGCCGCAGTCACGCTTGCTAACCCATGGATGAAATAGTATCCTGGCCCCGTCGCTCCAGGATACCAGCCTGCACTGCGTCTGCCTGAACCCCAATCCTCTTGGCTGATGTAAGCAGGCGTGGGCTGTATGTCATGGTTGCCCAGATTGTCTGACAATTTGGTACAACAGTGCATTATCAAAACGTCCTCCCACAAGCAGTACACATCTCGCCGACCTCATGGACGTGTTCAGTCCAGTCTTCGTCTAGTAGGCTCCTGGCCCACTGCTCCCACTGCACTTGAGCAGTGAACACCCGCTCCTGTGCAGCGTTCGTGATGGCGTTGTAAACATCAAACAACGTGCTACCCTCCAGCCGTTCACGGACCTGGTTACGCATCTTTTCAGAAGGCAACCGGCCTAAGATATGCTCCACCGGAACATCTGTCCGCCGAGCAAGGCGTAGCTTCTCCAGAAACTCCAACGCAACCTCCTCGGCTTGTTCAACCGCCGAGCCAAAGACTTCCATCAAGTCGTCTGGATCATGATACAGATGGCGTTCCTTCAAGAGAAGCGTGCCACCCACGCGGGCTAACAGGCCATTGGTACAGACCTCACGCCAGATGCCAGCGTCCACAATCAAGGAACCACGTCCTATCTCGGAATTGACGACGTGGATCATGGTAAACCCAACGTCGCCGCCACCGTTCAGTTGGTGCTTTGTGGGTGTAGTCAAGCGGACGTGCATGGTCTTGGTGTCGGCAGTGAACACATCGGGATAGAAGTTCTTTACCTCAAAGTCGGGAAAACGTGTCAGGACATCTATTACCGATGTGTGTGGCACGCAGGTATAGTCCCCGCTGACAACTGCCCGCAGGTCGTCCCCAAACCAGCGCGCCAATACCGGCTTGTCACGTTTGCCCCGAACCGCATCTTGAACCACCATCATTTGGGTATGGGGCAGAAGCTTGTCAAAGAATTCATGCCCCTGGAATTTTGTAGGCACTCCAATTTTGGATAGGAATTCATGACGGGCTATGCCCGTCATCTGGTGTTCAAAAGTCATCTCGAATTTGCCATGATAGTGGTCTGCCAGTTCCCCCAGCAGCACCTCGCTATCCCAGCAGTGTTCTTGGGCCGCTTGGACCTTAATTTGTATATCAGTTAGATTCATCTTCCACAACCCCTTCCAAAATCGGTTTTGCATCTGGGAACTGGACTGAATCATCATTGTATCCCAGATGTTGAACCCCAGCATTAAATATTGCCCAGAAAGAGAACCATTCCCTCCTTCGCATAATCAGGGTGCCGGTTAGTGACAAGTGGTCTTTGTCAGAACCCATGAAGACCCTAGAATGAATATACTCGCCCTTTAGCTCTTCCTTTATAAGAATCACCCTAGCCTCCTATCAGTAACTTCTTCCCTAGCTTCTTAGTTAGCCAATAAGCCACCGGCATCCACGATTCATGGCCACTCACCTGGCGGACAATCAAGTCATAGGTCTCGGTCCCTTCGGACGTTTCCAGGACAGTCTTCAGCAGTAAACTGCCCTGATGCCATTGAGCGTCCGCCGTCCAGATTTGGATTTCCCCCGCATCCTCTGACACTTTCTTGCGAGCCTGTCCTGGTGGCAATTCTGCCAACTCCTCGAGATACTGAGGCTCACCACCTGATGGCAACGCCTCTGGTTGGACAGGCTTTTCGAGAAAGTCCCGTCCGGCCATCGGCGTGTGCTCCAGCAGTTTCAGGATGGTCCCCCAGTCAGCGCCTGCGCTACGCCAACCCTGGATATCCCACATCTTGGTCCAGCCTGACGATCTCGACACGGGTGCATCCGAGGTCCAGTCCTCTAGCCAGGCGTTGAAGGACTCCCAACCATGGAGCGCCAGATTGTAGTGGCGGCGCAGCCCTGTAGATCCAGTAGTAGGGATAATGAGGCTCCGCATCTTGAGGTGTCTGGCGAGCACCCCGTCAGACACCTCCTCCACTCGCTGATAAATCTCATAGATGCGATAGGCAGCCATATAAGACAGGGCAGTTCTGGTTGCCCCCGTTGCGGATGCCTGGCTCGCCAGGCTGTCCAGAGCAAACACGTCACTGCTGCGCCTTATGGCTTCGACAAGCGTGCCAACGTCCCCGTCCCATCTGGCGAAGTCAAGCATCGAATAACACCTCCCGCAATCTTTCGGCGACCTCATTCAAATCCCTGCAATTCAAGAGCCCACATAGATGTTTTGGGCAAATACGCAAGTCTGTTATCTTGTCACTATCATCTATCCCCATGCTGCGAGCAATAGAACATCCGCAGGGGAACTTGGCCGTTGCTGACATTATCCGTCCTCCGCCACCTGCTTCATACCGTTCACGAATATCCTATATGTGGCGCTCCCGGTGTCTTCCAAGGACATATTCCCGCTGGCTACGGCATCTAACAGAGCGCGAACCGTTTCAAGTTGCTTGGCATTGAGGATTCCAATATCGTATTGCTTGCAAAGCCCTGCCCACCATCTTTCGGGTCTCCACCGCCACGCCTCCGGCAGGTTCGGGGCAGCTTTCTTCAGCAAGTCCTCGACACTCTCTGGGCCGAACATCTCTTCGACGGCGGCTTTCCCCGCCGCAATATCTTCCTTCGTGAAGAGTTGCGCTATCGCCTCACCGGAAGGGATGGTAGCGGGCTCGACGACACTGGGCACGGGTATTTCTGCATACCATCTCGGGTCTGCATCCTTGCCACCGCTTTCGATGTAGCTGACGAGAGCAGCGGCCTTCTCGCCGGTTAAATCCATCACCTTTGCTACATTGAAGTGACTCTTGAGGTGGTTGACGACATGGTTGCTATGTCCAAACACCATGTCTGGGCCGGTATACTTGACTATTAGCTGCTGGACATAATTCGTCCACCCCGGCGTTAAAAGCTCATTCGCAACCACGTTTCTGCCAGCAATTTGCACCATCGTTTCGCCAGGCACGCTCGCAGGGATAGCGGCTTTGGCTACGCTCTTGTCATATTCCTCCAGCGATACCCCCATCTCCTCTAATGCCAGCATGTCTGGGCCTTCTTCTTCCTGCTCACGCCTATTGAAGTATTGGGCCATCTTTGCAGTGGCCCCCCTGGGGACATCAAGCGTCGCAGCCCACGACATGGCTCCGTAGCCATCGGGGTTCTCGTAGACTTCTGCCAAGGTCATGCCGCCGAACTTGTTGTCCTTGCCCCACCCGCCAGGATGGATCGTGTAGGAATCCAGGTCCTCCGAGGGTTCAACGGCCTGGGTGGCCTGGGGCCGACGCTGGCGTTCTGAGACTTCCCAGCCCAACGCCCTTGCTATGTGCGGATTCTTGCCAAAGTATAGCTGTCCGCCGAGACGACGACCAAAACGCATCCAGCCGTTCTTGACGAGGTCTGTCAGCGCACCCTTGCAGGCGGTGTCTATCTGCTTTGCATTAACAACACCATCCCGATTGGACGCCGTTCCGAGACCGCAAGCGGGCCGCCGCTCCAGTTGCGCATCACTCATAACAACCAAGTCGCCGGTCATCTCCTTGATGAACATGGTAGGATCATTAGTGGTATAGTTCACACGGACTGTGTCCCAGTCTATGTACCAGGACAGCCCACATTCCAGGCAAATCTGGTTAGCTAACTGGACTACATATTGACCGTCCAGGTAGTCACCGAACACATTGCTATCTTGTAGGATAACATCGTCCGGTATAGCCTCGTTCACTAACTCCCAAAACTTGTTCCAGTCACCCATTCTATTATTCCTCCAGTAGTGTAGGTGCTTGCAGCATCTTCTCGGCTGCTTCTGCCAGGTAGCGTGTCCCGTCCCCCGGCTCCATTCGATACCGCGTCATCTTGAGTGTCCCAAAAGCCTGTTGTCTCACAGTTCCCTCGCAATAGTGGCTGTGACCTTCTCTTCCCACTCCACGAAGGACAACGGGGCCGATTTACTCACTCCCTTGGCGTAGGACTTGAACGATATCTTGTCCAGCTTGAGTAGATCAGCCAGGTCGTAGCCCATAGCGAACTCGATGGCCTCTGATTCTAGATAGACCGGAACCTCGGACACCCGCACGCCCAGCTTGGGGTGCGGTTTCTTGCCGCCGCCGGATTCCTCATAATACTCCAAGATGTCAAGCCGCAGATAGCCCTCTCTTTCCTTGAGGTCCAACTTGGCCTGCTCTGCACGGGCTATCCAGTTCTCGTTTGCAGCCCGCCACTCCTCGTAGGATTCATCCACTGCCGCCTGGCACTGGCGGACTAGATGCCTCGCGGCATGTAGCTTACTTACTTGCTCGTCAAACTTGAAGTGATCTTCCATCTTGTCCCTCCTATAGTATTATACTATGATGTCCAAATTTTGTACAGACTGAAACAGTGGACCCATCACTTGGGCTGTGTCGTAATTAGTTATGATTAGCTCCTGTCCAATGGTGGTCTCGCCTGCCGAGCCAGCGTGTGGAACGCTATAGCGAAGGTTGTGCGCCTCGATGTGGGCCCAGTCGTAGGCATCGCGGACTGTTAGGCTATCGTCATAAGTCAACAGGAACTTGCCCTGGATGCTACGCAGAATCTCAGACAGGTCCTCGTGATCCTGTTGGGAGAAGCGGACGGCGTAATCTTGCGGACCACTCTTTGGGCCCCAGTATGGAGGATCACAAAAGAACATCGTACCAGGCCGGTCATAGCGTTCAATACAGTCCCTAAAGTCCAAGCATTCGATGTCTACTTTCTGCAATCGGCGATAGACTTCCATTATGCGTGGCTCCATCTGGATGAGATCGAAGTAATGTGAGCGGCGGGTCATGGGCTTGCTCCCCCCCGGGCCGTACTTCCACCTTGGATAGCCTATCGAGCCGGTGAACGAGTTCTGAATCAAGTACCAATATTCCCATGCCGCCTCTACATCGGGCATTTCCTTCCGTGGTCGGCCCTGGTTGGGCTTATAGAAATCGAATTGGACCCGCGAGCGGACTGCAAACATGGACTGCTCGATGAATTCCTGTGGTTTCTCACGAATTGTCATCCAGAAGTTTATCAAGCCCTGGTCCTTGTCATTGATATACTCGTGGCGGGAAGTGCTTGGGTCTTTGGCAAGCGTTATCCAGCAAGCGCCACAGAACACCTCGACCCAGCACTCGTGCCGAGGGACCAATGCCAACAGCTTGTCCCTCACTTGCGACTTGCCTCCTGGGTATGGTATGATGCTATTCATATTGATCCAAATAACAAGATGTCCAATCTGGATCGTGCCGCTTCCATTGCGTGATAGCTGCCTTTGCCATCTCGCGGGCCCAACCAGTATATCGTGTTACTCGCTCTATATCATCCTTTGCTGCACGTTTGAGAGCCACGTTTAGGTCAATAAAGAAATTTGCGCGAGCAATTGGCGTAGACAAGTCGTCCGCAGCTACTACAATCTCATGTATTGGCTCATCCCAATCCGTTACGATGATTACCTTTGGCATATCACACCACCTCATAAAAGCTGTGTGTCATTGGGTCATGCCTCAACGTAAATTCGGTGTCTAACAGACCCTTGAGCCGGTCCTTCTTGTTCAGTCCATATAGTGTATCTGTTTCAGACCAGTGACGCATGGCTATAACCGCTATCGTCGCCGCCTGCTCCGGTACGGCAGAACCAAACGCTGCCGCCGAAGGTAAGTCGTGGTCCCTCTTGAATCTCTCTTCATTCTTGCGGGACATCTGAGAAAACACTGTAATGGTACAAGAATGTTTCATGCTGGAAGTTTCCAGAAAGTCCGCAAAGTCTGCTACTATCTCGTGTTCCTTTTGATATTTATTAGCCCTGTGTTGTTTTGCCATTGGGCTGAGGTGATCCAGTATCAGGTGTGTCGGTTTTACCCAATAAAGAATCTCTTCAATTTCGGCGGCGTATGCTTTACGTCTATCCCAAACGAAGAGATATTTGTCCAGGTCGGACATTGCTTCATTTAACAATACGTTGTCTTTCCCTTTGTTTTCAATTTCAACATCGGTTGCCCCCATATATGGTTGCAACACCCCCGCCACTACATCAAATGGCCTAGCCTCGGTGGTGATAACTACCACCCGATGTTTCTGAGCCACACTGGCCGAAGCCATTGTATATGTCAACCTGGACTTGCCATGCCCCGTTGGTATGACCCATAGGGCAACCATCCCGTTTCTTAGCCCACCCCTGTATACCTCGTCCAGCGTATGGAGTCCGGTGGATGCAATGACCTTAGTGGGAACACCACGTTGCCAGATGTCGCTCGGCGTGGGGCTGTAGTCCTCACCGAACGTGAGCGCGTTGCGTAGCCGCATCAGAAAGTGGGGCATCCACTTCCCCACCCCGCGTGGTTCTTGCTTGCGCTGCTCGTCCAAGTCTAGCAGGACACCATCCACCTCACGGGCCAACGTATATTCTTTGAGACTTGGGACGAACTGGCGCCAGTCAATTGGGTCTGAGCGAGTAGCGTCAATCCATGCTTGGCTGAGTGAGTCCCAGCCGGGCTTGCCGATGTCGTTGCAATGGGACATTAACGCCAACAGGTTCACGTCTTTGGACTGCAAATGTAGCCGCATCGCGCCCGTTGTGGCGGCACGCAGGGTTTGATTGGTGAACCACTCGCGGCGCAGACCGGACTGGCGCAGTTCTTCTAGGACTTTGGGTGGGTCTTGAGCTATGGCGAGCCAAAGGGCTTGCTCGGCGGCTAAATCTGCTGGTATGGACATAATCTATCTCTTGAGATCCGCCAAGTACTCGACGTTGTTCTTGATGAACTGGAGAATAAGCACCCACCAGACCAAGAACAGGACACCAACAGGTGTTATATCGTTAATCATTTCTATTCACCTCCTAAATATTTTGCCCGTAATCGCCGCACCAACCCGGTTGGCGACATTGCTCTTATCCGGTCCTGGTTGCAATCCACACAAAGCAGCTTGCCATCGGGTCGTAACATGGTGCTTATTTTCCACCGTCCACATTCCTCACATTGTTGTTTGTCCATCTCTCTGTAACCTCGCTTTCGCTATCAATGATTTCTGAACCAGTTCATCACCCAGAATAATTCGTAGCGCCCCGGCACTCAGCCGATGCGGTTCGTCCACGACCGGGTAGATGCCGTCCCACAAGTTGAGCCGAATTGCCCGCAGCCCATCAGTCTGGACCCATGTGTCGTATGCGTTGCTTTCATAGATAGGCGGTGGGTCGGGCGGGGTTAGCCATTGTTCGAGATATGGCGGCTCGCCCCTCGTGAGCGTAGACAAGTATCGCAGCTTCCAGCCCGGCTCCCAGCCCTCGAACCTGTCCGGATTCTTCACCATGCCCAGGGCACATGCCTGGATCTCCTCGATCTTGTAGCCCAGCGCGAGGATGTTTTTGGCGTGCTTCATGTGCACACCGGCAAAGTCGGCGCGTGTCCAGGGGCGGCGAAGGATGGCGCTGACGAACCATTGGGCGAGGCGTCGTGTTGTGTTATTCATAGCATCGGGAATTTCAGCAGAACACAAGTTGCAATGGTGAATATCACGAGGAAAATAAATAGGCAGCCAGTGGATATGTCTGAGAAGTCTTCCATCATCTTACTCCTATGACTATCACGTCTATGGATTCCGGGCCATAGCCCAAAACTTGCCACCGTGCCGCCGTGTTGTAGTCCGCCTCGACGATGATGCCCTGTCTCTTCATCACTTTGTCATGGCCCTCAATCCGATTTGCACAGTCCGCCACAAGATAGGGGCCTTTACATCCTTCGCTCTCATGGCACATCCAAACGAGTTGTCCAATCTCAGAGCAATCCTGTCGAGCTACAAAGCCGATGACGGGGGGAAGCTTCTCTGGTAGGGGGTTAGCCGTCCAACCAGCCTGGCGGATGGCTACTACCTGCTTGAACACTCCGGGGTTGTAATAGGCAGCTTGTCCCTGCTCTAGGTGAAACAGGGATAAAAATGCAATCAGAAATAGTTTAATCATAATCAGGGGGGATGAGCTTTCCCTCTGTTATATTATACTTTAATGCCCAGCTTTTGTAAAGCGTATTCTATTCTAGCAACATCTAACGATCCGCCTTCAGCCATGCTCGTACCTCCTTGAGTTCTGTGGCAATGGTGCTGTGTGAGCAGCCAACCATCTTGGCAATAAGTCTACAAGTCGGCTTCATCTCTTTGTCTATCAAGGCAGCCATCGCCTCTAATATCTGTCCCTTGCGGGTGTCACGATGGGCCAGAAACAACTCCTGTACAGTCGTACAAGTTTGGACACGCTCTTCTGCGTTTATGATAACCTCCTCTGGTGTAGGTGAGCCCGACGAGACAAACGCAAAGTCCAGGCTGACAAGTTTGTACTGTGGGACAGGACGGTTGCCAAGTCCCGGGCCGGTAGTCTTGCCCTTTACCTTGTACAGATTGGACAAATACTGCTTTGTCAGCATCAGCACCCAGGTCTTAAAGGCCGATGCCTCCCTGTCGTATTCATACCACTTCCCGTAAGCGGCCAGCATGACTTCGTGGACCACGTCTTGCGGGTCCCCCCGATACCGATAGGGGCCTACCGCGCACTTGGTGATAGATGTAGCCAGTCCCGGCATGTTCTCTTCCCATACGTACCAGAACAAGTCCTGATAGGTGTTCATTGTGTGTGTCCTTTCTTGGAATAATGCTTGATGCGGGCCTGGGTTCCCCTCCCCGGCACCCTATTTTATTCACTGACCTGTAACTAGCAGGTCCCACCCGGCGCTAGTACGCCGCCGCATCACTTGTTGCATTATACCGCTGCCAACGCATTGCCTAATTCACAGTTTGAAGCATGGCCAGCGAATTCACCTGGATGTAGACGGCGATCATACTTATACCCACCACAGATGCGACACCGACCACCAGTCACTCCTGTAAATTCATCAGTTATCCACTCCAGTTTTTCAAGAATCTCTTTAGACACTGCTACCTTTGCCACAAAGAATGGCTTGCCGCCGGACATCATACCTAAGACACAGGGGCCGTATGAAAATCTATCATCACGTCTACCGTCAGTGGCAAGCATACTATATCCACAAGTTAGCTCATTGGCACAGTTTACACAACTATTCTCTGGCATCTTATCCTCCTTATTATACCATGGTTGCTGTCCCACCCGGCGCTAGTACGCCGCCGCATCAAGCATTTTATAACAGTACAATACCCCGATGTCTGCGATGTCGAATGTGAATATAGCCATGGTCCCTCAAGATGTACAGTCTATCGTGGGCCTTGGATACAGACGTTATGCTGTCACAGCCAGCTTTTATTTCCCCGGCTGTAGGCATGATCTTGCTTTTAGCATAATAATCTCTGATAAAGTCCAGAACCTCTTCGGCGGACTCCTCGGCAAAGCGTGGGATTCTCTTTGGGAGAGGGGTGGGCCTCCATCTACTGGGTGGACCCAATGTGAACTCGCAGTTTTTGTATACCACATCGCAGGCTTCGTCTGGATAGCCTAGCTCTTTCAGAATATCAATTGTGGCGCGTGGCCCTTCGCCCCCATAACCAGCAGTACAGCCGCTCAACCATATCTCTCCCACGTCGCCGACGACCTTGAATGGATAGATGATCTCCGTGTTCGTATAGGGAATCATCTTGATAGATTCTATCTCGCCTACGAGGTGCTTATGTTCCCGAAAGAAGGCTAGGCTCTTTTCAGAGACACCGTATCCGTTATCGAGATAGATCATCGAAGTACCCATCCTCTTTCATCTCTTCTTGAAATAAGTTCTGGATCATGTCGGCGTCCAAGGCATGTACTAGCTCGCGAGTGATGCGCAGCCAGGCAGGTGTGGTACGGCTGGCCGCACGATGTTTAATGTGATCATTCAGCCATTGGTGTGGATTATTCCATTTCATCTTCTTCCTCCTTGCCTCTGGCCTCGACCATCCGGGCCAAGAATTCCTGCGGAACGTCGCTAAACTCACTAGCAAACAGGTGATTTGCCTGCGATGGCTCGATCCAGATTTTCAACCGTTGGATGTGTTCCTCCATCATCAGGGCCTTTCGATAGATCACGGCCCTAGAATATTCCAAGCATATTGCGTGCAAGACATGGAGACCCTGCATCGTCCAGCTCCATACGAGCCAGGCCGGCACTTGGTTCTGCGTGGTATCTATCTTCATGATGCTTCCTCCTCTGTGGGCAAATAGCCGGCAGCAATCAAGGCAGCAGCCATACTTGGTTCGTTACAGATCAATGCCGCCAATGCAATATCCACCAGGGCCGGTATGCGGTCCATCTCTGCTGCCGCCTCACGCTCAGCCCTGATAACTGCCCTCCTGAACCTCGCTGCATTTCTGTATCGCCCATCATCCAGGTGTTGTAGCAAGTAACCCCATTCGGTCATTCCTCCTCCTCCTCTTCCAGTGGACCGAGGTGGCGAAGTAATGCCTTAGTCACTGCATCTAGTTTGGCAATCGTTTCATCCACCCGATGTTCGAGAATCATAATACGTGCCCTCAAGATACTGAGCTCATCCATAGAGCCACCCCTTTATGCGCCTGATAGTAAGTCCACATACCGGACAATAACCAACAACATCTACAAGCACCATATCTACCTTGACAATCTCGATTGATGCATTCCATTCAAGCTGGACATCCTTCTTACAGTTGTGGCAACATGCTTCATCCATTGGCATCCTCCGATACCAGATATATTGTAGCCTCAACAAGCTGGGCTATCAGGTCTTTGATTTCGATGGGATAAATGACATCGAACGGCCTGCGTTCGGCAAAGCGAATGACCAAGTGCCGGACCGGAAGACTTGTACTGGCCGTATGAGCCTCGACCCATAGTGTATCATTGATTGAAAATGATTTGATAGACATAATACATCACCCCCATGAAGGGCAGCAGTGCCAACACTTCCAGGCAGCCCTTTTCTCCTGGTGGCGGCCCTATCTTTTCCTCAAGATACACTATGGCTTCTTGGTCACGAGCACTTATTCTGGGTCCTTCCTCACTCCATTGTCTCGGCATATTCCCCCCTCAATACGTCCAATTTTGCTGTGCGTTTGCATCTGGGACATACGACATTCCATCTGTCCGAACGGTGCTTGAAGTGCCGCCCGCACTCGCATTTGATTAGCAGCTTGTTTACTCCTGGTGTCCAGATTACATCAAGTATCTTCATCTTTTCTTGAACCATCCTGATGTTTCTACGTGGAAGCACAATAGGTGCAGTCCAACTTGCCATCCCATCTTACTTATGTAGAGAGTAGGGCCCAGTCCCCATTGTCTGAGGGACAACGATAGGCTTAGCTCGAATGTGGTATAACGGTTGCCATCCGACCGGATGCAATAATACAATTTCTTGAGGTCTTTGTCAATGCCCCCATAACGCATGATGCCCTCCTAGAATGGTAGCTCCTCGAATTCCTCAAACAGATGGTATACCGTTGGACCATCCTGAACAGTGCCGATGTACGTAGATGGGCCCTCGGGCATTTCCTCGCCAGTATCAACCAATAAGAATTGATGCTCCTTCATTGGGGTCTGTGTATATACCAGTGCCCAGAAGACGAGTTCGCCATCCTGCACCTGTACGTCCAGGATGCTGGAATTGCGAGGCATCTGGATGTCTTGGTGTTTTTCAGTAGGGTCGAGTTGATATTTCCATATAGTTTTCATAAAGTGTCTCCAAGTTTTTTGTGCATATCTGACTTTTCACACTCGCTAGTATGCTAACCGTGTACCACCTGTGCAAACAGCTTAGACAATATCGCCGGTAGCCACTTGCGGAACTGGTCGACGGTTGCCCGCTCTGGCCAGCCCTTGTCCCTAGCATGTCGATTGGCCTGTCTGACTGCCTCGACATCTGAAATGCCAACTATCTCTGACAAGGCCATCACGTATATGCGATCACCTTCGTGTTCCAACAGCGGGTAGAGCGCCTCTCCTAGCCACCAAACGATGTATTTATCCACCTTTATTGTAATAGTGAGTTCGTCGCCGGGCTGAATAGTTATCTCTCTAGCCATCCAACACCTCCCGCACGGCACCTACATAGATGTTCGTGAGCATCCGGCCAGCCTGTCTATCATGGCCGGTAAAACTGTGAGCTACGACGTAGCCCAGCGTGTTTTGCATCTCTGCGGCCAATAGCTCGTCCCGTGAGAATTGGTACTGGCCATAGTTTGTGTTCAGGAATACGATGTCCCCACGCCGATATGCAGTTTTTATCTTCACCTTAATACCTCCTGTAATAATATGTACGTGGCCGCTGGTAGCCCGTGCAGCGCCATATGTAGGTGGTGATGTAGGCGCGATGCCGTTGGGACCAGTACTGAATTCGGGTCTTATGGCAACTTCCTCCGTGGGCCTGTACTTCCGGCACCAAGGTGATGTAGAGGGCAACTACCAGCAAGATGGCGGCGGCCAGCATCAATAAGCGATTCTCCCGGACTGCCTTGTTCATCCTAGTTCCTTTCCATACCTCCTTAAGCGGTTCTCCTCAATTGCTTCGTTCATCTCGTTGGCGCACCTCCGTGCTATGGTATTTCGGCGGCGGCTTGTCGTCATCGTGGTCGTTGAGCCATCGCCCAACTGCACCATCAAACTGCTGCCAACGCCTACGCCGTTCTCTCATCGGACTCAAGTAGTCCAGTATCCGGGTCACTATCCGCAACATAGCTGACTTCTCCTTCTAGCGGCTTACGCCGCTGCCTTCGCAGTAGCTCAGGCGGAATTATTGCTTTTTTTTGGAATGAACCACAGTTAGCTCATTCCTTTTAGAGTTGTATCGTGGGGCTTAATAGCCCCACCTGCGCTTCCGCGCCCCATGTACGATCTTTACGATTGTACCCCCTCCCTATAGATGTGGCTCTACCGTCTGACGGACCAACACCGTTTTGGCTCCCCGGCTTGTCACCGGCTGCACTTACGGGCGGACTCAGTTGTTTAGCGTCGTTGAGTGTCCGGTCGTGACGACGGACTGTATTATTTGGTTGGGGCTCGGCGGGGGTGACTGAAGAGTGTCGCCCCCGCCGAAGACGCATGCTCCTGCACCCGCGCCTGAGTCCATCAGCCTTACTTATATAGCGCCCGTGTTGATCTTCCACGAGGGGCCGCTCTCACGCTAGACTCAGGCGCCGATTCAGGAGATGTGGGGAGCCACCAGGTTGTTGTTCACTACTTTTCAATCCCTCAGTCGGGATTCTTAGGGTGCATCGAGGTGGCTCCCCGCTCATCCAGATTTGGACACTAATCCATCATGTTGATGGCCCTGATGACTTCTGGCAAGTCAATTTCCGGCACTGTCTGTTTGTAGATCTCGATGGTGACAGTCTCGGGCTTGACGATCTTGGGGGTATAGCCGTAGATGGTCTTTATTTGGTCCGAGCTCGGCGCGAAGGTTTTGTCCCCCTCTTCAAGAGTAAGGGGTCGCTTCTCTACCGTGGTCCATTCCCCGCCGGACTCTACTTCTCGTACTACTGTATTGGTGATGGTAATTTCGTATGACATATTCCTTTTCCTTCCTTTTATGATAGTCCAACCCTGGTTTTCATACTTTCTCCATAACGAAAAGGCAGTACGCTACCCCGATGGGGCCCCGGACAAGGGCACAATACCAACCCAGCCGAGGCAGCGAACTGCCTTTTTGTGCCCTGTCCGGTCATGTTCAATTATTGGCTGGAACCGCCAATTGCAAGACGGCCCCGTTACTCCTTCCACGCTTGGTGGATGAGCTAAGACATTGTAGCACATTTTTCAAACCGTGTCAAGTTGGGGCAGCCCCCTTGGCCGATGCGAAGTCGTTTCAAAGAGGTAAAGTCTAGAGACTGCCCCTCGATGTATTATACTATGATGTCCATTTCCTGTAAAGTGAGTCGGTTCCGGTTGGGCTAGAGGTTGCTTGGACCCCCTATAGGATGGGCGCCACGCCAAGGCTCTTTGCCCAACCGGGACCGGCCCACTCAAGCCGATCCCGCACTCAAGAAAGGAGGAAACGCCCACACAATGAAAAGCGTCTCTGTCCTATTATACTACAATGTCCAGTTCTTGTAAAACTCAGGCAATTGGAGAGTGTAGCTTGAGAACCAGCCCTTCGCCCGAAGTTGCGGACAAGACGATGTTGCGGACAGAAGAATGGATGGTGCCATCCGGCCCTACTAGGTTGAGCTTTTGCAAATCCTGGCCTGTTGCTCCAAAAAACTTATGTTCTGGATCTCGGCATTTCATTACCAGTTCGTAGAATGCTATGGGCTTTTCATCCATCAGGTGTTTCAGGCTCAACATCATTACCACTACGAGCGGCTTGGCTTCTACTGCCCCATTTTTCAACTTTATTGTTTCCATGTTCTCACCTCTCTTCTAGTTATTATATTACGACGACCAATCCAGTAAGCAATCGCCGATCTCATAGACGGCAATTTTAACCTCATCGTCCTTGCGGGCCGCGTCTATCTCATCGAACAGTTCTTTCAGTGTGGCAATTTGGACCTCGGGTTCGGTACGGTTTGGATCCTTACAATTTGTGTAATCATAAATCACGAACATTGACATCTCGATCTCCTTCTCTCTAGTTATTATATTAGCCCAGGTTCTGTAAAGCCACCGGGCCCCGATTCTGCTGCTCTCAGTCTTTTATGGGTTTCCCACCATCTAGCCGGAAACTTCCCCGCAGTTCGATAGTGTCGTCCACCAACCTAAACTGTGCATAGTGCCGTTTTCCGAACAACATAGGGACTTCAAAGTTCTCTTCGCCAAACAGAACGGCTCGCCTGGCACTGACGATGGTTTCCAGCAGCCGCTCCCGGGCAGTTTTGGTGGCCTGCGGCGGGATATTGTTGAGAGTGCCCCACACGTCGGATGTGATATACAGTTCGCTGAATCCGACAAGCCGGGCTGCCTCGGACACGTCGCGGAGCATCCCGGCCTTGACGCGCTGGCCCGTGCTCATGGTGTCGGCAATGCCTGGCGGTTTCCAGGTAGAACCGTACACCTCTTGCAAGACGCGGTTGAGCCAGTCCAAATATGGACCGGGCTCAACCATGTCTCGGTGGGCCTTGGCGATACGGACTAGCTTTTCCATCAACCTATGCATTCACTCCTCCTCTGGGATGGGGGTGAGATTTAGGTTGGTCTCGTTAGGCCAGTCTCCCTCGGTAAAGGCTATGATGGGCCTGTCGCCGAGGGTCTCGGATGGGTATTCGTCCACCAAGTCGCGATGGACATCATCCGGGACCATCACGACGATGCTGATGAACTCTGGATCGAGCTCCTTCAGCTTTCGCCGTAGGTACTTGTTGATTTGCTCAAGTAGTTGTTTCATAATGAACCCTCCCGTCCACTAGTTGGACACCGATTCTATGGGCATAGCGTTCTGTGTCCCTGTGCTGTTCCTCGGTGTCGCACTTGATGGTGGCGTTTTTGTATGGACGCAACGCATCCAGATTCCCAAACATGATGCATGTGATGGCCAGCATAACAAACTTGCCCGATTTGATTTTCATGTTATTCCTCCCTCCACATAGTATCCAAGTGGGCCCTCAGCATCTCCTCAATTTCATAGAGATCGTCGGAGATTTTATCGAGTTTATCCTGAATAAACTGCTGTGCTATGTCTTTCGCAATATGGTTTACCTGATTATAGAGGCCATCTGTAAATTCCAGAAAGTCAATCTCTTTGCCCTCCACAATCAGCCGGATGTCTATAGCCGATGAATCAACCTCCTCCATCTCGGCCTTTGCGAGTGGCCCAAGTGCACGGCAGAGAGCCCATACGTGAAGCTCTTCGTCTTTGTCGCGGTGTGCATGGAAATCGTATTTCATTGTATATTCGCCTCCCTCAGTAAGCTCTCCATTAGTTCTTCATCGTCATCGTCATCGTCGAAGGCGAAGTGGTGAACGGTCTGATGCCCGGTATAAAGGAACGACCGCCCAGTCCACCAGCCACCGCACTCGAACGTGGGGCCATCCTCGCCAAGGAAGGCGATTGCGTCGTCCCCGAGTGATCTGGGCACCGGCCAACTTCTGGGGAAATCAGATGCGTAGACCCCCATCTCTTCGCAGTATTTGAAGGTCCCCGACCGCAAATGTAGCCACGCGCCTTCTGCGGTCATAACTACAAAGACGCCGGTGTCGATGGCCTCCAGCGTGTAGCGCCCGTAATTCGCCGCGAGCGCCGCGGCCACCAGTGAGTCATTGATGGGAGCATTGCCGTCCAGGGTCCCCTGCAAGATTAACTCCATGGCGGGACCGTCCCAGCCGCGCCATATTCCATTATGGACCAGGGCTGTGCCATTGTACATAAATGGCTGGCAAAGGGCGTCGCAGATGCCCCCTGTCGTCGCCCGCCTGGTATGGAACAAGACGGGGCCGTCGGTGCTGGATGCTATGCGGGCCAGGACTTTCACGTCCAGTGAGACCCCCTTGAACAACGCGATCCTTCCGTTTATTATGGTGGCGAGCCCATTCCCGTCGCCACCCATCCCCTTTTCTAGATAAGAGAAGAGGTCGGCGTAATCTTTCTCTGCGAGCATGGAGGGGTCGGGTGCATACATTATTCTACACATTTATAGAAACCTCCTTCTAAAAGTTTCAGCCCAGTCCTCCAGTTGTGTTCTCCGAAAGCCCGGTGCCGTATTTACCTCCAGAACCCATAGTGAATCGGTGTCGCTTCTTAGGATGTCCACGGCCCCAAAGTCCAGGCCGAGGGCGGCGACGGCCCTGATACCCACTTCGCATACCTTCGGTATCTCTGGGCACCGCACCAGTCTCCACCCGGTCCTGTCGTTTCTCAGCCATGGATAGAGCCGGTGCTTAGCGCCGTCCCGACGCTCTTTTTGCTGCATGAATGGGACCATGCCGCTGATGACGTGGACCCGATATTCGCCACGGGTGCGGATGTACGGGATGAAGTATTCCGCGCCAGCTTCCAGCGCGTGCCGGGCGTCCGCTTCCTGTAGGCATAGCCAGAACCCACTGCCCCGCTCGTGGCGCTTTTTGCGGCCTATGGCGGGCAGGATTGATGGATAGTCCTCTGGCCGGGGCGCCAGAACGCCGTGTTCTAAGAATGCCAGCAGCGAGCCGCGCTTGTCCACGGCTCTTGCAATCGCCTCTATGCTGTTAACAACCCTCATCGGTTCGGGAGCAGGCTCCGTTGACCCGTAACGGATCAGTATGTCTGCCTGAAATTCTGGTGGCCTGGGGCCGCCCTGAACGCCTAGTTTCTGGACCAGGGCGGGACCGGTTTTGTCGGCTGCCCTTGGATGATATAAGAGATAGTTCACTGTCTTTATCCCCCTAAGATTTTATTTATCAAATTTGCGGCAGCGTGTACGTCCTGCCGCAGCGTATAGGACAAACCTATGCAGAGCCATCCATCATATTCGCGGGCGACTCCATACATGGTGCTCTCGACTCTGTAACCGATGTCTATGTCGGACACCATATCCAAGTCGCTCACGGCAACGTCGGTTTCCCTGTCCGGGTTGAGGCCATAGATGAAGACGCTCATCCCCTTTCTGCCCTTTACCAGAATGGCAATCTGCGGACAGTTCAAGTCGTTCGGATTGCCGACGACGCGCGGATTTGGTCTTCTCCCGTCACTCGTGGACCAGAACTGTCGGACGTCCTGTTCCTCACGCCACTCCATTTTCCGCATTAGTAGGTGATTGAGAAATGCCACCTCCAATCTAAACTTGGAGTACAACGGCATTTCTCTCCAGCCCTTTTTGATTTGGGACAGGAGAGGGAGCAACGCCTTCTTGTTGCAGTTATTGAAGTCCTTTATATTAGGGATGTCTTCCGGAACAACGGGACAGGACTTTTGCTTTATTGCGTCCACCACGGCGTAGCCGATGGACAGAATGGACAGGGCAACGCCCCATCCCATTAGCCAACTGGGCAACGTCCGGTACTCAAAGCCCCAGGGTTGACGCCGATACTGGCCAAGTTCGCCATAGCCAGTGCGTGTCCGCCTTTCCTTGGCCGAAGACTGGACCTCTATCAGCGCGACGGGCAGCGCCAAATAGTAATCCAGGGCACGGGCTGCCCTGCGGAGGGGGAACCCGCTGCCGAGATTGCCAAAGTGGATGTGCCCGCCAATGGCATCGATTGCGACCATGGACCCGGCGGTGATCTTGATGTGGGCGGGGATCTTCCTGCCCACCCTTGTCATCAGGCTGGCGATGTGCCCCAGGTGCTCACGGGGCGTTTCGCCATGACGCGGGCGGAGTTCCCCGATGTCGGCGTGCCCGTCACACCCGATTTCATCCTCCCCGTTATTCGGCAGATAGTCGTGGGCTTTCGCCTGTTTTCCGTCCTCGAATTCTAACCCGAATTCCGGGTCGCTTCCGATTGTGATCATTTTCTCTCCTTTCTTGTTCTCCCGGTCCCGCCAGGTCACGGTGTGCTCTGGCGGCACTGGGAGAACAGAGCCGCAGCTTGTTCCTTCATGGACTCGGACTACCCAGTGCCATTGCCTGAGCCCACCCCGCACTTTGCGCGTAGCTACACCAGAGCCCGTCCAGCGGGGACTGCGGCAAGTGGTGCCAATTTTATTATTAGCATCTCGGGCTTCTGAATTGGAAAGGAGTGATCCGAAATGCCGGGGTTTGCCCACGTAACGTAACCCCGGAAACGTAAGGGACATGGTACTTTCGACGGTACCTATGCCCGGTTTACCCGTTGCTTGAGCCTGATGTGTGGGGTCTGTCCGCGTAGAGGTTTCTGCGACTTCCATCATCGAGGAAGCATTCTCGGACGTAGGCGGCTGACAGGATTGTTGGATTGTTCCTTGCGGAGCAAGTCCAGCTTGGCAGTAGGGCTATTAGCTCGCCTCGGTCGAACAGGACTGCTGCCCCGCCGCACAGTTGCTGCCCCTTGGACAGGAATTCGTCGCGCGGCATTTCCAAGGAATCGGGCAGGCAGCAGAAGTGTTGTGTCAGATGGGCAGCATCTCCCGGCTTCTTCAACCGTCGGACAGCTACCTTGTACACAAAGTCGCGGAACCGGCGTGTCTTTTTATCTTTGGCGTACTGAATCCTGTATTCGGCGCGGCGTTGTTTCTTGGTTGTCACTGTGTTACCTCCTTTTTATTTCCTGTTCTACATGTCCAAAGTAACAAGCTGTTGCTTTGGACCACAGTTGCAACAGCCTTGGGGCACCAACTCGCCGCATTTGGTACAGACACCCTGCACCTTGCGGATTATCCGCATCTCGCCGTACAGCATCACGTCGCCATCCAACTCAATGAGGGTGGCGGTGACTTTGCCGGGACAGATAGATGTGCTTGCCTTGACGATCTTTTGACCTACGATGTTCATTGTGTTACCTCGCGTGTTTATATTTGGACAGCTTAAAGCGGTCCCGGCAGGGCATCCCTTCGACTGGGCTCAGGACAAGGTTTAGCCCTACCGGGGCCGTTCTAGGCCCCGTCTAGCTTCTCTGCTACGTCTCTAAGATAAAACTTCCCTTCGCGGACTTCTCCGTCGCTATGCATCCAATTGCCAAAGCAATCGTGTCCATTGTAGGAGTCTCTACCGAATGGTACAAGTACTTTGGTGATGGTGACGACGACCGTCCGCCCGCCATCTATCCAAGGGGGCAGGGTCCGCAGGAATTGTTTTCCCACGGCCAACTCTACGACTGGGCCGGTATAAGTCCCTCGTTCTATCTCTGCGCGGGCCCATTCCTGCAATACCCAAGCACTGTGGGCATAGTTGGTTGGGTGCCACTCGCCGTTCATTAGGAAACTGAGAGTGAATTCATAGCGTCCATTGGGTGATGTTTTCCGCTCGATTTTCAGCGTGGTGCGTTCGTTCATCTTTCCCTCCGTTTCTTACAAGCATTGCAGAGACAGCAGCCAAACCGTTGGCTCCACACTGCGGTTCTGCTTTTGCAGTCTTTACACCTGGTTTTGGACATCTTTCAACCTTAGCTCCAATTTGGCGTCTACTAACTGGTCCTCCAGTTCATAGATACGTTTCTGTTGCTGCACAATCTCCCTGTTGGCGGACGCTAACAGGCTCTCTAGATAACTCTCCTTGTTCTCTAGCTCCAGGATGCGCTTCCGTTGCTGCTCCATCGGGGCACATAACTCTTTGAGTATAGCCCTTGCTGTCTGGTCATCCATCGTTTTCTCCTATTCTATGTGTGTTAGTTGAAAGGACTTGACTGCCCGCTCCGGTAGCTCAAACGGGTAGTCAATAGTCCCAAAGTAAAAATCTGGATGTTTCTTGTTGCTGAATACAATCCAGCCATCGGGAACGTTGGCGAACCCCAACGGCCTGTATGTCATGCCGTATGTCCAACGCTCCCCGTCGTACTCATCATCGTATAAGATGTCATCCATTTTCCTTCCTATTCTATGTGTTTCTGAACTAAGTCTATAAGAGCGCCACGGCTCTCAATGTCAAACATCCCGGCCCGGCCTGCAAAGTCCGGGTCGAAGATTCGGTCCGAATCTTGCTGTTTTGTTTGACAAGTGGCAGCCATATCTTCGTCTATCGTGTTGCGATGGCTGAGGAAGTAGGCCACCACCGTCTTTTGCTGTCCGATTCTCCTGGCCCGGCCGATAAACTGCACAGTCGTCATCGGCAGCCAATCAAGGTGAAAAAACACCACGTATCTGGCTGCCTGGAAGTTTAGCCCTTGGCCCATGCTCGCGTTCCCGACTATGACCCGCAGTTCCGGGTCTTCTCGGAAGCGAACCATGAGTCTGTCCACGTCGCCCTTGCCTTTGTTGTGGCGTCCGTAGACACCCTCGACCTGATAACCGGCTTGTAGTAAGGCGTGGACGATGTGGTCACATGCCCCAATCCAATGGGCATAGACCAGGACCTTTGCCCCATTCGTGCTTTCCAGGAAATCCAGCAGCCACTCTTCTTTGGAAGACTGGTCACTTTGGGCCAGGCCGTCAGTATGCTCCAGTATCTCGTCGAGCAGCCCACCCCTCAGCGCCGCAAAGGCGGTTGGCGTGAGGGTGGTAGCCTGCCTGAGATATGTCAGGATGGTCAGGTGGTGTAACTTTTCCACCGGACTGATGGCACCAGACTCACTGTCCATAAGCATATCTATGATGCCCCGGCTGATACGCTGATAGTTCCGGCGTTCGGCACCGGTGGGCTCAAGTCGGACGTGCTGGATTACCGTTGGCTTCAAGTCCAGCACCTCGTCTATGAGCCACCGCTCCATGCCAAAGTCCAGCAGGCGGCGATTCAGCTGGTCCAGGTTCTTGCCGCCTGCGACTTTGTAGCCATAGCCATTATGTTCCCGCTCGCAGTATCGCTCCTCAAAGGAATCGTAATCTCCCCAGGTTGGGGAGCGCCTGCGATAGCGGATGGTTTGGCCCTCGGCCATTGGTTTGTTGGCGCCACGTTTGCACTTGCCGTGTTTGTAGTCCAACTCCCAGCGCCAGTTGAAGCAGTTCTTACACCCGACCTTCTTGTAATAGGCTTTGTAGCCGCTGGTTCGTGGACAGCCCCGGCCCGGCTTAGCTGGTTCGTCAGCCAGCTTTCGCATCGTCGGTGGGCCGGGGTCCAGGAAGTGCAGGACCGACCACAGGTCGTTTGGCCTATTGGTTATTGGCGTGCCGGTTAGGGCAAACCGGAACTTGGCGTCTATGGACTTGAGTGCCCTGCTTCGTTGAGTGCCCCTGTTCTTGACGGCATGGGCCTCGTCCGCCGCCAGGACGGTGACGTTCTCTATGTCTTGGAAGAACTGCTGCTCCAGCCGTAGCGCGTCGTACCCGACGAACACAAACAGATTCGTGAATTGCCCAAAGATGTCTATATACCGCTTCTGTTGTTTGCGGTCGGCAGCGGACCCGCCCACCACCAGGAGTTGGACACCTGGTATATGTGGGCACATCTGTTGGAACTCATAGTGCCAGTTCCAGGTCAGCCTGGTCGGGACTGCGAAGATAGCATGTCCGCCATGTTTGCGGACCAGTTCCTCGGCCACCTGGCACATCGGGTAAGTCTTGCCTGTGCCCGCCTCTCCAAATAGCGGGAGGCCACGCAACATCTTGCTTTTCGGGCCGGTGAGTACATCGTTGACCCACGCCTGCTGGTGGTCCATAAGCTTAATCATGTTTGCCTCCGGACCAAGTGTATGAGGCGTCCGACCTGTATCATCTGGTGCTTTATGCTATGCTGGAAGTAGATAAGGCGTCCGTGTTGTTCTCGGAGCCGCTCCATCTCGTTTCGGCACAGGTGCAGTATCAGTCTGCGTTGGTAGTTCGTGAGTTTAACTGTCATGGTATTGTCTCTTTGGGATGACGAGCAATGCCCAGCCCACTCTGTTAACTAGGCTGTCGAATTCCAGTCCGTCCAATTCAGGGTTCTGTAACCGGACTAGCTCTGCTGCAATGGGCATAATAAATTCATACGATGTGGCAAATACTGTGTCCTCATCATATTGGGCGAGCATGGCTGCCCGGATGTCCTCTTTCGCATATTTCCAGGTACGCCACCATGTATATCTTCTCTTGACTGGGACTGGCATCATGTTCTCCTTTCTTTTTGTGATCAATGGACTGCGGAGCGTTTGACGGCCCCGCGGTCGCTACCTTACCATTCTAAACCCAACGCCGGACTGTAGGGCTTCGGCGTAGATTCTGCCTCCTGCTCTGTTCGCGGCGATGCTAATACGCCAAATGCTGGCGCTTGTTAGGGCCGCATAAGTGCGGACTGATACACCGTCATAGCCCCACGTGCGGGTGAAGTGGGCCTCCACAAAGCCGTCCGGTGTGCGAAAGACAGCGACTTCTACTACCTTCTTTTTCACGGCTCCAGCCTCCTTTCTTTTGTGATCAATGGACTGCGGAGCGTTTGACGGCCCCGCAGCCGCTGTTACTGGATGATGTATCCGGCTAGGCGGCGGATTCGTAACCCAACAATGCCTTAACACGCAGGCCAAGGCGTTCCCAATACCGCCTGTATTCAGTGTCCCGGCATGGAGTGCTGTTACTATGGCTCTCTCCACACGAATTACATGGCCCATAATGAATGCGGTTGTGTATTGTATAGCCAGATGGCTCCAGCCCACTGCTGGCACTTCCAGTTACCCTTAATGTTGACATCTTCCATACCTCCTTTGATCCACCAGCGCAGGGGATCGCCCGGTGGTTGAGATGTTCAGGTTGGACCAAACTACCGTCCCACCAACCCCGAACCCAGCTTTATGGGCATACTAAGGGTGCAACCATTGGTGTAATGGTCACCGCCTCCAACTGGCCCGCCGGAGAATCTGCCCTTGGGTCAGTCCTGGTTCGGGGCTCGTGGGGCGGCGGCCTAAGCCGCCTCTTTTTTCCTTTGCTTCTTGATTCTCTTTACCTCTTCCAGTTGTATTTTCAAGCATCCACAGCACAGGCCGTGGGTATCATACTCGGTGTTAGAAGGGCCCAGGTCTTCTCCGCACCAGGCGCATATTCGCCTTGCCATTCCATCTTGGATTGTCATAGTTCCTCCCCTCTTTTATTGAATACCAGCCCAACCTCCAGGAGGATTCCTGGAGGCTAGGGCCACATATTCAATTACTGTGGGCGGCGGAATATCAGTTCCGCCATATCCATTAGGGACAAGGCAACCAGCAGCAGCGTCAGGACGGTATCTTGGATTGTGATTATCGCCTCGCCACCGATGGCATTTGCTATACAGATGGCGCCAACGACTATTGCGACTCGCATGTTCGGACCCCTTTCTTTATTGTGGTGCCGTTCCGTCAGGCCACGTAATGGACTAACGGAGCGGCGCCACTCGCTCCTATTCAGTTATCGGTTAGTGCGGCGGGACTTCCGGGCCATCCTCCGCCGCTTCTTGCGTTTGGCCTGCTGATGCTTGGGCCGGACAGCCTTCGGGCCCTTGGGCTCTTCCTGGCCCTCGGCCGCCTCTTTCAAAACGTCGTCACGAAAGTCGGTCATTCGGCTGCCTCCACAAGCGGCGTGATTGTCACTCCGCTAGATCGGTTGGACGGCCTTGTCTTTGTGGCAGTGAGAACTTTTCGCATATCTCTCTGTAGAACTCCGCACCTATATCTGCCCACCCGAGGCCGTTATAGAATACAGACACAAACTCCTGGCTGCCGATGTAGGACTCATGTATACCCCTGTTTACGGGGATATTCCTTGCACTTTCCATGTCCAACAGCCCCGCAAATGGACTGTATTCCCTCTCCGGGTATACCATCCATATTGCGTCACATTGATCGCCATGCCATCTGGCCCCTGCCTCCACCACCTTATCTAGTTGAGATATGCTTTCTCCGTTTTTGTGTGCTTCGATTAGTTCGTCGCATCTTTTACACATGTCACTCTGGCACCTCGATCTGGACCTTAAGCCGCTGAGGATACGAGCCACCGTTTAGCTGCTTGAGCGCCCACTTCTTCACATATAGCGTGCCGACGATGGGCGCCACGTCGGTGTCCTCAGCATACCGGACCGTGTTCCCCGTCTCTTTTTCAAGGGTAAACCAAGTTTCTAGCATTGAAGGACTCCTTTCTTTTATTGTGGTATGGACTACTTGCCACCACCAACTAGCCCGGTGCGAACCGGACCAGGTTATTATTTCCCTGCCTCGTTCCAGGTGCGTTGGTGGCGCCAAGTAGGCCATAGTACTTCTGGGCTATCGCCCGGTGCTGCATCCGCCCGGATCACTTCTTAGTAGGGGGTGGACGTTGACCCAGCACCAGGCGGCAGCCCGGAAGCTGCCTTACTACCATCGCTCCATCAATAGGGCCATGATGGACTTGCGGATTTTCTCCGCTTTCCTGAACTCCTTATAGCCGTCGGTTGAAAGCCGTTCGTACTCGTGGGCAGCATACTTCATCCGGGCATGTGCCTCTTCCAAGGCTTCCCGGATTCCTTCCAGTATGCGCTCCCCTGCGGTCAGTTCTCCATCCTGTGGCATTTCGGACTCCTTTCTGTTAGATTCTGGGCTATCGCCTGACTCTTGGGATGGGTCTCGCACCCATCTAGGCTCGTCAGCCACGCTCCTTCCGTTGGAACGCCATGGTGCATGTTAATATCTGCCATAGTCGCACCAAGAGCCAGGCGGCAGCCCGGAAGCTGCCTATATCTCTTCCCCACACTCGGGGCAGGTATCATAAATGCCCTGGGCATTGAGCTTGCCTTCAGGCCGGTGCCAAGCCCGGCAATTTGGACACCATTTCATACCCGCCAATTGCTTCCCCCACCACTTACCGTCGTATTTCTTGCTCATTTCAGATTCTCCTTTCGGACTGTATTTGTGATAGTCGCCCACGGAGGGAAACGAACCCTCCAACCCCGAACCGTGTTGGCCTGGGGTCCCGACCCGGGAGGCGAAAAGATGGCACCTTCTATTCATGATAGTCATGATAGAAGGAATATACTTCTCTTGGGCCCCTGTCCTTTGGCTTTGGTGCGGCTGGGTCAATTACGAACACTGAACCACATTGGCACCAAGCAACGGTATGCTCACCGAACTGCATGAACACGATGTGTCTGCCGTATTGGCGTATTGGTTGTTGCATTCGGGACATACAAGCCCTAAATCGTTATGGGTTTGCGGCTTGTCATCGGACATGATCGGACTACTCCCCTCGTTTTAATTTGGACACGTGCTAACAGTTTAGCACGTGCAAGAGCTTATGTCAATTTCATGCTCTTTTCTTTGTGAGCCGCAAAGCTCGCAAGGAAAAGGTCAGGAAATAAAAACAACCCTAACCTCCGCATGGTGAGGGTTAGGGTTGTATGGTGTTACTCTTCGGTATTGGCAATTGGCACAAGACTACCGCTCTCCCTGTATTTCTTGCCCGGCGCGTGGTCGTATTTATCGCCGGGATTTGATAATCCTGCGGCATGGCAAAACTTTGCCACGCTCTCGAATTCCCTACCGTCAAGGTCAGGGAATTTTCCTGACTTGTCAGTGTAGAGATAGGGTCCCCGTCCCTTGTTGCCACCATTGCCACGAACTTTAACGTCAACGTTAAAGACGATGCTACCACTTTCGTCAACGTCAAAGTCCTTTGTTGTGTTCTCGGTTCTGAGTGCTTCGGGTACGCTAACCTCGTTAGCACAAGCAACGCGGAAAGCGTTAAGAGCAACGTCAACCTCTTGCGCTATGACCATTTGACGTGGTAAAGGCTCGTTCAGGCCTACCACAAGGGAAGGAATACCCTTGTAGTAGGTAAAACGGTATTCACCACGCTGACAACCCTTCGAGGGGCTATTGCGGTCATACCCCTCCAGGCTGATCGAGAAGGGCACTTGCTCAGTTTCGGTTTGTTCGATGCGCAGGTCTGTGACGTTCTGTGCGATGTTCAACACCTCGTCTGACCAGGTGAAGCTGGCAAGTTCCTGCTCAAAGTCAGAAAGCGCTTGGGCCTTGATTGCCTTTTCCGCTTCTCTCTGAGCTTTCTCAGGATCAAAAGTCTTTGCGTCTTTCGCTGTAACCGTGGCCATAGATGCAAAGACTTCATCAGGCAAGCCGCCGCCGGCGATTGCCAACTCGCATAGGGCAAAGGCAGAATTGCTTAACTTATAGCTGTTCTTGCCAACGCTGACGACGGTAGCGTTATTCTCTTTGTCATGGAATGTGATACTATAGTCACTCATTGTACTTACTCCTCTCTTGTTTTTTATTTGTATAGAAAAGGAAAGCGGCATACTGTACTCTACTACAGTACCATGCATTTATAACCGCTTTCCTCTTCTGATATACACTCCTGGTTTTTTGTGGTTCTACCAGCCACCCTGTCCCTGAATCCACCGGTAGGTGTTATTCGGGGTGAAGCTTGTTTCTTGCTTTACATAGACGGTGGCCTGGTTGACATAGTACCGACCAGCAACCTGCGCGTTTGACCACGCTGACTGGTAGCCATAGCCTGAGTTGTATACGTAACCCCTAACGCTGCCAGCACCATAGGGGTTATTGTAAACCGGCCCCTGTGCAAAGCATGCGTCGGCCGTGCCAGTGAGTAACACTATTGCAAAGATACTGTACAGAACCATCTTGTATATAGTTAAGTTTTTCATTGTGTGTGTGGTCTCCTTTTTGTGTGTGTGTGATAGGAGTGTATATCAGAAAAGGAAAGCATGACTCTCGATTGTACTTGTTTGCACTATCAATCATTAGTGCAAACGTGATACATAGATATTGTCTAACTGATCTACCCTACGCCTTGTAATTCTAAAACCCTTGTGTTGTGCATCGAGACCCGCACATAAAGCATCTGGTATACCAGGTAGTTCACTTGCGTCAAACGTTGCAGTGCAGGTCTTTAACCTGCGTGACACCTTCGCGTAAAACTCTTCTTGCGTTTCATCGTCAAACTTGTGCGCCGCTGTCAGCACAAGTATCTCTTGTCTCCTGATTGCTTTCTCAAATATCTCTGCTAAAGTCATTATACTTTCTCCTCTCATGGTAGTGCAAACAAGTACAATCGAGTGCTACCCTTCGTGTGTACTTACAGTGTAAGCACATAAACGAAGAGTAAGGTGTGTTGTCTCCTTTTCTTACTTATCCACGACTGTCTTACCTGCCCCTATGCCGTCTTACTTTCCGCTCCTATTTCAGCACTAAAGCGGGTCATCAACTCGTGCTATACACCCGCTGACTACTTTTATCTGAGAGTTTGCGCGCTATACGACAAGCCTATCACTCAACTAGTCGTGGTGGCTATTCTGTTGTTTCAAGTTCCCAGTCTGTGCTTAGCCCTGCAATCTTGTCTTTCTAACTACCCTAAGTATAACCCCTTTTCCCTAGCGTGTAGCTAGAGCAAGCAACGGGGACATAGGTAGCCTACGGGACCTATTTTCCAGGGGGTGGCTTTTTCACAGTGGGGGTTATAGCAGATTAGGCTGGGTGGGGGTGGTGATGAGGCATTGTCAGGCGATAGTAGCGATTTGGGAGATTATTTCAAAGGCGAGTAGGGGCCCAGTTTCATTCTTGCTTCCACAATTCGAGTATCAATTTCATCAGTCCAATATTTGTGAGGGTCTTGTTATAGTCCACCCATCTCATGCTTGATCTGCCACGTTCGGGCAACTTGTCCTCAGCCAGGCAGTGCTCCAGGGCAGAATCCGCCCTCATAGCCTCGTGCAGAAAAGAGTTCAGGGTCTTCCAATGCACCTTACCGGGTGCTGAATACCGGAATTCTCTAAATTGCTCGAACACCGTATCAAACCAACTTGTGGCCGCTTCAAACAGTTCTTTAGGGTTCTGGTCGGATGGTTCCTTCATTTCAGCAATCCTTTCATAGCTTTCTCAAAGATGGCGTCTACGTCCTTATAAGATAGGGTCTCCACCAGATAAGTGAGGTCATCGGCGGTGGGCTCGTCCTCCAGGTCAATATACTCCAGTATTTGGATGAACACATCTATCAGCCACTTGTGGGCCTCCTTGCTAGTGAGGTTGGGTTGGATTATTAGCAGGGACATCTTATTCCTCCATGGTGTGCTTGTCAAAAAAGGCTTGAAAGCGCTCCACGATGGGGTCAGCTTCCTCCTGTGTCATGGTAGCCCAGTCCAAGTGGTACCAGTCCACCTGCTTTAAGAAGCCATCATCCATTCCCTCATCGTCTATCCATTGGGAAAGGGCACCGAGAAAGCGTGCTCCTGGCGGTCCCCCCAGTATGGGGTGAGATATATATCCATCTTTACATTTCCAGACGAAAGGTGTAGCGACCCCGGTATCAGGGCGCCTACGTAATGGACCGGCTCTGGTGACATTAGAGTGGGTTAAATCCCAGAACAGTGTTGCATCCTGCGTTACCCAGACAACAGACTCCTGTAT
>SDBU01000224.1_pt1 | contig 80752 bp, 72 predicted proteins | sample 2277071 | NCBI WGS metagenome assembly SDBU01 (sample SAMN10397929, study PRJNA504765) | marine sediment metagenome | isolation source: marine sediment core GS08_GC12, 126 cmbsf | place: Arctic Ocean: Gakkel Ridge, Loki's castle | collected 2008
CCGTTGTTCGAGACCCCAGTTGTAGGCAAAACGAGCTACTCCTGCATGTTGAGCAAGGGATGACCTCTGGATGTTGTTGGGGTCCAGTTCATACCTGTAAGCCTTATTGATCAACATTCAGGTTCGGCATATGGTCTTGCTGGGAGTTAATAAGCTCATACAAGAGTGGTCTTTCTTCAACTAATAGTTTCATTGATTTCCAGATTTGTCAGGGATTTGCACAGCTGTTACACACATTCTTATCGAGGGACTCATGTCTACATTCTGTGGCATCCATGACCGAATTAGTCTTGGCGATTGACGCTGGAACAACTGGTGTCCGCTCTATGTTTTTCGACAAATCTGGTAATGTAGTTGCCAGAGCATACTCTGAATTTGAGTCAGTATATCCTCATCCATCATGGGTTGAGCAAAGGGCTGAGAGCTGGTGGGACAAATCTTGTGAAACAATCCAGCATGGTATCAAAGAAGAGAACATCAATCCAGAACAGGTAGTTGCAATCAGTGTCACAAACCAACGAGAGACCGTAGTACCAATCGACAAGGATGGGGCACCACTAAGAAACGCTATAGTATGGCAGGATCGTAGAACTGTAAAACAGTGTCAGTGGATAGAGGAAAAAACACCTCCTGCTCAAGTCTATTCCATAACTGGACTGACAATTGATCCGTATTTCACTGCACCAAAGATACTCTGGATTCGGGAAAATGAAAAAGCAATCTATGACAAGGCTGACAAGTTCCTTCTAGTTCATGATTTTCTCATCTATAGGTTATCTGGAGAACTAGTGACCGATTATTCAAATGCGAGTAGAACTCTTCTATTTGATATCAGGGAATGCAAATGGTCTGATTCTATTCTGAATAGTCTGGGTATTTCAGAGGAGAAATTGCCAGTCCTTGTGCAATCTGGAACTTCTGTGGGTGAACTGAATGATAGAGCGGCTCGTGAAACTGGATTGAAACAAGGGACACCTGTTATTGCAGGAGGCGGTGATCAACAATGTGCAGCTCTTGGTGTTGGTGTTGTTCGTGAAGGACTGATCAAATCCACCACTGGAACTGGAACTTTTCTTCTTGCTCACTCTAATAGTGTTAAGATGGATCCTGCAAGGAGAGTGCTTTGCAGTCGTCATGTAGTACCAAATGCTTACGTTGTTGAAGCAAGTATGTTCACAACAGGGTCCGCATTGAAGTGGTACCGCGATAACTTGGGGAGTGAAGAAATCAGCATTGCAGACGAGCGCGGTGTTGATCCTTACGATATAATCACAGAGGCTGCTGAGAAAAGTCCTCCTGGTGCTGAGGGCGTAATTCATATTCCACACTTTGTTGGTGCAGGTGCTCCGAATTGGAACCCTCACGCAAGAGGTATCTTCGCTGGGCTTGCCTTAGGTCATTCCCGCTATCATCTGATTCGTGCAATCCTAGAAGGGGTTTCTTATGAGATTCGTACGAATATCGAGGTGATGCGCGAACTGGGATTACCTTCTAAGGAAGTCCGTGTGAGCGGTGGTGCATCAAGAAGTGAAACCTGGATGCAGATACAGGCAGATATTCTCAGGACTCCTGTGATTCGGACACGTATGGAGGAAGCAACAGCAGTTGGAGCTGCTATACTGGCTTTCAAGGGTGTGAATGTTTACAAATCAATCCCAAAGGCAGCTGAAGAGATGGTGAAGACGCTCAATCCACTTGAACCACGAGCGGAAACTCTGGAGGTTTACAAGAAAGGCTATGACACCTTCAAAGCACTCTATGATGCGATATCTGATATTCAGTGGTAAGAAGACTAGTCAGTATACACTGCAATTTTGTTTCCCTTGTCAAGTACAAGTATCTTGACATTTGGATCCTCGGCAATCCATTCATCAACAACAGCTTGTGGGTCACTCACTTTTTCCATATGAACTCTCTCAACTGTTTCTGCATCCAGGTCTGTGTACATCTTGATTCTAGCCACTTTCATGAGAAGTTCTGCAAATTTGAAAGCCTTATGCTCATAAAGATGATATTTGCCACCAATTGATGCTATGACATCAACTAAGGGCAGAGTCAATTTATTGTAGAAGTTCTCAATAGCTGATTTGGGAGCAACTCCATCCTTACATTGTGCTAAGAACAGAATTTCTCCATAATCAAGTACTGCATTCTTTGTGAGTTCGATTGCTCGTTGAGCATGATATAGCGATTTATCCTGCGGATAGCCGCCTGGTGAAACAATGATTCGTGTCTGTGGTGTCACTATAAAGCTTGATGATTCATCAAGAATCTTCATGGCTCCAGCTGTTACTGGCTCAGGATTCCCTGCACCTGCCCAGATCAATTTTCCTCCATCGGTTACCACTGCTAGCAAGAACACAGTCCCTTTTCCAGCAATCATCTCCATACCTTCTCGCATATCATCTGCAAGAGGGTTATCTCGACGCTTCTCGTCAGGATGATAGGGATGAATTCCGAATGTTGACTGTGGGTGGAGTGCCATTGAATGATTTGCCTCTATGGTGTCAAAGCCACAGACACCTGGAAGGAAGTTTTTGACTACGTTAGAATATCCTGCAAAGTAATGTGCTTTCATGTCTGAGAGGCTAACATAAACATCATGCCCTATTGCCGCACTGTTTACCCAGACTGGTGTGCCCCGACTTGTTTTTCCTAGATTGATTAAATCCTCTGCAAAGCAGTCGTGGATGATAACATCAAAATTGGAAAGTTTCGAGCCCTCCGCCACTTTTCGAATCATATTCACAATCTCTAGATTATCAGGATGATCCACTTCATGTGAGCCCGTAGTAATAATGAATTGAACCCTGCTTGCACGTTTTAGACGAGGTATAATTGAAGATACAAGTTCCAAGTGTGGTTCATCACGAGTATGGTCCTCAATAAGCACACAAACACTCTTGCCCTTTGCCAATTCAGTGAGTGTTGGTCCCTGCGGATTCTCTAGAACTCTTTTTAATTCACCAAGTAGATCTGATTTTGGTTCCAACTGTTTTGGTTTTATGATTCCAGCAAAATTGTTTTCAGGAATGCTTAGATTCACTTTACCATCGCCGTAGCTAACTGAAACTTCCAATGTTTTTCCTCACTATTTGGTAGAATAATCCTCACAAAAACGTTCACCATACTGCATTCAGATGAAACCACAAGGAATATTCGTAAGAAATCCCTTCGTATTTTCTATGACCGAGAAGGAGAAGGATAAAGGATTCTCTGGAATTGGACCTTGGATTGCAGTTGGTTCTGAACTCCCATGTTCAGTGATTGCTTTGCTCCTTGTTGGTCAAATTCTAGGTGCTGCAGTTGGTGGTCCTTCCGGAGCTACCTGGGGTGCAATCCTGGGTGCTGTCTTCGGGTTTTTCCTTGGTGTATATGGAGTATACAAGACAATAGGTTACTTGGAGCTAATTGAAAGAAAATCTCAGGAACGCCCTCGCTATATGCCTCCTATTGAAGAGATACTAGAGGATGTCACCTTCGATCAGGAAGACGAATCCTCTGAATAAATTAGTCCAAGAATTCTGAGTCGTCGCCATCGAGCACTTCAATGATGACTTTGGTAGCGCTTCTTCCAACTCCAGCAATTATCACTTGGACAAGTAGAGCGACAAAGAATGCTCCCAGTGCTATACCAAAGACTCTGAGTGAAAGGGAGTTATAGGATGCTGCCCATGCTATGAGAAAATTCGAATCAATAAGGAACCAAATATAGATTCCAGTGATAGCCATCAGAGCGACTAAGAGTCCATAGATAATAACTACAGTTTTGACCCTTGGTGTATCCATTCGTACCTCCTCAATTCCCGGGCCCACCACTGCGTCACCAATTCTTCTAGAGAATCTGACAAACGCACTGATTGCAGCTAGAAATATGACAAGTGCGATAATACTAGATAGAAGGAGTGCAAGTACCTGCATATCTACCCCCAGAGCTAATAATACATCTCCAATAAGAAAGGCTGCGATTGAACCTATCATTATAATTACTGCTAATATCTGAACAACGAATGTAACCGTTGCAGAATTTCTGAAAAGACTTCCGAGGTTTATGTAATCCTCGGACCGGTGAGGTGCGCTGCTCTCTTCTGTCATAGTGACCAACTAACGTGATAACCGCAAGTTATTTGAATTCTTCTACATGCGGTCAAGTTGTGCTCAGGCATTACTTTTATATCGTGATTGAATGGTCTGCACGTTAGTCCTCACTAGATTGAGAATGGACAGGAATCGTTTCGATGAGTATACGGTCTGCTAACGAGTATGGCTTTGTCAATGCCAGGATTAGAGGTATGAAGTCTAGATTCATCTCTATTGCCGGGTATGAGAGTCTAATTCAGGCTAGCAGCTATCCGGATTTCATCAAGATGCTTTCCGGTACTTACTATGGCTCGGTCATCGCTAAACATTCGCCGACCGCAGTCCCAAGTCCGGATGAACTTGCCCTAATTCTCTCTCAGGACTTTGTTGATGTGAGTGCGAACCTATCCCGATCTTTAACCGGAAAAGTTCGTATATTCACAGACACTTTCTTAGAGATGTTTTTTGCAGAGAGTATTAAATCAATAATTCGGGGAATTCATGTTGGTCTGGATAAGGATGAAATCTTGAGATTCTCAGTACCCTCATCCTCTGCACAGGTCAGTCTCTTTCAGACACTTGTGAATGCACCGTCAGTGAATAAGATGATTGATCTTCTTCCTCAATGGGATTTGAAGGTCGCTCTTCTTACACGATTCCCCAGTTATCAGGAATATGATTCAACAGCACCTCTTGAGGTTGCAGTTGAAGAATGGTATCTACGAAAAGTTGTTGAAGCACTGGAAGAATTCTCGAAAGATGAACAAAAACGCGTATTAGACATTCTCGAATCAAGGGTAGTCCTTAGGAATGTCCTGACCGGGATAAGAGCCACTCTACTCGGCTTTGAGCAGAGGGCGTTGGAGCTTTCCCTTGTTCGTTTTTCACGTGCAAAGACGCTAACAGATGCGATAGCCTTTTCAAATACATGGAGAGAAGTTATTGCAAAGTTGGATAACACACGGTTCGCCCAGTTTGGCGGGAGAATTGCAAGGATGTATGAAGATACCGATGATTTGGGAGATGTAGAGCTTGCTATTGAGGATTTCATTGCTCAAAGAATAAAGCTTCAACTAACAGCATTTCCATTCCATTTAGGAACAATCATTGGGTTCTTTAGTCTCAAACAATATGAAATGCGTAACCTTCGCTCTATAGCTGTTGGCATTGAGCGAGGAGAATCTGCAGAAACAATACGACGAATGATAACAATCTGGTGAGAGTTGGAGGATATACAACAAATGAGATTCTACAAAGAAATCACAGGTCTGGTCTTGATTGGCCTAAGTATAGTGGTTACAGTATTAGCAGCAGTCACAGTGGGAATGATCGATGGTTCCTCAGTGATGAATGCTCTCGCAGCGCCCCCAAGCCATGGTTTTGAAATGCTTCAAACTGGCGATAATAGTATGGCAATTCTTGGTCTCGCTATCGGGGCCGGTCTGGTGCTGGGTCTTGCAGGTATTGGTGCAAGTCTAGGAATGGGAACTGCTTCAGCTGCCGCACTTGGTGCAATCACCGAGAAACCTGAAAATTTTGGAAAAAGCATCCTGTACGTCGTGTTTATCGAAGCTGTAGCCATCTACGGTTTCGTCATTGCATTTCTATTAGTAGGATACATTCCAGAATTGATTGGTTAAAACCAGAAAGTGTGAGACCGTAGAGGTGGAATCCTCTACTCTCTACTTTCAAATAAAATTTTAGAAGTTGTATCACGCACAGTATCTTTAAACCTTTCAAGACGATCTTCAAAGGTATTGTCCACCCATTTTGTATTATCTAGTCTTCTGATAATGACTCCGCCCTTTGATCGTTTGTTTTCCTTTGAAATGGATAGTTTTGTCTTCTTTCCAATTTCCTTAGCGATGATTTTCTCAATTGCTGCAATATCAACATATGATGCATGACCCTTTGGAAGAACGAGTTCAAGTTTCTCTTCTGACATAGATTTACAACCGTCAACAATCAGCCGTGTGAGTACTTTTTTGTACTCCGCCTTGCCTACAATACTCTCCATCTGTTTTTCAACAGTCGTTAGAACCTCGTTAATCAATTCATTCTTTACTTCAAGCATTCTATATTTGGATTTGAGTTTCGCACTTGCCTCATACTTGGCAAGTTCGGATTTGGCTTGAAGATCTGCTTTCTTTGTAATAGTTGATGCTTTTTCATCTGCTCTTCGTTTTGCTTCCTCTAGTTTAATCTTCTTGTGCTTCTCTGCTTCACTGATAATTTCTTCCTCTTTTTTAACAGTCTTGGCATTAATGATTTCGATTATATTTGAGATACCACTCATTTCCTAGTTCTCCCCCACAAGAATTTTGTAGACGGCTTTTTCTGCCTCATCTTTTCTCTTGATAGCTGTCTTACGGATATTCTCTATGTTCTGGTCCATTTTTTCGAACATGCTAGACTCAATCTTGCTCTTTTCTCCTTCGATCTTAGAGAGCTTCTTAGAGGCAGTCTTCTTAGCATCTTGCTCTGCCTTTGCTATTAGAGACTTTGCTTCTTTATCCGCCTCTTCACGGATTTCCCGAGCATGCTTTTCAGCATCTTCGATTCTCTCACGGGCTGCATTCTCACTTTCGTGAATCTTATCGATATCTTCATTCGCTGCACACATCAGGTCCATTCCTCGTTTTTCCCATCATATTTCATGTTTTTACAATCCTAGATAAACGTTCTCACTTACATGCAAAGAGGTTCTCCTCCATCTTGTAGAAGACGTAGTCACAAAGGTTATTTATCAGAGATAAAGCCAGCCATCATTGAATGAGTCTTTCAGTATTAACTGATTGATAAGAAAAAGCGGTGATATTATGGGTCTGATGAGTCCTGAGAAAATGATTGTGGCTAAGATAATTTCCCATCGAGACCTTGAGCGTCAAGTCCTATTGGCTCTTGAAGAATTCGGAGCATTCGAGTTCTTAGATGTAAGAAAACAAGCAGGATTGGTTGAAGTTAAGAGAAACAGAGAAGAGGAAACTGTATTCACCGCACTGGACCGGTTAGAAAAATTAGTTAGTACTCTAGATTTGGTTCCCGGCCGAAGTACCGGTCAAGTACTGGAGATTGATGACTCTACTCTCAAAAACTCACTTGAGCTAATTTCAGAAGTTATCACATCAGTAGAGAGTGAGGTGCTAGAGATTGATACTGAACTCATGGTTGCAAAGACAGAATTGGAGCGGCAAAGAGGAATTAGAGATGTTGCAAATTCTCTTAGACCATTAGGTATCGATCCAAGCTTGATAGGAACTACTGATTACACCTTCACTACAGCTGGTTTAGTTCCTTCAGGAAGAAGAGAAGAGCTGGAGTGGAGTCTTAACGAGGTTACTGAGGGTGCTTTTACCATGAACTCACTCTCACTCAAGAGAGGGGCTTATGCTAGTGTAATTACAGTGCCAATTGAGATGATGGGTGCAGTTGAACGAATTCTCTCTGCTCTTGAATTTGAAGTGTTTCCGATTCCGGAGGGTGAGTCTGGTAGCCCTGAACATATTGTTGAGAAAGCTGAAAATCAAATGGCAAGTCTTGAGGAAGAGATACTCCGTCTGCAACAGCGCAAAACAACTATCTGCAAAGAATGGGGCTTTAGAATTCTAGCTGCTTGGGAAATACTCCAAGTAGAGAAACAACGAGTCGAAATAAAATCCCAGATTGTCTATACTGAACAATCAATCAAGATGTGGGGATGGATTCCCGAAAGTAGAGAAAGTGAGCTTGAACCTATACTCCGAGAGAGAGTTGGCTCAGCATTAGAAATTACATTTGATCGGCCTGATTTTGCAGACCATGAAGCTCCATCAAGCATATCCAATCCCTCTTTCATGAAGCCCACAGAAGATGTTGTGAAAGCATTTGGTATACCATCAAGGCATGATCTTGACCCTACAAAGATCATGTGGCTAACTTTCCCATTGATTTTCGGTCTGGTTTTTGCTGATGTAGGTCAAGGATTTCTTATTATTCTCATTGGTTTCGCAGCTCGAAGTGCTAAGAAGAAGGGACAAGATTGGGGCGCTATTTTGGGTTATATCCAGAATGGTGCAGAGGGGCTCATTATGATGGGAATCTTCGCGATGTTAGGAGGATTTCTATTTGGAAGTTTCTTTGGTTCTGAAACAGTAATTGAACCTCTCTGGCCAATATTTGCACACACGATTGATGGTGTGAAGAATCCGTATCGTGAAGCTCACATGCTCAAGCTCTCTATTGAAGTAGGAGCAATCCACCTCTCTTTGGGAATCATACTAAATCTCTACAATAAGTTGAAGCATAAGGAATACCGAGAAGCGCTCTCAGGACTATCTTATCTCTTTGTCTACCTTGGATTTGTCAATCTACTTTTTGGTGTGAGTTACAATAGTATCGGTGAGTGGTTCAGTTCTGTTGGAAATGTCTACATGTGGATTCCAATTGCTGGTATTGGATATGGTACAGGTAACAATGGTGTTTATCCCGCTCTACCGGTAAGTCCCCTGATATTCTCAATTGTTGTCTTTATTATTCCCTTTGCAATAATGGCTATCACATCATTGATGGGTGGAATGGATAGTGCAGTCTTGTTTATGGAACATTCAATCGGAATGGTGAGTCACACCGTAAGCTATGCTCGTATCTTTGCACTCAATACAGTTCACATTATTCTCAGTGCAGTCTTTATAGAGATGTTACCTCCCCTGGTGATGATTTACTTCCCACCTCTCAATTTGTTTGGTTTAGAAATAATTCCGCATCACTTCCTTCACGATGGTCATGAGATTGCCCCTCAGATCCCTCTCCTGGGAGCAATCGTTGGGACACTCGTAGTTGGAATACTAGAGGGTCTCCTCGGATTTATGCATACACTGAGGTTACACTTTGTGGAGTGGTTCTCCAAGTTCTATCATGCAGGTGGTGTTGAATTCATGCCATACCGTGCAAGACGAATCCACACGACTCCATTCAGAAAGGATATCGCACAACCAAGCTATGCTGTCCAGTAACGATAAACTCTACTACTGTCCTCCGGCACCAAGATAGAGAGCTGCTAGTTCAGGTTCACCTTTCGGACTGGGTTCCTGATCCTGGTCTATTCGATGCCTGTTATCCCAGATGCTTCGTGCAAGTAAGTCCGTAGTCTTTGCCTTTGTGTCGACATTCTGGGCTGATTGAGCATCTCCAACTTGTTGGAATACTTGAGCAGCAACGGTGTAATTTCCAACCGCTTCTCGCAATTGGTCATTTGCATCGGAGAAGTGAATCTTTGCCTTGGATTTCTCTCCCTGCATAAACATATACTCCCCCATGAAGTCACTCTTGGCTCCTTCTAGTCTGGAGAGGTCACCCTTGAACTTCATTACGACTCCTTGTAGTTGCTTTACTTGGTCATCAACATTGTTCTTGAGTCGAATGTCTTCTCCTTTCACACTATCGAGCTCGTTTGCAGCGGCTTCAAACGCTGCTATTGTTTGCTTCACCTTGGAAATAGTTCCATCATGAATCTCTAGGACACTCTCGAGTGGGTCATCTTCTTCAAGCATCGCCAACTCATCTTTCATTTTCTCGAATGTATTCAAACGTTCAATTTGCGCCCGAAAAGCTAATTGTTCCGATTGTCTTGAATAGACCTGTGCTTCAGAGGCAAATGCAGTTGCTAATGCTAATTTTCCGAGGTCCATCAACTCTCCAGCTGCAGCATTATCTCCAAGAATCTTGTAATATGAGGCGGCCTCTTCCGCGTGCAGATTCTCAAGAATTCTAGACATTATGAATTTGACACCCTGTTCTAGCTGTGAGCTCTGCTGGAACTGAATCATATACTTCACATTATTTAACAGAGCAAGTGTCTTGTTTCGGAGCTCACCAATCTCTGCGTCTTCAACATCTATACTAAGAAGAATCCCAAGAGTGTCGAGCCCTTCCCTTATGGAATCCAACGAGTCTGAGGGATTCTTACTCATCTCAACCTTGGTTTCATCCATTGCTTTGCTAAGATCTTGTATCAACCCAGTTTTTCTCAAGTCCTTTGCAAATTTTATCTGTGCAATAATACCACTAATATCATCGTCCTTCTTTTTTAGCAAATCTTGAACAAAGGCGTAGGTCTTTAGGTCTCCTTGAATCGCACCAGCCAATTCTCTAGTCTTTGCAAGTTTCTCAGCCTTTCGTAGGTTCTTGAAAATCTCTTTCAAAACTTTCTTTGCTTCAGTTTTATTATTTAATTGAAGTAACTCGGTGAGTAATCGTACGCTAGACTCCGCACTACAAAAGAGACTCTGTGCCTTCTTCTGTTCCTTGTCAATCCTGCTCTGCTCTGCGTTTGTTTGTAGAGCGAGAACCTCTCTGAAACATTTCTCTGCTCGACCAAAAGCATCGGATGCTACTATATACAGCTTTGATGCATCTTCAAGATTACCAGCGCGCATCTGCGCATCTGCAATATCTGTATAGGTCATTGCAAGATAGACTTCACTGAGACCGGCAGTATTACTCTTCCACGATTTTATTGTAGTAACTTTTTCCTTGTGTTTTCTTTTCTTCTTGAAAAGTGGAAGTGCCTCATTATAGAGATCAGTCGCTTGTTCAAAGATAAAAGAGCTTAGAATATCTCGCCAGATCAATTCATCAAAAGGATTGAACGCTTGTCTGAAAGTACTCTCCTGTCCAATTAGGTCATTGAGAAATTCGTCATAGAATTCCGCTTCAGCAGTTTTAATCTTTCCAAGAATTGATGTTAATTCATCATCATCCTCTTCCAAGGACTCCTTCATTAGATTGAATGCTTGCAGTCCTAGGGCAACTCTACGAAGTTTTTGAGTTCCATCAACTTTGTGAGGAATGGCTGTAAACGGTTTTTCAAGCATAGTATATACCTTGGCAAGATACTTTGATGCATTGCGAAGCTTGTCCTCATGTTCGTTTTCCACAAAGGGACCACTTGCTGCAGCAGCTTGATGTAGCCATGCCATAACCCTTGCCATCCAGACATCTGCAAGATTGTTCTGTGTTTGGGCTGTTAGGTCTTCAAGGGCTGTTTCCAGCTGTGCTCGGGCTTCACCTTCACTCTGCGACACTCTGTTTCGCAGGTAAGCCAAATCAAAATCTCCAACCATGACCTGTTCACTGAAGGATGCAACATTATCATAAAGTTCAGTGAATGCATCGTGCATCGCAATCCGTTTTAGCTCAATCCCTTCTCTATCGTCTATGTCGTGAAGGGCAAATTCTCTCACGGCATCTTGCGCTTTTAGATTGAGCCCAAAAAGCAAGCTTGTAAAGATTTGATTTTCATCACTACTCTCCGTTTTGCGTGATTTTTTTGAGCTAGGTCGAACCTTTGACATTCCTGCATCCTCCTGAAATTAAGGCCCAAGGCTAAGATGTATAACAATTACTTAAGCGTACTTACGCCATCCGAACGTAGTAAATTTGCCTTGGTGGTGCTTACAACTCCAAATATGATTATGTTACAATTTGTAACTTCACAATAAGCATCTTTGGGAACTGGAAATCATGTGGTCACTATTGGAAACTCGAATATAGCCACACTGATAGAAAAAAGCAGTTGATTGATTTCAATCGAATAGAGTTCGAAATTGTCACCATAATTAACAATCATTATGATTTCATTTGTTTGCGTCTGATGCGTCATTCACGACGCTCCAACTTTTTCTTTCTGTTGGACCATACAATGTATGCACCTGGAAGGCTGACTAATAGTATTATTCCAGCATATGGTGGGAATGTGTTTGTGGAGGTTCCAAAGTGTTCATCTATCAAGTCAATATACCATTGGGGAATGTGATACTCAGGGTATTCTGTCACTGTGATTGTTTCGTCTAGAAGGTCAATTCGATTACAGAGGTAGAGTATGTGTACAGCAGCTCTGACCAATTCCAAACGTGCACTATCAAGGTCAGAGTTTGGAACTGGCAGGAAGGCTCCATTATGTGTGGTCTGGCATGAGATTACCCATGATAGCATCTGACTGACATTGATCTGGTCAAGAGTTCCCAATGTATATAGTGACCAGACAAAACGCTCTGTATTCACAAGTGTGCCACCATTTGTAGTATCCACATCATCGAAATATTGTAGGAGATAATCAGTAGTGTTTTGGGTTCTGATAAGATCATGACGTCCCAGATGCTCCAAGCAAAAGAGTCCCAATGGAACTATGTCTGGTATCGATTCGACATCAGGCACATTTGAGAAGCCACCATCATCATGATAACAAGACAGTACAAAACTGAGTGCCGCAGTAGTGTCAATTACAGAGAGTTGTCCAATAGAGTCCAGTGCTTGTAGCGCACTCCACGTTGCGATCATGCTGGCAGGATCTTCGTTTGATGAGCGTAGTCTGAAACCACCATTGGATGTCTGACAGCCTGCAATATAGTCTGCAATCTCGTCTTCATGTATCCTATCATCCAGTCCAAATTCTGGGAATAACTGAATTGCAACAGCACAAGATGTGGTGCTAGGCGATCGTCGTTGTGAGGAGTTTACCAAATTATAATATCTTGATGATGAATCTATATTTACAAGGTTCTTGAGGAACTCTGTACAATTGCTCCAATCAATGACTCCTGTACTGTTCAGTTGTTTGAGAATCCTATACGGATCGTATACGTTGTAAATACCATGGTAGGAACCAATACGATGGTCTGTAGGAGTGTCTTCAAGCCAACTATAGAAAATCCCTTCTTCGGAATAGAGAGCTTGAATATAATCAAGGATTGCCTGATGTCTAGTTATTGTGTGAGACGAGATTATTCTTGTATCACTTTCTTCTATCATGGGTCGCGTATCGTTCGGTACATCTGAAATAGATGGTGTCAAAAGAAAAATAGTGATTACTAGAATTAGGAACCATCTATACTTGTTAGCTTGGATTGATACCATTCTTGTCACCAAATAAAAGTAGAGAGAGTATAGTGCTCTCTCGATTTGCTTTCTAGTTATTTCTAAATGGGAGCATCCCCCTAATTACCACCATTACCCCCACTACCAGAGCTCCAATATAATCTATTCCATAGCGTCGGAACAGGAGAAGTTGTACTACTCATCCACGCTTCTGAATCTGATCATTCGCCCGTCTCTATACTTAACTATCTGACCATCTTCAACGAGTTTGTTGAGAACTTCACTTGTTCTAGAGCGTGATTTTCCCCATTTTTCTGCAAGTTCTGCAGCAGTTAGTCCACTGTCTTCGTTATGCAGTAGAGAAACGAGTCTATCCCAACTAGCATCTCCCTCAAGGCAGTTGGAGCGGTTTGGAAATATGTTATATTGTCCTCCTTCATAGGGAGATTCGGAACTTCCTGTTTCGATTTGATTAGTAAGTCCAATGATGGTATCTTTTAGACTATAGACAGTTTTTCTAAGTTCTTTGACTTCTTTCTGAAGTGCTTTGATATCTTGATTATCTGACATCCTCTTTCCCCACCCTACATTTCTTCGTAATCTTTTCTGTACTCGACATAATTACGCTTCTTCTTCTTTTTCTCGATAACCTCTTTTAATTCAGTGACCTCGAAATCTGATTCTACTTCTTGACACGGTTCGTAGTTTTCCATATCCTCAAGACTGATACATTCTCCATCAACTATTTCCTCATTTTCAGAGCACCCCTCTTCCATGAATTCTTCGGTGTCCTCGGGGAGAGTATTCGCGTCAATTTCCTTATCACGCATGATCTGTACTGTTTTTCCAGAGGTAACAATTTCTGAAGAATCAGCTAAATCATAATCTGACGCTTCCATCTGAAGGATATTTTCAACTATCTCTTTAGTTTCCTTCATACACGGGTCTTTCTTATGGCGATACGTCACTGTGACCAACAACCGTCAACAACAATCGACAATTAACAATTGCATTTTTAATACATTTAAAGATTTGTTTCTGGTTAAAACTCGCCTATTCTTCTACAGACATGGTTCTAGCAAAGGTCATGTAGCCAGTGTGTGCTACCATCCATGTCGTTGGTCGGGTTTTGTTCTCTCTGACCATTATCTCTCGCTGAAATACTTCAAGAGTTTTGATCATTCCCCATTTTCCTTCTTCTGACATGGCTTTGCATGTCTTCATGGTCTGTTCAATAGTCGGGCTGTAACTGGCAAGAAAGCAGCTGGATTTGAGAGCCCTATGAGCCTCATCCACAAGTAACCAAGGAGTTGCCAAGTCCAAGACAACGGCATCCACGTTTTCCTCTTTGATTCCTTCCAGGATGTCCTGTTGATGCTGAGTAACATTGTCAGTGAGGCTGAATTTTGTAAGGTTCTTCTGTGCTCCTATGTACATGTCCTCTCTAATCTCGTACGTGTACACATGACCGGTGGGCCCTACAGCTCTTGCTAGGATTCCTGTAAGTGCAGCAGAACCTGTACCTGATTCAACAACTCGTGAACCTGCAGCAATTGAAGCCTGAACTAAGATAGTCCCTGCATCCTTTGGGTAGATGATCTGTGTGTTTCGACCCATGGCAATCTGGACGTCTGTATGACTTGGTCTATGCACCTGGAATATTATACCTGCATGGCTCTCTATCTTGTGTCCGAAAGGTCGACCTATCATATCATCGAACGCTAAGATTCCCTTGTTGGAGTGGAAACTCTCTCCTGCCTTCACTCTACGTATCCAGTTCCTCTTACCGTCTAGGAATATGAAGACAAGGTCCCCATCTTGAATCAGGTCTTGCATAGAGTGTTCTCTGTTTTAGTTGTGTTTTGAGTCTTGCTGAATGAATCGCGCGCTAGGATACCATCAAGCCAAGCTTTATCCGAACTCACAGTGGAGTCGTCTGGAGGTTTACGAATGAACGACCCGGGAAATCCAGACACGCCAAATGAAGAACATCCCGAAGATGCACAGGATTTAGACAAGCCCATAGAACTCATCCACAAAAAAGCGCTGCCATACCGTCCACTTGTGGGTGCTGCGCTAGACTTGCATGTAGACTTGAGCGTAGGAGTAGTCCTAGGCCGATCAGACTCATTCCATAGAAAATACCGTACAGGTGGACTTGGAATGATTGGTGGGGTCGCAGAGACCTCTGATGATGTTTTAACATCTCTTATGGGAATGCCAGTGAACCTTGACTTGATGAGCCCACATGTTATGCTCGTCGCTGGAAAAAGAGGTTCCGGGAAAAGCTACACTCTAGGGATAATTGCAGAAGAACTAGCTCTTGCAATGGAGCGCAGAGAGATTGAGGTGGCTGCCATCATGGTTGACACAGTTGATGTGTTTAGACAGATGGTAGATCCAAATGACGATCAGATTGATCTTCTCAAGAAATGGAACTATGAATCAAGAGGGTTCCCTGTAAACGTCTATATTCCTCGCAGGACTTACGTAGGTCTCCCTGATGAAGTTAAGAAGAAGGCTAGGCTCTATCCATTATCAATTGGTCCCAAGGAACTCACTGTTTCCGATTGGGGCTATGTTCTAGAAAAAGGTGGAACACTAAGCACTACCATGGAGAATCTGATTAGTGAAATTCTTGATAGTGTACGTAAAGGATATGCCCTTGATTCAGGAGAACATGTTTCATTGAAACGTGACTTTAGTATTAAGGACATGATTCGATGTATTGAAACGAACCCTTCAATTGAAGGACTCTTCACACCTGCAACTCGTATGGCTCTTATTCAAAGATTGAAGCGTGCTGATAGAATGGGTATCTTTCATCCTGGAGGCACAAGTGCCCAAGATTTGGCTATTGCAGGTCAGATAACAGTCATTGACGTTGCACCCCTTGGTTCTGATGCTGAGGCTGTACTTGCGATTCTAACTAATATGCTCTGTCGACAAGTTCTCACATATCGAATGGCTTGGACTGACGAGGGAACAAGTGCTCGAGAAGAGTTACCTCCTACATGGCTTATTATCGATGAAGCTCACACCCTTGTCCCAAGGTCTGGTGACACCCCTGCAAAGGATGCAATCATTGGCTATGCAAAACTCGGCAGGCGATTTGGTTGTAGTCTTGTTCTCTGTACACAGCAACCATCTGCAGTTTCAGATGACGCAATTTCTCAAGCTGATTTGATTATCTCTCATTCATTATCCCACGATAACGATATCCGAGCACTCCAACAGAGAGCTCCTGCTGTTCTACCTGACCAGTTCAGGGATAAGGTCTTCATCAGTAGTTTGCCCCGAGGTGTGGCGATAGTGTTTGATCAGACCACAGAGAACAAACGTGGTTTTATCATACAGTTGCGCCCCAGACTATCACAACATGGAGGTACCGACAGGCTTTCTGGACTCTTTGAGGCTGTCAAGCTTTTGATTCCTGATGATGTTGAGGAAGTTGAGCTTGTTGAGATACCCGAAGAGGAATCCGTAGAAGTTGAAGAAATTTTTGAGGGAGAGGAAGATCTCGTATTGGAGGAATATGGTGAAGAACTTCCTGAAGTACCCAGACCCCCTCTAAAATTGAGCAAAGAAGATTGGCAGGTACTTGATGGCTGGATGAAAGACTACGTTCAGAAGCTATTTGAAGAACAGAAGCAAGAATTCTCCATAACAGATGAGCCCTCACCTAGAGTTGAGGAACATATCGAAGAACCCTCGTTATCAGACGTTGAGATAGTTCCTGTTTCTGACCCTGAAATTGATGCATCCGCGGTTCTTGTAAAGAAATTTGGTCCAGTGTCTAAAGAGCTTCTTTCCAAGGCTACAACGAGAAAGATACTCTATAGCAAGGCATCCCATGAATACCTCTTTGCATCTGAGAAGGATCATCGAGAAACAATCTCTGTTGATCGTCTAGATATAGAGCCTTCAGTAGTCATCAACTGGGTTGCAGCTGGTATTAGTTCCAGTGGGTTGGAGTTAGACCAGTTAATCCATGAAGATGGTTTTACATTCATATGTTTTCGAAGAGATGGTGTTAGAGTAATCTTCTCAGTTGGAAGCAGTGAATCAAAAATCTGTGCTCCTGTGGCTATTGTGGGAATTGATCGAAGAGTTGTTGCGTCAGCAGCTGATAGAATCCGAAGTTCACTTCACAAACCTGAATAATCCCATTCCTCAATCAACGCGCAATGCTTGCTCTTATAAGGTCATGAACGAAAAGCGATTTGGTGCGCAATACAATGAGCAAGGAAGATATTCGACCCCCAGTTAATCTGAAGATTGCCTCAATGACAGACTTGGCAAGAATGCTAGTATCCTGGTCACAAAGGGACCGACCTGCAAGCATGCTCTATTTCGAGCACAAGGGTAAGCACATCTATGGTACATTGATTTCCAATCATGGTTACTATGATTACTATGGGTTGCCACTCTGGGTTCACATTGAAGGCGAAGGACCACCAGAGGCGAATTTCCTATCTTATACCACTAGACCCAAGGAAAAAGTAGAGTTCGTCGAATCACCATCAGATGCTGGACCAATGGTTCTTCATCTCCCTATTATCCGATTAACTGAGAAACTGGAAATCCTCGACCTTTGAACCTGATTTGGTGTTCATCCAATCAGTACAATTCTCTGGGCGAAGCTCGGAGATAGCTAACTATAGCAAGTGCAGCATATACGATAAATGCTAACCAGATGATCGACGAAATGAGAAGCAGGTTTGTCTTGAAGAAGAGTTCAACAACTAGGAACAATCCAATAACGAAAATATTTGATGCCCCGCCCATTGTACTGTCTCCCTTGACCTTCAGCACCGTTTTCACAAGCACCATTATTATCACAATTCCAAGTGAGATATAATTGATATAGTTTGTAAATAGAATTGATAGATCCATGAATGGTAGCACGCCTAATGGAGTTGGAATTGGTGGAAGGTACATGAACAGAAATATAATGAAAATAACAAACTCTCCAAGTCTAATCCACGATGTAGGGGTTTTGGTGTATACTTCTCCATAGAGACCCTTGTCGTATTCTTTAGCTCCAAAATAGATGAAGTAGACCGGAGCTCCAAAACTCAACGCATTGACAAGGCACTGAGCAACGCCGTATGTAATATTCAACCAAAAGTCTGTCCAATTTTGGAGAATGGTTGCCCACAGATCGATATACATTGGAAAGAATTCTATCATTACTATTGCTGGTAATATACACAATCCAATTGCAACAATCACACCAAGGAATGCTGCAGGTTTTCCCCCGCCTAATTTTCCGACTCCCACACGATAGAATACATGTCCAGCAACAACGAGTCCTTCAATGAGTGCAATGACAGGAGCGGCCATTGGGAGAATGAAGATCATCAATATGAACGCGGCATTTGCTCCGTAAAACACTCTCCATCGTAGTGGGACTGCAGTAATGGTTTCATCCATGATATGGATAGTATTTGCTAATCTGTATCGCTGATAGTATATTGTACCAATCCATGGCACCGAAAATACAGTAGGAGCCGCGATGAAGTGGAATACAAAGTCTAACCATGGGTCTCCAAATGGCGTCATCTGGGGAATAAACAACATAAGTATGAAGAAATAGATTGGACCAATAATACCCATAATTACAACTGTAACTCGTGAAGCCAACCAATCAGGACTCAATCTATACTCTCCAACAATCTCATTTCGTGAAACAGATATAAGTTTGCGCTGAAGAAGATAAAATTTCATTGTACTAAAATTAGTCAGTATTGGACACTTGTTAACGTTAACTAACTGTTGAAATATATTTTATTGACCTGATTCCTTGTGTATTTCCTGTGACCGTTTGTTAAGACTTCTAACAATAGAATTTTCGCAATCTGTACGAAACTTAATTTGCTTGGTTATCAAAGGCTAGTTCTCTTCTTACAATGTCCCAAAACAGCGAATGAAGTTACTAGAAAGCGTTCTACAAAAGGGATTGATTTTCAGAGTGTATTATATACTCCCGTAATCAACTATGTAATAGTATCTTGGTAGGTATTAAGCAATTGAGTGGAGAAATTGGATTTGAGATTAAACAGTTATTTTACCAGAAAAAGAGTGATTTTACTATGTTCCGTTTTTGTAACAGCAGTTCTTCTTATGCAGCTTGTAGCGGCTACAGCTTGGACTGCTGATGCGGCAAATGCTGGACCTGGAGTCACTATCGTTCAGTTATCTCCGGATAGTGATTCTGATTGGGCAACTAACGATCTATTAGCCCGATTGAATGAATTCATTCATGACGATCCATTCTTCACAGACCGAATCAGTGTGATAAAAACCAGTGATCCCTATGTTGTTGAGTCAATCACTGACAGAGTTGTAATCTATGTTTCACACGGAGGTCCCATAGGTATTGTAACTGGAAACCGTTTGACATCCTGGAGAACGATGGCTGAGATTATTACAGAGTCCAAGGCTATCATGCACCTATTCACATCGTGCTACAGTCGTAATATCATCAGATATGGTGATGGGGACTCTGGAGAGAAGTTGTACACTGTTCCTGGTGCACGACCTGCAGAAGTTACCAATGTTGAAATCACTACTACTGTTATGCTCGCACTTGGTGTTGATGCTGAGGAAGTAGAGCAATATCGTATTTCAGAATTGACTGCGGCAAAAGAATGGATAGAAGCAGGAGAAGATATCCATATCATGGACTTTGAGCAAATCATTCTTGATGAGATTGAAACTATCGATGAAACTTATAGTGATACTTATACTGATACCCATAGAGTCTACAGATACGCAGTAGAAGACATATTAAACGATGTTTCAGAGTTTGGTGAATTACCATCTGACATTGATGATGTTCTCAGAGATTATTTTACGATATATTGGACAGGGACTGATCTTGTTGTCCTTCCATTTTACAGTTGCTATATTACTTATATTAGGAATTATTATTACGAGGCTGAATGGGTCGTTGATGATCCCATTCCCGATCCGGATGAACCTCCTGAACCTAATCCCGACCCAGAACCTATCATTGATGATCCTCCCGTTGGTCCTGAATCATGTAGTACATTCTATATGAGTGCGGCTGCAGCAACTGGTGGTCACTGGGAGAATGGTCCTCACCTATTCTCAGGAGGAACCTATTCTGGCATGGTTACCTTTGGTGATTATGGGTTTATCAACCACATTGTCACTATCAACATTACTGCTAGTGGACCTACTATAGATTCAAACGGTGTAACTGAAGTCGACAGTCTTTCTTTACGATCAATCGCACCAATGGGTACCTATATGATGAACCAAAAAGTAGATGGAGTTTGGGGTGAGCCGGTTGTGGGGAGAGATCCTGCAAGGACTGGTGGTCTCTGGACTGATTCAGCGGTAAGAAGTGACTATGAATATGTTTCAAATGTTCCTTCAATTCCATATCCAAGTTCTACTGGAATATTATCCACAAATGGTGAATATTACACAATCACATCTATTCCCGGGGTTGGATCGGATTGGCATGGTCCATCTTTCATTCAGACTCTACCATCTTACTTCAAATTGAGGGATTTCGGTTCATTCTCAGCAAATCTATCATTTATTCATGGTCCGAATGGTCTCAGAAAAGGACAGACTTGTGTTAGTTTGTATGATGAGAATATGCAAATTGCTCTCTCATTAATGATTGCTGATGACTGGGATATTGAAACGGGTGGTGACAAGCAATACTTCAGTGTGATTTACTATAATGAAGCTGGTGTAGCCACAACACGTCAATCTGATATTTTCACAGGTGACATTAACGGTATTGTCACAGTGCGATACGATACTGAAATTGGATTGCATTGGAAGGCGCCTGGTGAAAGTGATCAAATCTTTATGACAAAGAATAACTTGAATGTAGAGAGGCTGATCAAATATGTAGGAATTAGCAGCTATCGTTATGGATGGCGAGCTGAACACGATGAACGAATCTACAATATTCGATTGAGCTATGCCGCATCTGAGTACACTGTATTCCATGATAGCTGCAATGATATGAACAATTTCTATCGTAACTTAGATTTCGGATATGGAACCAGTGCGAATGGGACATTTGTAGTTCCAGCAGGAGAAAGTTACATCACCTTGTCAAATGTTGATTCTGGCACAAGTTGGCATGGTCCAAACTACGTTCATGTGCTTGATAGACCCTTTAGACTTTACCAATTAACTGATTTTTCTGTTGCTGGCGGGATAGTACAAGGTTCTAACCAACCACTGGGTAAAATGTATGTTGCACTATTTGATGAAAATATGCAGATTGCTATGCTAGTACACTGGGGTGATTCCTGGTCTGGAGATGACAAGGGTTACTACTATGTGTATTTCTATCCACAAAATGGTGGTAGCAGTAATCAACATATTACAGATATTCAGGGGTCATTTGAAAAAACTGGGAAACTTTGGTGGGACGAATCTTCAGGTGGCCAAGGTGCAATCTATTCTACGATTGATGGTTCTGGGAGCGGTGTACCAATTAGCGAATGCTACAATGCATCCAGAGTAATCAAATATGTAGTCCTATTAGGGTACCAGTATTCTACATATCCAATTGTGGATATGAGGATTCAAGATATCAATGTTGTAGCAGATCCAAATAAGCGAATGGCACCCCCACCATTTGTTGACGATTGTTCTGATAATGACAATTTTCCACTTGACAATACTTTTCCATGGTATACACCCACATATGGTGAACTATCTGTTGGGTCCGGATATCTGTACCCCTCTGCTATACCTTCCAGTCCCACTGGTTGGCATGGTCCGAATTTTGTACATGTCTTAAGTAACCCCTTTGAATTACAGGACTTGAGTGAGTTCTCTGTTGAAGGAGCTATTGACCATAGTACTTCAGGAATGGGGCGGATAATGGTAGCTCTATTTGATGAGAATATGCAGATTGTTCTGAGGGTCTTTTGGGGTGACGCGTGGGCGTATTCTTCAAAGGGCTATTTCCATGTAACCTATTACCCCGAGGGTGGCAGCGCAGTATCTGACAGTACTGGGTATATCTACACATCATTCGATAGGACCGGAAAGCTGTGGGTCCACAATGGGAATGTCAAGTATGATATTGAAGGAATAGCATCTGGGGATTTTGGTGTTGTTGCGAATCCACACAGAGTTATCAAGTATATTGCCATTCATTGTGACCGATACTCACACTATAACCTCGGTGACATTAGAATTAAGAATATCGTAGTGAGTGAAGGACTTCCAACTACGTCTGCCCCAATGTATGCGGATGCCACAAGTCATCCTCCTGAATCAACAACAGATATTATTGATTTAGATCTTTCACAAGCTATTGCAATGATTGCCATCTACTGGACTGGTTGGTGGCCTCTATTGCATTTTGATTTTGAAGTCGAGGTCGCACCTGATAATATTCCTGTAGGGCATCCTGCTAAACCTGCTGAAGGTAAGTTTATTGTAGCAAGTGCTGAAAAGAACATTCTGGGAATAACAGAAAATCAAGATATAACTATAAATGGTGATGGCTCATTTGGTCAACCTAGTGACGAAATACTCAATCAAAATGTGCAGATACTCACAGTAATTATCCAAACCAGTCTTAATATAGCTTTAATTGGACTTGAAATTGCTGCAAATACTGGAAATGCGCCTGCTACTGCACTATTTGTAATTTCAACTGTTGCATTAACTTTTCTGTTCTTCGGACTCATTGATTGGTTCCATCAAAAGATGCTTGAAAAGGGAAGTTGGAATCACTATGAATGTTTCAACAATTGGTTGATGATCGGAGTGGGAATATTGATTAATATCTTTGCTTTAGGAGCAATTGGATTTCTCCTCAATTTTATCTCACCTATGAGCCCTATGCAATCGAAAGCTGTTGAGTGGGCTAGTGAGCTTACACCACTAAGACAAATAGCTCAAGTTGGTAAGTTGGCTTTCTTCTATATGATAGCTATGGGAATCTATTGTATTCTTGCAGCAATGAAACATTTAGTACTATCATTCTAAAAAAAAATCATGAGATGATACTATGGAACTATTACTACTCTTGACATTCATATTATTTATCATGGCTTCGATGATACCGAATGTTATTATCCAGAGAGCAAAATTACGAATTGCAGTAGAAAACATGGAAATCGCTACTCAATCTATGACTTGGTATGATGATAAAGCTGCTATGCTTTTTAAAAGCAATAGATCATACATTTATCAAATTCTCTCCTTTGTAGTGCCTATTATTGTAATTCTAATAGCTTATATTGTATGGATTCTAAATGAATTTCCACAATCAAACTGGCCCCCATTTCTCATTGTTATGATATGCATACATGTAGCAACTGTTGTGATACGAATTACAGTAGTTAGATGGATTGAGAAAGATCGGATGAAAATATGATGCAATATCTATACTTGAATCATGCAGTAATTCTATTGTTGTTCATATTTGGTCTGATATTGATGACACTAGTGATAGCTAGATACGTTCCACAGCTTCAATTGATTAAACGGATAGCTATACCTAGAGAACAGATTGAATCAAGTTCTATACCTCTTTGGGCTAGAATGGTGGTCATTCCTCTGCTAGCTTCGATTTTATCCATAATACTACCACTCTCATATGTGCTAGTTAGTCCTGAATCTCTTAGCATTATCATGGATACATTTAGCATGATTCCATATGGTGTTTTGTTCATTGTACTAGCATCATCTCTTGGATATTACTGGAGACATAACCTATCGTACTATAGTGAGAGCAAATCTGAAAGCGACGCTGGACAATGAAGTGATGCTAAAATAAACACTAAGATTGGGAATAACAGGACTACCGAGGATTTATTTGGAAGGGTCTCATTGCTTGGGCTAATCGCCCTGCTGACATTAAAGAGCTTCAGGGAAAGAGGAGTGAGCAGTGTGTACAAACGTAAGCTAACCGCGTCTAGTTTCGTTAGGAAAAGCAAACTAATTATCGGTCTTGATTTTGTAGCTGATTTGAGTGGCAAAGATTCAGCAACAATGAGGACCGAACGGGACCGTCTTGAGCAAGCGGCCCTTCAAGTAATTTCACAGACTGCAGAGCATGCAGTGGCATTCAAGATAAACCGACATCTAATTCTCCCTCTTGGTATCTCTGAGGGAATCCCACGAATAGTAGACAAGATCCATGATGAAGGTCTTACTGCTATTGTAGACTGCAAGTTGAATGATATTGGCAATACAAACAAGGTAATTACAAAGTACTACTTCGATGCTGGATTTGACGCGATTATTGTGAATCCCTTTGTTGGAATGGAGGGTGGTCTCGATAGTGTATTTGAAGCTGCCACAAATAGGAAACGGGGTATAATCACACTTTGTTACATGTCACATCCTGCGGCAAAAGACGGTTACGGTCTTACTATCGCTCCTGATGACAAGGTGAAGAACGCAGAACCCCTCTATATTCGATTTGCTAGACAGGCTCGACTCTGGGATGTGGATGGAATAATAGTAGGAGCTACTCACCCAGAAAAGATCCGAGAGATTCGTGCTGTATTGGGTGATGATATTCCAATTATCTGTCCTGGTGTAGGAGCTCAGGGTGGAAGCGCACGGGATGCTATTGATGCTGGAGCTAGCTTTGTGATAGCTGCTCGATCAATAATTGAGGCTCCTGATCCTGCAGCAGCCGCAGCTTCCATTATCTCAGAAATTCGATAGTTACAAATTTGAAAATATGCCCAATTTGAACGAACATTAATGTACATCATAGACCAAATGCGGACTCTCAAACAATGACCAATCAGAAACATCTAAAGGAGAACTCATTCATATCATGTACAGAAGTGTGCATGCTTCTAGATAGCACAGAAATTTCCGGAGTTGTTTTCGTTGGCAAATGAACGCGGTTATAACTTTGCAACATGGACGAATTTTATCGAGGAATCACAAATTAGATCCTTGCTCAAATACAAGGTGAAGTACTATTTTGGTGGCGGGAAACCCGGCATCATGCCTACCGATATCTTTGCAGACATTATGATTGATCTCAGTAACAGGTACAAAGAGGATTCCAAACTAGCACTTGATGATTTCAATTATGGTCCCACAGGTGGACAACCTTGGTTCCGTAAAACCCTTGCGAAAAGGCTCTGTAATGTTCGTAAGATTCCTATTAACGAGGATGAATGGGATCACGTTACAATTACCAATGGGTCTCAGCAGGCTCTCTATGCTATCCTCGATACCCTGATTGATCCAGGTGATGTAATCATAACACCATCCCCAGCATACTTGGGTTTTCTAGTTCCTGCAGTCAAACTTGGAGCTAGAGTTCTAACAGTAGACACTGATAATGATGGTATCCTTCCTGAACAAGTAGAACGAGCCGTTCATCTTTCAAAGATCAAATTTGGAAAGGTTCCTGATCTTCTCTATGTGGTTCCTGATAGTGATAATCCAAAGGGTACAACGTTACCAATGAGTAGACGCCAAGCCCTCTTCGATATCTGTGAGAGTCACAACATCCTACTTCTAGAGGATTCAGCATACGCAGAAATACAATTCAAGAATAATCTGAAAGCAATCAAAACTCTTGACAAGGAGAATAATAGAGTTGCTTACCTTGGTACCAGTAGCAAGGAAGCAGCAGTCTTGAGAGTGGGTTATTCGGTATTACCTGAAAATGTCCGAGAACAAGTTCTCAAGGATAAAGGCTACCTTGACCTTTGTACAGCAACTTTGGTTCAGCGTATCCTGGACGAATACTATTCCAAGTATATTGACCAAGCCATGAAGGTAAGCGTCCCAAAGTACAAGGAACGCTATGAAGCAATGGCTAAGGCAATGGATGAATTCTTCCCACCAGGCGCACGAACTGACCCAACTGGTGGTTTCTTCATATGGTGGAAAAGTGAAGATCCGAACTTCAACTCTAGTGCGTTTATGGAGCGGGTTGCCATCCCCAATGACATTCTTTACGTGCCTGGTGGTCCATTCTATCCAATTGTTGGTCACAGACTCACTGAGGATGGTAATGATATCATTGCCAGTGTGCCTGAAGACAATACAATGCGGTTAGGATTTTCTTATGCAACAAGCGATGTGATTGCTGAAGGTATAGAAAAACTAGGCAAGCTCATGGTCAAAGAAATAGGTTAATGCGGCTAGAAACATTGGGACATTCCCAATGTCTTCTCACACCGTGAAATTGATGAACATTGTGGCTCCATTCTTCATTTGACCAACATATGCTCTTTCGTAAGGTCCTAACAGGTCGCCAAAACCTGAATTTATCGCCCACTCAATCCATGACCACGAGGACTCCTGTCCAAGCTTTCCTTCTGTGAATTGACCAAAAGTCCAACTCAGATACCGTTCAATATCGAATTTATGATTCAGTAGACTCTCAGTTTCTTTTCCTTTCTTTCCTGCAATCTCAGCTTCGAGTTCATCATGTTCTTGATTAAGTTTGGAGTGTGTTTCGAGAATCAGACTATTTAGATTTGAAAGTGCTTCATTCATATCATCAAAACGATTCTTCTTTCTGAATCTAGAAACTTTACCACTAAGACTAAACATCTCTCTTCTATGAAGAACTGTATTTCCTTTTTCTTCCAAATCCCGTGCTAATTTCTCGTTCCAAGGTGTGTTGAAGTACGCTCTTGGATATCTAGCAAATAGAGGAAATGGAATTGACATAGCCTGTGCAGCTGGAATGACTTGGGAATAATATGCAGCTTCACCGGGACCTCCAACATGCACAACTGTTGGAATAATTGTATCAATAGCCATCTGTCTTGAGTCTACTCTTAGAGATAGTTGCTGTCCCACTTCACCAAGGTATGGACTATCTGTTGATGTTTCAATCTCAATAGGCTCGGAACAGGAGGGACATTTTCCAGTTAATAATGCAGTATTTCCTTGATCCTCATAGCGAAGTTCTGTTCGAGAACTATTGCATTCTTTATTGGTACATTCATAATAGAATGGTACATAGTCTTGGCTTCTTCTTCCCATGCCAGGATTGAAGCCTGCATCGGTAATCTCAGTAGTTATCTGGTTGATTGTCTTCAGGAATCGTTCTCGATTTTCACGAGCGAGCAGAAATTCCAAACCTTCTATCAGAAGTTCTCGAATTTTTGGATGTGACGCAGGAACAAGTGGAACTCCTAAATTACCCTCAGTATTGAACAGTCTACCAAGAATCCGTTTTACCCACTCGCCAAATGTTGATGAGTTGTTATAGCTCCACCTAGTGATTGAGAGCGCCTGTTCTAGTCGCTCATTGATTAAGCTACGCGATGCTCCTTCAAGTGCTTTGATCATAGGCCTGTAACTATTGCGAATCTCTTCTTCTACATGATTATACCAGTCATTCCCAGGTAGTGGAAGTATATTGACTGGTGAATGTTCAAATCCTTGTGGAACAGGTAAACTCACTAGTGTTCCGCCCTTGCCAAAAACGGGTACACGGATATTGGTTAACTCTGGTTGGACTATATCATAATCTGCTACACAGAAATATGTTGAAAGATTAACATCTTTTTCAGCACACAATTCTGCTATCCGTTTTGCTGTTATTGGTTTGTTGAGAATATAGGCTGGTCCCCCAAGTACAACTGTTTGATGAGCTGATTCCACAGCACCATCTTTCAGTAATTCGATAGAAGATTTCACCTCTGGTGTTAAACTTCCAAATTCTCTATTTGCTGAAATCAGAGCTTTCTCAAGGAGATCCATTTTCTCATCGATGTGCCACAATGTATTGGTATATTGTTTAAGCAGGTTTGCAGTTCGTTCAGCAAATCCATCAAGAGTGATAGGAGGGGAGCTGTATAGTTTCTCAGCTAGCTTCTCATTCTCTCCCTTCCAGATGAAATCGTGATATACGGTATTAACACTGGGAGCCAAGTAAGCATCCTCCAATTATTTTCCTGTTGCTTCTTCAAAGACCTTTTCGTACATCGATACTATTCTCTCTGCTGTGAATTTATCCTCAACCCGGGCAAGTCCTGCCTGTCCAAATTTCTTTCTTGCACTTTCGTTTTCAAGCAATTTGAGCAATTCTTCAGCAAATTCTTCTTTTTCATAACCCTTGGTTACAACTCCATCCTTTCCAGGACGAACTAACTCGGGAATACCTCCCGCTGGAGTGGTAAGCACCGGTAGCTTACAAGACATTGCTTCAAGGAGAACAAGTGGCATTCCTTCTAATGTTGAATTCAGAACAAAAACATCAGCAGAGCACATAATCTCCTGCATATTACTCTTAATGCCAAGTAAGTGGATGTTATTGCATAATTTCAATTCCTCTATCTTTCGTTCAACTTCGATTCGTGTAGGTCCGTCACCAGCTATGACAAGTCTTGCATTCGGATTGGCATCTACTACAATTTTCATTGTTTCAACAAGTTGAACAACACGCTTGACAGTTCTAAAGTTTGACGCGTGGAGGATTATTTTATCATCAGGGCTAATCTCGAAGGCATCTTCTTCCTTTCTTAACGAAACGCATCCGCTCTCAACAACTAATCTGACACCGGTGACTTGCGAAAAAATTGTTGTATCGATAAAGTTTGGAATGACGTGAATCTCTCTCTCAATTCCCAATTCTTCATGAGCTTTCTTTTTCAGAAATTCCGACACTGCACTCACACCATTTGCTTGTTCAACAGTGTGCTTCACAACCGGTTTGTAAGCGGGGTCGAGACCTAAGGTGTGAACATCCGACCCATGCAATGTTACAACATAGGGAATCTTGACTATCTCGCGAGCCATGTAGGCTGCCATGGCGTGAGGTATTGCGTAATGTGAGTGTATCAAGTCTAGTTCAGATCTTTTTACCACTTTGATGATTTTTGAAGTCAATGCCATTGTATATGGAGGCCCTACTGCTTTGAAGAGCGGATAGTCGAATCTATCTACAAGGTCTACGTGGATTCCTTTCGTTTGTTGCCACATCATGGAGAAAGGTCTCTGATAGGTGATGAAGTGTAAAATATGTCCTTTTTGGACCAAGTGTTGACCAAGTCTTGTGGCTAGATGTCCACTGCCACCTACTGATGGATACAGATTGACTCCAATACGCAATTAAAACACCTTCTGCAAAAGATGGAATTGTTCCCCTTTAAGGGAAATGGTTTGGATACAAGAAACCTTACTTCTTGGCTGGACACACTTTCTAGTGTTCCTACATTGAGAATACATTGTTCATTTTGTGATGTGCTGCTCTTCTCTCATCATTTTGACACCCTCCTTCATAAAAAAATGTATGAGTTCTTATATTCCCATCAACATGAAATTGTATGCAAGGACTAGGTCAGTTGTTCGAGGAACAACTAATCGACGTGCGCGACTTAAAGCCCGAAAGAAGAAGCTTTCTCAAGGGAAGTCCTTACTCTCTAAGAAGGGACCAAAATCAGGTTCTGGAGAGTCCGCGGCTGTTCACTTTGTCCAATCGGACCTTGTTTGTTTCAGTGATGGAACCTGCAAGAGTGATAATGACCCCGCCGTGGTAAGAACTATGGAAACGCTCTCTGTTGCTGGAAGTGATGTTCCAGTAATAAGACAGGAGAAAGAAGCCAGGTCTTCAGGAGGGATCCCATCCCAATGAACGTTGACAAAGCTCTTGCTAACTCGTTGGTCCACTGGATTAGTGGGAGTGGCGACACTTGCAGGAGACGGGTGGAACATAAAAATTTCTTACAGGTGAGATTCACTCACTTCAAAATGTAAGATTTAGGTTAGATTCCAAAACTTGATTAGATGCGAGAATAACATGCAAATCATGGGCTCTATTCTAGTCGTTGTTGCACATCCTGATGATGAGAGTTTGGGAGCTGGTGGAACAATACGGAAGCATGGTGATTTGGGTATTCCTGTAGATGTTCATTGCATGACTGGTACTGAAATTCGAAATGAGGAGATGAGGGACGCCTGTTCAATACTTGGAGTACGGAATCTCTATCTAAGTGAACGCGATGATTTTGCTGTTGATAAGAGTATTAGAAATGAAGTAGTGGGTGCTATTATCAAGACACGACCCACTATTGTGATTACTCACTTCTCTGGTGACTATAATGTTAGTCATCAGCAATGCGCACAAATCGTATTCGAAGCCGTGGAATGGGCCTCTCATACCACAATCTTTGACGATGCTCATAGAGTCAAACGCATCTACAACATGGAGATCAATACGCTAATCTCAAGACCTCATGTTCATGTTGATATCACTGACACCTACAAATATGGACTAGGTGCCCTCAAGAAACACAAGTCTCAGATCAAGAAAGCTGATTCCTTCTACGAAAAGCTGTATGATGCTAGAACTCGCCTAAGAGGAGCTCAAGCAAAATGCAAACGGGCAGAGGCTTTTACAATAACACTTCCTGAACATGCTGGTCCATTCTATAGAGAAAATAGTGTTGAGCGGTTGATATAGGCTTATTCAGCCGTCAGCCTTTTTCCTTCTAGCAGCGAGCAGTTGTTTTAATTCTCCCATCATGCTTCCTCCCCCACCTGCTGCTGGTGGTGGGGCTGCTGCTGGATCTTTTGCCATTGTGGCAATTGGTTCTCCGCCTTCAGCTGGTGAAGCACCTGCAGAAACAGCTGCGCCGCTGGCGATACGACTTTGAAGAGAATCAATCTTTGATTCAAAGCCACTAACTTGAGTTTGGAGCTGATTAACTGTTCCTTGGAGTTCATCAATGGCCTCAATTAGCTTTGTAGTGATGATACTGACAACTTCTCCAAGTTGGCGAATCTTCTCGCTATTGGGGTCTTGAAGAGCCCATTCGAACTCTTCCATCACCGCTTCTTCAAGTTCTTTTTTCTCGTCGCCCATTAATATAGCTCCGTGAACTATGTTCAATGTCTGTGGTATCGCTATAAACATTGTTTGCATTAAATTCTCTATGCATTATCGATTGTTCTCTCAACAATAGATTTAGCTTTTTCAAGGGGTTGGTAACAGCTGCAATAAACTTGTCCAAAGTTGGACACTCCTTAGATGTTCATTTGAGCAGTCTCGTAGGACCTTATATACTCTGAATAAGAATCAAAGGATGTAGCCGGAGCCTGAGACGTGAACCAATTCTGTGGATTCTTCTACCGTCGCCGCCAGTTGGACGGGACGTTAAACGCCCGTGGAGAGGCCGTAAGACGTCTTTGTGAGTCTTTCGAGATTTTCTGGATGCAGCCTCGATGAAGCAGGAACCGAACATCAGTCCTGGATGCACTGTTCAAGAATGTGCAAGATTCGGGCAACGGTACTGCCAACAAGCTCCTTTGTAGGACCCTCACATGTGATTCTAATCACTGGTTCGGTACCAGAGGGTCTTACGAGTATCCATCCTTCTTTCAAAGTAATTCCAACACCATCCACTGTGATGACCTTCACTACATCCTTCAATCCCTTTGGGAGCGATTCAACAAGATTCTTCATAACAACAGATTTCTTCTCATTAGGACAGGTCACTTTAGTCTTCATCAGCGGATAAATCGGAATAGTTTCAATTAACTCTCCAAAGCTCTTTTCTGTTCGCGCCATCATCTCAAGAATTCTGCATGCTGCAAGGAACGGCTCAGGTGCAAGATGGAACTCAGGCAGAATGAAGACACCGCAGGCTTCTCCTCCCATGACTGCATTCTCTTCTTTCACCTTGACTGCGACTTGGATGTCTCCTACAGGGGTTCGAATGATGTTACCCCCATGCTGTTTTACTATCTCATCCAAGGCAAGTGAACTATCAACAGTAGTTACAACGGTTCCTTTCTTAGAGGTCGTGAGATACTCCCCTGCAAGTAAAGCAATGGTCCTATCGCCTCGGATAACTTCTCCTTTTTCCGTCACAAAGACTACTCGATCACTATCACCATCATGAGCAATTCCCAGGTCTGCACCTGTTTGCTTTACCATCTCCATGAGGTCTCCAAGTGACTCCTCTTCTGGCTCTGAAGGTCTACCTGGAAAATGACCATCTAGGTGTCCATTGATTGTGACAACTTTACTACTAAGTTTCTGAATCAGATACGGAGCTAGAACACATCCAGCTCCGTTTCCGGGATCAACAATAACTGTGAAGTTCTTCGAGCGAATCAGCTCTGGATCACATTTTCCAAGAATTGCCTCGATGTGTTCGTCCACAGCGGTCTCAAGAGTCAACTCCTCCCCAAGTTGATCCCATGAAGCTACTGTGAATTTCTTTGACTCATAGATTTTCTCCAGCTTTCTTTCCTCGTCTGAAGTAAAGCCCATGCTGCTCTTTGACCAGAATTTGATTCCTGTGTATTCAGGAGGATTATGAGATGCAGTGACCATCAATCCTGCATCATATCCCCTACTCATTGTTAGATATGCTAACGTGGGAGTTGGAATAATTCCTGCTCGTACCACATTTACACCTGTTGACATAATTCCAGCTGAGAGCGTATCCGCCACCATCAATCCTGTCGTTCTAGCATCTCTTGCCAAGAGAACAGTACCACTGCCAACCAGAGTACCTAGAGCTTTCCCGAGATTTAGTGCCATCTCAAGATCGAACTCTTTCCCATAGATTTTACGTACGCCAGTTGTTCCAAAGAGTTTGTCAACCATCGGAATCACGATTACCTTAGCGACACGCAACAGAGAAAAAGATAACTAATGCACGACAAATAACTCAATATGTCCAATATTCTCTGAATTCTCTGTGGTGCGTAGATATGCCATTTTTTGAACACGGCAAGACCAAGATACATTATGTTGATGTGGATAAGAGAGAGGATGAATCAAAGGGGCTTCCTCTGCTCTTTGTTCACGGAGCAGGTTCATCGCACATCACCTGGGCTTTGCAACTGAAGGAGTTCTCCAAGACAAATCGGTGCATAGCGATTGACCTATCGGGTCACGGCCAGTCCGAAGAAATCGATGGACCTGTTTCAATTGACCCTGGTTACGTACTAGAGGTTGCCTCTCTTGTAATGCATCTCGATCTTGAGAACTTCATTCTCGTAGGTCATTCGATGGGCGGCGGAGTTGCTATGTCCTACGTTTTGAATAGTGAAACAGTTCATCCAAAGGCACTAGTTCTTGTTGACTCATCTCCCGACCTGGATTTAACGAAACTAGCACTTGGTCTGGCTAAGGAAGCTGTAGAGGATAGAATATTCCTACTGAAAAGTCAGGTATTCGAAGATTACACTGACACATACAAATTGAAAAAGTATGAAGATGAGGAGCGTGCGAGGAATCCCAAGGTCATGCAACGGGACTTGCTTGCTTGTCACAAGTTCAATATCAAAGATAAATTAGCGAATATCAAGGTGCCAACTTTTGTTCTTGTGGGCGAAGATGACGACGTAATCTTGCCCTCTGTGGTACAGGAATATGAGAAACTAATCCCTCGGGCTGACCTTGCAGTAGTGAGAGGTGCAGATCATGCTCCAATGATTGAGCAGCCTGATGAATTCAATAGACTTCTACGAAAATTCCTGACTTGGGTCGAGGAGAGCGCCTAGTTCACTATAGCGCACTCCAGTTGGGTTTCTGATACTGGACATAGGAGCTTATTAAGCACAGTGCCGACATTGTCAACTATACCTGTACGGTGAAGATTATGCAACTTGACCAATTCTATATCTCAATAATTCCGATCACTCTAATGGATGCAATCGCGATTGGGGCAGGAGCTGGGTTTCTTGTTAGCACCTATTTTGGAATTAAATTGAAGCGCAAGGATAGTAATGCCTTTTCCTGGTTGTTTGGGATTGCCGCTGCCATCATTATTGGAACCATTCTCGGATTATTTACAATGAATGCAGTTGGTTACATTACGGTCTGGAACGGTTCATCTCTTCTAGGATTACAAGGAGCTGACCTCATTGAATGGAGTGATACTATAGCAGCAGCCTATGCACCTTACCAAATGCAAGCTGCGGGATTTGCCATGATGGGCACACTCTTTGGTATCGGCTGGGGATATGGTATTGGCGGAAGAACCGATGATACATCCGTGGTGGGTAATATCGTTGCTACATCAGCTATCATCGCTCTGTTCGGAGGATTTTTGCTCACTATGCTTCCTGGCTTACTCACACTATCTAATGATACTGCATTCCTGTACCTGTTGCTGTTCAATGGGCTTATCGCTCTGTGCTATGGGATTGGATATGTTGTGAATCAATCGCGTGTTGATTCTCCTTCAGAAAGTGAAAGTTCTGATGTGGAAGAGCTAATAGTATAGTCACTATTAAGTTCCAGACATGGGTTGCATCCGGTCCGAATCCAAGTAGAGGCAACTATTGTTAACAATTGAATCTTTGTTAACTATCTTCAACGAGAAACTCTTACTGAAGACCATTCGGTTAGAACTTATTCTCCGCTTCATCTCGCAAACCTTTTTAGCACCGCTCGCCATTATCGCTCAAACAACCAAGCCCGGTTCACGCTAATAGTCTGCATGGGGACATCTAATGAATACACACACGGACTCTTCATATGGAAAATTAGCTGTCGAATCACTGTTAACTAGACTTCACAGCAGTCTAATCACAATATTTACTCAAATGGAGGAATAAGATCTGAGCAGTCTTTACGATTTCCTATTCAAGATTGTAGTGTTAGGCGAGGGTGCCGTAGGAAAAACCGCCATCGTAACTAGATTCTCCCATGGATTCTTCAGGACAGACTACAAGACCACCATCGGTTCTCAATTCGCTGTGAAGAACGTAGACATCACCAAGCCCGACCAGAGCCATGTTACGGTGAAGCTGCAAATTTGGGACGTTGCAGGCCAGTCACGTTTTCAGATACTTCGCCCGATGTACTACAGGGGTAGTTCTGGAGGAATACTGGTTTATGACGTGACCCGTCGTAGAACGTTCATAGTTCTTGAGGAGTGGCTTGATGAGTTATTCAAGGCGCTTGGAAAGAAGATTCCCCTGATTCTGGTTGCAAACAAGACAGACCTGCCGGACCGCGTTGTCGAGCCGTCAGAGGGTCGTGAGTTCGCAGATTCACACGGTATGCCTTATCTCGAGAGCAGTGCTAAGACTGGAGAAGGTATTGTTGATATCTTTGGGCAGCTGGCCGAAGTGCTTGTGACGAATCGTGATAAGAAGCACTTCTAGATTAGTTAAAATCTTACAAATTCGTAAGTAATTACTATTGAAAATTGTAAGATTTAGGTTATGTGAAAAGTCATATAGTGGAATATACGTGATATGAATCGTTATTATGACCGATCCTGACGAATATTTTCCGGCAAATACGATTCCAGTACTCTCTTGGGCTCTAGACCTGTACTTCAAGGCAGATGGAAAGTTCAAAGAGGCTGGTGTGATTGAGCTTATTTTTCCAGCTGGTAATCATAAGGTGATGATGAAGAAAAAGGGAGACCATGAGATTATTGTCTGGATGTCCAAGAAGAAAGTCTATGTCAGAGCAAGATGTGCATTTGACAAGGAGTGTAGCTTCAACTCTGGTAGAATTGATGCTGGAGACCGAGAGGCTCTGAAGAAGTTACCTTGGGATGAAACTAATTCTCGTGCTTTCTTTGCTGCAATGCGAAAGTGGTTGGTTAGGCTCAGGTTTGATTTTGTCACACTGATTCGTGCACTCAATACTGTATGTGACAAAAGAGTGGAGATTCCCCTGACAACAAAGTGGGGTCGGACGTTCAACAAATTTGATGATTACAGGCGTAACAAGTGGCCAGATGATGTAACAACAGAGGATAGAGAACGATTCTTAGAAGAGGTTCTTGTTCGAGTTGCGTTCTGGATACAAACAGCAGCACAGGTCGATGCACTGAAGTGACCTGCGTGGTGCATAAATCACAACTGCTTTAGAGTATGCTTACATGATTAGATTGCTAGGGTCGTGGTGAATTCATGCAAGTTGGTCTGCTTCTCAACCCAATCGCAGGAATGGGCGGTCGCGTTGGTCTCAAAGGCACTGACGGAGTTGTTGATGAAGCAATAAAACTTGGAGCTACACCTATAGCTCCGGGAAGAGCTAAGGAGTTCTTACAAACTCTAGAATCTCTCCATATGGATGCATCAAAACTTGAGTTAATTGTCTGTCCTAAACAGATGGGTGAAGATGTTACGCAGTCCGTTGGTCTATCCCACAATGTTGCGGATGTGAATGTAACTGATAATACAAGCTCCGAGGATACTAAGAATTGTGTTCTAGCTCTGTACGAAGTAGGAGTACGTCTACTTGTTTTTGTAGGTGGTGATGGAACTGCTCGCGACGTATTAGATGCTATCACCGAGAACAGCTTGGATGACCTTCAAGTTATTGGAGTACCATCTGGAGTTAAGATGTATAGTGGAATCTTTGTTGTGAATCCAGCTGATGCCGCAGAAGTTGTCAAGCTCGTTCTTGATAGAGGTGCAGGTACTGCCGAGTTTGAAATCATGGATGCAGATGAAAAAGCGTTTCGCGAAGATCGATTCATCATCAAACTCTATGGTTACATGAATGGTCCTTCTGTTCCCGCAAGATTTCAAGGTGCAAAACAGGCTAGCCCAGAAACTATTGATGAACATGAGGCGCAGGAATCTATTGCGAAATATATCATCGAACAAATGATTCCTGATGGGACTTACATTCTTGGACCTGGTACCACCGTGAAGACTGTAACAGAATTGCTCAATGTCAAGAAGACTACACTCGGCGTCGATGTATTCCAAAATGGAAAACTGATTTTGGATGTGAACGAGGCTCGTATCATCGAGCTCGTGGATGATTTCAGTAAGACCTGGATCATTGTATCTCCGATTGGGCATCAAGGAATGCTATTTGGCAGAGGGAATCAGCAGATCAGCCCAGGTGTCATTGAGCGTGTTGGAAGAGACCATATCTTTGTCATATCGACTCCATCCAAATTGAAAGGCATAGACGGTGAAACTCTCAAAGTTGATACTGGTGATTCATCAGCAGATGAATTGTTGAGAGGTTATATCAGAGTCATTACAGACTACAATGAGATACGCCTAATGCAGGTCGAATAGTCCACTATTAAGAATAATTGGGAATGGTGCACATATTGAAGGACGACGAGTTACTGGATATTTCATTCCAAGCCATAGAGCACCCTGAATTGGTCTACAAGACCTCTCGGGATATTGAAATAGCTGCTTTCTCATCAGTCCTTACATTTTTGTTGATCGTGGTTACAATCCAGACTATTCAAGGATTGGATGCTTTCCAATTTATACTCTTAATCGGACCAACATTACTTACACTTCTTCTTTCTTTGATTTTTTTCGCACGTAGCTTAATTTCTTTTATGAATGCTGAATTTAACAGAAGACAGAATAGCGTTTTGTTTGCAAACTCAATTTTGGCAAAGGAGTCAGACACCTCATTTACAAACTATCAGATGTACAATATACGTGTCCTTCGTACTCACACCTCCGGACCGTATCCTTTGTACGTTGGTCTCATGACAATGGCAGTTCTACTCTTCATTACTCAGATTGTCATTGACTCCGGTGGTGAAACACACTCTGGAAATATGTTGTTATTGTTTGGATTGATTGTTAGTGGAACTCCTTTCACCACAGTTACATTTATAGCTCTGGTAATCTTCGGAATTGGAATTCTTGGACTGGGGTTCAAGATTTTCTCTGATGCGAATATTGCACGTTGGAATTCCAAGTCAGAAACACAAATTCAAGATGAAGCTGAGAAATACGTAGCTACGTACAACAGAGGGGTACAGATGACCTATGAGGAGGCTGCCAAGATATTCAAAGATGCTGAGAATGGTAACCCTGCGGCTGTCGAGCAAAAAGACTTGATGACAGAAGGAATGAACAGAGAACTTGCTGGCTTCAGAAAAGTGAGATTTGTCTTTATTCTTATTATCATGATCGTTACTATCATTGATCTACTAATCTTTTTACTCCCTTAAGACCTACTCACAATAGTTCCACATATCCTAGTAAAAACCTGAATTCTCTCTTACTGTCACATACTCAGTATAACAACAAACTACAATGAGATACATCTTATGCAGGTTGAGTAGAGTTATTCTTTGGACTCTTTCTGAAAATAGACACAGTCTTCGTGTTCACAATCACGGTTTCTTTCAGAGTACTTACATGCCCCAACTTCTGGAATTACTCCCAAGTCAATATCAAATTCTTTCTTGAGAAGGTTCATTGCTGCAGTTAGTCCATAGTATGTTGCACGCTTACAGCATCGTCGGAGACCATCCATTGAGAGATACATTGCATCAGTTGTTGCAGCATGGGCGATCTTTCTTTCAGCTCCAGTTCTAGGGGTAGATCCAATATACAGAGCAATCGCAACTCCCGCACCGACACAAGCTCCACAAGTGCCTGCATAACCGCAGAATCCTCCAGGAATCTTTGAACCACGCCTAATTCCTTCGAGCACAACCTCAGCTGTTACCTGTACTCCATCCGTTTTTGGAATACCACGATTCTTCATGGCAATAAGAATGGCTGCTGGAACAAGACTGTGATGTTCAGGTCCGTGAAATTTGAAGCTGGGGTGGATAAGCGCCCTATCTACCACATCGATTGGTTCTGTGCTTGTATCGACCTCAGCAAGTAGCTCAAGGAACGCAATTGCATCCTTGGAATGGCAAGAATCACAGACAAAATGACCATCAGGGCAATAGATTGGCGATACCTCAGTTGACCCACAGTAAATACATTCTTGCTCTTGTGCTGTTTTGTCATATACTAGTTGAGTACCACAAACCATGCATGCCATATTGTGCTCTGTCTGTTCTTTTGCCACAGTTATTCCACACCGTTTTGTGTTCTCTCCACGTATTTGAAAAAAACTTGTTGATATCTCCTTACTCTCTCGGATAATCAGAGGTACATGAAGTAACAAAAATAACTGCGTCATTCTCATTTGAAGAACAATAACTATAAGCACCAATCCAGAATCTATTGGTCTATGAGCGACGTCGTTATCCGGTGTCAAGACCTCACAAAGTACTACGGAAAATCCCGTGGTATAGAGAACCTAAATCTGGAAGTATTCAAGGGTGAGGTATTCGGATTTTTAGGTCCAAATGGATCCGGGAAAACAACAACCATCCGGACTCTCCTTGGGTTGATTCACAAGACTTCAGGTGAGGCGTCAGTATTTGGATTCGACCCTGATAGAAACTCGCTACAGATTCGCAAGCGCGTTTCCTACCTACCTGGTGAACTAGGTGAGTTCGAGGACAAGACAGGTCGCCGGATTCTAAAGTACCTCTTCGGGTTCTATGGCACAAAAATCAACTGGTCCCGTGTAGAGGAAATAGCCACAATTCTCAAGATCAATCTCGACCGGAACATGAACAATCTTTCGAAAGGTAATAAACAAAAAATTGGGGTGATTCTCGCTTTGGTACCAGATGTCGAGCTCCTAATTCTTGATGAACCAACAAGCGGACTCGACCCTCTGGTCACAACGGATGTCTACAAGCTTCTTGCAGAGAAGCAAGCAGAGTCAGGTTGCACCGTGTTATTGAGTTCTCATATGCTAACTGAGGTCGAAAAAGTCGCAGACCGCGTAGGAATCATCCGTAACGGACGCATCGTTGAGGTCGCGACATTGCAGAAGTTGAAGTTGCTCTCTCTTAAGCGGGTGGATATACTGTTCGACGCTCCTGTTGATGAAACAACCCTCCGTGCCAAGATACCCGCGGAAATTGTTGTAGAATTATCCGTCGTCGACTCCAGTGCCCACTTGTTAGTCAGTCGAAACAACCTCCGCCCACTCCTAAAGAGCTTGGGTGATGTACAGTTCACTAATCTGGACATCACCAGCCCCGACTTAGAGGAAATATTCTTGAAGTATTACAACAGCGAGTTTGACTCCAATCAAGAGAAAACACTCACCACGGAGGAATCCTAAATGCTGAAGCCACTTTCGATAATCAATGAGCATTTCCGCGAGAAGAAGTGGTCATTCCTCGCGTTCGGCAGTCTCGTGGGGTTGTTGGGGCTCGTAGTTATTCAACTCATGGAACAGATGGATCTGGACGCGATGGCCGACTTGTTTGCTTTCTTCCCCGAGGAGATGTTGGACTTCATAGGCGGAGTAGTTGCTTTAAGCACCCCCTACGGGTTCCTCGGTGTAGAGATCTTCAGCTTCCTGTGGATGTACTTGGGTATTTTCCTGGTCTACATGGCCTCCAGCACTGCACTACCTGCAGAAGTAGAGAATAAGACAATCGACTTGATACTCTCCAAGCCTATCAGCCGGTCATCCTACCTCGCGGGCAAGATCGGCTTCTTATACCTCTACATCGTCGGACTCATGGGTATCGTTGTAGCGTTCATCGGTGTGGGGATGGTGACCTCGCCGACGTTCATTGATTATGGACTCTACTGGGATCGTCTGTTCGTGACCTATGTAATCACAGTTCTGCACCTCGGCACAATGGTTATGACTGCTATATTATTCGCTACAATCTTCTTGAACACAAAGAAGACGATGGGGGCTTCCATAATGATTATGTTCGTGATGTTCTTCATTGATTCGTTCTGGCAGTACTTCCCAGAGGCTCAGCAGTTCATCAAGTATGCCACTACATGGTTTTACTACAACATCACGGATCTGTTCGCTCTGGGTATCTTTGATAACTTTCTACGAGACTTCCTCGTGTTGAGCGGAGTCAACGTGGTTCTCATCATAGCCAGTCTACTCATCTTCCGCCGTAAGGATATTCCAGTCTAAACGTGTATAATATTAACCAAGTTTTAAGTAGCTGAAGCAACTCTTGAATGTATTATGTCGCGAGTAACAGTCTTAGGTGGATGTGGTGTGGTTGGCACTGTTGCAGTAAAAACACTATTGTCTTCAGGTGACTTTTCAGAGATTGTTATTGGAGATATAAATCTCCAGAAAGCAAACGAATGTGTTACTCAAATTGGGGATGAATGCCTGTCTTCATTCAGAGTAGATGCTAGTGATCCGGTAGCTATCAAAGAAGCGATTAAAGGTTCAGATTTTGTCCTCAACTGCTGTGGTCCGTTTTACAAGCTAGGTCCTATCGTATTGAAAGCAGTGATCGAATCTGGTATAGACTACGTTGATGTCTGTGATGACTATGATGCAACGAAGAAACTACTTGAGATGGATGGTAAGGCGAAAAAGGCAGGAATTTCAGCGTTGACTGGAATGGGTAGTTCACCTGGAGTTGCAAATCTCCTTGCGAAGTTCTGTGCAGATAACATGCTCGATGAAATTGATTCCATTGATATTCTTCATGCACATGGTGGAGAACCAACTGAGGGTGCTGCAGTAGTTGCACACAGAATACATAGTATGACCTCACCAATACCGATGTACTTGGATGGGAAATACGAAACAGTTGACTACTTTGGTGAGAGTGGAAAAGCCCTAGAAGAAGATGTTGAATTCCATTACATTGGGAGATACAGATGTTATCCGTATCCCCACCCAGAAACAATAACCTTACCCAATTATATCAAATGTAAACGTGTGACAAATCTTGGATGTGTAATTCCGCCTCGTTACTATAGCATGATTCGAGATATAGTACGGATAGGTATCATCAGCGAGGAACCCCTTACTGTTGGAAATCTGAAGGTTGTCCCTAGAGACTTTGCGATAGCATACATAATCCAACAAAGAGAGAAGATTCTGAAAGAAGAGAATTTTGGTGAACAGCGAGGTTGCCTGAAGATTTCAATCAAGGGTATCGAAGATGGAGAACCTAGACAATATGATTTCTCAATGGCATCGATTGGACAATCTATGGGTGAGGGAACAGGTATCCCAGCCGCATTGGGAGTCATTCTCATGAAGCGCGGCAAGATTACTGAGAAAGGTGTGCTTCCTCCAGAAGCATGTGTCAACCCTCTTGATTTTCTTGGACTTATGCAGGAATATCTGAAGCTTGACAAAATGATTGGTGGAGAGTCACCACTAATCATTGAATCTATTGACAAGGATGGAAATGTAGAAAGGCTTGACATGTAAAACCGTTTGGCCGCTGTATATATGGTCGTTTGACTTTCTAGAACTGCGGGATAGGAAATGAGCGAGGAGCAAAGCAAAAAGAAATACATCCTGGCAATTGATCATGGCACATCAGCTATGAAAGTTGCCTTGGCTGATCATTGTGGTGAAATTCTATCTTTTGAATATGAAGACACACCCCTCTACCTCTTACCTGGTGGTGGGGCAGAACAAGACCCAGATGAGTGGTGGGAAGCTCTAGTTACAGCTACTAACCGTCTTCTTGCAAAAGGACAAGTCCCAATTGAGGACATTGTAGCAATCTGTGTTTCAAGCCAATGGTCTGGAACTGTTGCTGTCGATGCAGATGGTAATCATTTGATGAATGCAGTCATCTGGATGGACTCTCGCGGTGAACCCTATATCAAGAAGATCAATGAAGGTATCATCAATATCTCCGGATATGGTATTCTAAATATCCTGCGGTGGATACGGTCCTCAGGTGGACTTCCCGTAAAGAGTGGAAAAGATCCAATTGCTCATATTCTCTTCATCAAGAATGAACGACCTGAAGTTTATGAAGGGACTTTCAAATTCTTGGAACCAAAAGACTACCTGAATCTCAGGCTTACTGGTGAATTTGCAGCTTCATTTGATTCAATTATGCTTCACTGGGTCACAGATATCAGAGATATCAACAATGTTCACTATAATAATGGCCTGATCAAGAAGATGGGAATTGATAGAGACAAGTTACCGGTACTGAAGAAGTCAATTGATGTCCTAGGAGTGGTAAAGAAGGAGGTCGCCCAGAGATTAGGTGTGCGTGAAGACACCAAGGTTATTGTAGGATCCCCCGATTTACATTCAGCGATTATTGGTTCTGGTGCTGTGCGAGACTATGAGGGTCACATCTACATTGGGACAAGTAGTTGGGCGATGTGCCACGTACCATTCAAGAAGACTGATATTTCTCACAACATGGCTTCACTTCCTTCTGCGATACCTGGTCGTTATTTTGTAGCAAATGAGCAAGAATCAGCAGGTGCATGTCTGAAGTTTTTCAGAGACAACGTATTCTATGTCGATGATGAAACTCGTATAGGAAACCCAGAAGTCTACCAGGAATTTGATAGAATTGTAGAGAAAGTACCCCCTGGAAGTAATGGTCTCATATTCACACCATGGCTCTATGGTGAACGCACTCCGGTAGAAGACCACACAATTAGAGGCGGTCTACATAATATCTCTCTTCCAGTAAAGAGAGATGATATTCTACGTGCTGTCTTTGAAGGAGTAGCCTTCAACTCTAGATGGTTATTTGAACTAGTGGAGAAATTCATTAAACGTAAAATGGACCCAGTGAATATCATTGGTGGTGGGGCTCAATCTGATATCTGGTGCCAAATCTATGCAGACGTTCTCAACCGCACAATTCGGCAAGTAAAAGATCCAATTATGGCAAATGCTCGTGGAGCAGCACTAATCGCAGCTGTAGGTTTGGGTCTTTGCAGGTTTGAAGACATTCCAGATCTTGTTCAATATTCGAAGACTTTCCATCCTAATCCTGAAAATCGTACTCTGTATGATAATCTCTTCAAAGAGTTTCTCCTTCTCTATAAGAACAACAAGGCTATGCATCGTCGTCTTAATAGCTGAATTGGTTAGAAGTCCGCACCTGTTCTTCCTGTGCCCCAGGACTCCATGGCAATCTTGAGTTCTTCGTGACCTTCCTCTTTTGCGTATCTGCTTACGGGGATACCTTGCATCTTGGCTTCAATGGCTTGTCTAAATGCAATTGCTCCAGCTCTGGGACCTCCTGGATGCGCGTGAATACCTGCGCCAGTTCCAATCACAATATCCGGACCCAGATCCTCCATGACCTCCTCAACATGTCCTTGACTAATTCCACCGCTGGGCATTGGTGCAGTCTGCCCAATGTTGTGAAGCGGCATGATCATATCATGTGCAACATTGAGGAATCGTTCCTTGAGAACAGGAGCCTTTCCATAAGGCGCAGGGAACACAGTGATATCAGAGCCACAGATTCTAGGTAATTTTCCAGTGACGATATTTGACGAGATGCCCACTATTGGCGAGTAAGAAATTGCTCCGGTGACGTCCATATGTGCAAGTACTGGAACCTTAGCTATATTCTCACAGACATGACGGAATGCAGAATATCCTACTGCGAGAAAGTTAATCATTAACCCGTTTGCCCCTAGTTCTTGGGCTCTCTCAGCATTCTCAAACATTTGAGGTAACTTGTCGGTAATGTTGACTGTGTAGAGAGTTTTCTCACTTTTCTCAGAATCTGCGCGATCAATAGCTTCCATAAATCGCGGAATCCGATCCTCAAGGGTATTGAATTCAGGATTTGCAAGAAGCTCATCATCCTTGATAATATCCGCTCCTCCCACAGCAGCTTCGTAAGCAAGATTTGCCCCCATCTCACATGATGTATAGACACAAGGTTTGACCATGTTGTTCAGGATGGGTCTTTTCTTTATCTTCAATAGTTTACGGAGCCCCTTGATTCCAAACTTCGGTCCCTTGAATCCCTTAAGCCAACTCTTGGGGAACTTCATATCCAGACACTTGATTCTCCCATAGAGAGAGATGTTTCCAATCACTGTACTGAGCAGCATCGGAATCTGCTGACCAAAATTCTCCCACGGGTAGGCAACCTGCATAATGTACTGTCTTCTCTCTAGGTCCTTGGGAATGCTATACTCATACTGAGGTACTTCATAGACACCAACGACTTTGGCAACATGTCGCTTGCGAACCGCTGGAGTTTCACCAGGTACCAGAGTCCAAGTTCCAGTGCTCTGTTCAACAGCTGCAGACCACGCTAACTCCCTAGCGTCCATGAACGGGGGGAGTCCAACATAGTAAGTACAGATGACATATTTGTCCTCATCAATCGCATCTGGTAACGCATCAGGCAAAGCATCAAGTGGGAGTCTTTCCATTTCAATCAACCAATAGAGTGGATACACTTCCTGTCTTATGTTCTTTTTGAGAAAGGGAAGAGAGTTCGACTCAATCCTTCCATGGGATTATCTCATCATCTCTTCCATCCAAGGTCTTCACAACAAACGCTGGGTCTGAAAGAAGACACCTTCCTAACCCAAGTAAGTCACAGTGGTCTTTCTTCATAACTTCTCTAGCAAATTGCGCATCTCTTACCATTCCCACACCGATTACTGGAACTTTCACATGCGGTTTGATTTTAGCAGCGATGGGAATACAACAATCATAGGGATACTCCTTGAGAAATTCTGGCTGAGTTTTTTCATCAAAATAAGGAGGGATTCCTGGATTGTATGTTGCATCAACAACACAGGAAACATGGACTGAATCTATCCCCGCGCGCTCAACGATTTTGGCGATATCAATACCCTCTTCCATGGTGATACCATCAACAACATTCTCAAACCCATTCATTCTGAAAATCAGAGGATAATCGCCCACATCTTTTCGGATAGCTTTGATAACATCCACAGAAAATCTAGCCTTGTTCTCCGTTGATCCACCGTAATTATCCTCTCTTCTATTAGTGTAGGAGGAGAGGAATGCACTAAGAAGATAGTAATGAGCACCGTGTATCTCTACTCCATCAAATCCTGCTTCTTTTGCTCTTCGTGTAGCATCCACAAACATCTGTGTAACATTGTCGATTTCATCCAATGTCAAAGCTTCGGGAATCTTACCTTTCAATACTGATATTGGTGAAGGACCTGCGTATGTTGATTTCCCATGGCCTTTCGGTCCTGAGTGATTGATCTGGATGAATGCACTGCCACCATGCTTCTTGATTCCATCTGCCAATTTTGTGAGACCCGGAATCAACGTATCATCATGAATCCCGATATTTTTCTTCATGATCCGATGTTCCCATGTGATGGCGGCGGCCTCGACTATGATGAGCCCAACTCCTCCCTTACTCCTCAATTCATAGTGTTCCACTACTTCTTTTGTTACCTCTCCATTTTCAGTTGCTAGATTTCGTACCATTGGGGCCATTACAGTGCGATTCTTGATTTCAAGGTCTGCAATTTTGATAGGGTCTGATATTTTAGGCATGATGAATCACCATTATGGGAATCATAGATGTACACCTTTCATGCCTATCTTATGTTCTTTTGGACAGAGCTAATTTAGCAGATTTTGTTTGCCATAGAGTTTGATTTATCAATGTTCGACGCAATGGTGAAACATTAGACGGTTTGGGTGAGTGACAACTATTATGATTCCAATTACTGAGATTGCTGAGAAAGCTGGAATAGATAACAAGTATCTCGAAGTTTATGGCGAGTACATGGCTAAGATTGATTTGAATATCAGAAATGAACTTGGTGATAGGAAAGGGAAACTGATTCTCGTTACTGCTACAAGTCCAACTCCTGCGGGTGAGGGAAAGACCACTAATTCAATCGGTCTCTCAATGGCGTTGAATTGTTTAGGTCATAATGCTGTTGTGACACTAAGACAGCCAAGTTTGGGTCCAGTCTTTGGAATAAAGGGCGGAGCCGCCGGAGGTGGCAAGTCAAGACTAGAGCCCTTCGAGAAAATCAATCTCTTTCTCACTGGGGACTTTCCAGCAGTATCTGCGGCACATAATCTCTTGTCTGCAATGATTGACAATTACATCCATCGAGACCATCAACCTGAGATTGATGTTAGACGAACATTTTGGCCACGAAACGTGGACATGAATGATAGAGCTCTACGAAAGATAATCATTGGTCTGGGCGGCAGGTTTGATGGATTTCCGCGGGAAGATACCTTCATAATTACATCTGCCTCAGAAGTGATGGCTATCCTTGGTCTCTCCAATAGTTATTCAGAATTGAAAGAAAAACTTGGCAATATTTTCATTGCTAGGTCTGAGGAACGGAAGGATATGTTTGCCAGAGATATGAAGGCTCATGGTGCTATGGCTGTGATTCTTCGTGATGCAATCAAACCAAATCTCATTCAGACAATGGAAGGTACTCCTGCAATAATGCACACTGGACCCTTTGCAAACATTGCTCATGGTACAAGTTCTATAATTGCCACGGATATTGCTCTGCGTCTTTTTGACTATGTTGTGATTGAAGCTGGATTTGGTGCTGACCTCGGTGCAGAGAAATTCTTCAATGTTGTAACTCGTGCAGGAGACCTCAAGGTTGATGCATGTGTTATCATTACAACCATTCGCGCTTTGAAAAACCACGGTAGTGGTGAGCTTGAGAAAGGATTCCCCAATCTCGAGGCGCACGTTGAGAACATGCGTAATTTTGGAGTACCTGTTGTAGTGGCAATCAACCGATTCCCGGATGATAAAGAAGCTGAGATAGAGTTAATCAAGAAACAGTGTTCCCAGAAAGGTGTAAAGGTTGTAGTTTCTGAAGTCTTTGCTAGAGGTAGTAAGGGTGGGATAGATTTAGCAAATGCTGTGGTTGAAACAATCAAAACTACCCCTGCGAAAGAAGTCAACTACACCTACGATTTGAAGGATTCCATTAAGACGAAGATATTGAAAGTTGCCCAGCAAATCTATGGTGCAAAGGATGTGGATTACACCACAGGCGCAAGTGCCCGTATTCGTTCTCTTGAAAAACGAGGTTATGGTAAACTTCCAATTTGTATTGCAAAAACCCAGTTCAGTCTATCTGATCATAGAGGTCTCAAAGGTAGACCTTCAGGTTTTGATGTTGAAGTCGTTGGTGCAGATGTAAGTGCAGGCGCTGGATACATTGTAATCTATATGGGTAATATCAATTTGATGCCAGGGCTCCCAGATGTACCAGCTGCGGAAGCAATGGATGTCGATGACGACGGGAACATTACTGGAGTCTTTTAGACAGGTGAGTTCAATGGCAGAAAAAGAGCTGAAACCAATTTGCGAAGATCACGAAATCAAAGGGCGTAGGCTCTCTAACCGCCTAAGGAAAGAGGTCAAGGTTGAAGTTGAGAAGCTTGTTGAAAAGAACGGTATCTCTCCCAAATTAGCAACAGTGATTGTTGGTGCGGATGAAGGGTCTCAGATGTATGTTCGAATGAAGCATAAAGCTTCGAACAAGGCTGGTATCCTCTCCGAGTCTCACGATCTTCCTGAGAAAACAACACAAGCGGAACTGCTTGAGTTGATACAGTCACTCAATGATGACTCCTCAGTTCATGGAATTCTCGTGCAGTTACCCTTACCAAAACACATCGATGAGAAGACAATAATTAGTGCCATAACTCCATTGAAAGATGTTGATGGTTTCTCTCCTGCAAATGTCTATCGTCTATTCTATGGTGAAGAGGACCTGAGTGCAGCCACACCTCATGGAATCGTCACCATGTTGGACAGGATAGGTTGGAATGACCTCTCGGGGAAACATGCAGTCATAATCAATAGGTCGATGATTGTTGGTAAGCCACTCATTATGCTACTTCTAAATCGTAATGCTACGGTGACAGTTTGTCATTCACGGACCAAGGATCTTACCTTATTTACACGCCAGGCTGATGTCATTGTATCAGCAATTGGTCGGCGAACTTCAGATGATGATCCCTTCTTCATTACAGAAGATATGGTCAAAGAGGGTGCAGTTGTGATTGATGTTGCCACACCACACGGTGATGTTGACTTCGAGAAGGTCAAGCAAAAAGCACTCTGTGTAACTCCAGTACCTGGTGGGGTAGGACCTATGACAATTGCAATGCTACTCAAGAATGTTGTAGCGGCCTACTCAGTCCAAATCTCTCACACTAACTGAAACCTGTACTTGTAAGGTTTTATTAGAATGGTAGCTAATTTTTTTACCAACAATCTGGAAACCAGTGAGGTAGATCATTGAAAGACTATGAGATTCAAACCTTGGATGTAACAACCGCTTCAAATGAGGAATGGTCAAAATATCACAAATACCGAAGAAAGAGAATGTCTGAAGTACTTCCCAACGATCCTGTAGAAGGTGATATGAGTTATCAGGAGTGGGCAAAGGCGGCTCTTGACGAATATGACTTTAGATTCTACATAGTCACTGAGAAAAAGAATCCCGAAAGTGTGGTTGCTAGTCTTCAATTAAGTGCCTACAAAGAATCATCTCCTTCCTACATTGGAAATGAGCACAATCTTATGGTCCATTCATTTTCTGTTCTAAAGAAACATCGACTAAAGGGAATAGCAACAGCTCTTCTTCGATATGCATATGAATTCGCCGTTGATAAGGGGAGAAGTGTTCTTCTCGGAGGTAGTATGGAAGAGGAAGGTAGGGAACTCAATCGTGTTCTTGGTGGGACCGAAGCATTAGAGATGCGGAATTATCGACTCAATATGGAAGATGTAGATTGGAAGATGGTTAAGCAATGGGAAGACGAGGGTGCAAAGAAATCTCCCGATACCTCAGTTGAGTTCTATACCTCAATACCTGATGAGCTTCTTGAACGCTATACAAAGAAATACACTGAGGTCTATAATCAGGCACCATTCGACGATCTTGATATTGGTGATCAAATCTATACTCCAGAAATATTCCGACACTATGAAGAGGTCATGAAAAAAGCTAGTCAGATTTGGTTGACGGTCATGATGCGTGAGAAGAATGGAGATATCTCTGGATTATCGGACGTCTTTTACATGCCCTCAAAAGCACCAATATTGCAGCAAGCACTAACTGGTGTGGATCAGAATTATCGTGGTCAAGGGAAAGGAAAGTGGGTAAAGGCTGCCATGCTTCTTAAGATTCGTGAGAAGTTCCCAGACATCAAAACAATCTCCACTGGTAATGCTACTTCTAATGCTCCCATGATTGCAATAAATGAACGCTTGGGATTCTATCTGCACCATGAGACTTACAATATGCAAGTTGAAACAGAGAAACTTGGAAAATACTTGGAAGATAGGCAATAAGGACCTGCCCAAACGCTTTTGTACGAGGCATGCCCGAGCGGGCATCGGTGAATCTTGTGAAAGTTGTTGAATGCGTTCCCAACTTCTCTGAAGGTCGTCGAAAAGATGTCATAGACGCTATTGCTGACGCTGTGAAAAGCGTTGAAGGCGTTCGTCTTCTCGATGTTGAATATGATCCTGACCACAATCGCTCTGTGTTTACGTTTATTGGAGAACCACAGCTAGTGAAACAGGCCGCCCTGAAAGCAGCTGATGTTGCAGTGGAGAAAATCGATTTGACCAAGCACGAAGGTGCACACCCACGAATGGGTGCAGTCGATGTAGTTCCATTTATCCCTCTACATGGTACTACTGTTGGTGAATGTATCGAGCTCTCCAAGGAATTCGCAGAAGAATTCTCCTCAAAGCACAATGTTCCGGTTTATCTCTATTCTAATGCCGCAACCAAACCTGATAGAGTAGACTTACCAAATATTCGTGAGGGCGAGTTTGAGGGTTTGAAAGACATTATCGGTACTGACCCTGAGAAGACTCCAGATTATGGTCCGAATAAGATACATCCTACTGCTGGTGCTACAGCAACGGGTTCGAGACCTTTTCTCATTGCTATTAATTTCAATCTGAATACGACAAATCTTGCAGTTGCCCAAGCTTGCGCAGATGCAGTCAGAGGTACTACAGGAGGATTTGTTAATGTTCAGGGTATCGGTCTCGACTTGCCTGCAAAGAACTGTGTTCAGGTTTCACTTAATCTGACTCATCCCAGACGTACAAAGATTCACCAAGTCTTCGAAGTCGTGAAAAACGAGGCTCGAAGATTTGGAGCCACAATCACTGAAACTGAGATTGTGGGAATGGTTCCACTCTTTGCGTTAATAGATGTTCTACAATACTATCTACAACCTGAAAAGATAGATGAGTCTATGATTCTTGATCTGTATTATCTCGGTGGTGCACAAGACCCAACAAAGAAGACTTTCACTGAAATGTCAGTAATCGAATTCGGAAACCAGATTCGCCGTGCACGTGCTACACCCGGTGGTGGTAGTGTTGCTGCTGCAATGGGCTCCTATGGAGCTGCACTGGTGTGTATGGTTACAGGTCTCTCACTATCAGGAAGAAAGTTTGTTGGTATCAAAGAGGAAATGCTCAAACACCGTCATGGTGCAGAATTGAATCGAGGGGTTCTCATGGACCTAATCGAGAAAGACTCTGAGGCATTCGATGTTGTGATGGCCGCCTTCAAGCTTCCAGAAGAGACAGCTGCTGAGAAGAAAGAGAAAGAAGATATCATTGAGAAAGGAACAATCCATGCAGCTGAGATGCCTCTGACAACCATGAGACATTCATTCAGTGCAATGGAACACGCCAAGGTCGCAGGGAAGAAAGGTAACATCAACACAATTACTGATGCTGGTGTGGCCGCACATGCGCTTATGGCGGCAATTGAAGGCGCTGCGCTCAATGTTAGAATCAACCTTGGCAATATCAAGACCAAGAGCTTTACGGATAGCGCTGCAAAAGAAGTCGAGAAGATTCTAACTGACGGTCGCAAACTCAAGGAAGAGATTCTTGAGATTGTAGAAGCCCGAATGAAAGAACTTGCTGAGAGTAATTAGATTATTTTTTCGAATGTCGTGAGGGAGGCGCCTTTGCCTACCTTCACGATATACGCAGTTCCTCCAGCTTTCTGGATAGCAGAGGCTACTTCCTTCTCTCTGCCTACAGCATAAGCCATCATGGATCCACCTCCACCACTTCCATTGATTTTACATCCAAGAGCTCCAGCAGAATATGCAGACTCAATCATTCTCTCAATCTTTGGAGTTGACCTATCCAGAGCATCTCTTAGAATTTCATGGTGTTCCCTCAGCATATCTCCTAATTTCTGTTGATTGGGTTCTTTGGTTTCTAATAATCTGAGTGCGCGATAGGTAAGGTCTCTATTTCGAAGAGTTGCCTCAGCCATATTCCTTTCTTTAGTGGGGTTGCTCCTTCCGTGATCATAGACTCTGTCAACTGGTGTTGTTCTACGGTCAAATGAACTGATTTTCTGTGCAATCAATTCATACTCCTTCTCAACAGTTGTTCTGATATAACGAAGGTCTCCAACGGTGTCTTTCTTTTTCTCTCCAGAATCACCAATAACAATTGAATCAAGCCTAGCTGGAAGTCTTGTAACGTTATTTTTTTTCATATCCACATGGATTATACAACCAATGGCTGAGGCATAGTGGTCCATATTCCCTCCGCTCTCACCGAATTCAGCAACTTCTGCATCATATGCAGTAAGCGCAATTTCTTTTTGCTTCATTTCGACTCCTGATATCCCTGCAACCGCCATTATCGCTCCGATAGTCAAGGCAGAAGAGCTTGAGAGACCTGCTGCAATTGGAATATTACCCGAAATTTTGAGATTCACACCTTGAGTAGGGATGATGCTCTTTCGCTTCATTACATTGAAGGCACTTCTTACATAATCTCGTTTGTTTCTATACTCGAGTTCAGAACCTAATGAGAATGAATCACTTTCAGCCAAATCCTTGTAGGTTATACGGATTTCATTATCCTCTCTTGGAGTAGCTACAAAATCTATTGTCATATCAATTGCTGCTGCTATCACATCTAGACCGAGATAGTCACTATGCTCACCAAATAGACAAATTCTCCCTGGTGCACTTACACGAAATGGTTGAAATTGTCGGATACGCATACACAGCTTCTAGTAAATCCAAATGATGAACTTATCCACTGCATAGTGACACTAGGTCCTTCGCAATAGCTCATCTTTGACGAATCTCTCGCGACCCTCATCATCAACTGTCCTAACAAATTCATTCAGTTCTGCAATCATACCAACCAAACCTTGAATATTCTTCGTGTAACTTCGAGCTGGTTCGTTTTTTCCATCTGCTGTCAGGATAGCAGTGGTTGCAGCCTCAGCACTTTCAACTGCTAATCTGATACCTTCACCAGAGAGTGGATTACAAAGACCTGCAGCATCTCCTACCAAGAGAGCATTACCTTCTCCAGGGATGAAATATCCGAAAGGTATCGACCAAGCTTCTTTGATCAGTAATTGCTTAGGTGAGAAAGAGAACTCAATTTCAAGCCATTTTTTGAATTTTCTTAACAGTTGAGCAACATTCGGAGTCTGATGTGGTTCAGCACCTAGTCCAATTATAATAGAATCCGCTTTTGGAATGAGATATGAATAGGATATAGAAACTTCTCCTTTGAAGAAGCCATAAAAACAATCTTCGAAATCACCTTTTGCTCTCCAATGCTCTTGTCCAACAATCATCATTGGTGCATCCTTCTGTGGGAATAGGCAACTCCGAACTGTAGATCTAACTCCATCTGCTCCAACCAGATAATCTGCACTGACATGAGTCGTTACATCTTCTGATTCAATTTTGACTTTGAATCTATTATTTTTCTGAACACCCATGCATTTGGAATCATGGCTCACATCTACACCAGCATCACTTGCAAGGTCACGCAACCACTGATCAAAGGAAGCTCTCTCAATATTGTGAATTGTATAGTTCTTTACTCTGCCACTATTTTTTCTTCCACTTGGAGGTACGTAATAGAGTCCTAGCTCAGTAGGATCAATTCGAACATCATCCGGAATAGAATCTCCTACAATATCTTCAATGGTTTCAGGAGCAACAAGAGGTAGAACTCCGCCACATGGTTTATTCCGGTTACGTTGTCCTTTCTCTAGGAGTAGAACATTCATCCCTGCTGATGCACATCCAATTGCTGTGGCAGACCCAGCTGGTCCTCCTCCAACAACAATGACATCATACTCTTTATTCACTATCAAACTCCGCCCTAAGAATGCCTCTCTTCCATAATGTCTGAATTACATGCGATAGTAGTTCCACCTTGAGAGTAGTCTGTCCTTCAAATTGGCCCACATAAGCTTCTTGTTCTTCTCCAAGATCATAGCATGTCGAGTCATTGACATCTATTAGTAGAGCTGGAACCCCTGTATCTATGAAATCTGCATGATGTTTGCTGTAAAAAGCCTCACAACACGAACCGATGTAACCTCTGGCTCCTTTCTGCTCGAACTCTTCAACTGTTTCAATAAGGTGCTCATAGGTCTGTATTGTGCGAACCTTCACTCCTAAATTCGATATCATCTCATAGATGTCACTTGTTGTACACAAACCACAGATACTGCATCCTTCAGTCCATCGGTAGTCACAGTCCACTAGTTTGGCACAGTATGGTAATAGGACATAGTCGAATATCTGTTTGTCCAGTTCGTCTGGTAAAAAGTTCACAGACATAACGTGATTAGAATCATTGAGCGATATCCCATATTTTGTAAAAGCGGTCTTCTTTACAGCCTCAACAATAAGTCCAGAGAAATCTTCTGGCTCTACACCATGTGCTCTCGCTCCAGTTTCCTCAAAGAAATCTATTACAACTTGTTGGATTGTTTTTTGGTCTGCTGAAATGTTCTTGAGCCTTGCTTCAAGGTCCATTATTGCCCTTTGTGGGAACATCTGGAAATCTCCAGTAATGAACGAACTAACGATAAAGTTGCTAGGTATATCAAGTGCTAATGAAACTCTTACAAGACCCCCTGGAGTCTTCTTCATTGCATTGACCTGACCAGCTGTGTTCTTTGGACGTTCGATAAGATTCACCCATTCATCAGATTCAAAATATCCAAGTTTCTTACGATAGAGTGCATCCTCCTCTGGCAATAATCCACTCGGCACGAGCTTTGTACCAAGAATTTCTTCGAATCCCACAACCATTGCATTCTTGATATCTTCAATTGGCGGCAGATTATCCAATTCCCATTTGAGACATGTGACCCTTTCCTTTACACTGTCTATCTCTTTGTCTTTGAGTTTTTCAATTGGAATTCTAAGGGACCGTAACATTAGTTCAACATCAAAATCTACTAGCAGTGTTCCTTGGTAAAGGAATGAATTTCCTCGTTCGGTACCACCAGTTCCTGATATTTTTCTACCATTCACTTCAATATCGTTCTTTGCACGGAATTCGGCATCTACACCAAGATGTTTCAGACCTGCAACAGCTCCATCACTCACAAATTTTGAGAGTTTACCCAAATCATTCCGAAGCTCCTTAACTCCGTGGGCTGATTTGTCTGCAATAATCTCCCAACCAAGACAGGTTGGTGTGAAGAGAATTGTTCCTCCTCCAGTTATTCTACGATTGATATCAATCCCATTTTTTCGACAATAATCTACACGTACTTCCTGCTCAACAGATTGATGATATCCAACAAGAACAGTTGCGGGATCAAATTGAAGAAATCTTAGTGTGTTGGGAGTCTTCTTTTCAGCTCGGCATTCTAGGATTGCATCATCCATCGCCATATTCTCTGCTCCAGAGAGTACTCCTGTGTCAAGTAGTCGCCAGTCACTCAATTCATTGGTCACCTGTTTTCATAGTACGCGTTCGATAAGCGAACAACATTGGTCTGCAAAAGATAATGTGAATCCCTTTTCTTCTGCATATTCATACCCTTCATCAGAAGGATAGGCAATCCCATTGACTCCAGCATCAATAGCAAGCTTGTCAGTTTCTCTTCGATGAGCTCCGAGGGGTCGTGCACATCCTAAAATCAGTGGTTTGTCTGGTATAGATAGTCGTGTTGCTAGTATCACTCGAGCGATGTCCATTGGACTTGCAGGAGTCACATCTTGCATTGGTGTGCGGTCCAAAGGCATGAATGCCACAACAACCACAGAATTCGGTTCATGTCGAGCAATCATCTTGATTGCTTCAGCTTCTCCAGTTAATTGTCCGTAGTGGAGTCCAGCAATGATGTGAGGCATATAGGGTAATCCATAATCCTCAAGATGGGACATTGATTTATCGAAGATATCAACAGATTCGTCTAGGTGGTAGATCTGACGAAGTGTTTCATCTGATCCTATGACATCAAACATCGCTCCATCAATGCCTGCATCACCCAGAGCCTTTGCAGTTTCAGGATATACAACTCCGGTGTGGACTACAATGTCTAGGTTCAAGTCTTCCTTAGCTCTCTTTATCGTAGGGATAAATTCCATGAGTGGAGTATCGCCTTTCGGGGTCGCACCACCACTGATCAAGCACCCACTTCCACCATTCTCCTTGATATCATTGAATACTTTCCAGAGAGCATCAGGTGTAGTGGCTGGAATCATTGGGTCAAGGAGACTTGCACTACAGTGTTCGCAATTTAGTGAACAGCCTTTCCCAGTAACAGAAATGCTTGGGAATCTGTATGGATCCGTGGCATCATGAAACTCTGTTTCATAGTGGACCATTCCCGGAGCATAGAAAGCCATCTTGTTTGAAAATTTCTCTCTAGAAACACTATAGGCCTTCTCAAAGATAGGTTCCAGTTCACCTTCTGGCAGATTGAAGATGTTCTGAATCAATTCATCAATCGCCGTCAAGGTAAGAGTCATCCACCTCATATGTAAGGGAATAGTTAGAGAGTTGATCACGAATCTTGCTCATATCATCCTCATTAGGTATTATGGGGAAGTTTCTCCAATGGCCAATAGATGCTTGAAATGGAGTGCAATTACCCATTGGACGATTGCATGCATTGTCTATTGTACTTCCTTTGCATCCTGAAGTCATGAACGCTTCACCAATATTGAGAACCCTCTCATACTTCTCTGGTGTCAAACCAAAATTCGTCAATTGTCCCAGGTCATTGAATTTCATGTCACGGAAGGATCCAATATCGTAATTTATTATATACCTCGCAAGTTGGACTCTCCTGTAACTTCCTATTGGTGGTTGCGGGTGGTTCTCCATAACTGAGCCCTCTTCAGGGAAGAAAGAGAACAAATGTGTCCTTGCTCCCAAGTCTTGAGCCCGCTGGATTGTTTCCAGTATTTGTTTCTCTGTTTCACCAATACCGACGATAAGATGGATGCCCGTATTCTCACGGCCAAAGACCTCGACTGATTCTTTCACAGTCTGCCAGTATTTGGACCATTTGTGAGGTCCCTTGACATCTTTTCCTCGTACTTTATCGAATATCTCCTCTGTAGCAGCATCGACTGCAATACCAACTTTGTCTGCACCTGCTTCTTTAACACGTACTAACCAATCCCTGTTGATGATTGTGGGTGTGATGAGAACTGAAATCATTGGAATTGCATCGCTTAGCTCCGAAACAACTGAGATACAATCTTCTCTTGCATTACCCAGTGTTATCATTGAGATACAGACACGTTCAACATGAGGACATGACCCATCAGTTAGAGCGGTCTTAATCTCTTCAATTGAGAATATTGGCCAATCAACGCGAATGAAACTACTATCGGTCCATTCGGCTTCAGTTTCTCGAGACCCAGAAAGCCCACAGTATGCACATTTTGCATGACAGCCTTCGTCGTATGTCAAAAGAATATTGATACAATAGAGTTTTGCATCACGATAAAACTTACCGGGAATCTTCCCCATTGTCATACCTGCAGCAAGACTAGTCCTAACGTAGCTTGGTGATTCTCTCACTTTTTCAGTATCTACATCGCTTTCCTCAGCAATCTTCATCCGCAAGTCACCTCGCGCCTAGTTTCAGTTTCTCTTATTACAGTTTGGTAACCAGAATCTAAGTTTGATGAATTTGTTTACTAATTTCAATCAGTTCCAATTGCCACCGATTACTCCTTACAGATTTACTAATTTTGAGAATAGTACCTAGTCTATTTTCGACGCATAATTACTATCACAACAACAATTGCGACCGCTGCTCCTCCACCCAAAATGAGTATGATGGTGCTATCACCTTCCCCTGTATTGGAACCTGTTACACTGGGTGTTTCTATCATTGTTAGATTCATGAAGAGAGTTGTTCCTGAATCCCATGTTCTAATATAGAGATGTGAGTATGAAACGCCACTGTTCTTCAGAGAGATTACTTCATGTACATTTCCTGGAACAGGAATATCTACTAGTGAGTAATTCATTGTGGTTGTGTTCTGAGTAATAACTACAGACGGGGCGGCATCTTCGAAAATCTGAGCCAACAAGCTCCAGTTTCCGATGGGATATGCTACGAGCGGATTCATCCCACTCATGATATCAAGCCAGAAACTATCCATTATGGTGCCATTTTTCCAGAATGTTGTGTAGCTACCCAAGGCAAGGTTAAAAATTGTTAGATGTGACAAGCTTGTTACATGATCATGGATAGTAATCAGTTCATTGACAATCATATACATTCTATCATCAATCGATACATTCGTCGTTGAATTTTGGAATTCTAATTCAACGTTGTAGTCGAACCGATTATCGACTTCAATACCCCATACAAGATCTTGGTCATTGACGGCTGTCACACTTGCGGTTTGTGAGAAGAGGATAATGGTGACTATTGATACTCCCAATAGTACTTTCAAAAGTTCGTTATTTTTCATACGAAATACCAACATTTTGTAGACTCTTCACAAAACTCTCTGATATTATAATAATCTGAACACAGCAACATATGCGACTCAGTGGGATAAGTAAGTGAATCTTGGATCAGGTTATTTGTTCGAGGTTCCTCTAGTGATTGTTGCTCCAGACCCTATTTTCACAATGTATGCTTTTCCACCTGCTTTATTGATTGCTGATGCGATTTCTGTTTCCTTTCCATCACAATATGCCATCATTGTATATACCAATAATTTATTATTTCATTTCACAAGTGTGTATATTCATTAGCTCAAGTGTTATCATATGGTCTGTCAGTATGATATGTAAACTAAAAAAGGAGGGTGAATATGATTAGTATCAGAGCATTACTTGTAGACGATGATAATGATATGCTTTTTATTGCAAGAAAATTTCTGGAAGAACAAGCACCAGATATTGAAGTAGTAACATGTGATTCCGCAAAAAAGGCTCTTATAAAATTAGAAGAGGATGCATTTGATATCATTGTCAGCGATTATCAGATGCCGGAAATGGACGGACTTGACTTTCTTGAAACAGTAAGAAAGTCAGGCAATGAGATCCCATTTATCATTTTCACAGGAAGAGGAAGAGAAGAAGTAGCAATTCAAGCCCTAAATCTCGGAGCCACGCATTATCTTAAGAAAGGAGGGGAACCGAGGAGTCAATTTGTTGAATTTGAACATCACATACGAACAGCTGTAAGTCACAGGAAATCAGAAATTGCATTACACGAAAGCGAAGGAAGATATCGCAGTTTATTTTGGGATTCTGCGGTTTCTATGTGGGAAGAAGATTTCAGCGACGTGAAGAAATTCTTCGATGAGATAAGAGCAGAGGGCATTACAGATTTCAGAGAGTATTTTGAAAATCATCCAGAGGATGTTGAGAAGTGTGTTGGACTTGTTATTGTCAACGACGTAAACAAAGCTTCAATAGAACTACAAAACGTGAAGGAGAAGCAAGACCTCATTGGTCCACTTAAACAAGTATTTCATAAAGATGGGTTGGGTGTCTTTAAGGAACAACTAATTGCATTAGCTGAAGGAACCAACTTATTCAAAAGCGATATTTATCAAGTAAGGGACTTCATTGGCATAAAACACGTATTCATGTTTCAATTGAGCATACCATCAGGGTATGAAGAAACTTTAACAAAAGTATACTTGTCAATAATAGATGTGACTGAAAAATCTGAAACAGAAATCCTTGCTCAACAAGAAAGCAAGAAGGCTCAGATATATCTAGAACTTTCTAGTGTCCTGTTTGTTGCGTTGGATATTGCCGGTAGGGTCGAATTTGTTAACTCACATACATGTTCCATCATGGGATACCAAGAAGAGGAATTGATTGGAAAAGATTGGTTTGACCTAGCAATTCCGGTTAACATACAAACCTCAGTTAAGGAATTTTTCAGCGAGTGTATTGCAGGAAAAGCTGACTCAATTCATTACCATGAGAATCCAATAAAAACAAAATTAGGTGAAGAAAGAATCATTGCTTGGCATAAGAAACCACTTACTGATGAATTAGGAAACATCACTGGAATCCTATGTTCTGGGGAAGATGTAACTGATAGAAGATTGATGAACGAAGCTCTTCAAGAGAGTGAAGAAAAATATAGACTGGTACTTAATTCTATGAATAATCGAATATTTGTTTTTGATAGAAACAATTGTTACAGTCAAATTTATGCATCAAAAAAGAGCGATTTAATTACAACTAGGGATAAAATGCTCGGTAGACATGTAAGTGAATTTATACCACCTAGTATTTTAAAATCTTATTTAGAAGCATTGAATAACGTTAGGAAAACGGGTGTTACACAACGATTTGAATCTTCGTATGAACATGATAATAAAATTATATGGGTTGTTTCCATACTCACACTACATGAAGATGAAGAAAGTATAGTATCTGTTTCTTCTGATATTACAGAACAAAAATTAGCCGAAATTGCATTACAAGACAGTGAAGAACGGTATCGTTCAATCTTTGATAACGTAATTGTAGGACTGTCTAGAACACAAATGGAAGATGGAAAAATATTATTTTGTAATGATGCATTAGCAAATATCTTAGGATATGAAACACCAAAAGAAGTAATTGATAACTATGTAACGTCAGAACACTATGTTAATCCTAAGTTTCGTTCACAAGTATTAAAAAAGTTTCAAAAACATGGTGGAGTTCAAACATTTCAGGCTGAGATAACGAAACGTGATGGTACCAGAATATGGGTAGAATTTTCGTCAAAATTGAATGAAGATGCAGGATATTTTGATGATGTTGTAATAGACGTCACTGAAAAAGTTAGTGGAAATAATGACTCTATAATTTAATCTCTTCAATTGAGAAGATTGGCCAATCAACACGAATGAAACTGCTATCTGTCCATTCATGTCAAAAGAATATTAATACAATAGAGTTTTGCATCTCGATAGAACTTGCCGGGAATCTGGCTCATTGTCATAGCAGCAGCAAGACTAGTCCTAACGTAGCTTGGTGATTCTCTCACTGCTTCAGTATCTGCATCACGATTTTCTTCAACAATCTTCATATGCAAGCCACCTCGTGCGTCGTACTCATCTTGCTTATTACGGTTTGGAAACAATTTGTTCAATAATTTAATCCGTTCCAATGGCCATCCTGATACCTGTTTCAATATCTTTAGGATTCACTCCTGGCGATTCGATTCCATTTTCGGAGTATGCTATCCTGATGCGTTTCAACAGTTCATCTCCCTCAATAGAACTTCCAACTATCTCTCGCTCAAGTTGTGAGATTGCTTCACTTGGAAGCATGAAGAAATCACCACTAATGACAATCTCATTCACTTTTTGATCTACAATCTCTATTGTGGTTCTAATGAGACCACCAGGGGTCTTGAAGTTAGAAGTTCCTACAGATGCTGTAGCTGAAATCTTTACGGTTCTTGCATCAGTTAATCGACCACCACGTCTCCAATGAAGCCACTCATCCGAGAGATACTTAGGTCGTAGTTCTGCCATTCGTCCTTTCTCCCAACTGGTGAGGTTCCCACGGACAAGTTCAATGTCAAGGGTTTCTTCATAGAGTCGAATAAGATCATCTTTCACTTCTGTTCTTTCTGGTATTGCGCCAGTTTCAAGCAGGACTGTGCTCATTCTTTCGCGGAGACTCTTTGCAATCTTATCCCTGAACTTCTCATCTGGAACTTTCAACACTTTAACCATCATGTCAAAATTAAAGTCAAAGATTATGTTTCCAGTGAGGATACGCGCATCCCCTACATCGCCAGCTCCATTTCCAGAAACTTTCTTTCCGTTAGCGATGAGGTCGTTTACTGGCTTGAACTCGGCTGGAATCCCGAGATTTCTATATGCCTGTACTGGAGCCTCTAGGAATTTCCTGTAATAATCATCAATCTTCTTGGGAGTTGTAGGACTATCAATTCTACCAATCAATTGGTAGAACATCTGACCTTCATCGAGATATACTCCGCCACCACCAATCACTCTACGGGTGAAGAAAATATCATTATCTCGGCAGAACTTGGTATCAATATCTGCTTCAATCTCCTGAAAGTATCCGAGGCTTACAAGTGGTTTTGCAGGCCAGCAGATGATCAATGTATTCTCTGATTCACCTTCAGTAATGCCTTGAGCTATCATATCATAGATAGTCTGTGTTTCCAAGGGGTCAATTGCCCCAATATCAAGAAGTCTCCAGCTTTCGAGTGGCATGGAATCGCTCCATTTTTTGTATCTTATAATCGTATCCTCTGGGCAGATTTTTACACCTAGATAACAAGGCTTAATTTTCCTCAATCTAGTTTTGTGATTGATATTGATGATTGAAGCCATAACGTTGACGAGGAAGTTCAGTGAGTTCATAGCTGTTGACAGACTCTCCTTTCAGGTAAGACCTGGCGAGATATACGGACTTCTGGGTCCCAACGGCTCGGGAAAAACCACAACAATGAGAATGCTTCTGGGGCTTCTAAAACCAACCATGGGAACTGCCCGTATCAACGGATTTGATGTTCTAGAGAACACTGTTGAAGCAAAACGTTTCATCGGCTTTGTACCCGAGGAAGCTGTTCTTCCTGATCGACTCACTGGGTGGGAATACATCAACTACGTTGGTGATATTTGGAGAGTTCCTCGCGGCTCTGAGCGAGATGAGGAGATTGATGAACTTCTGACATTACTTGATATCAAAGATGCAAGTGATGATCTCATAGAGACCTATTCTAAGGGAATGTCTAGAAAGATAGGTATCGTTGCAGCACTCATTCACACACCTAAGGTACTGATTCTTGATGAGGTACAAGCTGGAATCGATCCACGCGGTGCTGCCACTATCAAAGAGATACTTATTGGTCTTCGTGACCGTGGTACTACAATCCTGATGTCTACTCATGTGCTTGAAATTGCTGAACGTATGTGTGATAGAATTGGAATAATTGACAAGGGCAAAATGATAGCTGAAGGCACAATGGCAGAATTGCGATTGACGGCAAAGGGTCAGCAGTCACTAGAAGACATCTTCTTAGATTTGACAGGCGGTCCTGATATGCAGAGAATTGCTGCATTTCTGGGTGAGGACTCTTGATTGAGGACCTTCTAATCCTATTGAAGCATGATCTTATGGGGACAGTCAGGATTAGGAATGTGAAGGGACAGCGTAGTGAACGAAAGAGTGCATGGAGTAGGTTCTCTCGTTATTTTATTGCTATAGCGGTTGCATTGATAATACTCTTGGGTATTCTCTTCATGTCGGACCTTCTGGGATGGGAGTTCTTCCAAGCAGTAATAATTGACAATATCGAATTTGGTTCTACAATCTTCAATTTCATTATCATAATGTCTTTCATGGGTTCTATTGCAATCAGCGTTACTACTGTGGGTAATTCATCAAGAATGGAATACTTGATGACCATGCCAATTACATTGAAGACTTTGTTCCTTGAGAAGACGATTGTTATTATCTTCTACAATGCTATGCTCTATCTCGTTATTGGTACTCCCATCATCATCGGGTTTGCGTTAGCCTCAGGTTCTTCAATTGCACTCCTCTCAATTCCTATCTTTATCATAATGCTTCTAGCTAATGTTACTCTTGGAGTTTCACTCGGAGGACTGATTGGTTTAGCAATAGCGCGATTCCTAGCTGGTCGTCGTAGGCTAAAACAGGTTGGCTGGTTCTTAGGAACCACTGTTGCTATACTCTTCAGTACGTTTTACTACTTCTCACTCTTTACTTCTGAAGATGGATTTGGTCAGATATTTAGTGTGATTTTTGACTTCGCTAGGATGCTTGGTCTATCCTCTGATTTTAGTCCCGGAGGTGCAATGAATGCAGTTTCCTTGAGATTGATTGTGGGACTTCCAATCCATATGACCGATATACTGCTAGCGATTCTTTTCCTGATTATTCCAGCATTCTTCATCTATGCGAATGCCCACTTCAGTGAAGCGGCTCATTATAGTGGATGGCTTGCTAGTGGGTCTAAGAGGTCCTCAAAGGAGGATATACGGATTGCACATACAACTTGGAATCCATCTACCCTTCCACTAATTAAAATGAGTACAACAACTAGTGTATCAATGTGGTATAACACAGCATCCGTACGACGTGAAGGGAGAGTCCTAGCAAACTATCTTGTGGGTCCACTCAGAATGGTTCTCTTTCTCTTTCTCTTCCTTCTTACACCTGGTGGAGATATAGCTGGTTTTGCACCTTTCATTATCATTTCAGCTATGATTCCCTTTGCAGTTTCATATGGTGTGTATTTTGCAGGTTACGAGCTTGTCTATGAAGGGAAGAACCTGATGAATCTTCAACTAGCTCCAGCAAGCCTTTCTGATTATGTGAAGGGCAAGGTCTTCAGTGCTGTACCATTTACGCTGATAGCAACTGCATTAGCATCTGTTCTTGTCATTATTGTGGAGCCAACTCTCTGGATCTATATACCCGCTGTGATAATTTCCAGTATCTTTTTGACACTTGCTTCCGGTGGGATTGCTTCATATTCAGCGGCAACAGGTGGCGATTTCAAGGCAGAGCGGAATATAAGTAGACAACGTGGTTCCGCAGTACAGATGCCAATTAGAAGTATGTGGTCTATGGCTCGAGCTTTTCTTCTTCCCAATATCCTTGGCTTTGCTGGTTTGGGCTCTTTGCTTGCATTAGGCATCTTCTTTGGACCAATCTATACCTATCTCGCCGTACCATTCTTTGCTCTGGTATGTATCCAGATCATGAGATACTACACGAGAAAGACCGGTAGGAAACTTCAGACCATTGAGGCAACTGAGTATATGTGATCACAATTTGATTTGCCCAATATCCTTACCTGCAGGAACTGTGATATCGCAGTCGAAGTATAGACCTATCATGTTACTCTCTACCTGAACTTTGCTGAAATCATCCTGGGGTCCGTTTTGGAATTCTACTTCGACCTCACCAGATCGACCAGTCTTGACGTCATAGGTGAGATATGCTGCAGTGAGCATTGCCATGTCATACCCTTTTCCTGTCACACTAGGAATCATTTTGAGATTGATGTTCGGACCACTATCGATCCATTCTCCCTCGTCCTCTAATGTGCATGTTGCCTTTAGCAATGTGACACCATCGCGCTTCGCTGTACCGGTGATAGTATCTCCCTTCCAGTCTAAAGAAATATCAGCTTGTTTCCTCGGATATCCCCAGATTTCTCGACCTGCTGCTTGTGCAACATCCGTGTCTACGTAGTTGTAGGCAAAGTATACACCTACTTCTTCTTCCTTAGTTTCAGGATTGTCAAAGAGACACTGAATCAACATCCCTGCCTCCATGAATGTCCCTGCTTCCTTACAAGGCTGTTCTCCAAACATTATACCTGCAAGTGGCATCTGCGAGGGTCGCAGAGGTTCTGGAAGTAATGCTTGTAAGGACTCTTCTGGGGGATTGAATAAAGCTAGGAACAACTTAGCATCAATATAGTGATATGGAGGTCCAGGATACGTTGGTGATAATAATGGTGTACTGATTCCATCTTTCACGCTATTCACCTTCCTTTCTTCTAAACAACCTGACTCTTGAATGTGTCGAGAGCCCACTTTCTCTTCTAATAGGAAGTTGTAGGACGACTTATCCTACAACATTCAATATTAGAGATTGATTTTCTTAAAAATCAGTGGCCAAACAAAAACTCCCGTTATTGCAGTTAGAAAGTATCGCACTGTACGAAGCAGGAGATCTTCAGATGGTAGTATCGGAGCGAGTCCAATCATTATACCGATAACTAGAACCAGTCCAATTACAACACGTAGAACAAGTCGCCATCTTTGTCCATTAGGTGCTTCTACAGAGAATCCTACAAATTTGTTCTCCAATGCGAGTCCCAGTGCAAGTCCCATGGTTAGCCCTCCAAGAGCTCCAAAGTTGTCATTAGGTGGAGGTGGGAGTAGTGCAGCGACCAGAGTTATCAGTAGACCAATGAAGAATACGGATAGTAGTAGATGTTCAAATTTGTATCGAGAAAAGAATTCTCTTGCAGGCTTTTCTAAATAGTAAAAACCTATCACAATGAGAATACCGACTCCCCAACCAATGAGTACATCGCCAAGGTAATGAACACCAAGATATATTCGCGAGATTCCGACCAGGAATGTTAGTACGACTGCTAGTAGAGCCATCCACCACGTTTTGATTCTTACTGCTAACCATCCATAAAGTGAGGCCGATAACTGAGAGTGCCCGCTAGGAGTGCTATAGTTGGGTGCATCTGCTCCAGGATGCCAGTAACTTGAAGGAGGTCGTTCATTAGCAATAATAACTTTCAACCAATAATTGGTAAGTACTGAAACAATCAGCACATATGTTAGAATGATGGATTCTCTCTTGTTGAAAGTCCAGTACCCGATTAGTAGTAGTACGACATAGAAGATATAACTACCTAATTGAGAAACAAGTAGAAAGAAATCTCCTAATCCTGGTAAAGCATCCTGAAACACATCACTAATTCCTGGATCGAACAGCATACAATATCGCTCCTTTCAACAATCGTATAAATTTGGCTAGACAAAAAGATGTCTGTCCATTGACAAAAGCTTATAGTGCTGGATTTAGTCTGCAAAGGATAGTAAGAGGTTTTTTGAATGGTCCTTGAAAATCTTGAGCCTAAATCTGTCTGGGAGATTTTTGAATACGTCTTCTCCGTAACTCCTAGGGAATCTAAGAAAGAAGAAAAAATCAGAGCAAAATTGATGTCTTGGATACCTGAACGTGCTAAGTCATTGGGTATCGATCTTACGCTCACTGAAGATGAAGCTGGCAATATTCTAGTTAAGAAACCAGCATCACCCGGAATGGAATCTGTTCCTTCTTTACTTCTTCAAGGTCACATGGACATGGTATGCGAAACTGATCGTGCAGAAGGATTCGATTTCGATAACAATCCGATTCCTGTGAGAATTCAGGATAATGGTGAATGGGTAGATGCGGATGGTACAACTTTGGGTGCTGATAATGCGATGGGGACTTCAATTGCTATTGCATTACTGCTTGACACCGAACTGACACATGGACCTCTAGAACTTCTTATCACAGTGGATGAAGAAACTGGCTTGAATGGAGCCTTCGCCCTAGATACTAAGAAAATGGGCATTGAAAGTAAACTCTTGATTAACGTAGACTCAGGAGACCTCGGAACCATAACTATTGGTTCAGCTGGTGGTGCCGATACCATATTCAAGCGACAGTTGAGTTTGAACCAACCTACAGGAGACCTAACCTTCTTTGAATTGAACGTGTCCGGTCTATTTGGAGGTCACTCAGGAGTAGATATCCACAAGCATCGTGCAAACGCAAACAAGCTGATAGCTCGAATGTTATTTTCTCTCACATTGCAGACAGATGTATTTCTCTCATCGTGGAATGGTGGTAGTAAACACAATGCAATCACTCGTGAATCTACAGTTAGGTTTGCAGTACCCACAGAGAAACAGAAGTCCACAAATGTTCTTCTTGGTGAGATTAGTAAAGATATCTTGAGATATTTCAAGAGTGAAGTAAAAGGCGCAGAAACACTCGAACCCGATATTGAAATCAAGTGGGAACCGGCGGAAGGCGCTCCTATCTGTTCAGCAGAAGTTTCAGGAACAATCATCTCCTCCATCAACCTCCTCCATCAAGGCCCAATCAGTTTCTCACCAAGTATCAAAGGTCTTGTTGAAACATCAAATAATGTTGCAATTATAGAAACCAAGGACTCAGATATGAAAGTGCAGATGAGCACTCGAAGCAGTGTTGATTCAGAGCTTGAAGAATTCAGGAAGAAGTTGGCTTCTCTCGGCAACTTGACTGGTTGGGAAGTCATTCAAAAAACACCATATTCTGGATGGACTCCTGAGCCAAAGAGTCCATTTACATCATTCTTTAGCTCTCATTATGAGAAGTTTGTGGATAAAGTGAAGATAGAAGCAATCCATGCAGGTCTAGAGTGTGGTATCATTGGTTCAAAGATACCTGGGATACAAATGGTTGCTATTGGTCCTACTGAAAAAGACTTACACACTCCGGATGAGAAAGTTTTGATCTCAGATATTATAGTCGTCTATGAACTACTTGTATCAGTAATCAAAGATATTTCGAATCTTCAATTGTGAGGTTTAACTGAGACTATCAATTCCGAGAATCTTCAGCTTCTCTTGTGGTGGTTTCCCTGACTTCCTATCCCAACCTCGAAATTCATACCACGTATTCAATTGTGCGTCAATATCGGGGACATGACCTTCTGTTGGTCCCTCTAGAGCCGTCATAATGATTGCAGGCATCTTCTCGTTAGAGGTATCATATCCAAGCTTTAAATTGAGCAAACGCATCATTGTGAAAATCCTTTCACCCGTCAGAACCATATCTTCTACTGAAATATCCAATCCTGTGACAAGCTGCATGAATTTAGTGAGTTCATCTCCATTTATTGGGTAGAAGTTACATATCACTGTAGAATTTGTTAGACTCCTGAAGTGTTGATGCTTTGCTACAATATCAGCTTCGTTGGCGAATCTATCTTCACTCTCGATATCAAATGCCTCGTTTGATTGTCCCATCTGAACATTATACATATCGGCACTCATGTGGCAAGCGCCTCGAGGTGATGTTGCGTATCCGACAGCCATGCCCGAGAAACCTCTAGGATCATGTTGTGGAAACTCGAGACCATTTGCCTGAGCAGCTAGGTCTCCAAAACCAAATTTCTCACCGAATTCGAGGGCTCCTTCTGCCATGATGTTTCCAATACCTTCTCTGTTGGCTATCTTATTTGCAAAAGCTATTACTGAATCAACCTCTCCCCATTCAGGTGCTATCCCATCCAAATCTTCAGATGTGATTTTACCTTCCTTATACAGGTAGTAAGCAAACGCAATTACATTTCCTCCAGAGATTGTATCAAATCCAAGAAGGTCAATGATTCTATTCGCATAAGCTACTGACTCAACATCATTATTGAGTATGAGGGAACCTATGGTCCCTGTTACTTCAAGTTCTGGCCCAGCGAATTTGGCCATCTTGTATTTTCCTTTAGGAATTTCAACTATCCTACCACAACCAATCGGACACCGATAGCATGCAGTCTTTCCAACCAGAATAGTTTCCTTTACAGTTGTGCCGCTAAGACTGTAGGTGTCAAATTCACCGACTTGATAATATCCTGCAGGAAATGAACCATACATCATACTACCCATGTCTGTGTAACCTGCTGTTCCCAAGTCTGAATACATGCGGAATGTTGGGTCTTCCTTCAAATCTGCATTGAGTTCGATAGCGTACGCAAGAAGCTCGTCTGCCTTAGATACTGGAACTTTTCTATCAGAACCATGAATTACAATTGCTTTGAGTTTCTTTGACCCCATAACCGCTCCTTGACCAGTCCTACCTGCGGCCCGAAAATGATCAATAATGATACTTGCGTACTTTACTAGATTCTCACCAGCTATTCCGATTCGTGCTACTCCTGCGTTCCGATGTCCAGTTTCTTTCTTGAGTATATCCCACGTTTCTTCGGTATCTTTACCCCATAGATGGGATGCATCTTGTATTTTTACTTCTGAGTCTTCAATGAGTAAATAGCAGGGTTTTTCGGAAACTCCTGTGATGATGATTCCATCATAACCTGCAAATTTCAGGTCTGCTCCAAGATGTCCTCCTACAGTGCTGTAACCAAAAAGTCCAGTCTTCGGAGACTTCGAACAGAATGTCGATTTGCCACTTGTAGGGACGCTCGTACCAGTAAATGGTCCAGTTAGGAACAACAATGGATTATCGGGACCCAGTGGATCTGTATTGGCATCAACCATATCATAGAGCAGCCGAGCCCCCAGACCTGCTCCTCCGATAAACTGCTTCAGTATATTTTCATCTAGAGATTCAACAGAAGTTACTCCAGACGTCAGATTGACATTGAGGATTTTACCTCGATAACCGTTCACTCATAATCCCCCTCAGAAGTCTACTCTTTTGCCATCAAACATATACTCGTACAGCTTTCGAATCTCATTGCTGTCAGTATTTCGTGGATTCATGGTTAAACTTGAATCCATCATTGCAAACTCCACAAGTTTTTCTAAACCTGCTTTGAAGTCCTTTTTCTTGACACCAGCTTCCTTGAAGCTAGTCGGACTTCCAATCTTTGTCATCAGTTCTCTAATAACCTCTGCAAATTTCATCGAGGTCGCTACATCATCCTTTTCTCTAATTCCTATGAGACTTGCAAGTTCAGAATATTGAGATGCTGCTTCTTCACTCTCCGTACAATTAAACTCGATAGTGTAAGGTAGTGCCATACCTACTGAGAGTCCATGGTGAGTTCTTAGAACTGACCCCATGCTATGCCCTAGTGAGTGTGCCAGGGCAACTTGCGAATTACCAAATGACATTCCTGCAAGGCATGCTGCCACAAGCATCTTCTCTCGTGCTTCTAGGTCTGTGAGATCCTCCATTGATTTTGGAAGCCACTCGAATACCATTTTCACAGCCTGCAATGAGCTGCCATCTGAGAAATCATTCTTCCACACTGATACATAGCCTTCGATGGCATGGGTAAGTGCATCCATTCCAGTATAAGCTGTTAGTTCTTTTGGTAGACCAACTACGAATTCTGGATCCAGGATTGCTATGTCTGGAGTTAACTCAGGATTGATAGTTGCGAATTTCCGACCTGTTTCATCATCACGTATCACGATTGCTTTAGTGGCCTCTGAACCTGTTCCAGTGGTTGTTGGGATACAGATGAGCCTGGCCTTGGCTCTAAGACCCAGTTCATCAAAAGGTGTCAGTGCCTGCAACTCAACATCGGGCTTCTCGTAAAGAACCCATGCGGCTTTTGCAGTGTCCATGACACTTCCACCGCCAACAGCTATAATCCAATCTGCACCAAATGCCTTCAACGCACCTGCTGCCTCCTTCACCGTGGAGACCTTTGGGTCGGGCACTGCGCCATCCCAAATTGCGGCTGCCCACTGGTTACTGCACAATAAGTCAGAAACTTTTTCAGCAAACCCCAATTCATTGATGACCTTGTCAGTTATAATCAGTGCTCTTTTTCCTACGAGCTGCTCAAGCTCGCTTAATGCATCATCGCCAAACACAATTTTCGGTACTGCGAACCACCAAACCATATCCATTACCCAGTTATGGGATGGTATTCCCTCCTCTTATTTGCTCTGCCAGTTCAAATTTGAGAACGAAGAACCTTCTGCGGCAATGATTTTAGAATCTCTGATGCATCTTCAATTATTCTCTGAATGAGATCCTCTGTTTTAGGTAAATCATCTATCCTGCCCACTACCTCCCCTCCAAACATCAATGCAGTGTCCGATTTTCCATCAATCAAATCATCAAATCCAGTCCGTTCCAATTCCAGTATTTCTTCATTCGTTTCAACAGGCTCTCCAAGGAAAAAGTTGGGCACGTCCTTCAACGTTCTCTTCACAATATCTTCTGCTCTCGTATTTCTCAAGAATCTCATCGGACCAAAGAGACCTCTACCTACGAGAGTGTTTCGTTCCTCTCTATCTATGATTGCCTGTTTCCATGTTGGTTCAAAATCACTTTCCTGTGTAGCTATAAATCGAGTCCCTATTTGCACTCCGGCTGCTCCAAGACACAATGCTGCAGCAAGACCCTGCCCATCACAGAATCCTCCTGCGCCTACCACTGGCACTTTGACTGCCTTCGCCACTGCTGGTATTAGAACCATGGAATGGACGGGCTCCCAACTGACATGTGCTCCTCCCTCATGACCAGATGCAACTATGATATCAACTCCAGCTGCTTCTGCCTTCTTGGCATGCATTGTGCACCCAGCAACATGAATCCAGATGAAACCCTCATCCTTGAGAATCGACCAAGGCTTTGGGTTTCCTGCTGATGTGACAACGACTCTCAGTGAACGTTCAGTATCAGAATCAGCTTGACATGACTCAATTGTCTGCTTCACAAACATCTCTGAAGCCATGATGAACTCGGCAGCCACAGGAATATTGACACCAAAGACACCTCCAGACGTTCGTGTTTCCCTTGTTACTGCTTCTATCGATTTTTGAAGAATAACTGTTGGAGGGTCTGTACCAAATAATCGGAGAGCATCAACTGGTGCTGCATCTGGAAGTAGTGTCGCAGCCATTCCAATGCTGCTAATGACTCCAAGTGCACCTGCGTTTGAAACTGCTGTGGCCAGTGACTCGGTCTTGTAGGGTCCCATTCCTCCTTGAAGGATTGGATGTTCAATTCCTACTATATCACAGAGCTCAGTGTGAAGAAGAGGCATATCTCCTGTAATTCACGAACCGCGATTTAAGTCTCTATCCACAATCGATTAGTACGAAAATAATGGTTTAGAGAACATTTCCCCTTTTCCATCCTCTGCAGACCTTCTTTCAATGTCTACGTTTTTCATATAGCTTCGGTAGTTCTTAGGATGGTGGAGCATGAGAAGATTCCTTACGGTGGAATAGTATTGGAGCGCGCTCTCCGTATTTTGGTTTAAAACAGATATTCTAGCAAGATTCCAGAACGCGGTTATCGAATTACGATTCAGTCGAATTGCAGCGTGAATAAACTTGGTTGCATTGTCTATCTGGTCCAATCCAAATGCCTTGAGTCCTAGAGCTAATTGCTTGTTTGACATAATTTCAAGTCCAACACTTGAGAAGAAGTCATTGTTTCCGTAATTCTGAATTTTCTTTGATGTATTCGTAATTTTATCAATAGCGCTCTGATCCTTAGCTATAAACTTGCCAACAATCTGTTTTCCCAATTTTAATACAGATGCATATGATTCGCTCTGTTCTCCTGGGCGGATTGGCAATTCGCTGAAGATATGCATCAACACATTCACAAAATTCATGGAATCAAGTTTCTCCAAAGTTTCAACATAATCCCTTATTTCATCCTGAGTGGTTAACTCTGATTCGCTTATACAATCTAAGAAAACCCTTCCAATTTTAGGAGAACAAATAGATGAAGCTTCAACGATTGTTTTGAGATATCTTTCTCCAAGAGTTGTTCCTGCATTTAGAGTCAATTGAACTAGCTCTTGAATGAGTACTTCCTTTTCAATGACTTCTACTTGATGGTCCAGGTTCACCTGTTTTTCTTCAACAAGTGCTTTCCTGAATTGACTTATGACTTGATAAACTCTAGAATTGCCTTTTTTGCACGTAGCCCTAAGGGATGGGTGAATCGATTTTGGTTTGAGTTGTACTATCTCAATATCAATAAATCCCGCTTCATGTAACATTCGTTCTAAGAGTTCTTTTGGGAATCCATATTTGTGAGACATCCCCGGCATATCAAGTCCATAAATCCAATTCATGATCATCTTTCGATTGTTCTCATCGCCTTTGATGAAAGATTTGAACGAACTAACTAGGTCTGGAGTTTCAAGAAGAAACGACCCTCCTTGTTTACACACCCTATAGATCTCACTCAGAGCGTAGATACTCTTTGCAGCACCGAGATGTTCCAGTAGTTGAATACAAGCAACATGGGAAAAAGTCTGATTATCAAACTCAAGATTCGTTGCAGACATCAATCGGTCTGAAACTGTGTTGTCGAATGCATCGATATTCACGTATCCCTTCTTGTATTCAAGACCACACCCAATATTGAGTTTCAAGAATATACACCTAATTCATTAATGCTGAAAAACTTCGATTCGCAAAGTCTTGAGGTCGAATACTTCCATAAAGGGTACCTGGAGTGTATAGTTTAATTGGGAACGATTCTGGGTCGATAACATACCATGTGATAAGCATTCCAATAACAACAATAATTGTGACTAAAATTATGGTGACATATAATGAGAACCGATCTTTGCCCTCAATTCCTGGTTTAGCAATAGGTGCATCAATTGCTGCAATAATCTCGTGTTTCTCAAGCCCGACAGATTTACCGAGATTAGATATTTTCCTCAACTGTTCTCTGCTGGGACCAGATCTCCCAGTTATCCGTTCAAGTTGAGAGAATATACTTCGAGGTAGATATGGTTTCATGATTTTTATTCTCGGCCATAAAAGTTGAAGATTAGTCCACTCCAATACGACACATCCAATTTGTATAGTTTTTTCCCCACATAAAAGCTCTGTAATTAGTATTTACGTACTATTTGTGAAGTCATTTGGACTTATACTCCCATAACGAGTGCCTGGTGTATACGTATATGTCGGTGTTGGATCAAAGAATTGTCCAAAATTCATGAGCAATGCAATTCCAAAGCTAATGCCAACAATAATGATAATACTTACAATGACACCAAAGAGTGTGATTCTACCTCTTCCAACAGAAGCTATATTATCTATTGGAAGATTAGTTGCTGCATAGACCTCTTTTTTCTTCAGCCCTAAAGATTCACCTAATCTCGTCATATCCTCAATCTGTTTTTTCGTCAAAACCTCGGAGTACAGAATGTTATCTGCGGCTTTTCGTATTCTTGAGGGTAAGTGAGTACGTGCTTTCATATACCCATAATCAATACCACCGAACCTACTCCATCTCATTGATTTCGCCTACACTTAGTATTAGCACATCTATCAATAAAAACTTTAGAATCAAGGTATCTACGACTTCATTGATTCCTCTATATGTCGGGTGCAATACGGATCTTGATGGAGTCCGCCTACCAAACTGTATGAAACAGCAGAACATCCTCCGCCGCATCTTTCCTTGAAAGCACATTTTCCACAATGTGCCTTCATATCCTCTTTCTTGTAGTGTCGAGCAAAAGCAAAAGATGATTCATCATACCATATCTCTTGCAGAGGATGTGATCTGACATTTCCTTCTACGAAGTCATCTCCAAGCGCAAGGCATCCTAGAATATTTCCATTACTCTGTATTCCAAGGGTTGAGATTCCCGCTTGACAACCCTGCCAATCTTTGACTTGGAGTTCAGGTAGAACATTTGAGAAATAGCCCATGTCGTGGGCTCCAGCAACAAGAACTTCGTTTGAGTATAACTTTTTTGTTGATGCAATAAACATCGCAACAGAATAGTATTCTTCAGGAGAGAGAACCTGATGACGTTCTAATCTTCCAAATGGGGTTGCCATTTGAATTTGCCATGCAACACCAATCCCTCTCAAGTAATCACGTATCTTTACGAGCTGATTGAGATTCAATTTGTGAACTGTTGTAATCGCTGTTGTAGGAAGCCCAAGAGAGGCATATCGTTCTAATGCTCTTGTAGCCCTCTCGAACGAACCCTTGACTCCTCTAATCATATCATGAACTGAGGCTTCTCCTCCATCCAAGCTCACCGTGACACATTCGGGAGATAAATCAACAATCTGTTGTATAACCCGATCATCTTGACCTAACCAACCATTTGTAATTATTGAGAGTTCCATTCCTAGATCATGAACCCGCTCTGAGATATCTGCCCAATCTGGTCGAAGGAGAGGTTCTCCTCCCATGAGTGCTACTCCTTTGCAGTCTATATCTTTCAAAGCATCGCAAAGATCGAATGCTTCTTCCGTTGAGAGTTCATCTGATCGTTTCTTACCAGCTGCAGAACCACAATGGATACAATTCAGATTACAAGTTAAGGTGATTTCCCAGACTGCACATCCTGGTCCTACTCTCTTCTTCTCCCTACTCCTCCATCTCACTACACGTCCACTCCACTAGAGTAGAATCTCTTGACTTGGTAGATCACTCATCTGGGAACTTTGTCGGAATCTCTCTTGTAGTTGCGACAAGCTCCATTGCTGCCTTAGTGTAACGCATTACTTTGCCCATATCGCCATCTAATTTGAACTTTCGAGCCATAATCCCCTTGATTGGATCTATCTTGCCTTCGAATAGTAACTTCCAATTCTTCAGAGGTCCCGCATAGGTAAACTCCGCAGTATCATCTGGTCCCGCCATTCTTATTGATCTGCACTTACCATGCCAGAGATCAATGTAGAATCTAACAGTTTCTTTGACAAATTCTCCATCCGCGTCTATTTGGAAGATGAAGTCACCTTCCCACGTTTTGGCTGCATCTTCATATCTTGGGTTGTTGTTGAGGGCTTCAAGGTATCTCTCTATCCACTCATCAGAGGGAAAATCTAGTTTCTCAGTCATCAGTAATCGTCTCCAGTGAGATATACTAAGATTGGTGAGAGAAAAGGATTCCGACTAACTATTCATTCTGAAATGCTGAGGTTATGCTGACTTCAAACTAAGTAATGTACTAGGTTCTGCTAACTCAAGTTCTAGATCTGACGCCAATTTTTTCTGGTAGTCGAGCCGCCCTACGGTTTCTAATGAATGAGAATCACTTCCAAGAGAGAAAACACATCCACAGTCCCTTGCTAATTCTAAGAATTCGGTGCGTTCAGGTATATACCTTCCATTTAGTTCGATAGCAATTCCAGTGTCTGCTATTGCTTGAGCGACGAGACGACCGTCTTTCTCTTGATATGAAGACAAATATCCATCCCAGTGTCCTAATATTTGGAACTGGGGATTCTGAAGAGCTTTGATGAGTGCAGATGCCCAAGTTGATGAGTCTGATACCCAATGAAAGGACCCAATTATAATATCGAACTGGTCAAGACCACCTGCGACAGGTGTAAGACTTCCATTTGATTGAATATTTACTTCGGCCCCATCAAGGATTATAATTTTAGGATAGTCAGCTCTAGCAGTTTTAATCTCGGTGCGGCGATTCTCAATGATGTTCTTCCCACCTCTTTGAGAACCTATTGATGGCCAGAAGTGGTCCACGATTGCTATTGTGTCAAGACGCAACATGTTCGCTCGTTGAACAATTTCGCTGACATCAGCATATCCATCTGAATAGGATGAATGGATGTGAAGGTCATAACGGGTGGTAATCATTATGAGTTATCGCGAAACCATTTCCAATTTAACTCAATCTCTATGCATCATATCATCCAAAGCCTAGTTTTTTTAATGGGTGATATCGTTGTCAAACAGGGTATTATAATGACACAGTCAGAGAGATCTTGGAATTTGTCAGTAATAGTTGATGGAGCACCAGCTGACAAAGTCAAAGAATTACTTGATTCTATGGTAACAAAGGCTAATGATTTCAGTGAACAATATGGGGACAAGATCTCATCTATGACTGCAGTTGACATCAAAGAGATGCTTAGTTCTCTTCAGAATTTTCAGGTTGAATTCAGTGATGCTATCAGTTATGGTAGATTACGATTCCGTGCAGATACGACAAACAAAGAATCCAGTCAAATCAATGACTGGTCACTTCAAACCACGAGCTCCATTGGACAGACCTTGAAATCCATCGATCTTAATCTTGGAAGGCTACTATCAGAGAAACCTGAACTGATACAAGATCCCGAACTATCTGATTTCAAACACTATCTTGAACGATTGTACAAAGCATCACTCTACCATCTTACCGAAGAGGAAGAGAAGGTTATTATCCAGAAGGATTTGCATGGTATACGATTATTTTCACAACTCCGAGAATCATGGGTATCTGAGAAAACCTTTGAGGTAGAGATTGAAAATGAAAAGAAGACCCTTACCTACAATCAGTTGAGTTCTTTGCGAATGAATCCCAATCGCGATATCAGACGAATGGCAACTGAAACCCTCTACAAAAGTTACTCTGACGATAAACTACTCCATGCAACTGCACTCAGATCTATTTGTGCAGATCACATGGCAATGGCGAAATTACGTGGACACCCCTCTCCAATGACCCAGAGCTTGCTCGATCAAGATGTGGATGAAAAGGCAATCGACACCCTTCTTTCAGTTATCGAAAACACCTCTGACAAATTCAGGGAATTCTTGAAATTAAAAGCAAAGATAATGGGAGTTGATTCATTAGAAGGAAATGATGTCATTGCTCCGATAACTGAGAATCCCGTTTGGCGTTTCAGTTGGGATGAGGCGCGTAAAATTGTAGTTGACTCATTTGCATCTTTCGACCACGAATTTGGTACTGTGGTTGAAAATATGTTCATCAATGAACGGATTGATTCTGCAAATCGTAAAGGAAAAACTTCTGGTGCCTTTTGTGCTCGGCATGGCAAAGCTAAGAGTTCCTTTGTATTCACTTCATACAATGAAACGATGAACGATCTCAGCACTCTTGCACATGAATTAGGTCATGCGGTGCAGGGTCATATCACATATCATGCACAGGTTCCATTGAACTGGAGAACATCTTCCTGTCTTGCTGAGATGGGTTCGATATTCGGAGAACTTCTCCTAACTGATAAGATTCTCTCGATGTCTGAATCAAAAGAACAGAAGATAGAGATTCTTTCTACTTTGTTGAACAACTTCTTCTACACAGTCTATTATGTTGGTCTTCGCGCTTTGTTCGAGAAGAGCATTTACGTTGCTATTGAAGAAGGAAAGTTGATTGATGCTGAAACTGCATGCAATCTTTGGGATGCCGCCAAAAAGAGAGTCTTTGCTGATAGTGTTGAATGGAATGACTATATGGAGTTTGAATGGGCTCGAATTCCTCACCACTTCATGCCAAACTTCAGATTCTATAACTATTCATACTGCTTTGCCCAGATGCTTGTTTTCGCACTCTATGAGGTTTACAAACAGGAAGGTTCTGCATTCACCAGTAGATTCAGAGACTTATTGGGTAGAGGCGGCACAAAGGATGTCAGAGATAACCTGCTAGACTTTGGTTTCGATATTAATGACCCTGCTTTCTGGGAATTGGGAGCTAAGCAAGCTAATCGTTTCCTTGAAGAGTTGAAGGATCTCTTGTAGTTGGATTCGATAATAAACCAAATAGGAATCAAAAGCAAAGCAATCCTAATTCTATTCTTGTGTAGTCGTATTAGGATTCATCACAAATATAAGTTACAAAGACAGACTATTCGCAATACGAAGATTCGATGATGTTCCTTAGGTGATTGAATTGAAATACACAAGACCACTTCTCGTAGCTATACTTGCGATTGTACCCATGTCAATACTATTTGGTGTGACTAGTAACGCGGGTTGGGTAATTGTATCATTTTCCGTATATGCTATACTTGGAACATTGATCGGATTTGTTCTAGCTCCTCTCTTCCTTTGGGTCTATAAGAGGTTCATTGGGAGAAATCACGTATTTGCTATACAGGAAGAAGATGCTCCAGAGAAATTTCAAAGCACGTTTATGGGTTTCTTTCCAGCGCTGATGGCGACCAATTTCACACTGAGTTTGATATTTAATCCTGCCATCATGAATTTTCCAATGTTTCAAGATTACTATCTTGAATGGAGTGGCATCATGTTCCTGTTCTTCAACTTGGGTGCCTTTTTACAAATTCCTGCATTTGCTCTCTTTTCAGCTGCTTGGATAATTTATGATTCTGGAATTGTTACAACGAACAAGGGAAACGTAGGAAGTGTGTCAGCCTCAATTGAACTTCAGGGTGTCGGTAACTTGTATCTGTCATTCTTGAAAGGTTATGCTGGAATAAGTGTCGTTCTTATATTGTATCAATTTACCTTCGACTTTCTTGCTATGTACGGTAGTGAAGTGCACTTCAGTGCGGTCATTTTTCTGTTTATCTTACCATTTCTCCTCACCTTATGGGTACTCCCCGCAATAATACTCTTTGATGCTACTTATAGTCGCAGACGGAGTTTTATCCTCAATTATGCCAAGAAAATCGGAATCAAAAATGAGTTTGAAGCAAGCATCGTTATGTTAGATGACAACCCTCCCATGGATTGACCTCTCAGATTTCTATTTGGCCTTGAATGTCAAGTAACTAGAAAAATTAGAACACGTGTTCCAAGTTTTTCCTTTCGTGCTCCTTTAATATGTTTGAACTGAACAAAATCTCAAGGAGTAGAGGATTGTTAACAGCTGCGCAGATCCTGGACGAACCTGGACATCAATGAAATCAATACTTGAATAAAGACCATTCTGTATGAGCTTATTAACTCCCCACAAGACCATATACCGAACCTGAATGTTGATTAACAAAGCCTACAGGTATGAACTGGACCCGAATAACATTCAGAGGTCATCCCTTGTTCAACATGCGAGAGTAGCTCGTTTTGCCTACAACTGGGGCCTCGAACAACGTATTGCTAGATACAAGAACAAGCAGGGCAACGACAGGTTCACTAACGCCATGAAGCAGCACAAGTTCCTCAACTCCATGAAGAAAACAGAGTTCTCATGGATGTACAAGACCTCGAAGTGTGCACCTCAAGAAGCCCTGAGAGACCTCCATAGAGCTTTCAAGAACTTCTATCGAGGACTCAAGTCTGGGAAGAAGATAGGATTTCCTCGTTTCAAAAGGAGGGGAGTCAGGGACAGCTTCAGATTGACCGGGACCATCAGGTTCCATGAGCGGGCGATTCAACTCCCCCGCATAGGAAAGATTCGTATCAAGGAGAAGAGAGAGAAGTACCACAGTGGAAGGATACTCTCAGTCACTGTGCGACGACGGGCCAACAGGTGGTTTGTTTCAGTCACTGTGTTGGAGAATATCCTTGACCCCCAACCCGTAAGAGGAACACCAGTGGGAGTGGACCTGGGAGTGAAGACTCTGGCCACTCTTTCTGATGGTTCAATCTTTGCAAACCCACGGGCCATGGGAAGACGACTGAGGAAGTTGCAACAGTTACATAAATCGTTATCAAGAAAGAAGAAGGGAAGCAAGAACCGCGGGAAAGCAAAACTACGACTTGCAAAGATGTACCTGAAATTCTTCAACATCCGACAGGACGCACGACAAAAGTTAACGACCTACCTTGCCAAGAGCCACAGCAAGGTAGTGATCGAGGACTTGAATGTGTCATGTATGATGAAGAACCGAAGGCTTGCAAGAGCTGTAGCAGATGTTGGATTCTACGAGTTCAGGCGACAGCTAGAGTACAAGTGTGGGTGGTACGGTTCTGAGCTTGTCGTCGTTTCAAGGACCTTTCCCTCATCGAAGATGTGTTCACAATGTGGATACAGGAAGAAGAATCTCTCTCTGTCAGAGAGGGAGTATCATTGTGAACAGTGTGGGCTTGAAATCGACAGGGATCTTAATGCTGCACTGAATCTAGTCGCCGTCAGTTTGCCG